>ERZ831979.763-NODE-763-length-34043-cov-6.173208_pt1 | contig 34043 bp, 22 predicted proteins | sample MGYA00519952_ERZ831979 | MGnify/ENA primary metagenome ERZ831979 (study PRJEB31850, sample SAMEA3708723) | human gut metagenome | biome: human gut; feature: human-associated habitat; material: faeces | place: China | collected 2014 ...
ATAGCCCCGCGCCCCATTCGCTGTCTTCCCAGAAAAAGACGGCTGTTCCTCAAAAGAACAGCCGTCCCGTTTTTTTCTGTTGATATGTATCTGAAATCAGGCCGCAAACAGGTACAGGAGATATCTACAAGTCTGTTTGTCAGCCCATATCGGCGGATAGAGCCTTGCTGATTTGGGCTTGCAGTGCCTCCGCCTGCTTCTTTTCCGTAACAGCGCCCACGATGGGGTCGCCCACGATGTTGCCGTTCCTGTCAACCACATAGGTGGTGGGATAGGCAAAGATATTGGTGGTGAACTTTCCCGCCTCTCCGTCGGAAGCGAAATACACGTTCTGATAGGTCGCGCCCTTCTTGGCAAGCACATCCTTGGCCTCGGAAATGGCCGTCTCGTTGCCGTCCAGCGTGAAGGTGTTGACGCCGATGAGGGCACCGCCCTTCTCCGCAAGCTCCTTGTTCAGCGCGTCCAGCTCGGCAAGCTCCCCTACGCAGGGGTTGCAGGTGGTAAACCAAAAATTCACAACGGTGACGGCGTTTTTGGCGAACAGCTCGCTGCTCTTCACCGTGTTACCGTCCAGATCCTTGCCCTCAAAGGCGGGAAACTTCTGCATACTGCCATCGTCAGGCGGCGTGGTCATATCGCTGCCCGCCGGGACGCTCGTATTGTCATCACTATCAGGCGCCTCTGACAGCCAGGGATACTTCGTCTCCAACTCCGCCCGCTGGTTCTCAATATCCTTGATCTTGGTGGCCTCGCCGGTGAGCAGCGTCAGCTCCTCCTCGGTGAACTGATCCTTGGCGTTCTCGATGGTCTTGAGCAGAAAATCGCCGTAGTTGCCGCCGTCCTCTATCATGGCCATGCCCTTATCGGCTGCCATAAAGACCTTTTCCCAAAGAGCTGTGTTTTCCGACAGGATGGCATTTTCCTGCGCCATCAGCTGCTCGTACAGCGCTTTTGCCTCTTCACTGCCATCCTTGCCGTCCGTGTCCTCCGCGGGCTTTGTGCCACAGGCGACCATACCGGCGGCCAGCACCAGCGCCAGCAGCAGTGTGATGATTTTCTTTACGTTCATTTTGTTTCCTCCGTTTTTAATGTATCTGCAGGTTCTACAGGTTCTTTTTTGCCGTCTCCAAAGCCGTAGCGGAAGCTGACGGCGTTGGTGGGACAGGCGCGGATGCACATCCCACAGCGGATGCACTCGGTATGGTTGGGCGTTTTTGTCACGTCCACATCCATTTTGCAGGCCTTGGCGCATTTTCCGCAGGAGACGCATTTGTTCCTATCCACCTTCATCTGGAACAGGGACACCCTGTTAAACAGCGCGTAAAACGCACCCAGCGGGCACAGCCACTTGCAGAAGGGCCGGTAAAATACGATACTCAGCACGATCACTGCCAGCAGGATGCTGAATTTCCAGGTAAACAGGCTGCCCAGCGCCGCCCGGATGCCGGAATTGGCAAGGGACAGTGGGATGGCCCCCTCCAGCACGCCCTGGGGGCAGAGATACTTACAGAAGAAGGGGTCACCCATGCCTACGTCGTTGACGAGAAACGCCGGCAGCAGGAAGACCATCACCAGCAGCACGGCGTACTTGAGGTACGTCAGGGGCTTGAGCTTTTTTGTTGAGAGCTTCTTCGTGGGGATCTTATGCAGCAGCTCCTGAAACCAGCCGAAGGGACACAGGAAGCCGCAGATGAAGCGCCCCAGCAGTACGCCCAGCAGAATGAGAAAGCCTGTGATATAATAGGAGAAGCTGAACTTGGAGGACCCCACCACCGCCTGAAACGCCCCGATGGGACAGGCGCCGGAGGCTGCCGGGCAGGAGTAGCAGTTCAGCCCCGGCACGCAGACGGTCTTGCCCGCGCCCTGATACAAGCCGCCCTTGAGAAAGTTCGGCAGGTGCAGGTTGGTCAATAAGGCCGCCCCCGCCTGTATCCAGCCCCGAAAACGGGCCAAAAGATGGGACACGCCCGAAGTATTCTTCTTATCCAATGCCCACACACTCCAGACATAATTTGATCGCTTTGCTCAGCACCGTGGCGGCCTCGCCCCGCCAGACACCGAAGCACAGCATGGCGGCTCCTGTGAGCAGCAGCGTGACCTGCGCTGCTGCCTTCTTCCTGTGACTCATTTTGATCACCCTTTCCTGTTTCTGTGGCCTATCATAGCGCAGGCGGGTTAAAATCTCTGTTAAGAACAGAAATTTAACACAAATCTTATCCGGCTCTGCTATAATAGGAGACAACCTGTTCATTAAGGAGGCGACTATGCACCTTTTGATTGTAGAGGACGAGCGCGCCCTGTGCGACACCGTCGCCCGCAGCCTGCGGCGGTCGGCCTACAGCGTGGATTGCTGCTACGACGGCGAGAAGGCGCTGGAGCTGTTGGAAACGGAGCGGTACGATCTGGTGCTGCTGGATCTGAACCTGCCGAAAAAGGACGGCATGACGGTGCTGCGCACTCTGCGGCAGACCGACAGAGAGACGCCTGTGCTGATCCTCTCGGCTCGCGGCGAGGTGGAGGATAAGGTGACGGGTCTGGATGCCGGCGCCAATGACTATCTGGCAAAGCCCTTCCATCTGGCGGAGCTGGAGGCGCGCATCCGCAGCCTGACCCTGAGGCAGTTTACCCAGCAGGATGTGGTGCTGCGCTGCGGGCAGCTCACCTTTGATACCCGTGCGCGGGCAGTTTCCGCCAACGGGCAGCCCCTGACGCTGACCCGCAAGGAGACGGGGATCCTGGAATACCTGATGGCGCATCAGGGGCGGCCTGTGAGTCAGGAGGAGCTGATGGATCACGTCTGGGACAACAGCGTGGACAGCTTCAGCAACTCCATCCGCGTCCACATCTCCGCCCTGCGGAAGAAGCTGCGCACCGCGTTGGGCTACGACCCTGTCCGCAACCGCATCGGCGAGGGCTATCTGATGGGAGGCGAGGAGGAATGAAGCGGCTTTCCCTGCAGTGGCGCATCACGCTGATGTCCGTCCTGCTCATCGGCATCACCTGCGTGGCCATGAATTTGCTGCTGTGCTCCTCCGGTGTGTACTATATGGACACCATTGCGGACAGCTTACAGGGCGGCGGCACGGTGATCCTGAATGAGGGCGGCGCAGCAAGCTTTGACCCGCAGCTCGTTGCGCCCAGCGAGGAGCTGACCATCGTTGTCGATGGGGCGCAGGGACGCTTCCGCACCACCAACTGGTATATCACGGCTATAGTGACACTGCTCAGCGGCATTTTGGCCTATTTCGTCAGCGGGCGAGCCCTCAAGCCCCTGCACAGCTTCGCCTCTCAGGTAGAGAAGGTGCAGCTGAACAATCTGGCGGATGTGAGGATCGATGAGGACGTGCTGCCGGAATTCCGGCAGCTCAGCCACTCCTTCAACCAGATGCTGGAGCGGTTGAACAACGCCTTTACCGCCCAGCGGCAGTTTACCGGCAATGCCGCCCACGAGCTGCGCACGCCGCTTGCGCTGATGCAGGCGCAGCTGGAGTTGTTTTCCGCAGAGCACACCGATGTGCTGCCGGAGACGGCGGAGTTTCTCCTGCTTTTGCGGGAGCAGACGGAGAGACTGACGCAGATGACCAAAACGCTGCTGGAAATGAGCAATTTGCAGCAGGTGGCGCGGAACGAGCAGATTCAGCTTATCCCAATGATCGAGGAGATCTTCACAGACCTCGCCCCGCTGGCAGAAAAGCGCGGTGTCACGCTAAAAGCGGAGGGCGACGGCGTTATGACCGGCAGCGACGCGCTGATCTATCGGCTGATCTTCAACCTGACGGAGAACGCCGTCAAGTACAACCGCCCTGGCGGCTCGGTGTGGGTCTGCGTCACACAGGAGACGGAAAAACTCCTGATCCGCGTTTCCGACACCGGCCGCGGCATTCCGGAGGAATTTCAGCGGAGCATCTTCCAGCCCTTCTTCCGGGTGGACAAGTCCCGCAGCCGGGAGTACGGCGGCGTGGGGCTGGGACTTTCGCTGGTGTGGGAGATCGCCGATCTCCACGGCGGCTGCGTCCGGGTAGAGGAGAGTTCAGATGAGGGCACTACTATTGCGGTGGAGCTGCCGGTACAGTGAAGCTGCATCTCACATAAAGCAATAAGCCGCGCAGTGGGAGCACCCTTCGGGCGCTCCCGCCTTATCTTAGCATTTTGAATGACTTTGTATTTTCCCAAAGGCCCCCACTTCGGCGGGGGCCCTTGTCTTTTCACCTTTCGTTTCCCGCTGCGTAGGATAGACTGTACGGAGCCGCCCGGCTCCGCATACTACGGATACGGAAAAGGGAGTGTCTATGCAATCATCTGTCCTTCAGGGGATATTGCTCCCCTTCTGGGGCACGTCGCTGGGTGCGGCGTGCGTATTCTGCCTGCAAAGAGCGCCCTCCGCCGTTCTGCGCCGCGTGCTGGAGGGATTCGCTGCCGGGGTGATGACCGCCGCCTCGGTGTGGAGCCTGCTGCTGCCCGCTATCGACTGGGCGGACATGGGCCGCTGGTCCTTCCTTCCGGCGGCGGGCGGTTTCTGGCTGGGGGTGCTGTTCCTGCGGCTGCTGGAGCGACTGCTGCCGGAGGCTGTTACCGACCGTTCCACCACCATGACCCTTCTGGCGGTGACGCTGCACAACATCCCGGAGGGGATGGCGGTGGGTGCGGCCTATGCCGGATGTGTGGCGGCAGGAGCCGCCGCGCCCGCCGCGGCGTTTACGCTGGCGCTGGCCATCGCCATCCAGAATGTGCCAGAGGGTGCCATCGTGGCCCTGCCCCTGCGTACCGCCGGTGCGGGGAAGGGGAGAGCCTTTTTGGGCGGCGTGCTCTCCGGCGTGGTGGAGCCCCTGGCCGCCGGCGTGACGGTGCTGGCGGCGGCGCTCATCGTTCCGGCACTGCCCTGGCTGCTTGGCTTTGCCGCCGGGGCCATGCTCTATGTGGTGGCCGCCGAGCTGCTGCCTACGCGCGGCGATTCCGGCCCGGGGGCGCTGGCCTTTGCCGCGGGCTTTACCGTAATGATGATCCTGGACGTGGCATTGGGGTAGGGAGGAGGGTTGACAACGGCCAATTCCTGTAATATAATGTCGCTGACAAGTAAATAAACAGTCTGTTGATCCAATGTCGCCGGCGGCCGTACAGCCCACCACGGGCCAGGCGTCGGCATAGAAGGAAAGGGGTAGCCAAACCCCGCACGACCGGTACTGTGAGCGCAAGGATGCACCGAAGCGGCGAGAGCCGCCGGGACGAAAGTCCGCCATTGTGGGTAAGCCCATGAGAAGGTAGGCTGCAAACGAGGAGGGATGTCTGTCCCCCGCGGCGTGAGCCAGGAGAATTGCATTGTGTAGGACAAAGTTGCAGCGGGCGCGCTCTCCGTGTGCGGGAATCTTGTACCACCATGTAGATGTACCACGCTGACCTCCTGAACGGGAGGTCGGTGTTTTTTGCGCCGCCTTTTTCGCGGCCGGCCCTTTTGGGCGGGCGGCGAGGGCGGCGACGTCTTTCCGTGGTGCAGGGGTCGTATCTATTGCGTTCGCTGTCCGGCTTTGCGCCGGGCAGCGTTTCATTTTCGCGGGACAGAGTGCACTCTGTCCCGTTTTTCATGCCCTGCATGAAAAATATTTCCCTTGCCAGGCTGACACGCTGCCATACACAGCGAAGCGGTGCGGAAAACTCGACTGTCAAACTGCAGCACTGTGTGCGTTTCATCTGCGCAGTGAAACTGTACAGATGGGTCCCCTTTGTCAAGCGGAGGCGGCCACTGGCCGCGTGCTTTTCCATAAGTGGGGCGGGGATGTTGCCGCATCCCCGCCCACCCCCTCACGTCGACAAAAAATTTACATAAAGGAGAAAGAGATATGAGGAAGAGAGTCATAAGCTGGCTGCTGACCGTCGTGATGGTCGTCAGCATGCTGCCTACCTCCGTGTTGGCCGACACGCTGGCCGCGGATCAGGAGCAGCAGACCCAGCAGGAACAGATAGCTCCGGTGGACACGGAGAACACCGTCCCTGCCGGGAATGAGGAGACGCAGGAGCAGCAGGAGCCTGCTGTGGAAACGCCTGCGCCCCAGATGGCCCGCAGCGGCGGCGTGGCGCCGATGCTGGCGGCGGCAGGCGCGGTGCAGAATATCGGCACCGCGGAGGCGTTTGCCGCGATGGACGCCAGCGGCAGCTATAAGCTGACGGCGGACATCATCGTCACGGCGCCCTATGCCAACGAATTTACCGGCACCTTTGACGGCAACGGCCACACCGTAACACTGGCGATTAGCGGTAATAGCGACTATCAGGCGCTGTTTGCAAAGCTGGCTGCCGGTGCACTCGTGAAAAACACTATGGTGGACGGTGAAGTGACTGGCACCAATAATATAGGCGGCATTGCCGGTATCGCCACCAACGCGACTATTATAGCTTGTGCAAATAAAGCCGCTGTGGCTGCAACTGGCCGCTATGTTGGTGGACTTGTTGGCAAGGGAACAGGTTTGACCATGACCAGCTGCTACAACCAAGGCGCGGTTTCCAGCACCAGAACAAGACCCATAAATATGGGAGGGATAGCTGGTTATGTAGATGGCGGAGCGAGTGTTGAGAATTGCTACAATACTGGAAGTATCACTGGAAGTGGAAAGAATACAGCCGCAGTTGTCGGATGGAATGCTGCTACAGTTAAGAGCTGCTACTACTTGGAGAGTACATATAAAGTGGGGTCTTGTGGAAATGGCGACTACACCGACCCCACTGTGCCCAAGACCGATACAGAGATGCGCAGCGGTGATATTGTCACCCTGTTAGGCAGCGCCTTCATGGCCAAGGCCGGGGACTATCCTGCCCTCAGCTGGGAGACCCCCACCGCGGCGGTACTCTTTGCCATTGCTCCCGCGAATGCCACGCTCGAAATCAATGGCGGCACTTATACCGGCTCCACCACCGTGGCGCTGCCTGCCGCCGATACGCCGTATTCCTATACCGTGTCCTGCCCCGGCTACACGCAGCAGACCGGCAGCGTGACCGTGACCGATAAGGACAACCCCGTGGCGACTCCCGACAGCGTTACCGTTACGCTGGAGAAGGATGCTGCAAAGTGGGTCACCGTGACCTTCAATATCACGCCCACGGGTGCGGCCCTGACCGTCAAGCGGGGCGACACGGAAATCGAGCCGCAGAGTGACGGCAGCTATAAGCTGCTGAAAGGCGTCACGTACACCTATACCGCCGTCAGTGACGACGAGGGCTATGAGCCCGCCTCCGGCGAAGTGACTCCCGACGAGAGCGGCACCCAAACCGTGGCGCTGAAAAAGGTGGCAGGGATTGCAGTGACTGCCGCACCAACCAAGAAGGTCTATTACAAGGGCGATACCGAACTTGACCTGACCGGCATGGTTCTCACGGTGAACTATGCTGGCACCGACGAAACCCGCACCATTACCGATGGCTATGCCGCCGCCGGTGTGACCTGTGAGGGCTTTAGCACCGAAAATCCCGTCGAGAGCCAAACCGTCACCGTCAAGTACAGGGGCAAAACCGCCACCTTTACCATCAAGGTAAATGATAAGTTGAGATTTGCCGATTTCTTTACGGCGATTTCCGATAGCATCACCGCAACGGATGATACCACTTATCCCTTTACCCCGGTGCAAAAGCCCGAAGGGAATTATTTGGAGTCCAGCAATACAAGTAACTACTCATCCTCCAAAATCATACTGACGGCAACGAAGAATGTCACCCTCAGTTTTGATTACTTGGGGAGTGCGTTTTCAAACAGTTATTACTGCTTTACTGTGAAGAAGGGAACCCAGCCCATTCTTTCCTCCTACAACAGCACCACATGGAAGAAATGCGCGGTAGACATGGCAGCAGGCGACACTGTGACGCTTAAATTTGAACATCCCTATTCGTATGGAAGCCATTATTCTGTGAAGCTCAAAAACTTCACCGTCTCCCCGCTGTACACGCTGACCATAGCGCCGGACCAGACGGACGCGACGGTCACTCTGAAAGATAAGGAAGGCAAAACCGTCTCCGGCAGCAATGGCGTATTCGCCGTAAAAGCCGCGGCGGACTACACCTACACCGTCACCAAAAAGGGCTATGAGCCCGCCACCGGCAAGGTGACCATGAGCGCCGAAAATCAAACGGTCAATGTTACCCTTGTCAAACTGCCGGTTATTACTCTTACCGCGACTCCCGCGGATGCCACGGTAAAACTGACGAAAAACGGCAGTACGGTATCTCATGACACCAAGAACGGCGGTGAGTACAAGTATATCGCCGCCAAGAATACCGCCTACACCTACACCGTCAGCAAGTTTGGCTATGAGACGGCCACCGGCACGATCAATGTTGCGACCACCGATGTGAACAAGACCGTCAAGCTGACCGAGTTGGCAAAGCAGACGGTGACCTTCAACATCACCAAGCCGGAGGGCGTGACCGCCGAGCCCACCATCACCGTGAAGTCCGGCAGTATCACCGCCTACACGGGCAGCGGCACGAACTGCACTCTCCCCGCCGGGGACTATACCTACACGGCCAAGTTGGATGGCTGCGATGGCCTTTCCGGCAGCTTCACCGTTGCCGCTGCCGCCGTCACCGTGAACTTGCCCTTTGCAAAGAAACTGACCTTTGCGGATATGTTCCAAGGCATCGAGGGCATCACCGCCACCAATGGCACCAGCGGGTTTAAGCCCGTCAAGGACGCTGCCGGAAACTATTTGGAGAGCAATGGAAAGTATTACGGCACGACTTCCTTGACCCTGACGGCGACAGAGTCCCGCTTGGTGTCCTTCCGGTATCTTGCAAAGGGATATGAAAACAATTGGGATGAGGATAACTCCGCCTTCTTTACCGTGAAAAAGGGTACTACTACTCTGCTGACAGTCTATGAGGAGGACGATTGGAAAACCTTTAGCACGGTGTTGAATAAGGATGAAAAACTCACCTTGTCTTTCAGCGAAAGTGGCAGCAACTACTATGTCCGGCTCAAGGATTTTGCCGCCGCCGCAGCCCACACCCTCACCCTTAAAACTCCCGACGGTGCAACGGTGGTGCTGAAGGACCGTAGCGGCGCAGAGATCACCGGCAAAAACGGCGCATACACCGTTGCCGCCGGTACCTATACCTACACCGTCAGCAAGTTCGGCTACGAGACCAAGACGGGGAACATCACCGTGAGTGCCGATGTGACCGAGACCGTCACGCTGACCGAACTTGCCTCCTGCACCCTGACCTTTGCCGTGACCCCGGCGGAAAACGCCAAGGTGACCGTGACCCACCCCGTGGGCGGCACCATCAAGCCCGAGGCCGACGGCGGCTACAAACTCTACCTCGGCGAGACCTATGCTTACACCGTCGCCAAGGCGGACTATATCACGGTCAGCGGCAGCTTTACCGCTGCCAAAAACGACACCATCAAGGTAACACTGACCTATGCCGGTGCGGGCTGGGACGGCACGACCAAGACCGCGCCCACGCAGGACAAGAGCGGTGTCTATCAGATCGGCACCGCCGCGGAACTGGCATGGTTTGCCGATGCGGTCAACAAGGGCGACACGACCATCAGCGGCAAACTCACCGCCAACATCAACCTCAACGGCAAGACATGGACGGCTATCGGTACCGACAGTAATAAGTTTGCCGGCACCTTGGACGGCGATAATTGCACCGTTAGTGGGCTCGTTACAACCGGCCTTGTGGGGGAACTTGCAAAGGGCGGCGTAGTTGAAAATCTGCGTGTGAATTGCGCGATTGTCAGTACCTCGTCGCTTTTGGGAGGTGTTGCCAATTCCAGTGCAGGAACGATACGGAACTGCATGGTCAGTGGTAGTATCACATTCTCCAGCAATGGCCCTAATGCTGCATTAGCAATCGGAGGCATTGTTGGACGGACCACCGGAAACAGCGTGATTAGTGGCTGCGTTAGTAGGGCTGTCGTCAAGGATGCTTACGATAACAGCACATATGGTACAACCGCACCTTTGGGAGGCATTACCGGATATGCACACGGTGTTGTCGAGAACTGCTATTTTACCGGTACTCTCGCGGTAAAGAAGACGCAGCCGAATAAGATTATCTATCAAAAACGCGGCGGACTTGTAGGCGAACTGCAAGCTAATGCAGAGCTCAAGGGTTCCTATGTGGCAGGAGAGTTCGCAATAGCAGATGAGAGTAAGTTCGGTGCGGTAGTTGGCGTGGTTGCCAGCAGCGCCACCATCACCAACTGCGCTTATCTGGACACCGTCGCACCACAGGCCGCGGCGGATGGCACCACCAGCGGCATGACCGCCCATACCGCGGACTATATGCGCTCCGCGGAGTTCGCCGTGGACATGGGCATGAATCAGGATGACGGTACCCTCAACGGCGGTTTCCCCGTTCTGCCCTGGCAGGGCGGCACCGTGCTCTCCGCCGACGACCTCAAGGCCGCTGCTGCCGCCGCCAACGCCCTGCAGCTTCGCGGCATGAGCGCCGCCGACGCCGCCAAGAAAGCCAAGGCCGACTGGTACGCCGAGAATGTGCTGGGACTCTATAACCTTGAGAACTATAACGATAAGGCCGACCTCTGCGAGAAATACGGCATCGAAGAGCCCGGCGAAGAGGTCACGAACCCGCACGACTATTTCCTGAACGCCCTGCAAAAGCACTTCTATAAGGAACTGGGGCTCGATGCCGAGAATGCAGACCTTCTGAAGGCCGATGCCACCGGCGTCTATCAGCTCCGCGGCCTTACCCCGGTGAGCGGCGACCCGGAGGAGGAAGAGAGTGCGCAGACCTATACCGGCTTCCTGACCCTGCCCGCGAGCGTCACCGCTTCCGTGGAGGGCGAGGAAAAGACTGTTTCCCTCACATGGACGGCGGATAACGTTCTGGTGAACACCGCCACCGGCGCGCTCACCGCGCCTGCGGCGGATAAGGTCACGGTGACCCTCACCGCCACGCTCCGAAGCGGCGCGGCTACGAAGGTCAAGACCTTCAAGTTGTGCCTTTGGTCCGAGAATGCGGAAAAGGCGCAGACCCTGGAGGACATTGCCGCCGAGTTCACGCGCAAGAATATTGCCGTGCAGCCCCTGCAAGGTGTGGGACTCTATGATGAAACCAACATCACCGACGCCTTCTGCCGCCTGCTGAGAGAACAGGGCTATGCGGATGTGGCGGACAAGGCCGAGATCACCTATGTCAACGGCAGCGCCAAGGCCAACGGCTTTGACGGTACCAAGGTACAGTACATTGCCGACAACGGCGACATCACCTACTTCACCGGCGACGGCACCGCCCGCCAGACCGTGCAGTACACGGGATTGAAGTTCCGCATCACCTATGCCGGGGTCACCAAGGAGATCATCCTGCGAGGCACCGTGGGACGCAGTGCCGATGCTGTGCAGAAATTGGTGGAGAGCGCCGCCGAGTCCCTGAACTGGGAACTCATCCGCGGCGAGAATACCAACGGGGCCACCCAAAGCGAGGTGGCGGGCTGGACGCTCTACACCGTGAACGACCGCATCACCTCCAACCTCACGCTTCCCTCCGGCATTGCGGGGCGCTATGATGTGAAGGTGCAGTGGGGCACCCGGAACACCGAGTGGCTCTACATCACCAACGGCACCAACGGCACCGGCGTGGGCACCGTCAACCGCCCCCTGCAGCCCGCCGACGGCACGCCGCTGCCCGAGAAGGCCGGCAAGTTCCGGCTGATCGCCCGCGTGACCTATGACGGCTTCGATGACTACACGCTGGCGCACATCACCGGCGACGACGGCGTGGAGGTCTATGCCGATGTGCTCTTTGACGCCACCGTTGCGCCCTTCGACAGCAGCGTGACCAGCGAGATGCAAAACGCTCTGGCGGAGAAGTATCAGGGGCTCCTGCGTGACTTTGTGGATAAGACAAAGCCCGTGAAATTGGATGCCGTCAGCGACGATATGCAGATGCCCAGACCCGCTCTTCTGGAGGAAAAGGGCATCATGAGCGACAGTTATAACCAGAAGGTCACGATGGTGAGCCTCACCCCCGATGTGCTGGACTTCAACGGCTATCACGCCATGGTCTACCGCCCGCTGCCCGGTGAGGAGCCGGTGGAGGCGAAGTATGTGGTCATCATCACCACCCGCAGCTCTGGCCTTCTGCTGGCGCGGCAGGAGTTCAGCTTCACCATTCAGCCTTTTACCCAGCAGGAGTTGGATGATGCCGCCGCCTTTATGACCAAGGCGCTGACCGGGGATGTCTACTGGGACGGCATCAGGAACAAGAATACGGATAAGACCAAGGTCACCTCTGACCTGTACCCCTTCGCTGAGATCTGCAAAAACAAGGACGGCACGCTGGAATACGTCCGCGGCACGGTGAATATGACCTTCGACGGCATCGAGGCCGACGATATCCCCGGCTGGCTCGATACGGAGAAGTACCGCTGCTTCCGATCCTCCCGTCCCTCTGTGGTGGAGCACGAGCTGCTGCGTGTACACCAGCCGGAGTACAATACGACAGTTACGCTGGACAGCGTCCTGACCTACACCAAGTACGCCCAGTATTGGGAGAAGTTCGGCATCAACGGCACCGAGGAGACCAAGGAACGCTACAAGGACTTTGCCCAATTCTACAAGCAGCCCATCCACATCGACCTGACGGTGTCCGGCACCACGGAACAGAATGACCCCAACGAAAATCAGACCCTCACCGTGAAGGTCAAGGTGGACGGATACAACAAGAACGGCCATACCTTCACGGGAATCTCCGACTTTACCTTCACCGGCAAGGTCAACGAGGATCCCACCGCTTGGGACGCTGTGAAGGCGTGCTTGGACAGTGCCAACTACACCTATACCGGCAGCGGCACCTACATCAAGAGCATCACCGATGCGGCGGGCAACACCCTCAAGGAGAAGGGCGACGGCAAGTCCTCCGGCTGGATGTTCGGCCTCGCCGTCAAGGGCGGCACCGAGACCTTGCCCAAGACCACGCTGGACAACACCTATCTCAAGGACGGCGACACCCTGCGCCTGTTCTTTACCGACACCTATATTCCGCTGGACCCGACGGATCCCACGGTGCCCGGTACGGAAGTGCCCGGCTTCGATGAGGCGTATGCCGGCGCCAAGGCGTATATCCAAAGCGCGGTGAGCGCCCCGGTCGTCAGCTATCTCTTCGGCGAATGGGCGGTACTGGGACAGGCTCGCGCCGGCGTGGAGCTGTCCGATGCATACATTCAGGCCTACTACGATAAGGTTGTGGCCTATGTAAAGGCGAACATCGGCTCTGACGGCATCCTCCGGAAACCCGATGATAAAAACACCCCCGTCATCACCGACAATGAGCGTATTGCCCTGGCCCTTACCGCCATCGGCAAGGACCCCGCCAACGTGGGCGGCAAAAACCTGCTGGCAGCGCTGCAGGACAAGGATATCATGAAGGTCACCGATACCAGTTACACGGATATCAACGGTCTCGTCATGGGTCTGCTGGCGCTCAACAGCCGCAATTACACCTCCGACACCTCCTGGCTGGTGCAGGCTGTTCTTGCACAGCAGAACGAAGACGGCAGCTGGAGCGCCAGCGCCGACACAAAACCTGCCAGTGACGTGGACATGACCGCCATGGCGCTGCAGGCGCTGGCACCCTACTATAAGGACGGCGGCAATGAAACCGTGAACACCGCCGTGGAGAAAGCCCTCAGCTGGCTCTCCGGCAAGTATCAAAGCGGCTACGACTCCTCCGAGAGCTGCGCGCAGGTGGTCATCGCCCTTTCCGCCCTGAATTTGGATGCCAACACGGACGCGCGCTTTACCAAGACCGTGGAGGGGAAGACCCTGAGCGTGCTGGGGAACCTCCTGCAGTACCGCGTGGCGGAGAACGGCGGCTTTAAGCATCAGTTCGCAGACAAGGCCGTCAACGAGATGGCCACGGAGCAGGCGCTTTGCGCCATGGCCGCCTATGCGCGCTTTACCGAGAAGGCCAACGCCCTCTACGATATGACCGACGCCGCCTGCGCCCATCGCTTCGGCGAGTGGCAAGTGACCGTGGCCGCCACCTGCACCAAGGACGGCGTCAGCCGCCGGATCTGCTCCATTTGCGGCGCCGTGGAGGAAAAGTCCGTTCCCGCGCCGGGACACAACTTCGGCGCATGGACGGTGACCAAGGCGGCCACCTGCACCGAAAGCGGTATCAGCACCCGTAAGTGCAGCGTCTGCGGCACGGAGGAGACGATGATCGTCCCGTCTCTGGGGCACAGTATGACTGCCACGGCGGGCAAGGCTGCTACCTGCACCGAGGCAGGCAACAGTGCCTACTGGTCCTGCTCCCGCTGCGGCAAGTTCTTCAGCGATGCGGCGGGCAAGACCGAGATCGCCAAGGACAGCTGGGTCATCGCGGCCCTGGGCCACGATGAGGCCACCCGCGCTACCGTGGCGGCTACCTGCTACGCCTCCGGCCGTACGGCGGAGACCTACTGCAAGCGCTGCGGGCTGGTTCTCACTGCCGGCACGGTCATTCCGGCTACCGGCAAGCACACCTATGAGAACGGCGTCTGCTCCACCTGCGGCGTAAAGAATCCCTTGGCGGACGTCAAGGGCGACACCATCAAGGTGGACAGCAAAGACAACAAGACCGCCGCGGGCGGCGGCTTGGTCATCAAGGCCGACAGCACCATCACCGACGAAGTGCTGGCGGATATCAAGGCGGCGGTGAGCAGCGGCGCGATCACCGTGACCGTGGCGGATACGCTCCAGCCCACCAACGAGCAGAAGGCCGCCGACGGCGGCAAGAGCGCCCTGACCGAGGCGGCCAAGAACGTCACCGGCGATGCTAAGCAGGAGCTGACCAAGCTGGCCGAGAAGCTGGACGCCCTGCGCGGCGACAAATCCCGCAAGAACGCGCAGTTGGAGAAGGTCGTGGACGTGAGCGTGGCGCTGGTCAAGACGGAGGGGAACGAGATCAAGACCGTGGCGCAGCTTATCGAGCTGCCTCACAGCGTCACCGTGACCATCCCCATCACCGACGAGCTGTACGCGGCCCTTCAGGGCAAGCGCGTCTGCGTGGTGCGCAGCCATACCGATGTCAACGGCAACGTGACCACTACCGAGCTGCCCGCCACACTGGGCGGCACCAAGGGCAATTACGTCCTGACCTTCCAGACGGACAAGGCCTCCACGTTCGCCATTGTCTCCTATGAAACGGTCTCCTCCGGGTACTACTACGGTGGAAGCGGTACGGCTGACAGCGGCAAGAAGGACTCCGCCAACACGGCGGACGACAGTCAGATGGTGCTGTGGCTGGGCAGCGCAGCACTGGCGGCGGCAGCCGTTGTGGTGCTGACCCGGAAGAAGCGCGTTTCCAAGTAACAACAGCACAGCCGACGCAGGGGCGCGAAAGCGCCTCTGCGTATGGCGCTTTTATGAGGAATGAGAGATATGAAGAAAAACCATCGATTTTGGCTGTTGGCGCTGGCGCTGTCCCTGCTGCTGACCTGCGCCGCCTGCGGAAAAAAGACCGTATCGTACGCCCCCGGCAACATTCCCACGGCAACGCAGGAGCAGACCACGGACACCAGGAAGAACGACACAGCTGAAACGGGCACCACCAAGGCTGACGGCAAGCAGGACGCGGCAAAGACTGAGGATAAGACCGCGGACGATAAGAAGCCTGACAAGCAGAAGCCGGCTGATGATGCCAAAAAGGCCGAGGAGGACGCCAAAAAGCAGGAGGAAGCCAAGCGCCTGGAGGAGCAGAAGCGGCTGGAAGAAGAGAAGAAACAGCAGGAACAGGAGCAGCCTTCTGCGCCGGACCCGGACCCTGCGCCTGCACCTGACCCTGCGCCGGCGGCGTCCGTATCGCTGTACATTTCCTGTGCCACGGTGCTCAATAATATGGACAAGTGCTCCGACGGCGTGAAGAATATCATTCCCGCCGACGGCGTGATCCTGTCCACCACGGTGACCATCACCGAGGGGGACTCCGTTATGGCGGTGCTCCAACGGGCCTGCGGTGACGCGGGTATCCCGGTGAGCTCCAGCGGCAGCTATGTCAGGGGCATCAACGGCCTGTTCGAAAAAAATGTGGGCAGGAGCTCCGGCTGGATGTACTGCGTGGGGGGAACCTTCCCCAGCTATGGCGCGGACAGCTATACGCTCTCCGGCGGCGAGAACATCCAGTGGCTCTACACCTGTAATTTGGGCGCAGACGTGGGCAATACCTACATGGGCTGACAAAAGGGCGGCTTTTGCCGCCCTTTTTCCGCACGCAGGATTGACGTATCCCCTGGCGGCAGGGTATAATCAAAAGGTTAAGACAACAATTTTCAGGAGGTGATCCCATGGACGATACGCTGCGCACTTGCCATCCGGCGGTGAGCTTTGCCTATTTCGCCCTGGTCATCGCCTGCGCGATGCTGCTGATGCACCCGGTGTGCCTGGTTCTGTCGACGCTGGGCGGCGGGTGGTATGTTGCCCGTCTGCTGGGCGGCAAGGGCCTGCGCCGCCACCTGCTGTGGCTGCTGCCCATGGCCCTCTTGGCGGCGGCCCTGAACCCGGCCTTTGTCCACCAGGGCGTCACCATTCTGGCCTACCTGCCCTCCGGTAATCCTTTGACGCTGGAGAGTCTGCTCTACGGTCTGGCCGCCGGCGCCATGCTGGGCACCGTGGCGCTGTGGTTCGTCTGCGTCACTGATGTCATCACCTCGGACAAGGTGGTGTACCTCTTTGGCCGCGTCATCCCGGCGCTGTCCCTGCTGCTGAGCATGATCCTCCGCTTTGTGCCCCGCTTTGTCCGGCGGCTCCGTGCCGTGGCCCAGGCGCAGCGGCATCTGGGCCGTGATACCCAGACCGGCGCCCCGGCCCGGCGCGTCAGAAGCGCCCTTCGTGTGTTCTCCATCGTTGTTACCTGGAGCCTGGAAAGCGGGCTCATTACCGCCGATAGTATGCGCTGCCGGGGCTATGGCCTGCCGGGGAGGACCTCCTTCTCCCTCTACCGCTTTGACCGGCGTGACGGTGCCGTCGCCCTCTGGCTGGCCTTCTGCGGCCTGTATCTGCTGGGCGGCGGTCTGGCCGGCGGCCTGCGCTTTCAGTATTATCCCATGCTGATCAGCGGCCCCGTCACACCGCTGACGGTCAGTTTTTTCGTCGTTTACAGCCTGCTGTGCTTTACGCCGGTGCTGCTGGACGCCCTGTCCCGGCGCCGCTATCTCGTCCGGAAAGGAGGGACTCCCCGTGCCTGAACTGCTGCGTTTGGAGCATTTTGGTTTTACCTATCCCCAGCAGCCCCGCCCCGCGCTGGCGGATGTGTCCCTCACGGTCCGTCAGGGCGAGTTCTGGGTCCTCTGCGGCGCCTCCGGCTGCGGCAAGACCACGCTTCTCCGCCAGCTGAAGCCCGCCCTGCGCCCCCACGGTGCGGCCGAGGGCCGTATCCTCTTCGACGGGCAGCCGCTGGATGACCTGCCGCCCCATCAGCAGGCCGCCGATATCGGCTTCGTCCTTCAGTCCCCGGAGGAGCAGACCGTCACCGACAAGGTCTGGCACGAGCTGGCCTTCGGACTGGAGAGCCTGGGCTGCGACACGCCCTCCATCCGTCGCCGCGTGGCGGAGATGGCCTCCTTCTTCGGTATCCAGGACTGGTTCCATAGGAAAGTGGACGAGCTCTCCGGCGGCCAGAAGCAGCTGCTGGCCCTGGCCTCGGTCATGGTGCTCCAGCCCCGTCTGCTGATACTGGACGAGCCCACCAGCCAGCTGGATCCCATTGCTGCCGCCGACTTTTTGCAGACTGTGGGCCGCCTGAACCGCGAGCTGGGCATCACCGTCCTCCTGACGGAGCACCGTCTCGAGGAGGCCTTGCCCCTGGCCACCCACGCCGCCGTGCTGGACGGCGGCCATCTCCTCTGTGCCGGCGCGCCGGAGGCGGTGTGCCGTTCCCTGCGGGGCCGCGGCCACGATATGTTCCTGGCCATGCCCGCCGCCGTCCGTATCTGGGCTGGGGTGGACAGCGACGCGCCCTGCCCCATCACCGTCCGCGAGGGCCGCGATTTCCTGTCCGGCTGGTGCGATGAACACCCCCTGTGCCCGCTGCCGCCGGAGCCGGTGCATCCCGCCGGGGATACCGCCCTTGCCGGCGCGGGTCTCTGGTTCCGCTATGAGCCGGACCAGCCGGACGTGGTCCGCGGTCTGGACCTTCAGGCCCGCCGGGGTGAGCTGCTGGCCCTGCTGGGCGGTAACGGCGCGGGCAAGTCCACCACCCTGGGCCTGCTGTCCGGTGCGCTGACGCCCCAGCGGGGCACCGTGACCCATACGGGCCGCATCGGCGTTCTGCCCCAGGACCCGCAGGCTCTGTTCGTGAAAAACACGGTCCGTCAGGACCTGTACGAATCCTTTGACGGCACGGACCTCCCCAAAGACCAGCGTGACCGCCGGGTAGAACAGGTGACGGCCCTCTGCCGCCTGACCGAGCTGCTGGACCGTCATCCCTATGACCTCTCCGGCGGCGAGCAGCAGCGGGCCGCTCTGGGTAAGGTGCTGCTGCACCAGCCGGATATCCTGCTGCTGGACGAGCCTACCAAGGGCCTGGACGCCGCCTTCAAGCAGTCTTTTGCCGCTATTCTTTCCGCGCTGACCGCTGCCGGCACGACGGTGGTGATGGTCAGCCACGACGTGGCTTTCTGTGCCCGGTATGCCCACCGCTGCGCCCTGTTTTTCGACGGCAGCATCGTCGCGGAGGGCACACCCCGTGACTTCTTCTCCGGCAACAGCTTCTATACTACCTCCGCTAACCGTATGGCCCGGGACTTCTGCCCCTGTGCCGTCACGCCGGAGGACGTGATCGCGGTCATCGGCGGGACCGTCCCGCCCCAGCCGGAGGTGCCTGCCGCCTGGCAGCCCCTGCCTCCGGTGGCGGAGGAGTCCACCGCCTGGAAGCCGAAAAAGCTCCCCTGGTGGCGCAGGACCATCGCCGCCGTATGCGGCGCGGGTGCGCTGGCGATCTTCTGGCTGGCGGCCAAGCACACTGACCTCACCGCCCTGGTGGGCGGCGGCACGCTCTCCCAGGCCGGCTGGCAGGCCCTGGGCCTTTACGGCCTGTTCATCGCCCTGCTCTTCGGCTGCATCGCCGCCATCGGTCGGCGCTCCAAGCCCCTGACGCTGCTCCAGACCCCGGTGCAGAAGAGAAAGCTTTCCCACCGTACCCGTCTGGCGGCGGCACTGATATTGCTGTGCATCCCCGCCACGCTGTATCTGGGCTTTTTCTACCTGGGCAACACTGCCTACTACCCCATCGCTTTCGCCGTGCTGCTGGAATGCATGGTGCCCTTCTTCCTGGTGTTCGAGGGACGGAAGCCACAGGCCCGTGAGCTGGTGCTGGTGGCCTCCCTCTGCGCCCTGGGCGTGGCGGGCCGCGCCGCCTTCTTCATGCTGCCTCAGTTCAAGCCCGTCCTGGCTCTGACCATCATCTCCGGCGTGGCCCTGGGCGGCGAGACCGGCTTCCTGGTGGGCGCCATGACCATGCTGGCCAGCAACGTTCTGTTCTCCCAGGGCCCCTGGACGCCCTTCCAGATGTTCGCCATGGGCATCATCGGCTTCCTGGCGGGGGTGTTGTTCCGCCGGGGCTGGCTGCGCCGCAGCCGCGCCGCCCTGTGCGTCTTCGGTGCAATCTCCGCCGTGCTCATCTACGGCGGTATTATGAACCCCGTCTCCGCCCTGCTCTATGCCCGCACGCTGGAGTGGAAGGTCATCGCCGCCTACTATGTCACCGGCTTTCCCATGGACTGCGTCCACGCCGCAGCCACGGTGTTCTTCCTGCTGGTGCTGGCGGAGCCCATGTTGGAGAAGCTGGACCGCATCAAGATCAAATACGGCCTAGTGGAATAAGCAGACGCGCCCACCCCGTCGGGGTGGGCGCGTCCGCGCGGTGCAACTTCAGGTTTCCCACCTTTTTTCCGCCGCAACCGAAAGGTGATAGACATTCCGCCGCTTCTCCTGTATAATGGCGGTGAGAACACAGAAGGGAGGACCGCCTATGGCTTCTATCCGCTGCAAGGCCTGCGGCAAGACCTATGATTCCCGTGAGGGCTTCTGCCCCAAGTGCGGCGCCTATAACCGCCCGCCCCGCCGGGAGTGGGTGGACGCCGGCGGCGACGTCCACTACGCCGAACAGGAGAAGGTCTGCTACGAGCAGAAGGAGTGCCACGAAGAGAAGGTTTGCTATGAAAACCAGACCCGTCGCCCCCGGTCCCATATCCAGTGGCACGTGCCCAAGAAGAACACCGCCTCCGGCGCCATAGGGGCCGTGATTGCCGTGTCCATTGTCATCGTGCTCATCAACACGCTGCGCGGCGTGTCCGGTGACATCTTTGACCGCAATGAGCCGATGCCCGACTACGGCTGTGAGCAGGTAGCACCCGCCGAGGAGATCGAAGCAACGGTGCGGGAGTACGCGGAGATAGGAGCGAGCTTCTATCTGGAGGATTCTGCCTTCGCCGTGGCGAGTCTCAAAGCGGACTGGGAGAGGGATGTCCTCACCGTCTATGTCGTAGAGGGCGACACATATCAAACATTCCCTTACCTGGTGCAGGTGGACAGCGATGGCTTTGAAAACTGGTACTATCCCGAGGATGTTGTCGTCTCAGACACCGACGACGATGTGTTCATATGCACCTATGACCTGTCGGTGCTGGAGGATCTCACGGGGGACACCTCTCTGATATTCTCTGGATTCGATAAAGAGGTCGCTGTTCCCGTTGACCTTGCGCAATGGTGATACAAAAGCCTCCCCCGTCCGGGGGAGGCTATTTGCTCTATATAGACAGGCCCTCCGGCGAAGCCGGGGGGCCTGTTTCTCAGAACTTATCCTTATTGAATATCCGCAGGATCTCGTCGAAGGACTTGTCCATCTCGTCCTGACCCTGCTCGCCCTTCACCTCGTCCAGGGGCTGGGGCGCGCCGCTGTTCTCCGTCTGTGCGGGCTGGGTCACAGCAGCGGCATTGGCGGCCTGCTGCGCCTCGTCAAAGCCCGTGGCGATGACGGTCACGCGGATCTCATCGTCCAGCGTCTCGTCGAAGGCGGCGCCGAAGATAGTCAGCGCGTCGGGATGCACCGCCTGCTGCACCAGTGTGGCGGCCTGCTCCACCTCCTCCAGACCGATGTCCATGGAGCCGGTGACGTTGATCAGCACGCCCCGCGCGCCGTTGATAGAGGTCTCCAGCAGGGGGGAGGAGATGGCCATCTTGGCGGCCTCCTCGGCCTTGCCCTTGCCGGCCGCGCGGCCCACGCCCATGTGGGCCAGACCTGCGTCCTTCATAATGGCGGTCACGTCCGCAAAGTCCAGGTTGATGAACCCGGTGTCGCGGATCAGGTCAGAGATGGACTGCACCGCCTGGCGCAGCACGTCGTCCGCGATCTCAAAGGCGTTGGCAAAGGTGATCTTCTGGTCGGTGGCGTATTTCAGACGCTCGTTGGGAATGATGACCAGCGAGTCCACCTTGCTCCGCAGCTCCTCAATGCCCTGTTCCGCCTGGGTCATGCGGCGGCGTCCCTCGAAGCCGAAGGGCTTTGTCACCACGCCCACGGTCAGAATGCCTGCCTCCCGGGCGATCTCAGCCACCACGGGTGCCGCGCCGGTGCCGGTGCCGCCGCCCATGCCGGCGGTGATGAACACCATGTCGGTGTTTTCCAGCGCCTTGGCCATCTGGTTGCGGCTCTCCTCCGCGGCCTTGCGGCCCACATCCGGGTTGGAACCCGCACCCTTACCGCCGGTCAGCTTCTCGCCGATCTGAATTTTATAGGTAGCGCTGGAGGCATTCAGCGCCTGCTTGTCTGTGTTGACTGCGACAAAATCAACGCCCTGCGCGCCACTGCGTACCATGCGGTTGACCACGTTGTTTCCGCCGCCGCCTACGCCCACGACCTTGATGCTGACAACGTTCTCCGGGCCGGTTTCCAATCCAAAAGCCATGTCTGCTCCTCCTGCCATAATTTGTATGAAAATGACGGATTATCTCCTGGTAAATGCTATATCTTGTATTGTATTACGAATTGGCGCAAGCGTCAAGTGTAAGCACTTAATTTACCGAAAAAGTTTTGTGCCGGGAGCATGAAGCACCTACGCAGCGTCCCCGATGCGGTGCGGTACGCGCGGCATCACTCCGGAATGAACCGTGCCTTCCCCTCCTGCATCATATTGATAACGCCCTTTTCGTTGACCTCCAGCTTCTTCACCACGGCCATCAGATAGTCCAGCTTGTAGCCGTAGTCCGCCTCCCGGGGCAGCTGCACGTCGAACCGTTCCAGATACCGCAGCGTCAGCTGCGCCGGGTCGCTCATATCCAGCAGCGATACGTCCGCCGTCATGCCGCGCTGGTCCAGCGCCTGCATCAGCGTCAGCAGCTGCTCCAGTGTCAGCTCCTGTCCCTCCGCCGCCTTTGCCGGCTGACCCACCGCCGGGTCTGTCAGCGTCAGGCCCTTTACCTGCATCCGCTGCTTCGCGGCAGCGGGCGTTACCTCGTCCACGATGTTCCCCGTGTCGCACAGCAGGTATGCCTTCCCGTCCTGTACAATAGCCGCCGGGTCCGCGCACTCCGTCACGATGATGGAAAGCCCGTCCGGCAGCGACCGCCGGAACTGCACCGTCTCGATATAGGGCAGCGCCTTGCGGATGCGCTCCGCCGCGCTGTACTTGTTCATCAGGAACATATTGTCCCCCTCGCTGACGCCCGCCGCGTCGATGACCTCCTGCCGGGTATAGCGGTCGTTGCCGCTGACCTCGATGCTGCGTATACGGAAAAACAGCGTCAGAGCCAGGGAGATGGCGGTGCAGATCAGCACAAAAGCCAGCAGCTTGTAGAGGAAGCTCAGGCTTCCTCTCCGCCGCTTATGGTTGTACCGTCTGCGCCTTGCCATCGTCCGTGCTCCTCCGCTGTTCTCGTTGTCTCGTCTATTGCGCTGTGATCCGGGCGCCCAGCGCCCGCAGGTCCCCGGCCAGGTCCGCGTAGCCCCGCTGGATGTGGCCGATGCCCTGCACCGTGGTCACGCCCTCGGCGGCCAGCCCGGCCACCGCCAGCGCTGCGCCGCCCCGCAGGTCGGTGGCCACGACCTCCGTGCCGTGCAGCCGTTCCGTGCCGCACACCACTGCCACCCGTCCCTCGGTCCGGATGTCCGCGCCCATGCGCGCCAGCTCCGGCACGTGCCGGTACCGGCTCTGAAAGATGTTCTCCACAAACACCGTGGTGCCCTGCGCCTGCAGCAGCGCCGCCATCAGTATGGCCTGGCAGTCGGTGGGAAACCCCGGATACGGCGCCGTCCGCACCGGCGGCACGGCCCGCAGCGGCCCTGTCCGCGTCAGCTGTATGTACCCCTCGCCGCAGCGGACGCCGCAGCCCGCCTGATCCAGTACCGTGGTCACCGCAGCCAGGTGCCGGTGCTCCGTGTTCCGCAGCGTGACCTCTCCGCCGGCGGCTGCCGCCGCGCACAGATAGGTGGCCGCCACGATCCGGTCCGGTATCACCCGGTGCACGCACCCGTGCAGCTTGCGTCTCGGCGTCACCGTGATGACCGAGCCGCCGGCACCCCGCACCTCCGCGCCCATGGCGCACAAAAAGTCCTGCAGATCCGCGATCTCCGGTTCCCGTGCCGCATTGCAGATCACCGTCTCTCCCTCTGCGCCGCAGGCCGCCAGCATAGCGTTCTCCGTGGCGCCTACGCTGGGCGTGGCCAGCACGATCTGGCAGCCGGTCAGCTTCCGCGCCCGGCACCGCAGGGTCCCGCCTGCGTCGTCGATATCCGCCCCCAGCGCCCGCAGGGCCGCCAGGTGCAGGTCGATGGGCCGCGGCCCCAGCTCGCACCCGCCGGGATAGCTCAGCTCCGCCCAGCCGCACCGCGCCAGTATCGCCCCCAGAAAGATCACGGACGACCGCATCCGCCGCATCAGCGTCTGGGGTATGTCGCACCGCGTCAGCGTGGTGCTGTCCACCAGCAGGTCGTCTCCGTCCCACTGCACGGCGCAGCCTAAGTACCGCAGGATATCTGCCGCCGAGTCCACATCGCTCAGGTGCGGACAGCCCTCAATGCGGCATACGTCTCCGCTGAGCAGCGTGGCGGCCAGAATGGGCAGTACGCTGTTTTTCGCGCCCTGCACCGCTACCTCGCCCCGCAGCGGCGTGCCGCCCTCTATGGTGATATACCTCATGTGCCCTCCCTTTCCCGTCCATCCAACAGCTATGCCATTGTATGAACGGACAGGGGAGAGGGGTGACTCCCTTACTTCCGCACCAGCGCCATGACCGTGTCGTAGATACGCGCCGTGGCGTCGGGGATACCCAGCTCCTTCATGGCCCGGGCCATGGAGATGCGTTTTTCGCTATCGGAGAGGATGGCCTCCACGGCCTTGTACAGTCCGTCGCCGGTGCTCTCCGACTCCGTGATGACCACCGCGCCGCCGTGTCCTTCCAGCAGCCGCGCGTTCTTCTCCTGATGGTTGTTGGTGACGTAGGGTGATGGCACCATCACCGTGGGCTTGCCCAGCGCCGTCAGCTCACTGATGGTGGAGGCCCCGGCGCGGCACAGCACCACGTCCGCCGCCGCCATCACCACATCCATGTCATAGATGTACTGCCGCACGTCCAACCGGTCGGACTTGGGCAGTCCCAGCTCCCGCAGCTTCTGCTCCATGGCCTCCCAGCCGCCCTTGCCCACCGCGTGGATGTGGCGGAAGGGATAGCCCTCTGCGTCCTCCCGGCGGAAGAAGTCCACCATGCACTCGTTCATGTGGCTGGCGCCCAGGCTTCCCCAAAAGGATACCACAAGGGGTGCCTCGTCGTCAAAGCCCAGCTTTTTCCGGGCCTCCTCCCGGCTCAGCCGGAAGAAATCCCCCCGCACCGGCGTCCCGGTGACGGCGATGCGCTCCGGGTGCTTGTAGTGCTGGCGACAGTCCTCAAAGCCCACCATGATGACGTCGGCGTAGCTTTCCAGCATCTTCGTGGTCAGCCCCGGCACCATGTTGCTCTCATGCACCGCCGTGGGGAGGTGTGCCCTGGCCGCCGCCTTCACCATGGGATAGCTGGCGTAGCCGCCGGTGCCCACCACCAGGTCAGGCTTGAAATCCCGCAGGATGGCCCGCGCCTGCCGTCCGGAGGACGCCAGCACCCGCACCGTGTGCAGGTTGTGCCGTATACCCTCGATGCTGAATTTTCGCTGAAAGCTGCTGACCTCCACCGCGGCGTAGTCGTACCCCGCCTTGGCCACCAGCTCGCGCTCCATGCCCGTGGGCGTGCCCACGAACAGCACGGCCGTCTCCGGATCTTTCTCCTTCATATACCCCGCCAACGCAAGGGCAGGGTTTACGTGTCCCGCGGTGCCGCCGCAGGTAAATATCACTCTCATTCTGCTGCTCCCTGGAACCGCCACGGCGGTCCGACCTCTATGTTTTGATACGAATAGTAGTTTTCCTGCAATAAAATACGGAATGTTGTCAAATCCTGCGCTTTTATCCCGCCCGTGCCGCCGGTATCTGCCGCGATACGCTCAGCACGATGCCCATCTCCACCAGCTGCAAACACAGCGCCGTGCCGCCGTAGCTGAAGAAGGGGAGGGAAATGCCGGTGGTGGGCACAAAGCCCGACACCACGGCGATGTTCAGAAATGTCTGCAAGGCCAGGTGGGTCATCACGCCCACCGTCAGCAGCGCGCCGAACCGGTCCCGGGCGTGGAGCGCGATCCAGAAGCCCCGCAGTATCAGCATGGAGAAGATCAGCATAATGACACACGCGCCGATCAGCCCCAGCTCCTCGCAGATCACGGAAAAGATGAAGTCGTTGTACTGCTCCGGCAGGTACAGGAACTTCTGCCGTCCCCGGCCCAGTCCCACGCCCAAAAGGCCGCCCGAGCCGATGGTGATCAGGCTCTGCGCCAGCTGGTAGCCGTCGCCGTAATAGTCCTCCCACGGGTTGTGCCACATCTCGATACGGGCCGCGCCGTATCGGATGACGCCGGCCTCCGCCAGCTTCACGAACAGGAAGGCCAGTGCGCTGACGCCGCCGACGCCCACCGCCACCAGCCAGCCCTGTATGCCGCCCACGATCATCAGCACCGCGCCGGTGGCGAAGATCAGGACGGTGCCCGACAGGTGCGGCTCCAGCATCATCAGCACGCCGATGACCGCCAGAAGCGCCACATAGGGCAGGATGCCCTGCCGCCACGTCAGCATCTTCTCCCGCTTTTTGGAGATGGTGTCGGAGAAGTACACGATGACCGCTAACTTGGCGATCTCCGACGGCTGGAACTGGAACACGCCCTTGATGCCCAGCCATCGGGTGGCTCTGTTGGCGGTGATGGCCAGCGGGTTGTGGGGGATAATGACCAGTATCAGCAAGAACAGCGCCAGCCCCACCAGCAGCCGTCCCGCGCCGCGCCAGCGCTGATAGTTGATCTTGCTGACGATGAACATGGACACAAGACCCAGCGCCGCGAAGGCGGCCTGCCGCTTGAAGTAGTAGGTGCCGTCCCCGGTGTCGTAATAGGCCCGGGGAAAGCTGGCGGAAAACAGCATGATCAGGCCGATGACCGTCAGCAGCAGCGTCAGGATCAGGAAGGGGAGATCCATCTGCCCGCGGGCGGCTTCCTTATGCCGGCGCTCCACCTGCCGCATCCGTTCCTGCTGGGCCTTCCGGGCGCGCTGTTCCTCCCGTGTCATAGTCTCCCTCCTTTCCTGTGAAAATAGTGCGAAGCCTTAGAAGCTGAAGCGCTGGCACACGGCCAGATAGGCGATGACGCAGCCGATCACACTGACGGCGGTGAACACCGCCACCACCTTGGTCTCCTTCCAGCCGCACATCTCAAAGTGATGGTGCAGCGGCGCCATCTTGAAGATGCGCTTGCCGTGGGTCAGTTTGAAATAGCCCACCTGGATAATGTCGCTCAGTGTCTCGCAGATATACACGATGCCCACCAGGATCAGCACCAGCGGCATATCATAGGCGAAGGCCAGCGCCGCCACGGCGCCGCCCAGAAACAGCGACCCCGTATCGCCCATGAACACCTTGGCCGGATAGTGGTTGTACAGCAGGAACCCCAGCAGACCGCCCACCAGTGCGCCGGAGAACAGCCCCAGCTGCTCGAAGCCGGGCCAGATCACCGCCATCACCAGGAAGAACAGACCCACCGGCACGGTCACACTGCTGCTCAGTCCATCCAGACCGTCCGTGATATTCACGGCGTTGACGGTGCCCACGATCACAAAGGCCGCGAACACCAGATACACGATCCACGGCAGCACGATGTGGGTGTTCCAGAAGGGAATATACAGGTTGGGGCTCAGCATCCCCTCGTACCGCATCAGGCACAGGAACGCCACCGCCGCCGCCAGCTGCAAAATAAACTTCTGCGGCGCGGTCAGGCCGGTGTTCTGGTGGTGCTTCACCTTCTGATAGTCGTCGATATATCCGATAACGCCGAATACCAGCGCGAACAGGTACACATACAGGTGTACGAAGCTGCCGGCCATCATCCGCTGCCAGCCCAACACGACGATGGTGAGGCCGATGCCGATGATGAACATCAGCCCGCCCATGGTGGGGGTGCCCTGCTTCGTCATGTGCCAGGAGGGCCCGATCTCCTTGATGGACTGTCCCGCCTTCAGCTTTACCAGCGCCGGTATCAGCAGCTTGCCTGCGATGGCGGTGACGATAAAGCATACCGCGACAGGCAGCACGATCTCCATAATTCCCATACTATCTTGCTCCTTCCCTCCGCGCCGCGCGGAGGTCTTTTCTTTATTTCTGCGTTTCCTTCAGGTGCTCGGCCACGATGACCCGTTCATCCATGGGATAGTGCTTGTGGTCGATCTCCTGGTAATCCTCGTGGCCCTTGCCGGCCAGTACGATCACGTCGCCCGGCTGGGCGTGGTCCATGGCGTAGTGAATGGCGGCCACCCGGTCGGGGATCACCGCATAGGGTGTGTCATAGCCCTTCAGTCCCACCAGAATGTCGTCGATAATGGCCTCCGGCTTCTCCGTCCGGGGGTTGTCGCTGGTGACGATGACAAAGTCTGCCAGCCTTGCGCCGATCTCACCCATCACGGGCCGCTTCGTCTTATCCCGGTCGCCGCCGCAGCCGAACAGCGCCACCACCCGCCCCTTGGCGAAGGCCTTGGCGGATTGCAGCACCTTTTCCAGCGCGTCCGGCTTGTGGGCATAGTCGTTCAGCACGGTGTAGCCCGTTCCCGGCGTAGGGATGATCTCCATCCGGCCCTTCACGCCGTGGTTCTTCGCCAGTGCGTCGGCACACTCCGCCAGCGGCACGCCCAGGTTCCAGCAGCAGGCCATGGCGTCCAGCGTGTTGTACACGGTGAACAGCGCCGGTATGCCCACGTGGACGTGGCACCATTCCGTGTCCGCCTCCGCGTCAAAATCCACACTGCCGGGCTCCAGCGCCACGTTCTTCGCCATCAGGTCCGCCTGACCGTTCACGGCGTAGGAGAACCGCCGGCGGCAGGTGGCATCGGCCATCAGCCGTTCCGCCCAGGGGTCGTCGGCGTTGTAGATGCCCACGTCGCACTGCCGCATCAGCAGCGCCTTGGCGTCGCAATAGGCCTCCATGGTCTTGTGGAAGTCCAGATGGTCCCGGCTCAGGTTGGTGTAAATGCCCACCGCGAAGGGTATGCCGTACACCCGGTCCAGCATCAGTGCGTGGGAGGACACCTCCATCACCACATGGGTGCAGCCCGCGTCGGCCATCTCCCGCAGCAGCTTCTGCAGCTCGAAGGACTCCGGCGTGGTGCGCTCGGTGTGCAGCACCCGGTCGCCGATCATATTCTGTATTGTGCCGATCAGGCCCACCTTGGCCACGGCCTTCTGTTCCAGAATGCTCTTGATGAGGTAGGTGCTGGTGGTCTTGCCGCTGGTACCGGTGATGCCGATCATGGTCATCTCCCGTGCGGGGTGATCAAAGCGATTGCCGCCCACCACCGCCAGCGCCCGGCGGCTGTCCGCCACCCGGACGAAGGGCGCGCCGTCCTCCGGCGCGCGCTCGCACAGCACGCAGGCAGCGCCCTTCTCCCGTGCCATGGGAATATATTTATGTCCGTCCGTCTCCACGCCGGTGACGGCGATGAACAGATCGCCCGATTCCACCAGCCGCGAGTCGTACCGTACCTCCCGGATGTCACTATCCAGCTCGGCGTTTGTTTCCAGAATATCCAGCCCGTTCAACAGCTCACGCAGTTTCATCATCAACTCTCCTTTGCGTCTGTGCATAATGGTATATACTATTCTACCACATTTCATCCGCGGACAAAAGGGAACCGTGTGCTCTGTTGGGCGCAAAACGTGTGGCGTCAGTCCGTCACGGACGTGTCGCCCAGCTGCACGGTAATGACCGTGCCGGCCTCCACCTCCGTACCCTCGTCGATGGACTGGCTCAGCACCCGGACGGAGCTGGACTCGCTGCCTGTGGTGCCGGAGAACCGTATCAGCAGCCCTGCCGCCGTGGCGGTGGTGTTGGCCTCTGAGGGCGTCTTGCCGATGAGATGCGGCACCACGCACTTGCCCGTGGACTTCTCCTCGCCGGCGTACAGGATAACGCTGGACTTACCGGGGATGATGGCGCCGCCGGCCGGCGTCTGGTCGGTGATCGTCTCGCCGTCGCCCACGATCTTATAGCTCAGCGCGCGGTCCTTCAGCTTCGCCTTGGCCTCCTCCACGCTCATGCCGATGACGTTGGGCACCGTGGTGTCCATGCCCAGCAGCTCCTCGGCGGAGTAGCTGGGCTCCACGCCCAGATAGGGCAGGATCTCCGCCATGACGGTGCTGGCGGTGGGTGCCACCATGTTGCCGCCGGAGACGTAGGTCCCCGTGGCGCGGCTGGGGGTGTCCATGGTGATGAGCATAATGACCTGCGGGTCGTCCGCCGGCGCGCAGCAGGTGAACGAAACGGTGACGCTCCCGTCGATCTGGTCGGCAGTGCCGGTCTTGCCACCGATGTTGCCATCTTGGCCTAGCAAATAGTTATGCGTGTCCATGGAATGCGAATGGTCGGTGCCGTCGGCGCCCGTGACCTCGATCCAGGAATCTTCGCTCGCTACGACCTCGCGGATCGTGTCGTTTTTCATGGCCTCCTGCATCATCAGCGCTACGTCGTGTGCGGTTGAGTGCATATCGCCAGCCCACTCATCAAAGTCCAGACCATGCGGGTTTTCAAAAAGCGTGCCGGTGCAACCGAGCTTCTTAGCGCGCTCGTTCATGGCTTTCACAAATGTTGCCTCGGCGTCTTTGGTCTTGGGGTCGATCTTTTTGCCCACGTACTCGGCAAGCACGATGGCGGCGTCGTTGCCCGAGGGAATCATCAGGCCGCGCAGTGCCTGCTTCACGGTGAGCTCGTCGCCTTCGAGTAGGCCGGCTGTTGAATTGCCCACGGTGGCTGCGGCGTTGCTCACCGTGACCTTCTCGTCCATCTTGCAATTCTCGACGGTTAGGATTGCGGTCATGACCTTGGTGATCGAGGCAATCTTGACCTGCTCATCGGCGCCGCGGGCATAGTAGACGGTGCCGTCTTTGCCCATGACGAGGGCATTGGTCGCATCGATATCGGGCAGGTTTTCGGCCGTGATGCCGCGCGCATCGGCGGTTTTGCCGCAAACATTGTCGGTCGTGAGTACTTGGGCGCCGGCGACGGTGGGCACGCCAGCGGCAAGGGCGATAGCGCAGACAAAGCCGGCGGCAAGCTGGGCTGAGCGCTTTGCAAAAGAGGTGAGGGACTTCACGGATTTCGCTTTCGACGGGATGGTCTCTTCTGGAACTAGAGTATATCGTTTGCCGGCGACGACGATCGTTGCGTGCGCGCATGACCCGCATTCGTGCTCGAATGGGCGCAAGGGTGCTTAAGGTCGACTTAATCGCCCACGCTTGTTGTGTGTGGCGGGCGCCGCCTCGGGCATAATGGAGCGCGAGAGGAGCACGCATGAACGAGCGCATACTGGTAGTTGATGACGAGAAGGCCATCGCCGACTTGGTTGGTATCTACCTTACAAAAGAGGGCTTTGATGTCCAGATTGCCTATAGCGGGGCCGATGCTGCCAAGGCAATCCTGGAGCAGGAGTTCGATCTGGCACTGTTGGATGTCATGCTGCCCGATATCGATGGCTTTGAGCTACTGCGTACGATCCGTTCCGGCCATACCTATCCTGTGATCATGCTGACGGCGCGCGATGCCCAGCAAGACAAGATCGAGGGCCTTTCGCTTGGCGCGGACGATTACGTGGTCAAGCCGTTCCGCCCGCTGGAGCTCATCGCGCGCGTTCATGCTCAGTTGCGTCGCTACACCAGCTACGGTAGCCGCTCGCAGGCGGCCGAGTCGCCGACCATCCAGCTCGACGGCCTGGAGATCAACCGCGATGCTCGTTCCGTAACGGTGGACGGTGCACCGGTGCGCCTCACGCCCATCGAGTATTCCATCTTGCTGTATCTGGCCGAGCATCGCGGCAGCGTAGTGCCCGTGGAGGACCTGTTCCGCGCGGTGTGGAACGAGGACTTTATGCCCGGCTCCAACAATACGGTGATGGTGCACATCAGGCATTTGCGGGAAAAAATGAGTGGACCGACAGGAAAGTCGGATTTCATCAAGACCGTCTGGGGAGTGGGATATAAAGTTGAAGAATAAATATCGAAAATTAAAATTAAGTATTTTATTGCAGACCGTGTTTGTGACAGCGCTGACTATTTTAGTCGGAGGATTTATACTGGAATATTTTCTGGAAGACTCTTCGAACGATCTCGTAAAACTGCTGACATCTGTTCATGTGCAGGAGGAAAGTGCGAGACACTGGTATTGGAGGGTAATAGGAAACAATAAGGACTTCTTTCTTGTGATTGGATTTTTGTGTCTGTTTTCTTTATTTTTTTATGCGGCATTATCAAAAATGGTAAAATATCTGAATCAGGTGGAGACCGGGATCGATAACATCGTTTTGGATTCGGCAGATTCTATTCATATGATCACGGAATTGAAGCCGATTGAGACAAGGCTTAATGAGATCAAGCAGATTTTGAAAAAGGGAGAGAAAAAGAAAAATGACCTGATTGTATTTCTGGCACATGATTTAAAAACACCGCTCACTTCAATTGTAGCGTATCTGACGATGCTTGACAGTTATCAGGACATGCCGGAGGAAGAACGACAGCGGTATACACATATTGCATTGGAGAAATCCATCAGACTTGGGGAGCTGATCAGTGAGTTTTTCGAGATTACAAAATTTAATCTGCAAGATATCGTGTTAGAGCCGGTGGAGCTGAATCTTTCAATGATGCTCGAACAGCTTGCCGATGAATTATACGGAGTGCTGAGGGAGAAAAATTTGACTTGTGAGGTTGAGGCGGCTGAGGATATGGTAGTTTATGGAGATGCAGATAAGCTGGCAAGAGTATTTGACAATATCTTGCGAAATGCGGTGTCTTATTGCTATCCGAATACAAAGATTCGGATTCAGGCAGAGATGACAGAAGAAGGGAATCGTATTGTATTTTCCAATAGAGGGAAACAGATACCAAAGGAACAGTTGGGGACAATCTTTGAAAAGTTTTATCGTTTGGATGAGGCGAGACATAGTACGACCGGAGGTGCAGGACTTGGACTTGCCATTGCAAAAGAGATTGTAGAGTTACATGGAGGTACTATTTGGGCAGAAAGCGATGACAAGGAGACACGTTTTATTGTGACACTTCCGAATAAAGAAGAAGGGGAGAAAGAGGATGAAATTCATTCATATAGCGGACGTCCATCTAGGGGCAGAACCAGAAGGTTTAAAATCAGGCAGTAAAAGCAGAGGGCAGGAGATATGGGATAGTCTGGAACAGATTATTCATATATGCGAGTGGGAAGAAATCGATCTATTGCTGATTGCAGGAGATTTGTTTCATCGGCAGCCATTGAAAAAAGAGCTGAAAGAGCTGAATTATTTATTTTCAAAATTGACGAAGACGAAAGTTGTATTTATAGCAGGAAACCATGATTTTCTAAAACCGGATTCTTATTATCTCACTTTTCGGTGGGATGAGAATGTGTATCCTTTATTGAACGGGCATATGGGCAGTGTGGAGTTTAAAGATTTAAAGACAAGAGTTTACGGACTGAGTTATTATCGGAAAGAGATTACAGAGGGGCTTTATGATCGGGCAAAAGCACCCGGAAAGCAGAAATATGAGATTTTACTTGCACATGGCGGAGACGAGAAGCACATTCCGTTCAAAAAAGAAGTGTTGAGTAATCTCGGATACAGCTATATTGCTTTGGGGCATATTCATAAACCGCAGACATTGGTGGAAAATCAGATTTTGTATGCGGGGGCGCTAGAGCCAATCGACAAAAATGACACTGGAAAGCATGGATACATCCGTGGAGAGGTGACGGAAAAAGGCGTGAAAGCAGAATTTGTTCCGAGTGCAAAAAGAGAGTACATGCATCTGCCAGTTGAAGTAGGGAAAAATATGACAAATGGTTTTGCAAGAGAAAAGATTCGGGAAATGATTCAGATAAATGGGATTGAGAATATTTACAAATTTATTTTAACAGGCTTTCGAGATGCAGATATCACGTTTGAACCTGAGACTCTGAAAGGTTATGGGAATGTTATTGAGATTGTAGATGAGACAAAACCATCGTATGATTTTGACAGATTATTGGAGGAGAACAAAGGAAATCTCTTGGGAAGATATATTGAGAGTCTGAGAGAATGTGAGGATGGCAGTGTAGCACACATGGCATTGTACGAAGGAGTACAGGCGCTGCTGGATACGAAGAGGAGTTGACTATGGAGATAAGGGAACTTTATTTGAGAAATTTTGGAAAGTTCTCAGGAAAAAAGATTGTGCTGAAAGATGGAATCAATCTTTTTTATGGGGAGAATGAGTCTGGGAAGACAACGATTCACACGTTTATAAAAAGTATGCTGTTCGGGCTGGAGCGCGGAAGAGGAAGGGCATCGGTAAACGATACGTTCAGCATCTATGAACCGTGGGAGAATCCGAATTATTATTCCGGGACACTTCGTTTTGAAAGCGGAGGAAAGAATTTTTTACTGGAGCGAAATTTTGATAAATATCCCAAAAGTGCAAGGC
>ERZ831979.791-NODE-791-length-33324-cov-280.252908_pt1 | contig 33324 bp, 18 predicted proteins | sample MGYA00519952_ERZ831979 | MGnify/ENA primary metagenome ERZ831979 (study PRJEB31850, sample SAMEA3708723) | human gut metagenome | biome: human gut; feature: human-associated habitat; material: faeces | place: China | collected 2014 ...
TTGGCTGGCAACGTAAAGCTGCTTAGCCATTATCTCAAATTTTAACGAACTATTGATATAGGGCATATATAATATAAGGTGTATTAACATTACCATCATGGAAACAAGAGGAAATTTTGGAAGTAAATTAGGCATTATTCTCGCTACGGCGGGATCTGCCGTAGGATTGGGAAACATTTGGCGTTTTCCATATATGACTGGTCAGAATGGTGGTGCAGCCTTCATCCTGATTTATTTAGTCTGCATCATTCTGCTGGGTTTGCCGGGTATGCTGAGCGAATTTATCATCGGTCGTCATTCTGCATCCAATGCAGCCCGTGCTTATACCAATTTGGGTAAGCATAAGGCGTGGGGTGCCTTGGGATTGATGGGCATCATCACTTCCATGATCATCTTCGGATTTTATTCCGTAGTGGCAGGCTGGTGCTTGCAGTATCTTTATGCAAGTATCATCGGCGGCGTGCATGGTGATCCGGAGTATGTAAAAAGCTATTTCCAGACCTTCGCATCCGATCCGATTCGTCCTGTATTATGGGCTTTAGGCTTTATCCTGCTCACCCACATGGTGGTGGTTCGCGGTGTTCGCAACGGTATTGAAAAGGCATCCAAGATCTTGATGCCGCTGCTTTTCATCCTGTTGGTGGTCATCGTGATTGCTTCCTGCTCATTGCCGGGGGCGATGAAGGGAGTGGAGTTCCTGCTGAAACCGGATTTCAGTAAGGTAGATGAGAATGTGCTGCTCGAGGCTCTTGGACAGGCTTTCTTCTCGCTGAGTATGGGTACGGCATGTCTTTGCACCTACGCTTCTTACTTCAACCGACAGACGAATCTCTTGAAATCAGCTACTCAGATTGTAACCATCGATACGCTCATCGCCGTATTGGCAGGATTGATGATCTTCCCTGCAGCTTTCTCCGTGGGAGTTCAGCCGGATAGTGGTCCGTCGCTTATCTTCATCACCCTGCCTAATGTTTTCCAGCAGGCTTTTGGCAATATGCCGGTGGTTAGTTACATCATCTCTGTATTGTTCTATGGCTTGTTGGTGTTGGCTGCTCTTACCTCTACCATCTCGATGCACGAGATTGGTACTGCCTTTATTTATGAAGAGGGCAAGGTAAGTCGTGCGAAGGGAGCCTGGGTTGAGACGATAGTCTGTGGTATTATCGCAGTATTCTGTTCCCTTTCTCAGGGAGCGGTAGAGGGATTGGGCTTCTTCGGTAAGGATTTTCTCTCCAACTGTGATAATTTGACGGCGCAGTTTCTGATGCCGTTGTCTTCGTTCATCACCTGTCTGTTCCTGGGCTGGTATGTACCAAAGAAGGTTGTACGTGATGAATTCACCAACTGGAATACGGTAAGTGGAAAGCTTTTCCCAGTCTTCCTCTTTACCATCCGATTCATCTGTCCTATCTGCATCTTCCTGATCTTCCTGCATCAGTTTGGAATCATTTAGTTCCTCACATATAGTCTTGTAAGGGCAAAAGCACCGTACGCCAATAGGGTACGATGCTTTTGCCCTTACTTTTTATATGCAGGTCTTGCCGGATAGCTAGAAACAGATGTAGGGCTTCAATCTTTCTATTTCGTCTGGTGGGAAATCCTTCAGCAGTTTGAGGTCTTCTATACTATGCAGTGGACCTTTCAGCCTGCGATAATCACAGATTTCCTTGGCTTGATAGAAGTTGAGATAGGGATGCTTCTTGAGCTGGTTGAGCGTTAACTTGTTGAGATTCATCTTGCGGATTTGCTGCTCGTCAATCTTGATATAGGCAATGGAAGATTCGGGCAATCCATCGATTTCTTCCAACTGTTGGGCAGATGCAAATCCTCCCAGCCGTTCTCTGTATCTTACGATGCGGCTGGCATAGTAACTGCCTATACCGGGAATCTTCATCAGCAGCGTCGTATCGGCACCATTGATTTCGATATGCTCGTTGGCTCTCAGCTTATGTGGATAACTATAAACCTTGGTATCATCGTTTCTTCTATTATTATAATAAGGTGTATTGCGCCTTCCGCTTCTTCCATATCCTTCTTTTCCGTAGAAATCAGCCGCAGGCTTGTAATCGTCGGCTATCTGGATAAACGGCAACAGCACCTCGTAGGTTTTCTTGGTGATGCCATAGACTCGGGCGAAATCGGATGGGCGGGAGAAGATGCCGCCTTTCTCCCGGAAACGGATGATGCTTCTGGCTTGCCAGCTTTCTAATCCCAGCCGCTCGAAATCCTCAGCGCTAGCCGTATTGGGATCAAAAGGGAAGAGTTCGTGCACCATACCTTCTTCTTTGCTGTATAAAGGATGAGATTTGGAGGCGTGATGGATTTTGGCAGATGATGCATCTTTCTCTTGATTGCTGTTTGTGGAGTCTAGTTGGGAAGTCACAGGAGCATCGTTCTGCTTTTCCTGAATCAGGAACGTGAGAGAAACACACACAATCATAATGGCAAGCAGGGTGAGGAGAGCTTGTCGGTCTTTCTTTTGAAGGTAAAAAATGTCTTTGAACTTCATAAGCTCCGATTTTATAGGTGAGTCGGGATTACTGGACTCGAACCAGCGACCTCATCGTCCCGAACGACGTGCGCTACCAACTGCGCTAAATCCCGTTTTGTGGTACTTATGAGTACAAAGACGGTGCAAAGGTACACCAAAATCTCCATAATACCAAATAAAAAAGCACTTTTTTATCTTTTTTGAAAAGTTTTTCACTTAAAAATTTGGTGGAACCAAATAATTGTTGTACCTTTGCACCCGCAAATGAGAAATCATCTGTAAGAGTATGGTGCCATAGCTCAGTTGGTAGAGCAAAGGACTGAAAATCCTTGTGTCCCCGGTTCGATTCCTGGTGGTACCACTTAAAAAGCCGAACTTCTTCAAAGAGGTTCGGCTTTTTGGTGTTTATAAGGCTTTTGCCCTTTCAGGGTGCATAGCTATCTGGTAATGTTAACCTAGGGCGTTTGATGAGCTTGGCTTAGTTGAGGGGCTTGGATTTCTGCGTCTTTTTTCTTTCTTTTCCCTTTTTCTTCGATATATTTCGGGTATTTGTCCCTTTTGTTGCTAGATTTGTCTGATATTTAGCGTGAGATTGCGGTATTCTAACCTACTTTTGCAATCGAAATCAAATGAAAAAATCAAAAGAACCTGAAAACAATTAAGCAAAATGAATCACGTCTTAAGCAAAACAAAACAGAGAAGTCTCCTTCTCGTGGCATTGTTGCTCATGGGATGTTTGCAGCTCTTGGCGCAGACTCGCACCATTAAAGGTGAAGTGACAGATGCACAAAATGGTGATCCTCTTATCGGCGCTACCATTATGGTAGAAGGCGAAAAGGGTGGTACGGTTACTGATTTCGACGGTAACTTTGTTCTTCAAGTATCTTCTTCTGCCAAGAAGATCAAGGTATCTTATATAGGTTATATAGATAAGATACTGGCTATTTCTGAAAATATGAAGGTGAATCTCGAATCGGATAGCAAGGCGCTTGCCGATGTCGTGGTCATCGGTTATGGTACTGCGCGCAAGAGCGACCTGACGGGTTCCGTGGCTACGGTGAAGGCAAAGGACTTCAACAAGGGTCTCGTTTCTTCTCCAGAGCAGTTGATTAATGGTAAGGTTTCGGGTGTGCAGATCATGTCCAACAGCGGTTCTGCCTCAGCAGGTAGTACCATCCGTGTGCGTGGTGGTGCTTCTCTGAATGCCAGCAACGACCCGCTTATCGTGCTCGATGGTGTGCCATTGGAGCAGGGTGGTATCTCTGGTAACAGCAGCAACTTCCTCAGTATGATCAACCCATCTGATATCGAGAGCATGACAGTGTTGAAGGATGCTTCTTCTACAGCCATCTATGGTTCCCGTGCATCCAATGGTGTCATCATCATCACTACCAAGAAGGGACAGCAGGGCGGTTTGAAGGTAAACTTCAATACCACCAACAGTATGCAGACCCGTGCGCAGATGGTGGATATGCTGAGCCATGATGATTTCGTGAATGTAATCAATCAGTTTGGTACCGATAACCAGAAGTCTTTGCTTGGCAATGCCAATACCGATTGGAACGATGAGGTCTATCGCACCGCTTTCGGTACTGATAACAACCTCAGCTTGAGTGGAAGCATCGGCAAGTATTTGCCTTTCCGTGTTTCTGCCGGATATTACAACCAGAGTGGTCTGGTGCGCAAGGACAATGTGGAGCGCTGGACAGGTAACGTGGTGTTGACTCCTAGCTTCTTCCAGGATCACCTGAAGTTGACCATCAACGCCAAGGGTACACTCAATAACAACTCTTTCAATAATGGTGGTGCAGTCTGGGCTGCCGCAACTTTCAACCCAACCATTCCTGTTTATTCCGGTAACAGCAATTATGGTGGCTATAACGAGGCTCTCGATGCTGATGGCTATCCAGTTAATGCGGGTGTGAGAAACCCACGTGGTCTGGTAGATCTTTATGATTCAAAGAGTAAGGTGAGCCGTTTCATCGGTTCGATGGATGTAGATTACAAGGTTCATTTTCTGCCAGACCTCAAGCTCCATGCTACCATTGGTGCAGATTATGCCAAGGGTGATGGTACCATTTATGTTCCTGGCTATGCAGCACAGTCATTCAACAAGGATGAGTCCTTGAGCGGTAGCGATTACAAGTATGGTCCTCAGAAGAACGAGAACCGCCTGCTTACCCTCTATGCCAACTATGCAAAGTATTTCGAGAATATCAAGAGCAATGTAGATCTGACAGCCGGTTACGACTATCAGTACTGGAAGAGCACTACACCTCTTTATTATACCAAAAGTGCGGCAGGTACAACCCTTTCTACCGTGAAGGCTTCTGATTACCGCCACGTGATGTTGTCATACTACGGTCGTGTCAATTATTCCTTCGATGGAAAATATCTCCTGACTGCTACAGTCCGTCGCGATGCATCTTCCCGTTTCTCTAAGGATACCCGTTGGGGTACCTTCCCATCTGTAGCTTTGGGATGGACCTTGACAGAGGAGCCTTGGTTGAAGGACAACAAGGTTGTTTCTAACCTGAAGCTCCGTGCCAGCTACGGTGTTACCGGTCAGCAGGAAGGTATCGGCAACTACAACTATCTGCCGGTCTATACATCCAGTGTAACAGGTGCCGAGGCACTCATCAACGGACAGTATATTACAACTTATCGTCCTGAGGCATACGTTTCAGACCTGAAGTGGGAGACAACTACCTCCTGGAACTTCGGTCTCGACTTCGGATTCCTGAATGGCCGTATCGGTGGTGCCATCGATTTCTATACCCGCAAGACCAAGGATCTGCTGGCTTCTGTTCCAACAGCGGCAGGTACCAACTTCTCAAAGACTATCCTTACCAACGTAGGTAATGTAGATAGTAAGGGTATCGAGGTTTCCCTGAATGCAACTCCTATCCAGACCAAGGACTGGGAGTGGAACCTGAGCTACAACTTCACCTGGCAGAACATGAAGGTGAAGAACCTTTCTCTTACCCAGGGTGGAAGTCAGACCAATGTGAAGGTAGGCCCGTCTATCGATGCTTACCAGTTCCAGGTACTCTCCGAGGGATATGAGCCATATATGTTCTATGTATATCATCAGCTCTACGATTCAGAGACGGGCAAGCCGATCGAGGGCGCTTACGCAGACTTGAATGGTGATGGCGAAATCAATGATGCCGATCTCTACCGCTATCATTCTCCAGCCCCTAAGTACATTATGGGCTTGAGCACATCCCTGAGATACAAGCAGCTGACTCTCGGTATGAGCTTCCGTGCCAACATCGACAACTACGTATATAATGGCATGGGTATGAGCACTGGTGCATGGGAGACCGTGAGCTACAACAACTCACAGCTCAATAACCTCAACGCCAGCTTCCTGAAGACCGGTTTCAAGACCCGTCAGTATCTCTCTGATTACTATGTAGAGAATGCTTCGTTCCTGAAGCTCGACAACCTGAGCTTGAGCTATAACGTAGGCAAGATCAACAAGTGGGCTTCACTCACCGTATCTGCGATGGTACAGAATGTATTCACTATTACCGGTTACTCAGGCACAGACCCTGAGGTGCCAAACGGAATGGACAACTCGTTCTATCCACGTCCTCGCACCTACTCAGTAAGCCTCGGACTTCAGTTCTAACAATCAAAATTGATAACAATGAAACTTAAGAATATATTATATAGTATGATGTTGGGAACAGCAGTGCTGACCAGCGCTACCAGCTGTGTGTCCGACCTCGACCAATATCCTCAGACGGAGACCACCTCTAAGGATGTTTATACCTCGCTTGCCAATTATGAGGCTGTGCTGGGTAAGATTTATGCTGCTATGGTGACCAGCGGTCAGGGTAAGGGCGGCGACAACAAGGATATGGAATCCGTATTGAACAACGGCAGTGGTTTCGACTACATGCGTATGTTCTTCAACCTCCAGGAGTGCGGTACTGATGAGCTTGCCTCTACCTGGTTGACAGGTGAGCAGACCACGGGTTTGACCTATCTTTCCTGGGATGCCAACGATGCGTGGGTATCAGATATGTACTATCGCATCTATTACAACATCGCCCTCTGCAACGAGTTCCTCCGCAATGCCAATGGTGCCAGCTTCTCGGGCGAGGATGAGGTGAAGATGAAGGAGTATAAGGCAGAAGTCCGCTTCATGCGCGCCTTGTTCTACTTCCATGCTCTCGATCTCTATCGCAACATTCCGATGGTAACAGAGAATGATCCTGTGGGCAGTTTCATCCCTCCACGTTATACTCCACAGCAGACTTTCGATTACATCGAGAGCGAGTTGAAGGATTGTGTAGGCGATATGCTTCCAGCATCCACCTGTCCTTATGGTCAGGCTTCTCAGGGCGCAGCCTACACTCTGCTTGCCAAGCTTTATCTGAACAGCGAGGTTTATACCGGCGTTGCCAAGTATGCCGAGTGCAAGGAGGCTTGTGAGAAGGTGATGAATATGGGCTACTCTTTGGAGTCTGATTACAGCAAGCTCTTCAATGCTGATAACGACAAGCGTACCAACGAGATTATCTTCGCCTTGCCAGTAAGTGCAGAGCATACCGTAAGTTGGGGTTCTTCCACTTACTTGGTGTGTGGACAGTTGAGCATGTCGAATGCCAACCAGAATGTTGCCGACTTCGGTGTTACCAATGGCTGGAGCGAGTTCCGTCTCCGTCCGGAGTTCGTGGATAAGTTTACCCAGACCGATATTGATGGAGGTGGCGACAAGCGCTGCAAGTTCTTCACCAATGGTCAGAGCAAGGATGTAACCAGCATGACCGATGAAACCACCGGTTATCTCTCAGAGAAATGGAGCAACCTGAAAGATGATGGAACCACAGCATCCAATACTGCCAATGATGGTGTTGAAACCGATTTCCCTCTTTTCCGCTTGGCAGATGTATATCTGATGTATGCTGAGTGTGTAGCTCGTACCCAGGGTGCAAGTTGGGATCCATGGCCAGAAGGAAAGACTGATGCCGCTGATCCTGAGGTCATCGCTTCTCGTAAGCAGGGAGCCATCTATTGGATCAATCTCCTCCGCGAGCGTGCAGGTAATACCGATGTATGGGCTAACAACTTTGCCAATGACGATGAGTTCCTCCAGTTCATTCTCGATGAGCGTGCCCGTGAACTTTATCATGAGGGTTATCGCCGCACCGACCTGATTCGCTTCGGCGAGTTCACTACCAGCAAGTATATCTGGCAGTGGAAGGGTGGCACCCACGATGGACAGGCTGTTGACAGCAAGTACAACATCTATCCAATCCCTAACACCGAGCTTACCGCAAATCCAAATCTTCATAACGACAACTATTAATAGGATAAAAGAATGAAAAAGATATTTAGAAACCTGATGATGCTTCTCTGCGCACTCACCGCCCTGGTGAGTTGCGACGAGAGTGGCGACAAGATATATCTGGATGGCTTCAAGGCATCCGGTCTGATGGCATCGGCCAGCGATGTGGTGCTGTCTGTTGACAATACGAAGGACATTGTACTCTCGATGGCTTGGAAGAATCCTAACTTGCTTTCGAGCGACGAGACCAAGCCTGCGGGCAACGGCGTGTTGAAAACCTATCTGCAGGCATCACCTTCTGAGAGCTTTGCAACGGTAAAGGAGTATTCCGTAACCGATCTCTCCAAGGCTTTCACCGGTGCTGATCTCAACACCCTTGCCAAGGATCTGGGAACTACTCCGGGTCAGAGTGCGCCTCTCTATTTCCGCATCAAGAGTCTGATGGGCAACAATCTCGATGCTGCTTATAGCAATGTGTGCCAGGTGAACGTTACACCTTATATTATACACATGGACAAGATGACCATCTGGAATGCGGATAAGAACAAGGAGCTGACCTATCTTTATTCTCCAAACGAGGATGGCATCTATGCAGGCTATATGAATGCTTCTTCCTGGCTCAACTTCTGGGGCAAGGAGAATGATGGAACCATTTGGGGTAACGTAGGACAGGATGGTCATGTATACGAAATGGATAATACAGAGTCGGCATGGAACTTCTGGTTCCCTGGTCAGACTGGTATTTATTATACTGTGGTAGATACAAAGGCTAAGGAATTCAAGCCAACCTACATCAAGGCGATGCAGTTGAATGGTGAGGACATGACCTATGATGCTCCTAACTATGCCTGGACCAAGGTGATTACAACCTCTGCTGATAATACACCAATCAGTATTGTTGCTACTGGTGCAGAGTACAGCAAGGCTACAGCTACAGACGATGCTGCAGCCGTAGTCAAGACCATGAACTATACGCTGGCCGATGGCAAGATGACCGATTCAGAGAATGCTGGCAGCGTGAACATCGCCAAGGCGGGTACTTATACCGTTACCGTAAAGGTGGGCGAGAACAGCGACCTGACTTACTCTATCGAATCTGGCAACCAGACAGCACCAGAGCCAGAGGCAAGCAATACTCTCTGCATGTACTCTAAGGATGGTAACAGCCTTCTTGCCGTGATGAGCAAGGTGAGCGATGGTGTTTATACCTGCAAATATAAGCCTTCTGCTTGGGAAAATTTCTATTTTATTTATGTAGGTGAAAACAAGGATGACAAGCAGACCTGGTATGGTTGCGAGCCTGTGGATGGAAAACTGTTTAACCTCGCTACAGAAAATTCATGGAATCTATGGTTTAAGGATGATGTGACAGGAGAGGAAATGACAGTTACAGTAGATCTCAACACCATGACATGGAAGTATGAATAGCTTAATGAATATTCTGTGTAACCGATTGCACAGAATATTCATCAAGAGTAAGTTTCCTTATTGTAAACGAATTATTTATTTGATTATCTTTGCATTATAATAATAACTTAAAGACAGAATAACAATGAAGAATATTTTAGGAAAAGCCATATTGCTGGCTTCAGCACTCTTGTTTTCTATCACGGGCACGAGTTGCAGCAATGATGATAATACTACTCCCGAAAAGGAGAAGACATACGATATGAGTGGCTTCGCCAAGGGAGCCGATGTAAGTTGGATTACAGAGATGGAGCAGAACGGAAAGAAGTTCTATAATGCTAACGGTAAGGCTACTGAGTGCATGGCGCTTCTCCGCGACCTCGGCATGAACTCCATCCGTCTTCGTGTATGGGTAAACCCTGAGGATGGATGGAACGGAAAGAATGATGTGGTCGCAAAGGCATGGAGAGCTCAGCAGCTTGGTCTGCGGCTGATGATAGACTTCCACTACTCTGATACCTGGGCAGACCCATCCAAGCAGGGTGTTCCTGCTGCCTGGAAAAACTATGACTTCGAGCAGATGAAGCAGGCGGTTGCCGATCATACCAAGGATGTATTGAATGCCTTGAAGGCAAGAGGTGTCAACGTAGAATGGGTGCAGGTGGGTAATGAAACCACCGACGGCATGCTCTGGAATGATGAGGATGGTGATGCTGCCCTGAAGGTGACAGGTCGTGCCTCTAAGAATATGGCGAACTTTGCCGCTTACATCAATGCCGGTTATGATGCCGTCAAGGCGGTTTATCCGGAGGCAAAGGTGATTGTGCATCTCGACAAGGGAAACAATCTGGATCAATATACCTGGATGTTTGATGGCTTGAAGCAGAATGGAGCCAAATGGGATGTCATCGGTATGTCGCTCTATCCAGATTGGATTACCGACCAGACCTGGGAGCAGGTATCCGATGCTTGTCTCTGCAACATCAAGACCCTTTCCGGCAAATACAACTGCGATGTCATCATCTCAGAGATTGGTATGGTGTGGAATTCAAAAAATGCCGCTCCATTCCTCAAGAAGATGGTGGATGGCTGCAAGGCAATCTCTACCTGCGAGGGTGTGTTCTACTGGGAGCCTGAGTGTAACAGCGGCTGGAACGGCTACGACAAGGGAGCCTTCGACAACAGCGGCAAGCCAACCGCTGCACTCGATGCTTTCAAGTAATCGGGCAAGTTAGCTTTCTTCGCTTCCTATGGGAGCGATAGAAGCGAATTTTAAAATGGAATATTGTACTAACTTAGAAGGAAAAGATATGATCAAGAGAAGCATTACTTTCGTGTCTCTCGCCCTGGCTCTTTCTACCATGTGCCAGGCGCAGAGTAGAAAAGTCATCAATTTGCCATCGTGGGATTTCTCCCGCGATGGCAAATCGTGGTCTCAGGTAGCCGTGCCTCACGACTGGGCTATCTCGGGTCCTTTCGATAAGAAATGGGACCTGCAGATGGTGGCTATCGAGCAGAATGGCGAAAAGGAGAAGACCGAGAAGTCGGGACGCTCTGGAGCTCTCCCTTGGATTGGAGAGGGTATGTATAAGATGAATCTTCAGTTGCCAAAGGGCTACAAGCGTGCCGTCCTCGTATTTGATGGTGCGATGAGTCAGCCTGTGGTGAGCGTGAATGGCAAGGAGGCTGGCAGATGGGCTTACGGCTACAATGCCTTCCGCATCGACATCACACCTTACGTGAAGTTTGGCGGAAAGAAGAATCTCGTAGAGGTTCATCTCAACAATGTAGAGGAAAGCAGCCGATGGTATCCAGGCGGCGGTCTTTACCGTCCGGTTTCCGTGGAACTTTACGGCAACGAGAACTTCTCTACCTGGGATACCTTCGTGCGTACCCTGAAAGCAGACAGGCAGGAGGCTGAAGTAGAAGTGAATGCTCTCTTGGAAGGAAAGATTGGAAAGTCGGGAAAAACCGTCATCGCCTTGCTGGATGAGGCGGGTACAAAGGTTGCCGAGCAGACCGTATCGGGTGCAACCCCGCAGATCAAGACTACCCTGAAGGTATCGAACCCTCAGCTCTGGTCTCCGGAATCTCCTTATCTCTATCAGGTGAAGTTAACCCGATATGAAGGAAAGAAGGTGGCTGATGTCCAGACGCTGAAGACCGGTATCCGTACCATCTCGGTATCCAGGAATAATGGTTTCCAGCTCAATGGCATCACCCGCAAGATCAAGGGTGTCTGCCTGCACCACGACCTCGGTCCGTTGGGAGCTGCAGAGAACAAGGCGGCACTCATCCGCCAGATCAAGACGATGAAGGAGATGGGTTGCGATGCCATCCGTACAGCCCACAACATGCCTTCTACCATGCAGATGGAAATCTGCGATTCCCTCGGTATGATGGTAATGGCAGAGAGCTTCGATATGTGGATTTATCCTAAGTGCAAGAATGGCTATGCCAAGTTCTTCAAGGACTGGAGCGACAAGGATATCACCAACCTGGTGAAGCACCATCGCAACCATCCTAGCATCATTATGTGGAGTATCGGTAACGAGATTCCTGAGCAATGGAGCAAGGAGGGTATGGAGATAGCCAAGCATCTGCAGGATCTCTGTCATCAGTACGACCCATCCCGCCCTGTAACCCAGGGTATGGATAGGGCTGAGGATGCCCTGAAGAGTGGATTTGCCCAGGTGATGGACGTTCCGGGCTTCAACTATCGCGTACATAAATATTATAAGAATATCGAGCAGTTGCCTCAAGGCTTCCTGCTGGGTTCCGAGACGGCATCTACCGTCAGCTCCCGTGGCGTGTATAAGTTCCCGGTTCAGGTGCGTGCCAGCAACAACAATCCATACGCCGACGGCCAGTGCTCCAGCTATGACACGGAGTATTGCTCCTGGAGTAATCTTCCGGATGATGACTGGAAGATGCAGGATGATTACAGTTGGGTAATCGGAGAGTTCGTGTGGACGGGCTACGATTATCTGGGCGAGCCAACTCCTTATGATACTTACTGGCCAAGCCGCAGCAGCTACTTTGGTATCTGCGACCTTGCCGGACTTCCAAAGGACCGATATTATATGTATCGTGCCCGCTGGAACGAGCATCAGCATACTACCCATCTTCTTCCTCACTGGAACTGGAAGGGCAGGGAAGGACAGGTTACCCCAGTATATTGCTACACTGATGGTGTGGAAGGCGAGCTTTTCGTGAATGGCAAGAGTCAGGGCAGAGTTCGTAAGGACAAGTCAAGCCGATTGGACCGCTATCGCCTCCGCTGGAACAATGTGAAGTATGAACCAGGCGAGATTCGCGTGGTTACCTACAACCAGTATGGCGACAAGGTAGGCGAGGACGTGAAGCGTACAGCCGGAGAACCAGCGCAGATGAAGTTCAGCGTGGAGACTCCAGACCATGAGCCTATCGCCTGCATGGTAGAAGGTTGCACCGATGAGCACAACGTGCTTCTGAATGCCGATGGCAACGACCTTGCCTTCATCACCGTGAGCCTCCTGGACAAGGATGGCAATGAGTGTCCGCTCGCCGATGATGAACTTACCTTCGAGGTAAAGGGTGCCGGAACCTTCAAGGCAGCATGCAACGGTGATGCTACTTCGCTCGATTCCTTCACTCAGCCACACATGCGACTTTTTTCTGGCAAACTCGTTATTGTTGTTCAGAGCAAGGCACAGAAGGGCGACATCATCCTCACCGTAAAGGATGGCAAGCGCAATATGGAAAAGTCGCTTACGCTGCAGGCAATATAATACAAACTTATTAATGATAATTATAGATTCCCCTAGGAGAAGAAGTTCTTGCTCCTAGGGGAATTCTTCGTTCAGCGACGTTGAATGTGTGTTCAGCACTGTTGAATGTGTGTTCAGCACTGTTGAACATAGGTTCAGCAGTATTGAACGGAGATTTCTTCTAATGGTACCAACAAATTCTCCCTATTCTTTCAACAACTTCTTTCTATACTTTGAGTATCTTCTCCTTATCCTTTCATCCGTTTTCCATAGGCCTGGACGGAACTTCTCCTTATTCTATTGTTATTTTTCTCTAATAATATTTGGCATTGTCGTGAATAATGTGTATTTTTGCAGCTATGAACAAATCACTAACCGCTTTATCTAAAATAAGCATGGCGATAGCTATGCTTTTTATAACCATAGCGCTCCATGCGCAACGTTTCGTCAACACCACCCTGGATGGTGCTCAGGCAGTCTATGCCATTACCCAAGATACATCAGGAGTAGTCTGGCTGGGTACCGACAATGGTCTCTACAGTTATGATGGCTACCACGACTATCGTCATTTTGCTTCCCATACCTTTAGTCATGTCAGCATCAATGCGCTCGGCTTCGAGGGTAGCATGCTCTATCTGGCTACGGGCAATGGAATGCTGAAGTTTGATACGCAGAAGGGAATCTATGCTTCTGCGCCAGCGATGGAATCAGATGGAGACAAGGGCAGGAAAAAGGCGGTAAGGGAGTTGCGAGTGCTCAATATGAAGGGCAGGAAAGATGCCTTTGGCAACGAAGTGTATGCTATCCTGCATACACAGAAGGGACTTCTGGTGGGTTCTCTCGCCGGACTCCGTCTCAACCAGCGCCAGATTCTCCTGACTCCCGGAGCACAGCCGCTGGTGAATGCCCTGGCTTATGATGCCAAGCGCCACTGCTACTGGATAGGTACCGAGGGAGCCTTGTACTGTGCCGACCAGGCTTTGCAGAACTTCTCCAAGATTGCGGCACTGGATGGAAACTCCGTGAAGTGTCTGGACGAAGACCAGGATGGCAATCTCTATATTGGTACAGATAATGGACTTTATCGCATGGCGATGAATAACAGTCTGGAGCATTTCGTTCACGACTCGCGCAATGAGGCAACCATCCCCAACAATATCGTATGGTCCTGCTATGTGGATAAGTGGCAGAATGTGTGGATCGGTACCGATCACGGACTTTCCCGTTTATCTACCCATACCTACTATCGCTTCACTTCGCTCGATAAGATTACCTTCTCGGGCGAGGGTAACTGTCTGCATGCTATCCTTCAGACCCGCAGCGGCGACTGGTGGATGGGCGGAACCAACGGCTTGATTCACTATGCAGAGGGAGTGCGCGTGCAGGGAACTGCATCTGAATATCAGAATGTGGTATGGTATAAACAGAACAATCCTTCGGCTCCTCTTGCTCACAACCGTGTGCGCAAGATTTATGAAGACAAGGAGGGGGATGTATGGATCTGTACAGACCACGGCATCAACCTCTATCAGAAGAGTACGGGAAAGTTGCTCAACTTCATCGTCTATGACAAGAGCGGCAAGTATTCTACTGCCTGGGCTTATGATATTCTTCAGGATCAGATGGGCAGAATGTGGATGGCATCTTATCAGGGTGGCGTCTTCGTGCTTGACAAGCAGCGCCTTCTGGCAGCCATCTCGCTCTCATCTGCTGCTACAGCCACCTGTGTGGCAGACCATCATTTCTCAGACAAGGGAAAGAACGCCCTCTCGGGCCTGCACATCGGTCAGCTGGTACTCGATGGAAAGGGAATGGTCTGGGCATCATCTTATAATCATCTCGACCGTATCGATACCCGTACCCTTCGCATCTCACATATCCCAGGCAATGATGCCATCAATTATCTGATGAAATCTGACAATGGCAATGTATGGGTAGGATACAATGCCAGCGTGAAGTGCTTTATGGTGAACCTGCCGATGAAGGGCAAGGAACTGGAAAGCAAGGAATGGAAGATTGATGCGAAGGTGGTCTCCATGTGCGATGTGGAAAACAAGGTCTGGGTGGTGGCAGGCAATGTCTGCAGCGTGCTGGATCCTGAGAACAACAGTTTCCGATTCTTCATTCCGATGGAGAGTCCGAATAATATCTATTATTCCAAGCTGAACCACGAAGTGGTGATGGGTGGCAATGATGGCTTCATCTCCATCCGTGCCGACCTTTCCATGCCGAAGGACGACAAGGCGCAGCTGCTCCTGGCGGGTATCGTGGTGAATGGCAGACAGACCCAGGATGCCTTGCTCGACGAGAACATTGAGGGAACACCAGGTGTTTCGCCTGTGGGACTGAAGACGCTTGTTCTGGAGCATGATGAGAACAACTTCACGCTCCAGCTGTCTGATTTGCCTTTTGCTGATCATCCTACCGCCGTCTATGCCTACCATCTGGAGGGTAGCGACCACGAGTGGCACTATCTGGACAAGGGCGATCTTGACATCACTTACAATGGATTGTCGTATGGCGATTATCATCTCACCGTGCGTATGGTGGATGGCGAGGGAAATATCGGAGATGAAGTTTATCAGCTCGAAATCTCCGTTCTTCCACCATGGTATCTCACCATCTGGTGCAAGCTGTTCTATCTTACCCTCCTGATTGTGTGTATAGCCTGGGTCATCAATGCCCATTTCGTAAGAAAGCAGTTGAAGGAGGCGAAAAAGCAGAAGGAGGAAATTCTGGAGCAGGTGCAGGCGCGTATGAAGTTCTATGCCAACCTTGCCGATGAGCTGAAGAATGCTGCCGCTCACCGTTCGTTCGATGAAGTGAATCATCTGGTAGTTTCTAATCTCGATGTGAATGCTTCCGACAGCGAATCAGAGTCGGCAATGATCGTAAATTTCAATGGTCAGCAGACTCTTCCGGAAGTTGAGATCGATGAGATGGATAAGAAACTGCTCGACGAGATTAAGGAGACGATAGAAGAGAATATGGTGGATTCCGACTTTAACGTGTCGGTGCTTCAGGAGAAGATGGGCATGGGAAATAAGCAGCTTTACCGCAAGCTGAAGGCAATTACGGGTCAGACTCCGGTGGAGTATATCCGTGATATGAGAATGCAGAAGGCGGCAAAATTATTAAAGGCGGGCAAGTTCAGCGTGTCGGAGGTAATGTACACCGTAGGCTTCTCTAACAGCAGTTATTTCTCCAAGTGCTTCTCCAAGGCGTTTGGAATGACTCCTACCGAGTTTATGCGCAGTTAGGAGTGAAAATGTTGCCTAAAATCATAACTTTACAGAAAAATGTTATGATTTTAGGCAAAATTCGTTATTTTATGTTTTAATTCTTGCTTAAGTTATTAAAAATTAGTAATTTTGCACCTTGAATCGAAGTACAGGTCCATGCGTGGACTATCAAGCACTATTGGTCTAAACTGAAAGAGGTATTGAGCGAAACACCTCAAGATGGGATGCAGTAATTGATTTATGTACAAGAAAGAAAAAATAAGTATCAATTTATAGTAAACAATTTAAGAAACAAGGATGAGAAGATTAACTCTTTTACTTGTCTCTCTTGTATTGTTGTCTATCCAATCCGTATTGGCGCAGAGTTTCCGCGTCAAAGGTACCGTTGTGTCTGCTGAGGACAACGAACCGATGATTGGTGTGACGATTAAGCAAGAGGGTACATCAAATGGTGTGGTCACCGATATTGACGGTAACTATACCATCGAAATTAAAGGGGCTTCGAAAGCTACACTGGCATATTCGTATGTCGGATGTCTGACCCAGAAGCATGTAGTCAAAGAGCAGACAAACACGCTCAACATCACCCTTGCTCCTGATTCAAAGATGATGGACGAGGTTGTCGTTGTGGCGTATGGTGTGCGAAAGAAGGGAACCATTGCGGGTTCCGTGTCTGCTGTGAAGGCAGAAAAGATTGAGAATGTTCCAGCTGCCAGCTTCGATCAGGCTTTGCAGGGACAGAGTACAGGTTTGCAGGTCATCGCCTCTTCGGGTGAGCCAAGCAAGGCTGCCACTTTCCAGATCCGTGGTACCAACTCCATCAACTCTGGTAAGGCTCCGCTCTTTATTCTGGACGGTGTGCCTATCTCCAGCTCCGATTTCAATACCTTGAGTCCTAACGACATCGAGAGTATCTCGGTATTGAAAGACGCCTCTTCTACCTCTATCTATGGTGCCCGTGCGGCAAATGGTGTGGTGGTGATTACATCTAAGAGAGGTTTGGCGATGGATAAGGCGAAGATCACGCTCCGCGCACAGTATGGTTTTTCTGAATTGGCTCAGAACAACTGGAAGATGATGAACACCGACGAGCGTATCCAGTTTGAAAAGGAAGTTGGCTTGGATGCCGGTAAGGATTACAACCTCCTTTCAAAGGTGAATGTCAACTGGCTGGATGAGGTGTTCAACGACCGCGCTCCTCTGCAGAGCTACGAACTCTCTATCAACCGTGCTACCGACCGTTTGAATTATTATGTTTCGGGTGGTTTCTACGACCAGGATGGTATTGCGCAGAATTCAACCTTCCGCCGTTACAACATCCGCACCAATGCTGATGTCAAGGCTAGCAAGTGGTTGAAGGTAGGTACCAACACCATGGCTGCTTACGAGGAAGCTCAGCAGGCTGATGATGGTAGCTATACCACCGTGACTCCTATTTCTGCATGCCGCTTCATGTTGCCTTACTGGAATCCGTATGCCAAGGATGGCAGTCTGGCTTCGCTTGCAGCAGGCAACTGGGCTGGAACCAGTGAGAACCCTATCGTCTATATGGGCAAGAATCCTATCAGAAACAAGAAGTACAAGGTGCTCTCTACCATGTATGCCGAGGTTTATCCGATAGAGAATCTGACTATCCGCACCCAGTTTGGTGCCGATTTCACTCACTCTACAGCCTTCCTGCAGTCATTCCCAAGTCTCTCTTCCAATAATGGTCAGGGTACTGCGGCACGACAGAGCAGCGACGCCATCAACCTGACAGAGACTACCACCGCCAACTATCGCTTCAGTCTGAATGATATCCATGCGTTCAACGTGATGTTGGGTCAGGAGGCAGTAAGCTATCATTCAGAGGGATTCCAGGTATATTCCAAGGGTCAGACCAGTGATCTCCTGACCAACGTATCTTCTGGTACACGTGCCAGCCGTTGGGCAGATTCATCTTCTGACTACTCTTACCTCTCGTTCTTCATGCGTGGCGAGTACAACTACAAGGAGCTTTACTACGCCGACTTCTCTCTGCGTACTGATGCTTCTTCACGTTTCGGTAAGGATCATCGCTGGGGTACCTTCTGGTCACTCGGTTTCATGTACAATGTGAAATCTACCGATTGGCTGAAGGATGTAAAGTGGCTCAGTTCTGCTCAGCTTGCCGTAAGTACAGGTACATCGGGTAACTCTGAGATTCCAAACTATTATCACCTGGCTTTGGTTTCTGGTGGTGCCAACTACGATGATACTGCCGGTTTCTATCCATCACAGAGTGGTAACGAGGAATTGGGTTGGGAGTCAACATGGGCAAACAACTTCGCCCTCCGCTTGGGCTTCCTCGATAGAATCAACTTCAGCTTCGAGGCTTACTACAAGCGTACTTCCAATATGCTGATGCGCGTTCCTGAGTCTTATACCGTTACCGGCGAGGGCTATCGCTGGAAGAACGTAGGTGTGATGGCTAACAAGGGTATCGAGTTGAGTGCTGACGGTGATGTAATCCGCACACGCGACTTCACCTGGAATGTAAGTGCCAACGTATCTTACAACCAGAACCGATTGAAGGAACTCTATAACGGTGTAACCGAGTATGTAAACTCAACCACCGGTTTGAAGTATGTGGTAGGTCACTCAGTAAGTGAGTTCTTCCTGAACCGTTATGCCGGTGTGAACCCAGCAAATGGTGAGCAGCTCTGGTATGATAAGGACGGCAACGTAACCAACGAGTTCCGTGAGAGCGACAAGGTGATGACAGGCAAGACATACGATGCACCTTGGATGGGTGGTTTCGGTACAAGCTTCCGTTGGAAAGGCTTGCAGCTTTCTGCCCAGTTCAGCTGGATTGGTACACGCTACGTCATCAACAACGACCGCTTCTTCGAGGAGAGTGGTGTAACCTTCGGTACTGCTTACAACCAGTCAAACCGTCTGTTGTACGACCGTTGGAAGCAGCCTGGCGATATTACCGACATCCCACGTTGGGGCGAGGTAACCCAGCTTGACGACCGCTTCCTGGAGAACGCATCGTTCCTCCGCATGAAGAATCTCAGTCTGTCGTATTCGTTGCCACAGAGCTTGTTGCGCAAGACTAACTTCTTCTCTATGGTTCGCATCTACGGACAGGCACAGAACCTCTTCACCATTACCGGTTTCAACGGCTTGGACCCAGAGGTTTCATCCAATATTTACCAGGCGCAGTATCCAGCTTCACGCCAGTTTACCCTGGGTGTAGAACTGCAATTCTAAGCTAGAAAGGAGAAAATAAAATGAATATCAGAAATATAAAGACATACATCCTGTCGGGTATCCTGACCCTCTCGCTGTCTTCCTGTCTTGATAAATATCCAGAGGATTCCATCCGCATGGATGAGGCTATCAACAAGGTGGAAGATGTGGACAAGCTGGTGATCGGTATCTACGACAGTTTCAAGAGCAGCGCCTTGTATTCGGGCAATCTGACAATCCTGCCAGACTTGCAGGCAGACTTCGTATTCTGCGTAAAGGGCTACTCTAATGCCTATGGCGACATCTATCGCTGGAAAGACATCAAGGCAACCAATACCGACATCGAATCGGTTTATGCCGACCTTTATGATGTAATCAACCGATGCAATTTCCTGCTTGACAATGTTGATAAGGTAAAGGCAGCAACTACTGATGACAAGCAGCTTGACAAGCTGGAGCAGTATGAGGGCGAGGCTTACTTTGCACGTGCCCTGGCTTACTCAGAACTGATCAAGTGTTTCTGCAAGGCTTACGATAGCGATGAGCAGGCAGAGAAGGAACTCGGCGTAGTACTTACAGAGCACTACAAGGGTAATGAGGTTCAGAAGCGAGCTACCCTGAAGGAATCATACGAATTCGTATTGAGTGACCTCGATAAGGCTACTGAATATCTGAAGGTAGCTGATGACTTCACCGGAAGTCTCTACAACGAGATTTACTTCAATGAATATACCTGCCATGCCTTGCGTGCGCGCGTATCCTTATATATGCACAAGTACGATGATGCCATCAAGTATGCTTCTAAGGTAATCGGCAGCAAGTTCTATACCCTGGAGAAGGCTTCTTCCAACACCTATTCCAACCAGGTGAAGGATTACAAGTATATCTGGACCAATGGTGATTCCCGTGAGGCTATCTGGAAGGTAGGCTTCACGGTGAACAGTTATGGCGGTGCTCTGGGTACTATCTTTGATAACTACAACTACGTAAGTTATCGTCCGGACTACGTGCCTGAGACCTGGGTCATCAATTCATTCGACAGCAACGACCTCCGTGCCGCAGCCATCTTCACTACTCGTGTAACAGGTTATGAGCACGGCTTGCAGTGGCCTTTGTTGAGCAAGTATTTCGGTGATGCCACCTTCTTGAACAACAATATCCTTCACGTTCACCAGCCAATGGTATTCCGTCTTGCCGAGCAGTATCTGATCCGTGCTGAGGCTTATGCAATGAAGAAGGACTACACCAAGGCAGGTAAGGATATCTCAACCCTGCGCACCGCCCGCTACTCTTCTTATGGTGGTAACACCGCGTTGAGCGAGAGCAACGCCTTGAGCGTTATCGAGTCGGAGCGAGTAAAGGAACTCTATATGGAAGGCTTCCGCCTGAACGACCTGAAGCGCTGGCACAAGGGATTCAGCCGTAAGGTGAGTGACCAGCCAGCAGCCAACTTCGTACAGAGTAGCCTGAAGGTAGAAAAAGACGACCCACTCTTCGTATGGCCTATCCCACAGCATGAGCTGGAGGCACCGGGTTCGGAGATTGAGCCTAATGAAAGTAACAAATAAAATAAGGAGACGATCATGAAGAAAATAATGATGGGATGTTTGGCAGCCGTGGCTGTACTCATCGCTCTTGCGAGCTGTTCGCAGGATTATACCACCTATTCGGGTCCAAGTCATATCATGTTCTCTGATACGCTCTATCAGTACGCCGTACAGGAAACCAACGAGGTTTTTAATGTTCCTGTTTCGGCTACCGAGAAGGTTGATTACGACCGCACCTTCGGCGTGGAGGTTGTAGATAAGCAGAGCAATGCCATCGAGGGACAGCACTATCGCATCCTCAACAACACCGTTACAATCAAGGCGGGCGAGATGGTAGGAAACGTACAGGTTCAGGGTATCTATGATAACATCGGCAAGACCGACTCTCTGGGCTTCACCCTGAAGCTGGTGATTCCGGAGAAGTATAACTGGACAGAGCTTTACAAGGACTACACCCACGTGGTGATGCAGAAGTCTTGTCCTTTCGATATCCACAACTTCTCTGGCTGGTGCATGGTAACATCTACCTTCTACAACCAGTACTTGAACAACGTAACCAACCGTCTGATCAAGACCGAGGTAGTGGAAGGCGAGGAGAATACCGTTCTGCTGAAGGATGTTTACTACAAGGGCTACAACCTGAAGTTGAAGTTCAATACCAATAACATCCTGGAGCCAAAGGTAGAGATGGACGACCAGATAGCTGGTGAGACCGGCGAGGCGTTCGGTACCATCTATGGAGATGGCAAGTTGCGTATCAGCCAGCCATCTTTCTACACCTCTTATTATAATACCTGCCAGAACTATGTATTGCAGTATGTCACCATGAGTGTTGACAACAAGGATGGTTCATCCTTCGGCACCGTGGGCACCTTCATCACCATGTATGAATGGATCAGCGATGCAGAGGCAGAGAAATTAAAAGAACAAGGATATTAAAAACAGAATAAAGTAAAATGAAAACATTGATTTCAAAATATTGGCTCGTACTCATGGCGCTGGTTTCAGTGACCCTGTTCACTGCTTGTTCCAGCGATGACGACGATGCCGTAAACCCTGTGTTCCCACAGGTACAGACTATCGCAGGTGCAGCTGGCGACGAGTTGGACTTCACCTTCGATGCCAACGAGAACTGGAGCCTCGCTTCTTCTGCCATCTGGTGTAAGCTGGCGCAGGGCGAGAATGCTGATGCCTTCGTGCTCAATGGTACAGCAGGCAAGCAGACCCTCAAGGTAAAGATTACGGCAGATGATGCCAGCAAGGATATGAGCGTGGCTCAGCTCTTCCTGACCATGGGTGGTCAGAAGGTTGCCATCGCTGAGGTAAAGCGTTCGGCTGCCGGTTATGAGCTCAAGGTTTACGATGAGTTGGGCAACGATATCACCGAGACAGGTATTACCGTTGGTTACAAGGATATCGCAGGTCAGCCTATCTACAACAAGTTCTCTGTCAAGGCAAACTATCGTTTTGCTGTTACCAACACTCCTGCATGGGTAGAGTTGGAAGGCGGCTTCCTGGTAGGTACACCTAACAAGCCAGCCGTAGGCGGTGCAGCCTTCAAGGAGAACCAGGGCATGAGCGCCAAGTATGCCATTGCCAAGGATGCCAACTACACCGTTACCTTCTCTTCTGAGGATGGCAAGGCTGCCGTTACCGTACCGGTTATCTATAATGGTATGACCACCAACACCATGGATGTTACATATCCTACCGCTTCACAGTGGGCAGTATGGAATGTATCTCTGGATGGCAAGGTATTCACCCAGAACGGTTCAAGCCTGAATGGCGAGACCACCAATGCGTTTACTTTCCACAACTTCGTTCCTTTCACCCTCAAGACCTTTGGTGATGCTTATCAGCTGGTAGTCTTCGAGAACAAGGAGAATGGTTTGTTCGAGGATGCTTCCGGCGCTGTTAAGTTGCTGGGCGAGAAGGGTGATGTGAAGCTCACTGTCGCTCCATTGGGCAGCGGAAGCCGTGAGTTCCTGGTCTATGCATTGCCACAGAGCGTATTCGAGAGTCTGGAGAATGGACTCGACGGAATGCTTGAGGGTGACTTCAAGACCGTGAAGAGCGATTACGACCGTTACTTCCTGATGGACATCGTACAGAAGGAGGACAAGAAGGGCGAGTCTGCAGTTACTGCTCCTATCGTAACCAGCATGGGTATGGAGGCAGATTGCGCCTTGACAAGCAATGAAGACTATAAAATGTATGCCGAGGGCTTCTTCAACTATACTGGCAACGAGGTATTCGAGTCAACTGTTTATGGTGGCTATGTAGCCATCTATCCACAGATCGACGGATGGGATCCTACAGCTGGAGCAAAAGTAGTCATTTACGATGGTACAGGAAACTCTGTTGAAAACTATGAGCCAGGACAGGACGAGAAGGGCATCTATGTAGGAATGAATGTAGATGGACTCAAGTTCCCTATCTTCGCAGGATTCAACGATGCCCAGGGCGCTTGCAAGCGTGTAGTCTTTATCAATAATATGGGATTTAGAAGCAAGAGAAAGTAATGAAGAAATTCAAAAGATATAGCAAGGCATTCCTGTTGCTCCTGGTTGCAATGATGACCCTGGTAGTGACAAGCTGCTCCGACGATAACACCGAGGGCTGGGACGGCACATACGGTTATGTGCAGTTCATGCTCTCCAAGAAGGTTTCGGCGAGAGCCACCCGTGCCGCTGCCATCGATAAGCTTGAGAAGCTCGGCGATGCCAAGAAAATCAAGGTGGTGATGGAACATGACGGTACAACCGTATCGCAGACATTGTCGCTCAAAGCCTACAATGCTGAGAATGCGGAGTATGGATTGAGAAGTGATAAGCTGCAGCTGGCATCTGGTTCTTACACCATCATCGGTTTCTATCTCTATGATGCCGTAGATGAGGAGCTGCTTGCCTCTTCTGCAGGCGAGACCTTCACCGTTGTGGGAGGCGGCTTGACCAAGCAGGACCTGATGGTTGAGACCGTAGAGCGTGGTAAGGTGCAGTTCGACCTCATCAAGCAGTGGGAGAAGACCCGTGCCGGAAAACAGGAGTATCTCTTCTCCAGCATCCGCATGATTGATGTGAGCGTAACCAACCTCTTCACCCGTGAAACCTTCACCTTCGCCAACCTGAAGGTGAAATACAAGGAGGGAAGCAAGGAGAATCAGAATCCGGACAACGAAGACGATAAGTATATGGATGTGGCTACTGCCCATTGCGATTCTACCGTATGGCTCCCGGCAGGTACCTATCAGGTTACCTCTTATACTACATACGGCAAGACCGGTGCGGTGAAGACTACCTACGAAACTCAGCCGGTAAAGGGCGAGGCTTTCGTGGTAACCGACAACAAGCTTACCGACAATGCACAGGTGCCTATCCTCCTCTCAGAGACCAAGGAATACATCAAGGACTACAAGGCGTTGAAGGCTATCTGGGAATCTCTGCAGGGCAAGGACTGGAGCTTCTATGGTGATGCTACCTTCCACGGTGCCAACTGGAACTTCAACAAGGAACTCGATATGTGGGGTGAGCAGCCTGGCGTTACGCTTAACAGCAATGGCCGCGTCATCGGTCTGGTCATCGCTGGCTTCGGTGCCAAGGGTATCGTGCCTGATGCCATCGGTCAGCTGACAGAACTCCAGGTGTTGAACTTCGGTTCGCATGACGAGAAGATTGGTGCCAACCTCTTCTCCGACTACGATGCCAGCAAGTTGAGTGCCGCTCATAAGATGGCAATGCGTCATGATTATGAGAACAAGTTCCTGAAGTATGACCCACGTGCCCATATGTCGGAGATGATCGTGGAGAGTTTCAACTCTGATAGCAAGAATGCCAAGAACTTCATCAAGAAGGATTCCAGAATCCAGCTGAAGGATGCTCAGATTGGTTTGACCACCAACAAGATTACAGGTATCTCGAAGGCAATCTATCGCTTGACCAAAATGCAGCAGTTCTATATCGGTAACTCACCAATCACTGCGGATGAGGTTTGTACCAAGTTCTACGATGATGAGAATTCAGAGTACCATCGCTTTGCCGAGGAATATACCGAGGAGGCATGGGACAAGATGACTACTCTCACCGACCTGGAGCTTTACAACTGCCCTAAGCTGACCCGCCTGCCGGATGTGTACTACAACCTGCCGAATATCCAGGCGTTCAATCTGGCACGTAACAAGGGTATCAAGGCAGCTCAGCTGCGTGACGACTGGGAGCAGATGGCAACCAGCAAGATTGGTAAGACCCTGCAGATTCTCTATCTGAGCTATAACAACCTGGAAGAGTTCCCTGCCACATGGGCACTCCGCAACATGGTGAAGCTGGGCTTGCTCGACCTTGCCAACAACAATATCAAGAAGGTGCATCCATTCACCAAGGAGGTCATGCTTTCATCACTCTATCTCAACAATAACCAGATAGAGGAGATTCCAGCCGACCTGTGCGGTTTCTCAGAGAATACAGAGAGTCTGAACTTCTCTTATAACAAGTTGAAGAAGATCCCGAACATCTTTGATGCAAGTTCTGTACACGTGATGGGTTCTGTAGATTTCTCCAACAATGAGATTTCGGGTGTGGATGACGCAGGCGGTTACAAGGGTATCAATGCCTCAACCGTATCGCTTGCCAACAACAAATTCAGCAAGTTCCCTTCAGAGCTGATTGCTGCCGGTTCGCCAATCATCACCCTCGATCTGAGCGGCAACCAGATGACCAGCATCCCTAAGGGTTCTATCAAGGGTAAGTATGCTTATCTCTTGCAGGTGATGGACTTCCGCTTCAACAAGTTGACAGCTCTCTCTAACGACTTCTTGAGCGATAACATGCCATACATCACCAACATTGATCTGAGCTACAACTGCTTCAGCGAGGTACCTACCCAGCCATTGAACAGTGCCAACCTGCGTGCGTTCGGTATCAACCATCAGCGTGATGCCCAGGGCAACCGTCCTCTCCGCACATGGCCAACAGGTATCACCAAGTGCCCAAGCCTGATTCAGTTCCAGATTGGTTCCAACGATATCCGTAAGGTGGATGAGACATTAACCTCTCACATGTATATCCTGAACATCTCAGACAACCCTAACATCTCTATCGATGTAACCAGTGTCTGCGCATACATCAAGGCAGGTTTGTACAAGTTGTTCTATGACAAGACCCAGGACATCCGTGGCTGCGATGCTTTGGATCTCGAAAATTAAACTATAAGGAAGTAAGATAATATGAAATATATTAAGAAACTTACATGGCTCCTCGTTCTCGGTGCCGGTCTGATGACCGCATCCTGCAGCGACAATGATGATGTGGAAATCCCTGGTGGACTCGCCATCGACAAGGAGCAGATAGAAATAGGAGCTGAGGGCGGAAGCGAACAGCTCGCCATTGCTGCCTCTCAGAACTGGGTGAGCAGCGTGGTTGAGCCTTGGCTGATGCTGACTCCTGCCAACGGTGTGGGTTCTACCACTGCTACGGTAATCGTAGATTCTACCTTGACCAATGGCCGCCGTACCACCGACATCGCCTTCATCGGCGATAACGGTCAGCGCCGTACCATCTCGGTCGTACAGTTTGGTTATGGCAAGCAGATAGACATCAAGGACCCTGTTGTGGAAATCGGTAACTCCGGCTCATACGATGAGCGTGCTTTCGAAAGTCTGATTTCTGCCAATGTGGAATGCAAGATCGGAAGCATCGAGTATTCCTTCGAGGGCGATATGACGGATGCCGAGAAGGCGGAGAACGAAGGTGAGCGTGAAGGATGGCTCCTGAACGCCAAGAACGAGGATAAGCTGACCGGTACCAACCTGGGTATCGTGCTCGACCGCAAGGCGCGTCCTCGCAGCGTGAAGTTCAAGTTCCGCTGGAATATGAACATCGTTCCTGCTGTGCGCGTGGCTAAGGTTCATCTCGTTCCTGTGAATGCAGAAGATGAGCTTGTGGATGCTGACGGCAACAAGACGGATGATGTGATCCTTACCGTTCGCCAGGCTGCGGCTCCTAAGATTGAGGATACCCGTGCCGGTGACTCTCTCTCGGTCATCATGATCAACCAGAAGCTCAACAGCATGGCTACTTACGATACAAGCGACAACATGCGCAACTGGAGCAGCGTAACCCTCTGGGAGGCTACCGATGCCTTCGTGAAGCAGCACCCTGAGGCTGTGGGACGTGTGCGCAGCGTGAAGTTCAGCATGCTGAATCTCAAGCCGGGCGAGACGCTTCCTAAGGAGGTGAAGAACCTGAAGTACCTGGAGAGCTTCTCTGTGGCAAGTAATGACAACAACCAGCTTCGAGAGATGCAACTCGGCGAGGACATCTGCGAGCTGGCTTATCTCAAGCATCTTACCGTACAGGCGTTCGGACTGGTTAAGTTGCCTGCGGGCTTCAAGAAGTTGGGCAAGTCGCTGGAGAGCCTCAATCTGGTAAGTAACAACTTCAACAGATTGTCGGATATCACCAAGGTGGTGAATGCCCAGAACTTCCCTCACCTCACGGAGCTGATTCTCTATGCACAGCGCCGTTCCGATGTCTGCATCAATATGAGCGGATTGAACAAGAATAGCGACGGCAACTATATCTACAATACTTATCCTATCGGTATGTATGGTAATATCAGCAGCGAATATTCAGAGCGCCAGGCATTCCTCTCGCTTCTTACCTGGGACAACCTGAGAGCCCTGGAGCTTTCTTACTGTTTCCTGGAGGGTGAACTTCCTACCGATGAGGAGATGGATGAGGCCTTGGAGGCTGCCGGAAAGCCTACACGCTATACGGCTGCCGACTTCTCTACCAACAAGGCAGAATGGCAGGATAAGCTGGTGGGTGATACCTGCAAGTGGTTGCTCTCTAAATGGAACAACCCTGTAACCTGCAAGCAGAAGGATGGCACCATCGTTTACAAGGATGTCTATCCGATGTCTGTTCCACGTGTGTTGCCTAAGTGCCGCTCTCTGGCGCTCAACCTCAACTTCTTCACAGGTGCGGTGCCTAAGTGGATTCTGTTCCACCCTCGCATGGTGCTGTGGAGCCCTGCCACCATGGTATTCAACCAGACGGAGCGTGGTTTCAACACAGAAGGTAAGGCTGCCGGATTCTCCAATATGGCAGAGGATACCTATAGCGCAGCGTACTACTATGGATCTAAGGATCCAGGTTCCAAGTGGGAAGTGAAAGGCGTAGCTTATCCATTGTACTACCGTGCCTACGTGGCTGCCGGAGATGAATCTGGCGAAGAGGCACTTGCCAAGTACAAGAGAAGTAGAAAAGTAAGTAGATAATTAATATAGAAGCAAACAATGAAGAAAAAGTTTTTCTATATAGCAATGGTCGCTTTGGCATTGACAGGCTGTTCTGACAGCCTGTCAACCATCGACTCTTCTGAGGGCAAGGCAGACATCACCATCCCTTCTGATGCAGAGGCTGGTGAGTTGCTCATCAAGTTTGCCCCAGAGATGAGCAGCATTCTCGACCAGGCGCAAATGAGCAAGACTCGTTCCGGAATGGCTACCCGTTCGGGTATTCCTTCTACCGACGAGGTGCTCGACATCCTGGGAAGCTACAGCTTCGAGCGTGTCTTCCCTGTTGATGCAAACACCGAGGCAAGAACCCGTGAGGCGGGACTCCACCTCTGGTACACCGTGAAGTTTGACAAGAGCACCGACCTGAAGGCTGCCGCTGAGCGCCTGAAGCAGTTGGGCGAAGTTACCAAGGTGCAGACCAATGGTCGCATCAAGCGTGCCTACAATACCGATAGCAAGCGCATCTATCTCAGCGACAAGGCGCTTCAGCAGAAGGCAACCCGTGCGGCTGCATCTGGTGAACCTAACGACCCAGGCTTCGCTTATCAGTGGCACTATCGCAATCTGGGCGCCGGCAACTATGGCTTCGAGAATCTCAACGATAATCAGGCTGGTGCTGAGGCTGGATGTGATGTGAATGCCGTTGAGGCTTGGAAAACCTGCGTAGGCGATCCTTCCATCATCGTGGCTGTGCTCGACGAGGGCGTGATGTACACTCACCCTGACTTGGCGCCTAACATGTGGTGCAATCCGGGAGAAACTACCCAGGGGGAGAAGGCTGATGGCGACGGAAATGGTTATGAGGGCGACCTTCACGGATATAACTTCGTAGAGGAGAGCGGAAACATCACCTGGTCGGATGCCAATGATTCTGGTCATGGTACCCACGTAGCTGGAACCATCGCTGCTGCCAACAACAATGGTATCGGCGTGAGCGGTGTGGCTGGTGGTGATGGTACTCCAAACTCTGGTGTCAAGATCATGTCTTGCCAGATCTTCTCCGGTCAGAACAGTGTTACCTTGGCAGGAGAGGCGAGAGCCATCAAGTATGCTGCCGACAACGGTGCTGTCATCCTGCAGTGCAGCTGGGGGTACAACTCTTCTGAGAGTAGCGAGCTGAGTGGTTACACTCCTGGACCTGCTACCGAGAAGGAATGGGCTGAGACCTATCCGCTGGAGAAGGAAGCGCTGGATTACTTCATCAACAATGCTGGTTCGCCAAATGGCGTAATCGATGGCGGTATTGCTGTCTTTGCTGCCGGTAATGAGTATGCGGGCAATCCTGCATTCCCTGGTGCTTACTCCAAGTGTGTGAGCGTAGCGTCGCTGGCTGCCGATTATACTCCTGCCTGCTATACCGACTTCGGTTCGCTCGTAACCTTGAGTGCTCCGGGCGGTGACCTGGAATACTATGGTAAGATTGGTGAGACTGAGGATGAATATTGGGCTGAGACTGGTGAACAGAAGGGTGCCGTGCTCTCTACTTTGGTAAAGAACGGTCAGCCTGCATACGGTTATATGGAGGGAACCTCTATGGCTTGTCCTCACGTATCGGGTGTGGCTGCCTTGGGTCTTGCCTATGCTGTCAAGCAGAACCGTCACTATCGTGCAGCCGACTTCATCTCCCTGATGAAGAAATCGGTGAAGGATCTGGATAGCCATTATCAGAATGGTGCTACCAAGACTTATTACATGAATCATACCACCGTGGGTGCTTCGCCTGAGACCATCGAGCTTTCCAAGTATATCGGCAAGATGGGTGCGGGTCTGATTGATGCGGCTCTGCTCTTGAACGGCATCCAGAACAAGGAACTCAGCTCGGAGATGAAGCTGCCTAATATGTATGTGGGTATCGAGAAGACTACTTCTCTCAACCTTGCTGCTTATTTCGCAGGTCAGACCGAGGGCTACTCCTGCTCGGTTGCCAATACCAGCGTGGCTTCTGCTACCGTAGATGGCAAGATGCTCATCGTGAAGGGTCTCGCTGCGGGTAGTACATCGCTCACCGTAACTGCTGCCGACGGTACTAGCCAGACTGTGACAGTAACTGTTCGTAAGAGCGCAGGCAACAACGGTTGGATGTAATATGAAGATATTTGCTTTCCTATCGGCTTTCTTCTTGGCTTTGCCTGTTACGGTGAATGCCCAGAAGGAATTGCTGAAGTTTGAGCATCCCTTGATAGATGCCGGTACGATGACCGAGGACGATGCACCTCGCACCTTTACCTTCGTGGGAAGGAACGTGAGCAAGAAAGTGTTGCACATCTCGCAGGTGAGAACCACCTGTGGATGTACCAGTTCTTATGTGAAGGGCGATGTGATGAAACCAGGTGATACCTGTCAGGTACAGATTACTTTCACCCCGAATCGCTATCCGGGCACTATCAATACGGGGGCTTTCCTCTATTTGAAAGAGGTAGAGGGTCAGCCAGCCGTGAAGCTTGCCTTGACGGGTAGGGTATTGCCGGGAGCCGATATGTGGGCTCGCTATCCGCATAAGATGGGGGCTCTGCGACTGAAGCAGGCGAAGGCAAGCATCACGGAGGTGAAGCCGGGCACACAGCCATCGGCTCGCATCCTCTGCGGCAACAGTGGCGACAAGCCGCTCCGCATCACCAGTCTGCTTCTTCCGCCTTATGCCCGTCTAACCACGGAGCCTGAGGTGCTGGAGCCGGGTGATGAGGCAGACCTCGTTATCACCATCCTTGCGGATAAGATTCCTGCAACGATGCCTGAAACCTTCACCTTTCCTGTTATTCTGGAGGGGCTGGATGCCCGTCCGTCCGACAGGACCATACAGGTGAGTGTATCCCGGCTTAAATGATGGCTGACTCCGGGCATCAATGATGCCTGAACCTTATCATAAGTAATCCATTCAATTATAAACAAGAAAAGATAAAGAAATATACAATGAAATATTTAAAGAAACTCTTCACCCTCCTGGTGATTGCCTTGTTTGCCTGCGGCTTTGCAGCCTGCAGCAGCGATGATGAGGAACCGGAGGAGCCTGCACTGGAGGTGACTCCTGCCAATCTTCATGGCACATGGAAGTTGGTGGAGTGGAACAATGGTGAGCAGGTGCCTGAGGGTACTTACTGCTACATCGTGTTCAACCGCAAGGAGCAGACTTTCGAGATGTATCAGAAGTTTGACAGTATGTATGGCCGCCACATCACGGGTTCGTTTGCCATCAAGAACGATCCTTACCAGGGCTACATCATCAGCGGAAGCTATGATTACGGCATGGGCGACTGGAACCAGAGCTATCTCGTAACCCGCCTTCTGGCTTCGGGTTCCATGATCTGGACCGGCAAGGATGATGCCACCGATGTTTGCCGCTACGAGCGTTGCAGCGAGGTGCCAGCCGAGGTTATCAAAGAATCGAAAGATTTTTCAGAATAAAGCCCGCCAGGTGCTTTGGGGGAATCTATCATAAATTCTTCCCCAAACGCCCTGAAAGGGCAGAAGCTCTTAGCCCAGGGCAGCGCCCTGGGGAACAAGCACTCGGCAAAGTCGCCCTGTAAGGGCAAAAGCATAATTCAAAGAGCGAATAATCAGCAAACCATGCTGATTATTCGCTCTTTTTTTGTATCTTTGCCCTCGAACTTTTCATCACTCTCAAATGTAGAGGATAGGTTCAAGGAATAAAGTATAAGGATTAAAGTTCAAACGATATGTTGCCAATATTAACGATTACAGGTTCCGACAGCACCGGCGGCTCTGGTGTACAGGCGGATATCAAGACGATATTCGAATTGGGAGGTTATGCCGTTTCGGCGATAACCAGCATCACCGTGCAGAATACCCTGGGTATCCAGGAGTTCTTCGATATTCCTGCCGAGATTGTTTCCGGACAGATAGAGGCAATTATGAACGATATGCAGCCCAACATCGTGAAGGTGGGAATGATACGCAAGGTTGAGACGCTGAATGTGCTCATCGATGCCTTGACCAAGTATCGTCCCGATTACATCATCTATGCTCCTTCCATCTGGTCGAGCCAGGGCGATGCGTTGATGACCGAGGATGTGGTGAGCCAAATCAAATACCGTTTGCTGCCGCTCTGTTCGGTAGTCGTGGCGAGAAAGAAGGAGAGTGATATCATTCTTCAGAACTCCCGACTCCTGGAGCTTGCCGAGAAGCAGGGGCTCAGGATTTACCGGCTCGATAATGCCAATTCGCATGGTCTCATCAACCGCTTCTCTTCTGCCCTTGCCATCTATCTGAACCAGGGTAAGAAGATGGAGGAGGCGTTGGCGATGGCGCAGGATTTCATCAATATAGAACTGGCTAGGGAGAGCAATCTGCAGGGCAGGAGTTCTGAGCTTTACAACCAGTTTATCTCGCAGGTGAACAACTTCTGCCGCACCTATAGCGATGTGCATTTCTATGCCGACCAGCTGAATGTGAGTGGCCGCTATCTGGCGCAGGTTACCCGCCGTATCTCCGGCAAGACGCCGAAGGCAATCATCGATGAATACATCGTGAAGGAGATAGAGCGCGAACTCTCTACCACCACGCATACGGTGCAGGAGATAGCCAACACCTTCGGCTTCTCATCCCAGGCTCATCTCACCAAGTTCTTCAAGAAGATGAGAGGGGTAACGCCTTCTGCTTTCAGGCAGAAAGGCTGAAAACAGGTGGTTTTTGACCAAAAAGTTAAAATAATTAAGTTAAATTAAGAACACGGACAAATTGAATTTGTCCGGCTCTTTTGTCCGGGTGCTTGTAAATGGTTAAATATTAGTAATTTATAGACTGCCGGACAATTTGTCCGGACAAATTCAATTTGTCCGTGTTGTTTTTTTCTTTGCTTTTTAACTCTATGTTTTCCTTCTCGGAACTCATAGACTTAGGAGCCATAAAACTATGAGTTGGTTTCGTTAACATAAAGCTCTAAAGTAGCCAAAGGAGAATAAGAGAGGTTGGAACGTAAACAGTTGGGAATGAGCAGATTTGCACAAAGTTGCCAAATCGGCATAAAGCAAGCGAGTGAGGAATATTGAAGTAGTTCAGTTACTAAATCGTGAGCCACAGTTACCTATGCAAAGCAGGTAACAATGCGGAAAGGCAACTTTG
>ERZ831979.796-NODE-796-length-33252-cov-9.156038_pt1 | contig 33252 bp, 25 predicted proteins | sample MGYA00519952_ERZ831979 | MGnify/ENA primary metagenome ERZ831979 (study PRJEB31850, sample SAMEA3708723) | human gut metagenome | biome: human gut; feature: human-associated habitat; material: faeces | place: China | collected 2014 ...
AGGCTAACCCTTAAAGGCAGGAAAATGGGTTAGTGTGTATTTCTCTGCTTTTAGGATTAGAAATATTGACTCGCATAATTCGTTCCTGCGGTACGAATTATGTTTGCAATATAAGGATTAATTTGTTGAGAATTTTATTAAAATAAAAAAAGCGACAACTATCCTTTGTTTTCAGAGGAATTAATGGTTTACGAAACTTTTGTTTTTTGACGGTGGGTTTGGGTACACTGTTCCGTTTTCATGGAAATTGACGCATTTAGTCTTCCTCATTTTTTGGCCCCGTCTCTTCCTCTCGACGGGTCCACCTTTTTTTGACGCATAAAGTTGACTCCGACATGGGACTTTCACCATGACGGGGTCTCAATCCGATCCTCCACGGCTAGAATCAAAGCTTGTGCGGCTTCTCTAATCCGCTCGCACAGGTGTTTTCATTTGCCGGCGGGGAAGACGAAGGGCTTTTCCCGCGCGCGTTGTTCATGGCCTTCATGGGATCGATCCAACCTCAAAAAGCCTTCCGGCGTCTCTTCGCGCACTGGTACCTGCTCTGTCTGGCGGCCCGGTGCCTGCAACTGATCCTCATCTTTCATGCCGTCGCCCAGAGCGTGAGCGCGGCATGGATGGGTGCCGTAATGGCCGTGAGTGCAACAGTCTGCGCCGTTCTCACGGTCTTCGCCGGACGGCTTTTCAACCGGCTTGGGCCCGCGCCGCTCAATCGCTGCGCGGCGCTCTGCTGCGGCGCAGCCGCGCTTCTGGCTACCCGCAACGAGATCCTCCCGGCGCTTGCCGCCGCCTGGATGCTCACCGCTATGACGCTCATGCTGGCTTCGACCGCCGGCTACCGCGGCATCGGGAGTCTTTTCGATGCAACAGAACGCGTCTCGAGCTTCTCGCGCATGAGCCTGATGAGCAACATCAACGAAATTCTCATTCCGATCGTGATCAGTGCGGCCTTCGCGCGGATGCCCTGGCTGCCGCCCTGCGTCATCTTCGGCGTCTGCCTTCTGATTCCGTTTCTGCCTGCGGGCATCACCCGCGCCGAATTTCAGGCGCAGGGACAGGTGGAGTCCCGCGCGCTCATGGTCAACCTGCGCAGGTTCTTCTGCTCTGGCGCGCTTCTCGCGGGCGTCACGGCGGGCGCGGGGATTCATGCGCTTCTCTGCGTCTACGACGTCCTCATTCCCACTGCGAGCGCAGGCCTCGGCCTGACGACTACGCAGATCGGCATGCTGTTGTCGGCGAGCGCACTCTCTCAGGTGGCCGCGAGCTGGCTCCTGTCGATGCGTCCCAACCACCGCACGCTGCTCGGCCAACTTCGCAACGCGCTGCTTCTCGGCGGTGTCGCGCTCTCGGGCGCCGTCTTCGCCGACGGCTTCTTCTCGTTTCTTGCCGTTGTCGCGGTGAGCGGCTTCGGCTTTGGCCTCATCCAGCCGCTCTCCATGAGCACGATCTTCCAGTTCGCGCCGGCCGACTCGGTGGGCGATATCGTGGGGCTGAGGCTCATGCTCAACAACCTGAGCCGCATCCTGATGTCGCTTCTCATGGCTGCGGCGGTCGGCGGCTTCATGACCTCTCCGGCCTTCCTCACCATGGCCGCCATGATCGTGCTCGTTCTCACGCTCGGTACGACCGTCTGGCAGATGGTGAGACGAAAAATGCCGGCGTAAGAGGAGTGATTCTTTTTCAGGCGGCAGTCTGCGAAAGTTTTTCCGGGCCGTCTTCCTGATGTAAGGAGGTGCTTTTTGACGTCTGGGGAATTGGAAACGGTTGTCAGGTAAGCTTCCGATGGGGTAAGACGCTCAACATGGGATGGAAGAGCCTGAATGTTCTGTTTCCCGCTCTCGCATAGGGTCTTTCACGAATATTGCCCCATTTGGAGCGTACGACGGGGTTACAATTAAAAATTGTTCTGTCCCGGGACGCTTCCGCGACAGGTGTTTCAATTGTCCGCAGCAGGCCTCGTGCCTTCCTTCGGCACGCTCAATCGGACATTCCATGGATTCGCTGCAGCTTCGCACAGCCTTTCGGCGCCTTTTCGCGCAGTGGTACCTGCTCGGCCTTGCGGCGCGGTGCCTGCAGTTCACGCTCATCTTCGAGGCGGTCTCGCACGGCGTGGGTGCGGCTTGGATGGGTGCCGTCATGGCGGCGAGTTCCGTGGCCTGCGCCGTCTTCACGATCTATGCGGGACGGCTCTACAACCGCTTCGGGCCTTCGCCGCTCAACCGTTGCGCGGCGCTCTGCTGTGCGGGCGCGGGATTTCTGGCGACGCAGCATGAGGCGCCTGCTGCGCTTGCCGTCGCCTGGATGCTCACGGGCATGACGCTCATGCTCGCCGCAACGGCAGGCTATCGCGGCATCGGCGGACTCTTCGGCGCGGCGGACCGCGTTTCGCGCTTTTCGAGAATGTGCCTGTTGAGCAACGTGAGCGAGATTGCCATGCCCGTCGCGATCGGTGCGCTCTTCTCGCAGGCTCGGGACCTGATGCCCTTCATCGTGCTGGCGGTCTCTCTGGCGCTTTCCTTCCTTTCCTCCGGTGTGTCGCGCTCGGACCTCAGGGCGCATGGTCTCGTCGAGTCGACGGACCTGCTCGTGAACATCAGACGCCTCGCGGGCTCGGGGCCGCTGCTTGCGGGCGTGGTGGCGGGCTCGGGCGTCAACGCGCTCTTTTGCATTCTCGACATTCTCGTTCCCACGGCGGGCGGCGGCATGGGCCTCACGACGACCCAGACGGGGACGCTCCTTTCGGCGTGCGCGCTCGCGCAGGTGGCCGCAAGCTCGCTTCTGTCCGTGCGCGCCAATCACAGGACGCTTCTGCCTCAGCTTCGCAATGCGCTGCTTCTGGGCGGCGTCGCGCTTTCGGGTGCCGCACTGGCCGACGGATTCGCGTCTTTTCTGCTCGTCGTGTCGGTGGCGGGCTTCGGATTCGGTCTGGTCAGGCCGCTTTCGATGAGCACGATCTTCCAGTACGCGCCACCCGAATCGGTGGGCGACATCGTGGGCATGAGGTTCATGTTCAACAACCTCGGCCGAATCATGATGTCGCTCTTCATGGCGGCGGGCGTCGGCGGCTTCATGCCCTCGACGGCCTTTCTCAGCACGCTCGCCCTGATCGTGCTCGTCGTGACGATCGGCGCCTCGGTCCGGAGAGGACCTCAGGAGAGACCGCAGAGGTGACGTGCGCGGGAAGCAGGTGTGGTTCGCTCATGCGCCGAACTGTACCTACGTATCCCGGAGCCTACAATTCAAGAGGAATGCTTGACACTTGAGGAGCTCCATGTCCGACGAATTCAATCTTGTGACCGATCTCGCCGAATCCCGTGCGCAGGTCTACGGCGCATATGCCGACTTTTTCTCCGGCAACGGCTCTTCGGGCTTTGCCGGCAACTGGTCCGAGCTGGTCCGCTATCAGGCGGGCGTCGAGGCCCTGCTTGGAATGACGTCCGGGCCCGCACCCGAGGCGCTGCCCGAGCCCATCGTCATGGACAGGCTGTATGCGAGGCTTTTTCAGGGCGTCGGCGAACGGACCGTGCCGCTTTGCGCCTCGGCCTACACGGGCGAGCACCGCATGATGTGCGGCGCCGACTGCCGTCGCCTGCTTGACGCCTACAGGGCCTTCGGCTTTCTTCCTTCCGAGGCGGACGCGCCCTTTGCGGACTCGTTGGGCGTGGAGCTTGCGTTCATGTCGCTTCTCGCGCAGATGAAGGCGCCCGCAGGGAAGCAGCGGGAGTTTCTGACCGCATGCTTGATTCCGCTTGCCTCGACCGTCGCGCATGAACTGCAGGGGCTGGAGACGGGGGCCGTCGGAGACGTTCTGGCGATGCTTCTTCGCACGATGAAGTCGGACGGAATGCTGCTCGAGCGGGCGGACGCCTGCTGATTTCGGACGTTCAGTCGTCCATGTCCCTGATGAATGCCTGGAGTTCCTCCAGGCATTTGACGTTCAGGCGGCGGTAGGCCGCGGAGCGATGGGCCTCCACGGTGCGCTCGCTGATGCCCAAGCGGTCGGCGATCTGCTGGTTCGCGAGACCTGCGGCGGCGAGCTTCACGATCTGTCGCTCGCGGTTGGTGAGTCCCTCGAAAAGGCCGCAGACTTCGTCGTGGTGGTGCCGCATGCCTGCGCGGACCTTCTCGAGGCTGGTCTCGACTGCGGCGATGAGGACGTCGGGCGCAACGGGCTTCTGAAGAAGGTCGCAGGCGCCCTGCTTGAAGGCGGTGATCGCCATGTCGACATCGGCATGGGCCGTCATGAAGATGACGGGCCAGCACCAGCCCTTGTCGAGCAGCTTGCGCTGGGTCTCGATGCCGTTGAGTTCGGGCATCTGATAGTCGAGGATGAGGCAGCCCGGAACGGACGGATCGTCCTGCTCAAGGAACTTCTCGGCCGACGCATGAACGACGGCCCTGAGCCCCTTGCTCAGCAGAAGAAAGCAGATCGCGTCTGCAAAAGGTTCGTCATCGTCGACGATTCGGATGAGCATCTGCTTCTTTTCAATCATGTTCGTCTGCGTCAGGAAAGATCAGTCGTGCCTCAAGGCCGCCGCCTGCGGCGGGAGACAGCCTGAGATGGCCGCCGTGGCCGGTTGCAATGGAGTTTACAAGAATCAGGCCGAGGCCCATGCCGGAGGACTTGGTCGTGTGCAGGGGTGCCGTCATGCGGGCGACGTCATCCTGCGTGAGCTGCGGGCCGTTGTCGGAGACGACGACCGCAAGCCTCTCCTCCGTGCGCTCGATGCGGATCGTGATCCTCGGATCTGCGGTGCCTGCAGAGGCGAGGGCGTCGACGGCATTCTGCATGAGGTTGTGTAGCGCGATGCTGATTTCAAGGGGCGAGACGCGCACGGTGAACTTTTCGGACGATGCGGGCGGCTCCAGAATGATTTTGCCCTCAAAGCGCGTGTTGCGCTTGAAGAGCCCGACCGCCTCGTCGACCATGTCTCGCAGATCGGTCGTGATGCGGTCAACGGCATCGGTCCTTGCATAGAGTCTCACGCGCTCGACAATGTCCGACACTCTTTCGGCCTGCGCGTTGATCTTCGCGAGGACGACCTCGGACATTTCGGGCGTGAGCGAGCCCGAGGCGCAGAAGTTGCGCAGTCCCTGAACGTAGGCGAGGATGGCGCCGACGGGCTGGCGGATTTCGTGCGCGAACATCGTGCTCAGCTGTCCGAGAAGCCCGACGCGCAGAAGTCGCCTGTAGCGTTCGTCCGCCTCCTGAGCCTCGCGGCGCAGGCGCCGCTCGTTTTCCAGCGTCCGCTTGAGCTCGCGGGTCCTGATCCCGACCATGCGGCGCAGAAGGGCCGCAAAGCCGAAGCAGAGAAGGGCTGCGGCGAGGGGCACGGCGGCGAAGAGCCAGTACTTCTCGACGAAGTCGCTGAAGCTTCTTTCGTTCATGACGTCGTAGACGCCCGTGCGGAAGGCCTTGAAGACTCGGTCGGTGCTCTGGAAGTCGGTGGTGATGCTCCAGCGCACGCCGTCGGGTGATGCGGGCATGCCGAGAAGCGTGAGCACGACTTCGCGCGTCGTCTCGGGATCCGCGCCGCGCACGGCCGAAAGCGTCCAGTTGGGATGCTGGTCCGTCGAGCGCATGCAGGGGGCGGCCGCCTTGAGGGCCACGGGCTCGAGATTGCGGCGGGCTTCGGATACCGCAGGGAAGAAGTCCTCGAGAATGCAGCTCGCGACGATGCCGACGTCGGCGCGTCCGTCGAGCACGGCCTGAACGACGTCCTCGGCGGACTGCATCAGAAAGCGCTGCGACTTGAAGAAAGTGGACGCGTCGTAGCCGGCGCGCTCGATTTCGCCCATGCCGACGAGGTAGCTGTACGGGCCGTTCGGATGGTTGGCGACCAGGGTGCGGCCGCGCATGTCCTCAAGGTTTTTGATTCCGCTGCCCCTGCGTGTGAAGAAGAGCGAGCCGTAGGACTTGTTCGGGTCGGGAAAGCGGCTGTCGGTGATGGTGAGGAGGTCGCGCGAGCCTTCGGACAGATTGCGGCGCGAGACGCCCGACGTGGAAATGAAGTAGTCGACCTCGCCGCGCTCGAGCATGTGACCGAGCTCCGTGAGCGTGACGCGCTCGCGGATCGTGACGTTCGAGGGGCCGAACCTCGCCTCGAGCGCCCTGACGGACTGGTCGAGCGGCTTGAGCGAGGTGGTGCCGTGCCCGCCCGACGTGACGGCGATGCGCACGGGAGTCCCGGCCAGAGTCGGGGCGCACTGCAGGGCGAGAGCGGCCAGCAGGACGGCGCAGGTGAGGCGGCTCATGTTTGCGATGGGAGGTGCTGTACTTAGGTATCGGAAGTTATAACATGAAAATTGAGGAAGTCATCTTCGCAGTCCCGGACCAGGACGGTCGGAGGTGTACAGGAGACCTTTGAATTTCATTGACCGAAAAGGAGTAAAGCCATGAATGACCCCCATGGACTCGCTCTCAACCGACGCGATCTGCTCAAGTCGATCGGTACGCTTTCCGTTGCGGGCTCGACCGCCGGCATGTTCGTTCCGATTGCCGGAGCCGCCGAAGCCACCAGGGAGTGGACCGGCTATTCGATCTGCGACCACTGCAACCACGTGCCGTCGTGCGGCATCAAGTTCCATGCACGCGGGAACGTGATCGAATCGATTGAAAACTGGAAGGAGAACCCCCGCCACATCCTCTGCTCGAAGGGGCTGGCGACGCTCCAGCGACTCTACAACCCGAATCGTCTGCTCCATCCGATGAAGCGCACGAATCCCAAGGGCAGCGAGGATCCCGGATTCGTCCGCTGCTCCTGGGAGGAAGCCTACAGGATGATTGCGGAAAATCTTCTGCGCATCAGGAAGCAGTACGGTGCTGACAGCGTGATGTTCTATGCGGGCGACCCGAAGGAGCCGCGTCCGCCCATCATCCGTCTTGCCCGTCATTTCGGCTCCGTGCACTGGGCCAACGAATCGTCGGCCGCCTGCCGCGCCGGCTGCATGCAGGCCGAGCAGCTCACCTGGGGCCGTCCGTCGACGGGCGCCATGCCGACCGAAAAGACGCGCTCCTTCATGATCATGGCGACGAACGTCTGGGCACAGCCGCTGGGCTGGTGGGAGTCCCTCGTCAAGGCCAAGGCCCGCGGCTGCAAGATCATCACGGTCGACACCCGTCGCACGAAGGCCGCCGAGCTTGCCGACATCCATCTGGCGCCCCGCGTGGGCACCGACAGCGCGCTTGCCATGGGCATGATCCGCGTTCTCATCAAGGAAGGCCTCTACAATCGCGAGTTCGTCGAGAAGTGGTGCCACGGCTTTGAAGAGCTTGCCGCCTACTGCGAGACCTTCACCCCGGAAAAGACCGAGGAGATCACCGGCGTGCCCGCCGCCGACATCGTGGCCGCGGCCCGCATGTACGCCGAAGGCCCCGGCTCCTTCTCGCTCACGACGCAGAGCCTCACGCACAACCTCAACGGCGTCAACAACGCCCGAGCCCTGCTGCTCATCCCGTCGATCCTCGGCTACATGGACGCCCCGGGCGGCGCGATGTTCCCGACGAATCCGAAGGGTCAGCAGACCTTCGGCTTCGGCATCCACACGAGCTTCTACGACGGCAAGTGGTGGAACGCCAAGGAGCAGAAGGACCGCCGCCTCGACAAGGACTTCGTCCCCGTCTGGCACCACATGATGGTTCCGTTCAGCCCGAACCTGCTGCCCGAATGGGTGAAGGAGGGCAAGATCCGCGCCTTCTGCGGCTGGGGCTTCAACGTCATGATCTGGCCGCAGCCCGAGGAATACGCAAAGGCGATCTCGAAGCTTGAGTTCGCGTTCGCGACCGACTACTTCTACCGCAAGGAAAGCCACAGGGACCTCGACCTCATCCTGCCCGCCGCCATGAACTTCGAGCGCTATGCGCCGTTCGGCATGTACGGCGCGAAGTATGCGCCGAGGACGCCTGTCAAGCCGCTCGGCGAAGCGAAGGAGGACTGGCGCATTGCGCTTGAAATCGGCTGCCTCGTCGACAAGCCCGAGAACTTCTTCTACGGCGACCCGGTCAAGGCTTGCAACGCGGTGCTCAAGGTCTGGGAAGGCAACTACGAAAAGGCTGTCGCCGCCCTGCCTGCCGTCTCGACGCTCAAGTGCGAGAAGAACGAACCCTACAAGTACGTCTCCGGCAAGCTCCGTCCGGACGGCAAGCCCGGCTTCAACACGCCGACGGGCAAGCTCGAGCTCTTCTCCACGATCACGTCGAAGTACGGTCTCGAGGGTCTTCCCGTCTACAAGGAGATGATGAAGCCCGAGGGCGACTTCAACCTGCGCCTCATCAACGGCACGCGCAAGCCCTACATCACGCATTCGAAGACCCGCTCCGATGCGCCGTACCTGCTTGAGCTCGAGCCCGTCAGCACGATTCACATGAATCCTGCCGACGCGAAGAAGCGCGGCCTCGTCACGGGCGACTTCGTCGAAATGCGCAGCAAGTTCGGCGGTCCCGTCCGCGCAAGGATCGACGTCTCGATCATCGTGCCCGAAGGCACGATCGACTCGCAGTACGGCTGGCGCGGCGACCAGAACACCCAGAATCTCATCCCGCGCCAGTGGGATCCGATTTCGGGCTACGCGCCGTATTTCGAAGTCAACGTGAGCGTTGCCAAGGTCAAGTAAGGAGGCTGCAATGAGTCGCTACGGCATCATTTTCAACGTAGACCGCTGCATCGGCTGCGAAGCCTGCTTTGTGGCCTGCAAGGAAGAAAACAAGGTCGCTCCTGGCATTCAGTGGAACAAGATCCGCCGCATCGAGAATGTCGGAAAGCGCGTCATCAACTACTATCGCGTCTCGTGCCAGCACTGCGAGGATCCCGCATGCATGAAGGTCTGCCCCGCAAAGGCGATCTCCAAGGGGCCGCACGGTGAAGTGCTCGTCGACCACAAGAAGTGCATCGGCTGCAGGATGTGCCTGGCCGCCTGCCCGTACGGTGCGCCGCTCTTCAACGAGGACGGCAGGACCGGATACTTCGGCGACAAGGAGCCGCTCCTCAAGCCCGAGCCCAAGGCCCATCAGGTGCGCGTCCCCGGCAAGGCCGAGCACTGCACGCTCTGCACCCATCGTCTCGCCGAAGGGCGTCTGCCCGCCTGCGTCGAAAACTGCTCGACCAAGGCCCTGACGCTCGTCGACTACGACTCGAAGGATCCCGAAGTCCAGGCGCTCATCAAGCGCTCCGTCTGCCTCTCCGAAGAGGCGGGAACGCAGCCCAAGGTCCGCTACATCTGCTCGAACATGGACTTCAAGTCCGTCAAGCTGAAGTAGGGTTCCTGACGGACGTCCTGTTCTGATGACCATGAAAGCCGTGCGGTCTCGCGACCTGCACGGCTTTCTGTTTATGTGGGACTGAAGCAGGACGGAGGACTCAGGAGCTTCAGGATTGACTCACCTCCAGGGTGTCTCCTTGGCGGCATTGCGGCCCGCGATGCGGCCGTAGACGATGTAGTCCGTCACGGCGCAGAACCTGCCCGAGGGCACGACGGCGAAGGAGCCGCCGACGAAGCCGGTGATCCTGAAATCAGGTTGCTCGAAGAGCTCGAGCTGTTCTCAGGAATCGCTCCGTCCGGCCGTGCCGCATCTGTCGCCTTTAGTAGACTTTGCCTGCATTGTCAACCCCTCGGAAACACCGTGGTGCCTGCGTTTGCGGGTCTATAGACTTCGTGGCGACCAATTTCGGCGGACCAGCGACCACGGGCCCGCCGTTCTCATGACAAAGGAGTTCGAAAATGTTCAAGAAGTCTCTGATCGCCGTTGCCTCGCTGCTTGCCGCCGTCGGCACGGCCCAGGCCTGCAGCACGCTCGTGATCGGCAAGGCCGTTTCCGAAACGGGCAACATCATCGTCGCCCACAACGAAGACAACGGCGGCCGTCTCTTCAACATGCAGCACTATGTTCCGCCCGCCAAGCACAAGAAGGGCGAAATGCTGAAGTTCGAGAAGTTCGCGGCCGAAATCCCGCAGGTCGAGGAGACGCTGGGCTTCTACTGGACCCAGACCTTCGTTCCTGACGGCGCGAGCTTCGCCGACGGCTTCTTCAACGACGCCGGCGTCGTGGTCGCCACGAACTGGTGCGGCGAGATCTTCGACGCCGACCGCATGGAAGTCAAGGACGGCGGCATCGGCTACGGCATTCGCCGTCTGGTGGCCGAGCGCGCTCACTCCGCCCGCGAGGCAGTGGACATCGCGACGAAGCTGCTCGCCGAATTCGGCTACTTCCACGACGGGCGCACGTATACGTTCGCCGACGCCAACGAAGCCTGGCAGCTCGCCATCCATCAGGGCAACAGCTGGGTCGCCCGCAAGATTCACGACAACGAAGTCGTCTACATCCCGAACAACTTCCTCATGGACAAGGTTGACCTGAACGACAAGGAAACCTGGAAGATCGAGCCCAAGCAGGTCGAGCGCGCCATCAAGGACGGCCGCCATGACGCCAAGAACCCGATCTTCAACTGGCGCAAGGTCGTGGCTCAGGAATCCGTTCGCCACGAACGCTGGAACGCCAACCGCAACGTCCTCGCCTGGAAGTTCCTCACGGGCGTCGAATACAACGATCCTGAAAAGTTCCCGTACAGCGCCGTCATCGACCGCAAGCTTGGCGTCAAGGACGCCATGGCCCTCCTGCGCCTGCACGAGGACTACATCGGTCAGGACCAGGAGCTCTATCACTCCAAGTCCGAAGGCATCTGCCGCACGACGTCCCATGACTCGATCGTCTACAACCTGACGGCCGATCCGACGCTCACCGAAGCCTGGAAGACGCTCGGCCGTCCGTGCCAGTCCGTCTTCGTGCCGCTCTATCCGCTCGCCGGTCCCGCCAAGGGCACCGCCTTCACGGATCCGGCCACGGCCACGAAGGAACACTTCGCGGGCACTCCCGCCATGTTCGACTACCGCGCCGACTTCACGCCGCACAGCGTCTTCAGCGCCTCCAACAACGCCATCGACTACCTGCGCGGCGACGAACTCGCCAAGCGCACGCAGCTCATCCAGGCTGAGGAAGACAAGTTCATGAAGGACCGCGCCGCCGTGACGAAGAAGGCCGCCGGCCTCAAGGGCGAGGAACGCACGAAGTTCCTGCACGACTACAACCAGAAGTCCTATGACCATGTCCTCAAGATCATGCAGGCCGAAAACGCCCGCCTGATGCCCAACAAGGTCAAGATCCTCGCCGACGTCGTCAAGGCCGACGGCGACGGCACGGTCGACTTCGCGCTGCTCGGCGCCAAGGGCCACGAAGTGCTGAGCGCCAACATGGAGGCGACCCGCGCCGGCATGAGCGCCAACCAGCTCAACTCCACCCGCCAGTGGAAGAACTTCGCTCCGGCTGAAAAGATGGTCTACAAGGACGTCAACAACGACGGCATCACCGACGTCGTCTTCACGTTCAAGGCCAAGGACGTCACGAAGGGTGCCGTTGCCGGCGCCGCCATGGACCTCTGGCTCTACACCCAAATCAACGGCCATCGCGTGACGGGCTTCGACGTGGTGCCTGTCGAAAACGACAAGGTCAAGATGCACAAGGGCGCCCGCGACGGCAAGGGCCTCCTTTAATCACGACGACGGGTCCACGCAGCGGGACCTGTTTCTGACCTGAAAAGAGGGCGCGCGGTTCATCGAATCGCGCGCCCTTGAGCATTGTTGCGGCATCGGATTCCGCAAACGGTAAATTTGCGCGTTCAGCCGACTCGCCGCATTCCTTCAGCATGGTCTGGGAGCAGATCCGGATCGGGCCCTCCATGACGTTGAGGTCCTCGAAGAGGAAGCTCTCGAGGCTTGCGTGCTGGGCGAGCAGCTCCCGGACGCGCGAGTAGACCTCCTCGCCGAGCGATGTGAGACGGGCGGGCCTGACGGAACGCTTCCAGAGCGCCGCACCGATCTCGCTCTCGAGCGTGCGGAGCGCGCGGCTGACGCTGCTCGTCTCCACGCCGAGCTTGTCGGCCGCTGCGCTGATGCCGCCCGAATCGACCGCTTCGACGAAAAAGCGCCAGACTTCAAGATTGTTGATCTTTCTCATGATGACCAGGGTTTACCGAGAAAAGTGCGTCATGTTCGGATCATTCTACCGCAGGGTCTTTCGCGGACAGAAGAACGGCCTGAAACGCATTGGTTTCAGGCCGTTCGGGGAGATGCGGCAGGTCAGAGGAAGAGGATCAGGACGAGCCAGGCGGTGACCATCGGGATGCAGGTGCGCTTGACGAGGTCGATCGGCGATACGCGCGCCATGCCCGCGAGCAGGATCACGACGCCTGCGATCGGACTCGTGGTGCGTCCGAGCTGGGCGGCACAAAGCACCGTATTGCCGAGGTCCGAAATCGACATGCCGAACTGCGCGGCGTGCGGCGTCACGGCTTCGCTGAAGGCGAACGTGGCCGCATCGCCCGAACCGCTCAGCACGGCCATGGCGAAGGTGCCCATGGCGCCGTCCACGCGGGCGTATTCGCCGGCGTTCTTGAGCGCTTCGATCAGGGCGCCGACGACGCCGGTTTCACGCAGACCGCAGGCGAAGACGCCGGCTGCGATGATGATGCCGAGGATGTTGGCATAGCCCTTGCCGGCGCCATCGAAGAAGTTCCTGAAGGCCTGCTCTGCGTTGCAGCGGGTGACGACCATCGTGTAGACCGCGCCGATGAGCATGGCCTGCGCGACGCCCATCCTGATGGCGGGGACGCAGGTGTTGCCCAGAAGCAGGAGCGTGAGCGGGACGAGCGGTGCGGCGGCGAAGAGGATGTTGACGCGCTCGATGCCGCCCGTGGCGTCGGTTTCGATGCCGTCCATGGCGCCCGAACCCTTGTGGTCCTTGAGGTACCACTCGACGAGCGTGATCATCACGGCGCCCGTGAGGATGATGCCGGCGTAGGTGACCGAATTCTGGATGATGAATTCCATCGGTTCGATGCCGGCCATGCCCGAGATCATGACCGGGTGCGCGCCGCCCGGGTTGTAGCAGGAGCCGTAGGTGCCCGCAAGAATCGCGGCCGCAGCGCCCGCAGGCGTGATGCCCGAGCGGATCATGAGCGGAATGAGCGTGGCGCCCACGGCTGCCGCGCAGCCTGCGGCGGACGGGATGGCGGCGTTGATGACGGCCGTGATCAGCGTGCAGCACGGGATGACGAGGAGGCCGAGGCTCTTCATCGGACGCGTGAGAAGCTGCACGAGATGAATGTCGGCCTTGGTGTAGCTCACGAGGTACGCGAAGCCCATGGCCGAGCAGATCGACTGGATGAGGCCGCCCGTGGTCATCGACTTGGCGAACTGGTTGAAGGCGGCCATCGGATCAAGCGCGAGAGCGCACATGACGAGGCCGGAAATGCAGAGGACGAGGCGCGTTTCGTAGCGCTTGATGAGCGCCCAGACCGTCGCGGCGACGATCACGAGCGCGAGCCAGAAGGTTACGGACATTTTGGGGTCTCCTGAGGATGGCGGGGGAATCAGCTGCGGCCGTTGGTGCGTTCGACGAGATGCGTGTAGATCTCAAGCGCACAGGCAAGACTTGTCTCGTCCTGAACGGCGAAATCGACGCAGTGGTGGCCGTGGTGGTTGCAGCCCCAGCCGAACCAGCCTGCGTCGGCACCGCATTCGATCGCACGGCGCATGAGGTGCGTGCAGTCCTCGGAGGCGCCCGGAGCCGGAAGCTGGACGAAGTCGGCGCCGAGCACCTCGTGCAGGACTTCGGAGAGCAGATGCGTGCCGGCCTTCGTGGTCTTGAGCGTCGTGCCTTCGCCGACGATCACGGCGCTGGCTTTGACGTCGAGCGTCGACTCGATGCCTTCGACGATGCGAAAGACGCTGTTGCGCTTGTATTCGTTGATTTCGTGCGTGGCGCCGCGGGTCTCGACCTCCATCTTTGCGTGCACGGGCGTGACGTGGCGGCCTTCGCCCGCGTGGAGCGTTCCGACGCTGATGCGGGAGGCGCCTCCGGAATGGCGCGGAATGCCCTGCATAAGAAGCACGGCGGTGGCGGCGGCCGTGATGGCGCTGCGGCCCTGTTCGGGGCGGCACCGGCGTGGGAGGGCAGGCCCGTGAAGGTGATGTCGATCTTGGAGGTGGCGAGGAAGCCGGATTCGGCACATTCCCCTGACCGAGTTTCGCGTCGCCACCGATGTGCGAGCAGAAGAGGTAGTCGACATGATCAACCCATCCCTTGGCGACCATGCTCTTGGCGCCGCGGGCGCCTTCCTCGCCCGGCTGGAAGAGCAGGATGAAGCGGCCGCAGAGTTCATCCCTGTGGTCCGCGATCCAGGCGGCGAGGGCGAGACCGACGGTCGTGTGCGCGTCGTGGCCGCAGGCGTGCATGCAGCCCGGAATTTCGGAGGCGTAGCCGCCCTTGACCGCCTCGTGCTCGGGATCGGACGTTTCGGTCACCATCACGCAGTCGATGTCAAAGCGAAGCGCAAGCGTCTTGCCTTCGCGGCCCGTGTCGAAAAGACCGACGGCGCCGGTGTAGCCGCCCGAGGCGTCGATGAACGACTTCGGCACGCCGTGGGCGAGCGCGCGTTCGACGGCGGCCTGCACCTTGGCTTCGTTTCGGCCCATGACGGCTTCGGGCGCGACGGCGTCGATGCCGAACTTCACGTCAAAGCCGAGGCCTTCGAGCGTGCTGACGATTTTGTATGTGGTTTCGAATTCGCACCAGCCCGGCTCCGGACGCTTGTGAATGGCGCGTCGAAGCGATACGGCGAGGTCGAGATACTGCTTTCCGAGGGACATGGAAGTTTCCTTTTGATTGTGGCGGGGGACTGGGCGCGGTGGACCGGACCATGCGCAGGGACCGGATCCATTCCATGCGGGCGTCCGTTCCAGGGACTTGGTCCTCTTCGGCGGACGGCATGCGGCGCGGTCACAATTATCGAAAACCTCATGGCGGCAGAAAAGACAAATTGAGGAAGCTCTTCAAAAGTACCCTTTAACAAGGAGGAGAACGGCCATTTGTCCTGCGTATCAGGTATAAGTCCTTGTGAGCCGAAATTAAAGCGGGATTTTGAAGAGTTTCCTTGAGCAATGGGAATTTGCCAAAACGGCAAATTGATGACGCCTTGTGACTTCGGGAGAGGGGAAATCGTTTTTCGATCGAGAAAGCGGGTTTCAAAAACGACAAACTGCGGGTGCTTGAAATGCAAGTTCTGCGGGTAATTCCCAGATGAGGGTGAGCGGAAATGGGGAACGGGCGTTTAGGGCTCTGACGGTTCGCGACGGCTTTGCTTTAAAATGTTCATAAGCCTCTCCTGCACATGAAAAGGGGTTGTCGACGGGATCCGAAGCCCAACGCCGGTGAAGAGGAAACGGATGATTCTGAGCGCCTGTTCATTCGTCTGCTCACGCGCCTGCATCGCGCAGGTGGAAGCGAAAACCCTGCCGCGATTTTCAAAACTCCGGATCAACGCAGATGTTTTGGCACAAAAAAAGACCGCGCTCCGGGCTGTGCTGCGGGTCCCGTTTTTCAATCATTCGCAATGAGGACGAACGTGTCCTCATTTTTCTTCCCTGCCTTTCCCTCGATGAATCGTTTCCTGACGACGACGCTGTCGGCGTGTCTGCTGCTTGAGTGTTCGGCTGCCTTTGCCGAGGGGGCGCCCCTTCGCATGGGCATTTCGGGATTCGCACTTCCCGAGCATCGCACGGAGATCGTGAGGGCGACCGAGAAGGTCATTCGTCCGATGTTCGGTGCGGACGGCCTGACTGTGCGCGACTATACGGTGAGCGAGCTCGAGGAGGCCGTCAGGCGGGGCGAGGTGGACATCATTCTCAGCAGCGCCGGACTCGCGCGCCGCGTGTCGCCGTACGGCGTGAGACCTCTTGTGACCGTGACGGCGCCGGGACTCGAGAACCCGAATTCCAATGAGGGGTCGTTGCTTGTGGTTCGCGCCGACAGTTCAGTTCGGACGCTCGACGATCTGAAGGGCGCGTCGGTGAGCGCCAACCTGCCCTGGGGCTTTTCGGGATGGCAGATTGCGCTTGGAGAAGTGGCCGCCGCAGGGCATGATCCGGACCGATTTTTCGGCGAAAAGGTGTTTGTCGGACGTTCTGCAGGCATGACGGAGATCGCTCAAAACGTCCGCTCGGGCCGGACCGTCGCCGGCGTCCTGCGTTTGTGCGCCTACGAGTCGATGGCCGAGACTGATCCGACGCTGATCGACGGCCTGTGGATCGTCAGCGAGCGAAGGGAGCCGGGCGTTGCCTGCAGGGTGTCCACGCAGCTCTATCCCGCGCAGACGCTCTCGGTCACGCCTCGCGTCGACGCTCAAACCGCTCGCGAGCTGATGCTGAGGCTCCTTCAGATGGCTCCGACGGCCGACGGCAGATACTGGTCCGTCGCCAGCGACTTCCATCATGTGGACGAACTGCTGAAGACTTTGAAGATCGGGCCCTACCGGTATCTTCGGGAGTGGAGCCTCAGGCGCTTTCTGGAAGTCGCCTGGCCCTGGCTGATGCTGGCGTGTTTTCTGGTCGCGGGCCTGTATTGGCACAGCCGGAGAACCGAAAGGCTTCTGGCTTTGCGCGGGGAGCTTTTGGGACGCATGTTCGCCCGTGAGGCCGAGCAGGCCGAAAGGCTCACCTTTTTGCAGCGCAGCAACACCGTCAATCAGATTTCGAGCATGGTGGCTCATGATCTGCGGCAGCCTCTGGCGGCTCTGGGGTTTTATGCCGACGGTCTGCGCATGATGGTGGACCTCGGGCGTTGCGACGAGGACAAGCTTCAGAGGTTTTCCCGAGGCATCACGAAGGAGGTGGCGAGAGCTAGCGGCATTCTGGACAGCGTCCGCGCCTACGCCCGGAACAGCCGCCATCCCCGCAGGGCACTGGTCGTCGACAATCTGATTGAAGAGGCGATCGGGATCTTTCAAGCGGGTCGTCCAAACAAGATTCACGTGGCCGTGAAGATCGCGCAGCCCGGCCTGAGCGTGAAGGGCAACGAACTCGAGCTGACGCTGGTGTTCGTCAATCTCCTTAAGAATGCACGCGAGGCCGTTGAGAAGGAGGCGGTGCGCAAGGTCTGCATTGAGGTTCGCCGCATTCCGGACGACGGCGCAACGGTGGAGGTCAGAGTGCTCGACAATGGTCCGCGTCTGTCCGACGCAAGACTGAGCGGTCTGGGCCAGCCGATTTCGAGCAGCAAGCCGGACGGGCTTGGGTTGGGATTGTCCATTGTTCGTACGATTGTGGAGGCCCACGGCGGGCGACTGATGTTCTCTCAGGCGGTGCAGGCGGAGTATTCCGGACTCTGCGCCGTGGTGCGCCTGCCTGCGCTCGATCGCAACGGCGGGCCTGATGATCATGAAGAGGCTGATGATGAAGGCAAATGAGAAGGTTGTCATTCGGATCGTGGATGATGATCCTGCAATTCACGATTCTCTCGGGCTGATTTTCGACATGGCCGGGATGATCGTCCGGCACTACTACAGCGGCGAAGAGTTTCTGGCCGCCGATTTTCTCAATGACGCCGGATGCGCCGTGGTGGATCTTCGGATGGGCGGCATGTCGGGACTTGAGCTGCAGCAAAAGCTCAAGAGCGCTGGCTGCGGGCTCCCGCTCATCTTCCTTTCCGGTCACGGCGACATCGAGACCGCCGTCAGCGCGATGGAGGAGGGAGCCGTGACGTTTCTCACCAAGACCGTCACCGCCGACAAAGTCATGGAGGCCGTCGGGCGCGCACTGGAAGGTCGGCGCAGGGAGGCGGACGGCGTCTACGCGCTTCAGGAGCGTCTCGAGACGCTCTCAAGCCGGGAGAGGCAGATTCTGGACCTTTTGTGCGCAGGCCTATCCTGCAGAGCCGTCGCGGACAGGCTCGGCATATCCCTGAGGACTGCGGAATGTCATCGCACGTCGGTGATGAGAAAGCTCCACTGCGCCGGTCTGAAGGAGTTCGAGGCGCTTCTGCCGAAGCTCTCGAAATGAAAATGCCGCACTCCCGAGGGGGGAGTGCGGCTTTGTCAGTTATGTACGGTCTGGAGATCAGCGCTTGGTGCGGCCGGCGGCTTCCTCACCTGCAACACGTCCCCAGATGACGGCGGCGGTCAGCTGGGAGCCGACGATGTAGTCGTCGTAGAAGAGCCCGCCGATGGCGTTGCCGGCGGCATAGAGTCCGGGAACGGGACGGTTTTCGGTATTGAGCACCTCGGCCTTCTTGGAAATCTTCGGACCGCCGAAGGTTGCCGTCATGCCGCCTTGGAACGGGAATGCTAGGAACGGGCCCTTGTCCAACACCGGCGCATTCTTGAGGGTGTTGGGCGGCGTCAGCGAACCGGACTTGCCGGACTTGACGGCGGCGTTGTAGTCGGCGACGGTCTTCTCAAGCGCTTCGACCGGGACGTTCATCGCCTTGGCGAGCTCGGCGATGGTCTGACCCTCATAAATGGGCGCCTTGGCCTTCTTGTAGCGTGCGATGCGGGAGGCGACGGTCGAAACGTCGACAACCTTCTGGTCGATGATGATGTACGCCCAGTTGTCCGGCGTGATCTGAGGAAGTTTCTTGGCGATGTAGACGTAGGTGTTGACTTCGTCGATGATGCGCTGCGCTTCCTTGTTGACGATGATGCCGTAGTTGACCATCAGCGAGGGATTGGCCTTCGTAGGGCCGTGAATCGGACCGCTGTGGTACTGATCCATGTTGACGTACTGTGGGAAGAACGGACGGGTCAGCTCGATGTTTTCACCGGTCAGCGTGGCCGCGCCGCGCAGCGGCATCCAGGCAACGCCGCCGCCCATGTACTTGCAGATCATTTCCTTGTTGTTGTGGAATCCGCCGGTCGCGATGATGACGCCGCCCTTGGCGTGGAAGTCGATGACTTCACCCTTGGTCGTGACTGCGCGAACGCCGGTGCAGGCAAGAGCCGGCGTCTTCAGAAGCTCGATGGCCTTTGTGTTGAAGAAGAGCGTGATGTTCTTGGAAGCCTTGACGGCGTCAAGGAGCTGCGTGGTGAGCTGGGCGCCGCCGGGCTTCTTCGGACCGTCGACGACGTGGCCGCGCACGGTGGCGGGCCAGGGTTCTTCGTGCATCTTCTTCCACTGGATGCCGACGCGGTCGGTCAGCCACTGAATGCATTCGCCGGACTTCTCGACGTACATGCGGGTGAGTTCGGGATCGCCGCGGCCCATGGAGACGTCCATCATGTCCTTGTAGAACTCGTCGAGCGTGTCGCTCAGGCCGTCGCGCTTCTGCACGAAGGTGTTCGTGGCGTTGAAGTGGCCGCCGGCATAGATCGTGTTGCCGAACGGACCGAACATTTTGTCGAGGAGCGCGACCTTGGCGCCCTTGTCAGCGGCTTCAAGCGCGGCGGAAAGGCCCGCACAGCCCGCGCCGAGCACGACGACGTCGAAATGCATTTCGGAGGCTCCGGTGGGTTTGGCGGAGGCGGTGTTGGCGATGGTGGCGGCGCCGGCGGCTGCGGCGGACATCAGGCCGGTTTTCAGAAGAGTGCGGCGGTCCATGTCACGAATGGTCATGTTGTTTCTCCTTTGATTCTGAAGGAAGAGTTTCTTCAGTTGGAGTCATTGTGAATTTCGCGGACGCTAACGCTTTTGATTCCCGTCAACGCGGGTGAAGGACGGGGCCTCCCCAAGCCGGACGTCGTTGATCGGCCTCGTCCGACGGTGATTTCAGTGCTTGATCGGGAACGGAATGGGGGCTCTTTCTGCGGGGCCGAAGCTTCTTTGTTGACTCTTCTGTTCTCGCCGACAGTCGTTTCTTTGGGTTGGGAGACTCTTTTTCCGGGGATCGCCGCCGTTCGCCCAGGGGCGGCCGGGGAAGCAGGACGTAAGCTGTCTTTCGTTCTGATGGCTGGGAACTCGCCGTCGGGGAACGAATCAGGGAAAAGGAAAAGAACGTCCCGAAGATTGTCCCAGATTGCATGTCCTGCAGATGTCGCGCCATGATAACGGAGCCGCAATGAAGGCTGCAAGCACGCTGGCTCTATTGGCCAAATACGAGGTGGAATCTTCACGTAGTCGCCCGAGGGTTAGTAATGACAATCCGTTCATTGAGTCGCTCTTCAAGACCATGAAGTACCGTGGGTATATGGGAAAGCGGCAGTACCACTCTTTGGAAGATGCCAGAACCAAGCTCGGTGAGTTTGTCAAGAAGTACAACGAGCAGTGGGTGCCCTCAAGCATTAACAACGTGACCCCGGAGAGTCGTTTCAAGGGCATCGATCGGTGCATTCAAGTCCGTCGTCAGCTAGTACTCCTCCAGACGCGTGAGCGCAATCCCAGTCGCTGGATTCGCGATAACGTTCCCCAATTCAGGATGGCTAGCTCACAGTTCCTTAACCCCGATAGACCCTCAAGGCTGATCGGGTCAAGCCCGGAAGGCCACTTAATGGAGGGGACCCGCGTTAGTGGGGAGCAGGCCGTTCATTGGCCTAAAGCGGCTTGACGCGCTTCGGATCGCATAATCGCGGCGTAGCCGTGAAAGCTTGCTTTCACGGCCTGCCAAGCGGCGAGCGATCCAAAAAAATCTTTCGAAGTATCTTGACATATTCCGTTCAGGTGTTGGTCCGAGACGGGCGCTTTCTAGGGCATGGGAAAACTGTATTGAAAACCTTTGTGGGACGGGCTAAGGTTGTGGGTACTCCAATCCCGAGCGCACCCCGTCCGACTCTATGACCGGACAAAAAGCGACACCACCATGAACGTTCTTGACGTCGTTTTCCAATACTTTGAGCACAGGATTCCACCCTCGAGTCCCAATCCCGAGGAAGACGTGTACAACATGCGGTACAGGAACCGCTATTTTTCGCTCTTCCCTGAGGACCTCAACAAGGACTACAACCCCTACGACTTCATCGAGGAGCCTGTAGAGCCTCGAAGCTTTCGAAAAATTCTGACGGGGTTGATCGGTTGGACGGTCATTATTCCGTTTATCCTGTTCCTTCTCTTGTATCAAAAAAACATCGAAACCCTGTCGTCTCTAGTCGTGGACCGACAGTCACTTTCGACGTTGGTCATCAAGACAAAGCTCGATTCAGCTGATGGGGAACTGCACAATCGGGCGATCAAGGCAATCAATGAGTATCTCACCACTTCTTATGTGGAGGGTGGGTTGACTCCCGCAGGTGCGAGCGAGATCTATCGGACAGTTCAGTCTGACCTGCTCGATGCGCACGTGCGGATCAAGGATTTCAATACGGGTAAAACCTACAGTTTCGGTCAGCCCCCTACGGATGAAAAGCCATATGTCACGCTTGTTCCCTTTGACGCTACAGGGCTTCAGAAGATCACCATGGAGATCTCCATGCCTGTCGATGTGGTGGCTGCCTCGCTGCGAGAGGCGATGAAGGAAAGTGGGGGAGAGGCTTTTCTTGTCGATGAGAGGGGGAAGGTGCTTTTCGCCACCGATCCGTCACTTGCCATTGAAAACTCGGATTTCGAGCAAATCAAGGCAGGGCTTGCTCATGCCGATCTGCACGTGATGGACGACAAGTTGGCCGACAACAAAAATGGCGTTTTCAGGACAGCTGTCAAACTCAACCAAACCGAGTATTACCTGATTTTTGACCAGTCAAAGGCTGCAAGGAATCTTGAGTTGCAGCACAACCTGATCGTTGGCAGTCTTTTCTTCCTGCTTGCCATCGGCTCTGTCTTTGTGGTCGGATACGCTGTGAGCCGGCCGTTGAGTCGAAGCGTAGGCGAGCTCTCCGATGCCGTGGGTGATTTTCCGAGGACAGGGAAGGTTGAGGTGGCGATGTCTTCGGACGCACCAACAGAGCTTCAGGAGCTTGCGGAAAGATTTGAGAAGATGGGGCGGGAGATTGTAGAAACGCAGGAACGTCTTCGTTCGATGAACAAGCTCCTTGAACAGAAGGTGCGCTCCAAAACGGACGCTCTCACGACCCGAAATGCAGAACTGGCCGCCATTCAGAAACTTCTGGCACCGATTGACACGTCACTGGTACATCTGACTGATGAGACGGTTGCGCGCTTCAAGCAGCTTCTCAGGCTTTCTTCTCTGGCGTTCAGGACGTCCGCGAGCCTTCAGGAAGGGAACGAGGGGCCGGATCTTCCGTCAGGTGCGGCTTTTGTGCAGGTTCGTTACGGGAACAAAATCTACGGTTGGCTGGAGACCGATGCGGAGGAGTTGAAAAAACGGGAGGTGCGTGACAGTCTGGAACTTTTGGCAAATTCGCTTGCCGTTCAGCTCAATAATCATCATCTGCTCGTGTCAACGGTGCAGCAACACCAGCTTCTAGAGGAACTGTTCTCGTCAATGAATGAAGGCGTGCTTCTCATGGATTCCAATGGGGTGCTGGTTCGTTTCAACGCCTATCTCGAGGAGCGCATGGCCAGAGATGGGATTGCTCTCAAGCCTGGATGTCTGGTAAGTGCTGCGTTGCGGCAGGCCTTTGAAATTCGTGAAAAACATCAGGACGGCTTCTCGCCTGCACCGATTGCCAAAAAGTTCGAGGATGGTCGCACTTATGAGCTGGTACCAGTCAAGGGTGCCAAGGATGATGAAGGGGGCCGGGTCTATCACGCAACGGCCTTCAGCGTCGTGTCTACCAATCCCGATGCGGGGGCGCCTGATATTGGGTTGTTGGTGAGGGATGTTTCTGCTGACGCGGAGGTTGAGCGCCTCAAGGATCAGCTCATATCGATCGTGGCTCATGAGCTCAAGACTCCCATCACAGCTCTTCGCCTCCAGGCCGAAACGCTGGCCACTCAGATCGGACTGGAGGATGAGGAGCGTGATCAGATCCTTGCGGACATGCAGGAGGAAAGCTTCAGACTGCGCAGGCTTGTCGATGACTGGCTCGATCTGACAAGATTCCGTGATGGACACATCTCGCACATGCCCAAGATCATGCATATTGCAACACCGATCGACAAGGCGGCAAAGCTTGTCACGGCAAGATTTGAGCTCAAGGTGACGCGTACCATCGATCTTGAGGCTGAGTGTTTCAAATTCGATCCCGAACGTATCACTCAGGTCTTCATCAATCTTTTCAGCAATGCCGCTCGTTATTTCCGCGAAGGTGTTCCCCCAGTCGTTCACGTTGACGTGCGCAGGGATGGCGACAAGGTGCGGATTCGAGTGCAGGACAACGGGATCGGCATTCCGAAGGATAAGGCCACCTATGTCTTCGAGCGCTTCTATCAAGCCGACATGACCATCGCGCGACAGAGAGGCGGAACAGGTCTCGGGCTGGCGATCGTCAAGGGCATTGTCATGGCGCATCAGGGTACTATTTCACTCGACAGTGAGCCTGGATGCGGAACCTGTTTCACCATCGAGCTGCCGTACTAACCTAAAAAGGACAGAATTTGGAAAATGGATACCTCAGCCCCCTCACTCATTTTGATTGTCGATGATGAAACCAAGATTCGCCGCATCGTGGCCTCGAATCTGGAGCGTGCCGGCTATGACGTAATCTCTGCGGCGGATGGCATGCACGCGCTTGAAATTTTTGAGTTGCAATCTCCGAAGCCCGCTCTTGTGCTGATGGACGTGATGATGCCTGAAATGGACGGCTTCGAATGTGCTTGTCGAATTCGAGAGCTGGGTGAAACGCCGATCATCTTCATGACAGCTAAGACCGATTCGAACTCAAAGCTCAAGGGCTTCAATCTTGGGGCTGACGACTATGTCTGCAAGCCCTTCTCGATGGAGGAGCTTCTGGCGCGCATCAAGGCGGTTCTGAGACGTACGCAGGCGAAGAACACCCCGTCAGAATCCGAGTTCACGTGGCTCGTCAACGGGCCAATCCGGATCTGCATTGAAAAGCGTCAGTGCATTTTCAATGGTCGGGAAGTGCATCTCGGTGACATTGAGTTCAGGCTCTTGTCACTCTTCGTTAAGGATCCCGGCGTGCTCCATGAACACAATGAGCTTCTCAACAAAGTGTGGGGTGCCAATGCATTGGGTGAGGTTCAGTATTTGCGCGTGGCCTGTGCCCGCCTGAGAAGAAAGTTTGAGGATGCCGGTCTTGAGGGGGGAATCATTTCGGCGTATTCAGGTGTTGGGTACGTCATGAGAGATCTGAGGGATGAGGATCAGGAGGTCTGATAGGCTCCGTCAAAAGAAGAGAAAAGCGGCAGAACTGCTCTGGTAAGTGTTCCTGCCGCCTTTTGCACATAAAAAACGGACGGCCGGCCGTTGCGCGCTTGTCAGCGGTCGGCCGTCTCAAAGGGGACTTCATCAGTTCCCCAGACTGCGAATCAGATGTCGAAGATTTCCTCAAGCTTGTCGCGGTTGGTAGCGTATTCAGGGTGTTCGGAAAGAACGACCATGAGCTTCAAACGGGCTTTGGCGGCGGAAATTTCTCCTGCAGCAGCGATGCCGACACGGCGGCTGTCAGTGACGGAGCCGGGATATCCGTAAACGTCAAGAACTCGGCCACCCGGGGTTCTAGTCGTCAGGATGACGGCAACTCCCTTCTTGACGGCCTCTTCCACGCCAGGAATCATCGGAGGCGGAAGGTTGCCGCGTCCGAAGCCTTCAAGGACGATGCCCTTGCAACCACGGGCAACGGCGAAGTCGATGTATTCGCGATCGGAGCCCGTCATGGCCTTGATGAGGTCCACTCGGGCGGTCAGGGCTTCAGGATGGAAGCGCTTGACGCCAAGCGTCTTGCGACGGAAGACGATCTTGTCGAGGTCAACGTAGCCGACAGGGCCCCACCAAGGCGACTGGAACGTGGCGGGATTGGCGGAATGAGTCTTCGTCACTTCGCCCGGAGCATGGAGCGTTTCATTGAGGCAGACAAGGACGCCCATACCGACGGCTTCTTCTGAGGCGGCAGTCTTGACGGAGCAGTATATGTTCCAGGGACCGTCAGGACTGGTGTCGCCTGCGCCGCGCATGGCGGCGGTCGTAACGATGGGCTTTTCGCTGATCTTCGTAATGTCGAGGAAGTAAGAGGTCTCCTCCAACGTGTCAGTGCCGTGAGTGACGACAACACCCGTCACGTCTTCGCGGGCAAGAAATTCCTCGCACTTGAGGTGGAGGCGCCACATGTCGTCGGGCGTCATGCCAGGAGAGGCGATGTTGGAAAACTGGCAGAACTCGAGCTGAGCAAGCTTGTCGATGCCAGGGACGGCGGCGGCAAGGTCTTCGCCCGAGCAGGCGGGGATGAGACCCTGACTCGCTTCATCGTACTTCATGGCAATGGTGCCGCCAGTAGCGACGACGATGACTATCTTCTGTTGCATGGCAATTCTCCAGAGATTCAAAGGGTGAATTCAACGAGCGCTTGAGACTGTTCATGGTAGCGCTTCTGAATTCGGTCAATGACTTCACAAGCTTCGGGGAGGTGTTTGGAAAGATCTTCCGCAGCTGCAAGAACCATGTCGGCAAACCTGCCTGCATCGGCCTCGGACAGAACGGGAATGACATCCTCCTCGAGTTGGGTGTGTGGAATGAAGAGGCTCAGGCAGGCGCAGGTGCCGGGGATCATGCCTACGCCGCCCATGACCTGATGCACATCTTCGGACATGAAGGTGATGCCGCCGAGCTCCTGACTGCAGAATTCGTTGAGTTCCGCAGCAATACGAACCTTTTCAACGGCCGTTTTGGCGTCGCGCAAAGCTTTGCCGAGACGAATGACATTTTCGCCTTGAGAGTTGCCGAGCTTGCGCATTGCGTCAGCACTGCGGGCAAGAAGGTTGTCGAGATAGAGGTTGGGATAGCCGAGCTTGGCTGCGGCTGCAACGTAACTTTGTGCGACGACGACGTTGTCGTCATCAGGATATGCGCGAATAAGGAAGGTGGGTTTTTTGATCATGGATGAGGCTGGATCGGCGCAAACCTTGCCTTCGATGAGAAGCGTAGGCATGGTAGCGAGCCCGAGCTTGTCCATAAGAGCCTTTTTGGGGCCCAGATTGACGTTGCCCTCAACATCCTCATTGGGTCCAAGTCCTCCTTCACTGGCGTTGACGACTGCCAGAACTGAGGCCACGACGCCGTTGATGCAGATCTTGGTGCCCAGAATGCGACCGCAGTTGCCCGTCACGCCTTCGTCTGCGGTGAGGACTTGATCAGGGAAGTTGATTTCGAAACTGTTGAGTGCGGCAAGAGCAATGGCAGTCTGTAGTGCGACAGGTACTTCCATGGCGCCCTGTCCGTAGATGCGGCCGAAGGCTGTGGAGGCAAGAGCCTGTGTGCAGATTGCCTGTCGACCAACTACGAACTGGGCCAGACGGGCCTCGGCGGCTGTAATGCCGCGGCGGGCGGCGGCGCTTCCCTTGCCCCCGGAGGCTGTTTCAACTTCGAAGCGGCCCTTTCGACCTGTTTGAACGGTTACGCGGGTAATCGTCAGGTCCAGTCCCGTAGTGCGCTGCAGGATCGCGAGAACGGCGGCAAGGCCGCCTGAGTCATCTTGGACGAAACCGCAGTGGCTGTGGGCGTGGCCGCAACCTGCGTGACCGGAAATGCCGACCACGGCTGTCGCATCAAGTGATCTGACCAGTTCAAGCGTCATTTGGCTGTTCCTCGGTGGCGTTGATTAAACAACAAGAGCGGGAAGTTCGGGGAAGAACTTCCCGCCCTTTGTCTACATTAGAGGAGGTTGAGGCAGAAGGTGATCAGGAAGGCCACCAGGCAACCGAAGAGAATCGACGGACGCTGGAAGGCGTTTGCTCCTTTGAGGTCGCTGCCCGGGATGACCGGAATGACCGTGGCAAGAGCGGCAACCGGACCGCCCGTCAGGAAGTACTGGATAAGGGAGGCGCCCGAAGCGGCAGCAAAGGCGGCTGCAAACGGATCGGCGCCGGCCTGCAGGGTGACCTGAAGGAACGGGACCAGAACGGCGACGGATGCAGCGTAGGACTGCGTCATGAAGCCCGTAAGGAAGGCGACGCCGAAAAGGACGAGAACCGGAGAGATGCTCATGACCGGAGAAACGAGCGTGGACATCGTGTTGACCATGCCGATTTCGCGGATGACGGTGGACATGAACAGGAAGCCGATCGTGGCGACGAGCGGAGTGGCGATGAGGGACACGCCCTTCATCATGGCGGCTTCAGCTTCCTTCGGTTTGGAGTGCGCAAGGATCATCGTGGCCATGGCAGAGGCGAGGCCAACGAGGAAGATCGGCATGCCGGCGATGAAGCCGACGACGAGGACGATGAACGGGAAGAAGGCCTTCCAGGAAGTCGTCGAATATTCGCGGGATTCGATTTCCTTGAGAATGCGTTCTTTTTCGGCGGCGTCAATCTTGACGCCGCGGCGCTTCATGTCGATCGTGATGCGGATGGCGGACATCACGAAGATGGAACCTGCCGCGATGAGACCAAGGACATTGAAGAGGCCGTAGCCGATGCCTGCGGTCGCAAGAATGGCGACCTGAGTCGGGTGCGTGAAGCCGGCAAGGTTGCCGATGTGGCCTGCGTGGGCGATGATACCGGCGGACTGATTTGGCTTGACACCAAGGCGGACGGCGGCCGGACCAGTAATGACAGCGGTGATCACGGGCTGGGTGAAGCCGGTGAGGGCGCCGATAACACCAGCAGCGACGCCGCCGGCAGCGCCGACACCAACGCCACCGCCAATCTTGTTGCCGACACGGACGATGTCGCGAATGATGACGTCAAGGAAACCCGTGGCCTGCATAATGCCGATGAAGAGCAGAATGCCAGTCATGTCGGCAATCACCGGGTTGAGACCCGAGACGATCATCTTGGTGACGGTCATGCCCTGACCACCCGCAAGCGGAAAACCGGCCACGATGGCAGAAATGGCCGCACCCGTAATGGCGGTCATGTAAATGGGCGTGCGGCCCGTAATCATCAATATGAGCGTTGCCAGCATTATGAGCTGGGCTATGGTCTGAAGAGTCATATGCGGTAACTCCTGATTGGTTGGATGTTTCAGTCATCCCTTGATTTCAAAGTGGTTCAGTTCAGGGGATGCATAGCAGTAGATGAGGCCGAAGCCGAACATCACACTCATAAGCCTAAAAAAGAAACATTGCGGCAAAATAAAACATCCGATCCTTCGTGCCGAAAAAAGTTGCCAAAAGATTGCAGGTGTAGAAATGCCGTGGCACATAGGGAAAAAGCGCTCACTTGACTATGGGGTTAACCCAGAGCAGAGCGAATAGTGGGAGACGTACGGAAGGGGAATTTAGGCATGGATTCCAGCCTCTACGATGGATGCAGATGCATTCTGGAGGAATAGACGGGATAATCCATCTCAAGGTCTAGAACGCGCCGGCCACGGCGCCGTTGGCGCTCCTCCTTCGGCATGGCCGTTGACATCCATCTTTTTGAACATGAAGTTCCGCACCTACATCATCGTTGCGCTTTCAGCAACGGCTTTCGTTCCCTTCGTCGCCTGGAGCGTGCTGCATCTGGGCGATATGGAAAGACGTATTGCAGAAGCCGATCTGGAGCAACATTCCGCCACGGTCGATGCGGCTGCTCTGGTTGAGGAGCGTCTCCAAGGCATCAATGCAGTTGTGGAGCTCGCTGATCGCACGCTCGCACATTCGGCCCTGAAGAAAGGAGGAGATCTCAATCTGCTTTTGCAGGACATCGTCGAATCTCATCCGTTCATCAAGAATCTACACGTTGACCATCGAACTGCGGACGGCATAAGGGTCGAGGCCTTCTTCCCGTCCGTCTCGGTCGACGGGGAGCTGCGCCGTGGTCAGAACCATGACAACCGTTGGCATGCGGCTCTCATTCGCGCGCCCGAAGGGACGGGAACTCTATATTCCCCCGTGCTTCTGAGCTCGGAAAGGATGCCTGAACCCCTGATGACCTTCGGTCGTCGCATGACGGGGCTTCCCGAGCACATATTGTCGGGGGCACTTGCGTGCTCGCCTGTCTTTGAGGACATACGCCGGAACCTCGAATCTCGCGGGCTTGCCTTCGCACTTCTTGACGAAAGGAGACAGTACGTATGGCCGCTCGACAGGAGTCGCATTACGCGATGGGAGGCGCCCCTTGAGAGCGGAACAGTGGTGGATGCGGCTGACGGTCCCGTATACATGACGAGCCAGAAGCTTCATGCGGGGCTTCCGCAATGGACGGTCGTGATTACTCGCCCCGAGAAAAGCAGGATGATGGTCCGTACGAACCTCGAGGTGAGGATGGCTTTTCTGGCGCTCGGCGTACTGCTCCTGACGTCGGCGGCAGGCTGGCTTGCATGTTGGCCGCTGTCAAACGCTCTTCGGAAGCTCAGGGGAGACATTGATGAGGACTACGGGGACGACAGGAACACGATTGAGCAGGGGCCTGAAGAGCTTCGCGAAGTGCAGGCCGCATATCGTGAGCTGCGCAAGAGACTTCATGCAAGGCAGGTTTCCCTGGAGGAGAAGAATGTCCATCTGGCGAGTGCTGTTGTAAGGCGTGAATCGGAGCTCGATGCGCAGGAGCGTCTCTTCAGGGAGGTTTTCGAGGACATGAAGGACGGAATCGTTCTTCTCGACCCGCAGTGGCGGCCGCAACTTGAAAACACCTCCGCTGCGTCGATGATGCCCGAGTCTTTCAAGCATGAGATGCTGACTTTCTGCCGCAGACAGTTTGAGGCGGGCGAACAGGATGCCGCCGTCTACGAGGCGGAGCTTGACGGCGCAATGAGGGCGTGGGAATGCCGGACCTTTCCCTTCAGGGCGGGGCGTGCGCCTTTTGCCGAGGGTTTCTGCGTCATCTGTCGGGACGTCACGGAGCGTCAGGAGGTGGAGCGCATGAAGAATGATCTCATCAGCATTGTCGCTCATGAACTCAAGACGCCTGTGACGGCCTGCAGGCTTCAGATCGATCTCATGAGAAAGGCCTCGGGGGACACCGAGGAACTCAAGGCGCTCGACTCCGACCTTGATCATCTCAATCACATCGTGAGCGACTGGCTGTCGGCGGCAAAGATTGAGGGCGGAAGCTTTTCCGTTCATCCGAAGGCAACTCAGATCGGACCGCTCATCCGGCGTGCCGTAAGACTTGTCAGAAGCCGACATGAGTTCGACTTTAAAATGAGGGTGGCCGAGGAGGCGGAGTGCCTCAACGTGGATCCCGGCGCCTTCGTGGAGCTTGTGGTCAATCTTGTCACCAACGCCTGTCGATATGTCAGGCCTGGCGAAAGGCCCAACATTTCGTTCGAAGTCGAGGTGGTCCAGCCGTGGGCTGTTATTCGCGTCAAGGATCATGGCATTGGGTTTGATCCGTCGCTTTCCGAGCGTATCTTCGACCGCTTCTATCAGGTGGTGAGCGGACGAAAGCGTCGTACGGGCGGTACGGGCCTCGGACTTGTCATCTGTCGCGCGATCTGCGAAGCTCACGGTGGCTCAATCAAGGCTTCCTGCGCCGATGGCGAAACGTGCTTTACCATTCATCTGCCGCTCCCCGGGAGCATTGAATCATGACCGACAAACCGCTTATTCTTGTTGCCGACGACGAAACCCGCATCCGAAGGCTTGTGGTTGAATCGCTCGAAAACGCCGGCTTTGACGTATGTCAGGCGCAGGACGGACAACAGGCCGTCGATGTCTTCAGGCTTTCTCCTGTGGAACCAGATCTGGTGATTCTCGACCTCATGATGCCTGAAATGGACGGCGAGGAGGCGCTCAAGGCCATTCGGAAGACGAGTGTAGTGCCGGTCCTTATTCTGACGGCCAGAGATTTTCTCTGTGACAAGAGCAAGTGCTTCAATGCGGGAGCAGATGACTATCTCGTCAAGCCGTTTTCCATTCAGGAGCTCGAACTGCGTGTGAGGGCCTTGCTGCGAAGGACGGCGAGGCAGTTCATGGTGCCCCGAGGGCGAACGGTCGTCAACGGTCCTCTGACGCTCAGGTCCGAGGAACATGACGTCCTCTGGCGAGGAACGAGTGTTCCCGTGACGGATCGCGAGTTCAGGCTGCTTGAGAGTCTCGCGTCCCGACCTGGAGCAGTCGTACGCTATGACGAACTGCTGCGCATCGGCTGGGGGCTTGATTCGGATGCCGACATCTCCCATCTTCGAGTGGCCGTGGCCCGAATCCGAAAGAAGCTCGAGAGCATTTCAGTCAATCCCGCCATCATCTCCTCCTTCACCAATGTGGGCTACATGATGGGAGACCTGACCAGTTACGACGAAGATTACGGCGACTGAAAGAGGGGCTGCAATCTTTTTGAAATAATCCTGAGTGCTCGGCAATCATCGGGCAATCTTCGGGACCTACCATGTGAGTCAACTCAGACCACACATGGAGAGTCCGATCATGCAGACCTCAAGACGCAAACTCCTCCTCACGGGCGCGGCCGCCGGTGCGGGACTCACGACATCCGCCTTTGCAAAGGCGGCGACCCCAAAATTTGACGAAGTCTACGACGTTGTTGTCGTTGGCTCGGGCATCGCCGGCACGATGGCCGCTCTGGTTGCCGCGAAGAACGGCGCCAAAACTCTTCTCATTGAAAAGCTCAATCGCCTGGGCGGCACGTCACGCTACAGCGGTCTGGACTTCGCCTGCGTCGGCAGCGACATGCAGAAGGCGGCAGGCATCACCGATACGCCCGAGGCCATGGTGGCCGACATGGCGAAGGTTGCCGCCAATCTCAGCGATCGTGAACGTGCACTCAACATTGCTCGTGAAACGGCCCGCGCTCAGAAGATCATGCTTGAGCACGGTGTCAAGTGGACGAAGATCCTCAAGCTCGGCGGTCACTCCGAAAAGCGCTGTCTCATTGCTGAAGGCGGCGGCTCTGGTATCCTGCGCAGCCTCTGGGCTTCTTACGAGCGCTATCCGAATCTGAAGGTGAGTCCTGCTACGAAGCTTGACGAGCTCATTCTGGATGAAAAGGGCGGCGTGATCGGCGTCGAGGTGCGCAAGGACTATCTCTTTGACGCTTCGCTTGCCTCCGACGACCGTGAAAACCATTCGGGCACGAAGGTCCGCATCGGTGCCCGTCAGGCCGTCATCATGGCTACTGGTGGCTATGCCCGTGACAAGGAGTTCATGAAGCACGAGGTACCCTTCCTTGAACATACGCTCAACAGTGCCTCGGAAGGTGCCACCTCAGGTGCGCTCAAGTCCATGATCCGAGCGGGTGCTCGACCCGTTCAGCTCTCGCTCTATCGCTTCAGCTTTGCACTTCCCACTGAGGACCTCATTTGGGGCGTTGCGATCGATGCCGCTACGGGCGCTCGCTATGCCAGCGAGGCTCTTGGCCGCAATCCGATTTCGACGGCTTCTCTCTCCGCCATGGCCAAGGGGGGTGCCAAGCCCTACATCATCTGGGATGAAAAGGGCCTGACAAAGTTCCACAACATGGCTCGAGTTGCACGAAGCATGAACGGTCTGAACGGTCGCAACGGCACGATGTACAAGTTCGCGACGCTCGACGAGGTTGCGGCTTTCTACAACACCGATGCCGCCAAGCTCAAGGCCACGATCACCGAATACAACCGCATGATCGCTGCAGGCAAGGATGAAAAGTTCATGAAGCCTCTTGAGCGTTCAGGACGAAAGGTTGAACCGCTTTCCGAAACGGGTCCGTTCTATACCGCCCTGATGATTCCTCGCTGGGATTACTGCCCGGGCGGCATCGCGACCGACACGACGGCTCGTGCCCTGAGGCTGGCTGACAGCGAGCCCGTTCCGGGTCTTTTCGTGGTGGGAGAGGCTGCAGGTGGCATTCACGGCGCCGAACGACTTACGGCCTGCTCGATGCCTGACTGCTGCGTTACCGGCATGATTGCCGGCGAAACGGCCGCCAAACTGCAAAAGCGAACCATTTAAGGGAGACAGCAATCATGAACATCGTCAAATCCGCCGCTATCGTGTTGGCGTTGGCTGCCTCTCTCGCCGTCAATGCTCAGCCTACGACCATCAAGCACAAGGGGCTCGAGTGCACGACCTGCCATGTCGACGGCAAGCTTACGCCGCCCGACGCCAAGACTTGCCTCGCGTGCCACCGCGAAGAGTCCATCGTCAAGGCTGGTGAGCGCTTCAACTTCGAGTCCTATTTCAAGGACCCGCGCGACGGATCGGAAATCCGCAAGGAAGTCGCCATCAACCCGCATGACAACTTCCACTACGGCCGTACCGATCAGTGCGTCAACTGTCATCGCGAACATCGTCCGAGCACCGTCACCTGCGAAAAGTGCCACGACATCGAACCTTGGAAGATGAAGGCGCCGCGTTAAGCGTGTTGAGCACCTATAGTGCGACATGAAAACCGCCCGCGTTGTGAACAGCGCGGGCGGTTGTTGTTTTATCGACGTCCACTGTGTCGGGGAGGGCAACTCTTGATTATTTCCTGACCTGTCGGGTCAGGTCAACACCGTGTACGGACTCGTTTCCTACAACTACGAGTTCCTCGGCGACATCGAAAGCCGCGCATCCCTCGGCGACA
>ERZ831979.806-NODE-806-length-33109-cov-4.319326_pt1 | contig 33109 bp, 25 predicted proteins | sample MGYA00519952_ERZ831979 | MGnify/ENA primary metagenome ERZ831979 (study PRJEB31850, sample SAMEA3708723) | human gut metagenome | biome: human gut; feature: human-associated habitat; material: faeces | place: China | collected 2014 ...
ACAATCTTACAAAAGTGCAGGTACTGAAGAAAGGCCTGGAAACATTATACCGGCAGGATAAGCACGACTGAGATGTTCCTCACAGTTTGTGAGGTGAAAGGATGGCAAATTCAAGAAAAGACAGCCGGGGATATGTATTGCGAACCGGTGAGAGTCAGAGAAAAGACGGTCGCTATTCTTATTCTTATACAGATTTAGATAAAAATAGACGAACTGTTTACGCAAAAACATTGGTTGAACTCAGAGCAAAAGAAAGAAAAATCATCCGCGACAAAGAAGATGGACTGAATCCGCAGCTGGCTGACAGGATGACGCTGAATGAACTGTATGATCGGTTTATCGAACAGAAATATGATTTGAAACCATCAACAAAAGTGAATTATCTCTATATGTATAATCACTTTGTCAGACCAACATTTGGAAAAAGACTGATTGGTAAGATCAAATATTCTGATGTGAAAAAATTCTATTATCGTATTATCCTGGATGAAGAAATGAAAGCAAATACGCTGGATAGTATACATACACAGTTGCATCCGGCATTCCAGATGGCTGTAAGGGATGGACTGCTCAGACAAAATCCGACAGACGGATTAATGGCAGAAATCAAAAAGAGCCATATCTGGGAAGATAATCCGAGACATGCGCTTACGATTCCACAGCAGAAAGCTTTTATGGATTACTTAAAAGCCCATCGGGAATATCAAGGATGGGTACCTATTATAACGGTCCTTCTTGGAACAGGAATGCGAATTGGTGAATGCATCGGTCTTCGATGGGATGACCTGGATTTTGAAAAGCGCATTGTCAGTGTGAATCATACTTTTATCTACAGACCTGATGAAAACAGAAAATCGGTCAAGCATATTTCTACACCAAAGACGATTTCAGGACGGAGAACCATTCCGATGATCGATGAAGTGTTCAATGCTTTTCTGGATGAGTATGAGATCCAAAAGTGCATTGGCTTTTCCTCAGAAGAGATTGATGGATATTCAAATTTCGTTTTTGTAACAGCAACCGGAACGGTATATTTACCAAATGCAGTTAATCGAGCGATTGAAAGGGCAAGAGTTGCATATAACAAAGATGAAATAGAAATAGCAGAGAAAGAGGATAGAGAACCACTCATTATTCCTCATTTTTCAGCTCATCATTTGAGGCACACATTCTGCACAAGACTGTGTGAGAATGAATCGAATTTGAAGGTGATCCAAAGTATCATGGGTCACTCAGATATTACAACAACCATGGATATTTATGCGGAAGCGACACAGGAGAAAAAGCAGGAAATTGTTGCAAATCTCCAGGGAAAGATTATAATATAATTAGTGATGTATCATGTTTTTGAGGACATGTGCGCACTATAAAAGTAGGGGGAGATATATCTTCCTCATCTATTAAATAAAAACTTATACTATACAAAAGACACAGCCGACTTGTGGCTCTATGGACCTCAGTGGAAGACCAAAAAAATCGGTTTTTGGATGTGTACGGTGCTTGACGGAGCTCGGTGGACAAGGGTGGAAGGAATCGTTCAATTAATCCCGACAATGAAGTCTATCGGCGCAGATAAGCAGGAAAATAAGGCATCTAAGAGTAACGAAGCAGAAAAATGCGACCAGATTGCGACTAAAGAAGAGAAGATTGATTTTTCAAATGTAAAGATTGAGCCTTTGTTTGAGGAAGAGGTAGATTTTGATACATTCAGCAAGTCAGACTTCCGTGCAGTAAAGGTGAAAGAGTGTGTTGCAGTACCGAAGTCAAAGAAACTGTTACAGTTCACTCTTGATGACGGAACAGGCACAGACAGAACTATTTTAAGCGGTATTCATAGCTTTTATGAGCCGGAAGAACTGGTTGGAAAGACTCTTATTGCTATCACAAATCTTCCACCGAGAGCTATGATGGGCATTGACTCTTGCGGTATGCTCCTTTCCGCCGTTCATACAGAAGAGGGCGAGGAAAAACTCCACCTCTTAATGGTAGATAACCATATCCCGGCAGGTGCAAAATTATATTAAAAAGAGAACATGCTCAATAGTATGATAATGGGAGGATGGAAGAAAACTTCTATCCTCCTAATTGCATATATTTTAGAAGGAGAAGGTCTAATGGCAAATATTACAAAACAAAAAAGAGACCAGATGATAGCTTTTCTTAAAGGGCTAAAGGCAGTTCATAACGATGATGCATCAGTACGAGCTTTTAATGAAATAGAGAATCATCTTAAAGATAAAAAATTTGGAATAGTATTCGAAGAGCATACAGAAGAGGTAGATGAAAAGCTCGTGGATTATATTCCTGTTTTTAGCGAAGATGAGAACAGAAAGATTCTTAAAGACAAAGAGCAGAAATGGAATTTCTTAATTGAAGGTGATAATTTACAATCGCTATATCTTCTTGAAAAAACTCACTTTGGGAAAATCGATTGCATTTATATAGACCCGCCTTATAATACAGGCGCTAAAACATGGAAATATAACAATGATTACGTTGATAAAAGGGACACTTATCGTCATAGTAAATGGTTGAGTATGATGAGTGTTCGAATGTCGATCGCAAAAAAACTCTTAAAAGAAGATGGAGTTTTTATTTGCGCGATTGATGAAAACGAATTAGCAACCACCCTTTTGCTGATTGAAGATGTTTTTGGAGAGAATTATAAGTCCGATTGTATTACGGTTGTGCATAATCCGAGAGGGATACAGGGAGATAATTTTTCTTATATCAATGAATATGCAATATTCACATATAGAAAAGGTTTGAAGGCTATTACAACAAGAGAGTTGTCTGAAGAAGAAATAGATTGGTCTCCGCTTCGAAATTGGGGAGATGAATCTGAGCGTCATGATGCGGCAAATTGTTTCTATCCTATATATGTAAAAGATGGAAAAATAGTCGGATTTGGTGATGATGTAACAAGTGATGATAGCTTTCATCCAAATAAGAATGAGTACGATAAGAAAACTGATACTTATGCAGTTTATCCGATTGATGTAGCGGGGGTTGAACGTAAGTGGAGATATGCACGTCAATCTGTAGAAAGCATCATAGATTTACTTCGTGTAAAACAATCGGATGATGAGTACGATATCGAGATTGGAAAAGATTTCGCTCCGTATAGAACGGTATGGAACGATAAAAAATATGACGCGAATGAGTATGGAACACAGTTGATTAAGAGTATGATTCCTAACTGTGATTTCTCATTCCCTAAATCAATTTATACTGTTTATGAATGTTTGTATGCTGTTACTAAGGATAAACCCGATGCGATAATACTTGATTACTTTGCAGGTTCGGGAACAACAGGACACGCTACTTTGATGATGAACAACCTTCTTGGTGGTAACAGACACTTTATTTTATGCACTAATAATGATGTTGGTGAGAAGAAAGAAAAAGAATATAAGAAAAAGTATGGGGAGATTGATTCTGAAAGCGATAAATGGATAGACTGGAAAGAGAAATATGGAATTGCAAGCTCTGTAACATATCCCAGAATTAAATCCACTATAGAGGGCTTTAAGCATAAAAAAGACTTTAAGACATCTTTGCTCGAAAAGAAACTAACAGCTTCGAGTCTTTCAAGGATTGATACTGTATTAGCTCAGATAGAAGAGATAAAAGAGCGTGAGAAGAATAACTATACGGATATCAAGGTAGTAGTTGAGGATAATACGGTTAAGCTTCTAGGTATAGTAAAAAAAGCTAAGGAGATAGAAGGAATTCCATCCAATCTGAAATATTATAAATGTGATTGGACAGAGCGACATCCAGAGGATTATTTCTTGAGTAATGCTCTTTGCTTGCATATAAAAGAAATGATTGAATTACAAAATGCAATAGAAATCGATGGATGTAAAAATCTGCTATTGCTGAATAAATCAGATATTGAAAAAGCTATGAAATTAAAGAAGGAGCAGATAGAAAGTATCTGGCTAAATCAAAGCATCATTGTGGGTAAGGAAGAGATGAAATTCCTAAATGAAGTTGGGTTCAAGTATATTCCGAGAGAATTCTTTGGACAAGAATTAAAGGAGGCGGCTGAATAATGTTTAATGGTAAGTTGTTCAATTTTCAAACGAAACACGAAGAAAACCTTTTGAGCAAATGCGCCGATCATGAAGAGATGGTTTTATATGCTCCGACAGGATCAGGAAAAACCGTTATGGTCTGCAAATTTATAGATGATTATCTTGATGAAAATCCGAATACAGCATTTCTATGGCTGTGTCCGGGGGCAGGTGGACTCCATAAACAATCTGAGGATAGTTTTAAGGAGCTTACATCAGGAATACAGTACGGTGATGTTTATTCGTTTATAAATGAACCTGACCCCAGAGGACAAGTATTCTTTATAAACTGGGACAAAATCAACAGTACTTCAAACGTTGTTCTTAAAGAAGGCGAACATAAGGATTTTATGTCTAAAGTTTATGCGTGCCATAATGCAGATATAGACATTTTTATGCTTATTGATGAGGAACATAAGTATAGAGATACAGCAAATGAATATGTGGCAAAGATACATCCCGTACATGTATTACGAATCTCCGCTACTCCTGTAACTGTAGCAGACCATGTAGAAACAATTACAGATGATGAAGTGATTGGTGCAGGTCTTATTGCTATGGGTATTTCTGTAAATGAAGGTGTAACGCAAGCAATACAGGAAAATAATAATCTGGACGATGATTTGATGCTATTAGAAATAGCTGATAACAAGCGTAAACAGATAAAAGAAGAATATGGCAAGCTTGGAGTTGATGTTAATCCGCTTGTTGTTATACAGTTCCCGAACGGAAATGAAGCATGGATAGAAAGAGTTAAAAAGGCTCTTGAAGATATGGGCTATCCTGAATCTTCGGGATTTGTTGCTTCTTGGTTTAGCGGAGACCATCCCGATAATCCAGAAGAAATAACTAAACTAAATGGTGAATATAGATTCCTTCTCTTCAAACAGGCAATAGCGACGGGATGGGATTGCCCTCGTGCAAAGATTCTTGTTAAGTTGAGAGAAGGTGGAACGGAACGATTTAATATTCAGACCGTTGGTAGAATCAGAAGAATGCCTGAACGAAAGCATTATGATAGTGATTTGCTTGATAGTTGCTATCTTTATACTTTGGATAGCCAATTTTCTGAAGGACTTACAAGCAGCCTTAGTGACAGTTTCTATACATATCAGTACAAGAAGAAAACCGACGTATTCAACGTTACTCTTACAAGAGAGTTACTCGATGGAAATGATAGAATATCTGTTAATCCAGAAGCTGTTGTAAAGGTTGTTAGAGAACAGATGCTATCAGAATGTGATTTGAATCATGATGGTAAGCTTGATAAGAGAGAAATGGAAGTAAGTAAGGGATATGTGTTTGGTACTAAGCTTAAAACCTCAGCTATAGAAGGTGTAGCAAGAACCACTCACGATATGACGAAACTTAATTCCATCTTTGGCGGTGAACACCAGATTAACAATCATGATGATGGTTTCATTATCAGAGATGCTAAGAGAAGGATTGCAAGAGCTATTGGTATTGATGAAAATATTTCCAATAATGCGTTAAGGGTTCTTTTTGGTCCACAGGATATGCAGATGTCATTGTTCTCGCAGGAAGAAAAAGATTTTGAAGCTGAGAATAAATTATTAGAAGGGATGACTTTAAGAGAATATAATGCATTTCTTGTAAATAATAGAGATAGATTAGTTGAATTGTTTAGTAAGATTGATGAAAATAAAATTGCTGATGTTAAAGAGACAGAAGTTCTTGAAAAAGAATGGAGTATACCTCCATACCAATACTATAAACAGCATAAGAAAATTGCTTCAACCAAAAATATGAACACAAATGTTTTTGAGGAATACGGAAATAATATTCTAATTGCTCCAAATAGAACTTGCACTGAAATTGCATTTGAGCAATGGTGTGAAGATGATAAGCATCCTGTAAAACATGTTTATAAGAATGGTGATAAGGGTGATGAATATTTTGGAATCGTTTATAAAAAAGCATTTAGAAGAAATCATTTCTATCCAGATTATATCGTTCAAACTGAAAATGGTGATGTTTGGATTATTGAGGCGAAGGGTGGAATAACTTCGGATGGTAGTTCCAACAATATTGATAGATATGCAAGTAAGAAATTTGAAGCGTTGAAGCATTATGCAGAGAGAGTTGCAGAAGTTAAATGGGGATTTGTAAGAGCTGTTGGTTCTCAAATATATATATCAAATACTGAATGGGATGAAAATGTCATGAATAATGATATTTGGAAACCTATTGAAGATATTATAAGATAAGAATAAAAAGCGGAAATGGATCTGAAATAAATCAGTTCCATTTCTTTTTTATTCTTATTTTTTAAGATATTTCTCTAGCATATGAACAAAAAGTTGTCCGATTTTTTCTTTTTGAATATCTATTTTTTCTTTCGTAATGTTGCCGATAATAAGGCTTTGGCTTGGTTTATTTCAGGCAATGAATATCAGGCACATTATTATCTCCCGATGGAAGTAGAAGTAAAAGGCGACGATAAATATTCGTTTGTCAGAACTTATAAACCTATGAATGGCGAAACGGATAATATCGCAATCCTTAATTGGAACGGCGGATATTCATTTGTAGTAAATAATTCCGATTGTGCGTCGGTTAAAATTACAGGGGAAAACGGTATTTATGAAGAAAAAGTAAAAGAAGTTCCTTATGTGTTTTATTATCCGTCAATTCCGTCACAGTATGTTTTTCTTGATTCCGACGGAAATGAATTAAGTTAATAATTTTACTAAAAAACAGCTTTTTGAGATATGTATTATGTATTTCTCAAGAAGCTGTTTGTATTTGAAAGAAAATTTTTGCACAGTACTGTTTTTTGTATACCTTATATGTTATTATTAAAACATATAAATTACGAACGGCAGGTGATCTTTGATGTATTTGGACACTTTTACATTACCGATTGATTTTGAAGAACCGATGATTCAAAAACAATGTGAACGCAACGGCGGCATTTACGGTTATATAGATAACACATACCCGTGCAGAATGTTCGGAAATCGTGAACTTTATGAGATTTCATTTAAAAATGTAACAATTTTTTACGGCGGCAACGGTTCGGGAAAAAGCACACTTTTAAATCTTATTGCTAAAAAGCTTGAGCTAAACCGCATCGCTCCGTTTAATTCAAGCGAATTATTTGATGAATATGTAAAAAATTGTGAGTATTCTCTCGGCTACGATGATGAGGGGTTCAAGCACAAAATACCTGACGGCAGTCGTATTATAACAAGCGATGATATTTTTGATTATATGCTCACTATTCGTACAAATAATGACGAAATTTCCGAGAAAAAGGACATTGCCCGTGATGAGTACGGTGCTTTAAAGTATGGCAAAAGTATAAGGTTCAGCGGAATGGACGATTACGAGCAGTTTAAAATGCAGGTTATGTCACGCAGGAAATCGGTGTCACGCAGAAAGTTTATTGAAAGAACAGCAGGAAAGGAAACCGAACTTTTCAGCAACGGAGAAACTGCTCTGAAATACTTTAAAACAAAGCTGAAAAACGACAAGTTGTATTGCCTTGACGAACCCGAAAACAGTATGTCGGCAAAAATGCAGTTAAAACTTGTAAAAATGCTTGAAGAACTGACCCGATATTGCGGCTGTCAATTGATAATTGCCACACACTCGCCGTTTTTGCTTGCTATGGACAATGCAAAAATTTATGACCTCGACTCAAACCCGGTTGAAGTAAAAGATTGGTGGGAACTTGAAAATACAAAGATTTACTATGAATTTTTCAAAAAACACAGCAATCTTTTTGAAAATGATATTTAAAGAAAGGACAAAAGCTATGAAAAACGATTATGATGAAGACGAATTTGACTTTGATGATGAAGTTTATGAGGGACTTACTCAAGACAAGATGTATCTCAATGAGGGTGCAGATGCTTACCAAAGAGGAGATTACGAAACCGCAATAAGGCTTTATAAAAAATCAGCCGATATGGGAAATATTACCGCACTCAGCAATCTCGGCTACTGCTACTATTACGGCAGAAGTATTCCTGTTGACAAAGATAAAGCAAGAGAGTGTTGGGAAAAGGCGGCTATTCTCGGAGATATTGCGGCTGTTTATAAGCTTGGCGATATGTATAGATACGGCGACCTGCCACAAAATCTTGATTTTTCACACGCACTCTACAAACGAGCATTTATACTGGCAACCGACAACAGCGAAAATTATTATGTAGCACCCGACGCATTTTTAAGAATGTTAAAATATTATCCCGATGATATTGCGGAAATGGGATACTCAAAGCTTACGATTGCGTTAAGCTGTGTTACAGGAATTAAAAAGCGTATTGCAGAGGGCGACAATTATTCGGCAAAGGTGCTTGCAGACGCAAAAGCTGTATTTTTAAAGTTGATTGATGAATAAATTTGAAGTATAATTGCTATTGTAGATGTTATTACTTTTTAGAAAATGAGGCAATAATATGAATGTAAACGAATTAATTGATTGTTTTAATGATACTTTGAAAATTTCTGAAAGCGATATTTTGAAAAATCAAACCGAAAATGCAATTAAGTCAAACAGGATATATGCTGAGAATTATCATTCGCAAGCTAATTATTACGGAAGCGATTGCCCTGTTATTGTAGAGGCAAATACAACTTTTGCAGCTGCTAATAAATATAAATCTCTCGGAAAAACAGTAGTCCTTAATTTTGCAAATCCTGTAAATCCAGGTGGAGGAGTGCAAAGGGGAGCTATGGCTCAAGAGGAGTGCTTATGCAGAAGCAGTAATTTGTTTTTATGCCTTTCAAATGAAAATGTATTTAATGATTATTACGGCTATCATAGAGGATTTAACAATTCGTTTTATTCGGACAGGCTGATTTATACAAAGAATGTTACAGTATTTAAGGATGATAACGTTGTGCCACAATTATTACCTCAAAACGCCTGGTTTAATGTGGATGTGATTACTTGTGCAGCTCCGTACATTGGAAAACGAAAATACACAAACTCTACCGCATTGTTAGAACTTTTTAAAAGTAGAATAAAAAATATTTTTGAAGCGGCAAAAGATAATCATGCAGAAGTTTTGATATTGGGTGCTTTTGGTTGCGGAGCTTTTAAAAATCCGCCTGAACTAGTTGCAGAAGCATTTTGTCAGGTTATTACTGAAAAAAATTATCGTAGGGAATTCAAGCAAATTGTTTTTGCTATAAAGCCAACAGGTGAAAATTGCAATAATTTAAATTCGTTTATAAAAGCAATAAATAAATTGTATATAGGTGATACGGCAAAACCTATTGTTGATTTTGAAACTTTTGAAAACAGATTTATGAGAGTCCCAAAATATTTTGCTTTGAAAAATTCTATTAATGAATATGAATTTTACTTTAGACAATTAAGAAGTAAATATTTTGGTAAACAATTTTCAATTTTAGGAGATTCAATTAGTACTCTTGACGGATACAATCCAAAGGGGTATAGAGTGTTTTACTGTGGGAATAATTGCTTTAGGTCTGGAGTTTATAATGTAGCGGATACATGGTGGGATAATGTTATAGGTTATTTTGGCGGTGAATTACTTGTAAATAATTCGTGGTCAGGAAGTCGGGTATCAAGAGTGCCTGACCAAAATCAGCTTTTTCCGTCAGCTTGCTCTGATGAAAGAACAAGTCATTTGCATATTAATGATATAAATCCTGATGTTATTATTATTTATCTTGGAGTAAATGATTGGGCATTTGGGACTGAATTGTATTGCAAGAAATTTTTGAAAGAAGAAAACTATAAATATGGCTCATTTGATTTTGCGTATTCAAAGATGTTAATGAAATTAAGAAAAAATTATCCTTGCACTGAGATTTGGTGTTGCACAATAAATAAAACTTTTATGTCGGAAAATCCAAATTTTGAATTTCCTAATCAGCTTAACAAGCATAGTGTTGAAGATTATAATGACATAATAAGAAACAGTGCCGTAAAGTGTGGTTGCAAACTTGTTGATTTGTATAAATATAATACGCCTTACGATACTATTGACGGTACTCATCCTAACACAAACGGAATGAAAACCCTTGCTGAATTAATTATAGGGAATATCATAAATAATGAGGCTATTAATCGCATAGAAACTAAAGATATCTATGTAACTAACAAAGTGACTGATAATCAGAAAAATGTGTTTAGTAAGATAAAGGAACTTTTTAGGAAAAATAAGAATTAATTTGCGGAACTATTAAAATATGAACAAATCTGATATTTTGTAAATTTTCATAATAAAAAATACCCCATAAACCTCTTGACTTTTTGCGGTCAAGAGGTTTATACTATGTAAAATTTATTTATGTGAAAGGGATTTGTAAATGAGAATTGAAAAAATTAAATCTCCGTTTGATAATTTAATGCTTGAAGTTGCGGTATCCGAGCCTAAGGGCACACCAAAGGCAATAGTACAATTTTCTCATGGAATGTGCGAGCATAAAGAACGATATTTTGAATTTATGAATTACCTTAATGATAACGGCTATGTATGCGTTATTCACGACCACAGAGGTCACGGCGCAAGTGTGATAAACGAGGGAGAATTCGGCAATTTTTATACAGAGGACATCAGTGCAATTATTGACGATATGCACGCTGTTACCGAGTATATAAAAAATAATTATCCTAATTTACCGCTTTATATTTTCAGCCACAGTATGGGCACACTTGTTGCACGAAATTATATGAAAAAGTATGAAAAGGAAATTGACAAAATCGTTCTTTGCGGCCCGCCTACCCATAACGGCAATGCAAGTTTCGGACTTTTTCTTTCAAAAATTTTAAAACCCTTTTACAAAGAGCAGGCGCCTAATAATTTGCTCAACAACGGAACTTTTATCGGATACAACGAAAAGAATGCCGAACCTAATTCTTGGATAACGGAAAATAAAGACAATGTCAGAGCGTATAATGAGGACGAGCTTTGCGGTTTCGTATTTACCACAAACGGTTTTATAAATCTGTTTAAACTGCAATTAAGCGCATTTGATTCGGAGGATTGGGAAGTTTATAATAAAAGATTACCGATTTTTGTAATAGCAGGTGAAAATGACCCTGTTATTCAGTCAAAAAAGAAATTTAACGCACTTATAGTTTTCTTAAAAGAACTCGGCTATGCAAATATCAGCCAAAAACTGTATAAAAACAATCGTCACGAAATTCTTAACGAGAAAAATAAATCGGATATTTACAAAGATATTCTGAATTTTTACAAAAATTGAAAAAATGTATTGACATATTATTTTTGCAATGTTAATATACTGATAATATTTAGACAAAAGCATTGATAAGGAGGAGTACTTACTTTTTGACTCTGCAGAGAGGGAATGATCGGTGAAAATTCCCGTGGCGAAAGTAAGGAAGGTAGCCTTTGAGCTTTGAACCGAACAAAGTTATTTTCAGTAGGCTTCAACGGCAGTTCCCACCGTTATAAGGGAGGCAATATCGGATAATTTTATTATCCCGCATTGTTTGAGTGCAGAAATTTTATTTCTGAATTTAGGTGGTACCACGAATTTTATTCGCCCTAAGCGTTTTGCTTGGGGCATTTTCTTTTGTCTGAATGTTTAATATACTTTTGGAGGAAAAAAAGATATGCAGACAAAACTATGGTTAAGACCATACAAAAAATGTGATGCTAAATTTATTGTGAATTGGTGTAAGGACGAAATCAGTTTTAGAAAATGGTGTTCTGACAGGTGGCAATCATATCCAATCACTGCCGAAGATATGAACAGTAAATACTTTGCAGACAATGGTGATTGCGGCGATGAAGATAATTTTTATCCTATGACATTTATGGAGAATAACGATGTTGTAGGTCATCTTATATTAAGATTTACAGACGAAAAGCGAACAGCATTAAGGTTTGGCTTTGTGATTGTGGATGATACAAAACGAGGCTTAGGTTATGGAAAGGAAATGCTAAATCTTGCATTAAAGTATTCTTTTGAAATATTGAAAGCTGACAAGGTTACTCTTGGCGTTTTTGAAAATAATGCCTCTGCTTATAATTGCTATAACTCAGTAGGATTTAAAAATATTGAAAGTCAAAGTAAAAGTCAATTTAGTTTTTACGGTGAAGTATGGAATATTTTTGAATTAGAAATGACTGAAAAAGACTACCGCATTAAAAAGTAAATTTTATTGCATACCAATGAAAAAAGTAGTATAATTAATTTATATTTTATTGCAAAAATATTGATTTTTCGGAGAGAAAGTTATGAATATAAGAAGGGCAGAGGAAAAGGATATTGTGCAGATTGAAAACCTGCTTTATCAGGTGCATAAGGTACACTCTGACAAAAGACCTGATTTATTTATTCCCGGTGCAAAAAAATATACGACCGAGGAACTAAAAGAGATTTTGGCAGATGATGAAAAGCCTGTTTATGTTGCCGATGATGACGGAGTTATTTTAGGTTATGCTTTTTGCGTTTATCAAAGACATTGCACAAAGTCGAGCAATTATGTGAGCTTTTATATTGATGATTTATGCGTTTCTGAAAAATCAAGGGGCCGGAAAGTCGGCACTAAGCTATATGATTTTGTGCTTGATGTTGCCAAGCATAACGGCTGTCATAACCTTACGCTGAATGTTTGGGAGTGCAACGAGTCGGCTAAAAAGTTCTATGATAAATGCGGTTTGAAAATTCAGAAATACGGTATGGAACAGGTTTTGGATTGAGGAATATTCTAAAACTTAATTAAACGGATTTATTTTTTATTAAAAGACTTGTATATAAATATAAACATACTGATATAAAATACAGGAAATATTACTTACTAACTTGATTTTATGCACCTATTGTGCTAAGATTATAGTTACTAAACAGTTTTCACACCTGTTGTTTAGAATAAAGTTTATAGAGGTAAATCGGTGCGGTTTTGCATTGATTTATTAACAATTATAAAGTGAGGATAATAAAATGAAAAGTGATGTAATTAAGGTTGGCGTTAATGCCGCACCGCAGCGCTCACTTCTGAACGCTCTCGGTCTTACTGAAGAAGAAATGAAAAAACCTCTTATCGGTATTGTCAGCTCCAAGAACGATATTGTTCCGGGACATATGAATATAGACAAGATTGTTGACGCTGTAAAGCAGGGTGTTGCTCTTGCAGGCGGTGTTCCTATTGTTTTCCCTGCAATTGCTGTTTGTGACGGTATTGCTATGGGTCACGAGGGTATGAAGTATTCACTTGTTACTCGTGAGCTTATCGCAGACTCAACAGAGGCTATGGCTAAGGCTCATGCTTTTGACGCTCTTGTTATGGTTCCTAACTGCGACAAGAATGTTCCTGGCCTTTTAATGGCTGCCGCAAGAATTAATGTTCCTACTGTATTTGTCAGCGGCGGTCCAATGCTCGCAGGTCATGTTAAGGGCAAAAAAACAAGCCTTTCAAGTATGTTTGAGGCTGTTGGTGCTTACACTGCAAACAAGATTTCTGCCGAAGAGCTTTGCGAGTTTGAAAACAAGGCTTGTCCGTCTTGCGGTTCTTGCTCAGGTATGTATACAGCTAACAGTATGAACTGCCTTACTGAGGCTATCGGTATGGGTTTACAGGGCAACGGTACAATTCCTGCTGTATATTCAGAGAGAATCAAACTTGCTAAGCACGCAGGTATGAAGGTTATGGAACTTCTCGAAAAGAATATCCGTCCGCTCGACATTATGACAGAAAAGGCATTTATGAATGCTCTTACAGTTGATATGGCGCTCGGCTGTTCAACAAACACAATGCTCCATCTCCCTGCTATCGCTAAAGAGGCAGGCGTTAAGCTCAACCTTGACATTGCAAACGAAATCAGCGCAAAGACACCTAACCTTTGCCACCTCGCTCCGGCAGGTCATACATATATGGAGGATCTCAACGAGGCAGGCGGTGTTTACGCTGTTATGAACGAACTTACAAAACTCAATCTCCTTAACACAGACCTTATTACTGCAACAGGCAAGACAGTTGCCGAGAACATTGAGGGCTGCGAGATTAAGGATACAGACATTATTCGTCCAATCACAAATCCATACAGCACAACAGGCGGTATCGCTGTTCTTAAGGGCAACCTTGCTCCTGACGGTTGTGTTGTAAAGAGAAGTGCCGTTGCTCCCGAAATGTTACAGCACAAGGGCAGTGCAAGAGTATTTGAGTGTGAAGAAGACGCTATCGAGGCAATTCACGCAGGCAAGATTAACCCCGGCGATGTTGTTGTTATTCGTTACGAAGGCCCTAAGGGTGGCCCGGGTATGAGAGAAATGCTCAATCCTACCTCTGCTATCATGGGCAGCGGTCTTGGTCATTGCGTTGCACTTATTACAGACGGTCGTTTTTCTGGCGCTACAAGAGGCGCTGCTATCGGTCATATTTCACCTGAGGCAGCAGTAGGCGGCCCTATCGCACTTGTTGAAGAGGGCGATACAATTGAAATCGACATCAACGCAAATACAATCAATCTCCTTGTTTCTGACGAAGAAATGGCAAAGCGTAAGGCTGAGTGGAAACCTCGTCAGCCAAAGATTACAACAGGCTACCTTGCTCGTTATGCAAAGCTCGTAACTTCAGGCGCTCAGGGTGCAGTTCTTGAGTAATATTTAATTGGTGTAATTGCACAAAAAACCTTTCGGATTTTTATGTTTTAAACATTTGATTTTTATAAAATAAGCAATTTGCACAATTAACTCCTTGTCTTATTAGGCAAGGAGTTAATTTTTTAGCTTATCGTCAAATTTCTATTGTAAGCTTTATACAAATATGCTATAATTGACAAGTAAGTTGATTACTAATTGTCGAAAACGCTTAAGATTTGAATATATATCCCGAAAGGAGTGTTTCTTTTGAAACAGTACAATGCTAAAAAAATATTAAATATTGCCCTTGCAGGTCACGGCGGATGCGGTAAAACATCTGTTGCCGAGAGTATGATATATCTTGCAAAGGCATCTGAAAGACTTGGTAATATTGCAGACGGTAATACCGTTCTTGATTATGACAGCGAGGAAATCAAGCGCCAGACTTCAATCTTAACCTCGGTTGCTCCCATTGAATGGAAAAATACCAAGATAAATATTATAGACACTCCGGGTCTGTTCGACTTTGAGGGCGGTGTAGCAGAGGGTATGCGTGCCGCTGATTCGGCTCTTATTGTTGTATCGGGCAAAGACGGTGTAAATGTCGGCACTGAAAAGGCTGTTAAGGCCGCCACCAAGGCAGGACTTACAAAGATTTTCTTTGTAAACGGTCTTTGTGACGAAAGTGCCAGATTCTATCGTGTATTCGAGAGTTTAAAGGCTACATTCGGCCCTACCGTTTGTCCTGTTGTTGTACCGTACATTGTAGACGGTCAGGCAAATACATATGTAAACCTTTTTGATTATAAGGCTTACAAGTATGATACAGACGGCTCTGTGGTTCAGACTCCGCTCCCTGATATGGGCGACAGACTTGAGGGCTTGCGTGAGGCTATTAAAGAGGCTGTTGCAGAAACAAGCGAGGAGCTGCTCGACAAATTTATTATGGGCGAGGAGTTTACTCCTGAAGAAATTATCCTCGGCGTAAGTAAGGGTGTTAAAGACGGTACAATTTGCCCTGTATTCTGCGGTGATGCGCACAATACCTTTGCTTTTGATCAGCTTTTGAACAGCCTTGTATGGCTTGCTCCTACTGCTGCCGATAAGGGCGAAGAAATTGCAGTTGATGTTGACGGAGAGCCTGTTGAAATCAGCGTCAACGAAAACGCAGCGGCTGCCGCAGTTGTATTTAAAACAGTTGTTGACCCGTTTGTAGGTAAACTTTCTTATGTTAAGGTTGTATCGGGAAAAGTCAGTGCCGATACTCCGCTTGTAAATATGAGAACAGGCACTCAGGAGAGAATCGGCAAGGTTCTTACAGTAAAAGGCAAAAAACAGGTTGAAACCGATTATATAGGCGCAGGCGACATTGGTGCTATTCCGAAGCTTGCGTCAGTAAAAACAGGCGACACACTTTGCTCGCCGCTCAGAAAAGTAGTGCTTGACGGCATTGACTATCCTGTATCTTCATACACAATGGCTATTTATCCTGCCACAAAGGGTGATGAAGACAAGGTTGCGCAGGGACTGGCAAAGCTCAGCGAGGAAGACCCTACTATTAAGTATGTAACAAATCATGAAACACATGAAATGCTTATTTCGGGACTTGGCGAACAGCACCTTGATGTTGTGATTTCAAAGTTGAAGTCAAAATTCAATGTAGACGCAGTTCTCAAAAAGCAGAAAATCGCATATCGTGAAACTATCAGGAAAAAGGTATCGGCTCAGGGCAGATATAAAAAGCAGTCGGGCGGTCATGGACAGTTTGGCGATGTATGGATTGAGTTTGAGCCTTGCGAGAGCGAGGGACTTGAATTTGCCGAGAGAGTAGTAGGCGGCGCTGTTCCTAAAAACTTCTTCCCAGCAGTAGAAAAAGGCTTGCGTGACTCAATTAAAAAGGGTGTGCTTGCAGGCTATCCGATGGTAGGTATCAGAGCTACACTTTATGACGGCTCATATCACCCTGTTGATTCATCTGAAATGTCGTTTAAAACTGCCGCAAGTATGGCATATAAAAACGGTATTCCAAACGCATCTCCTACACTTCTTGAGCCTATCGGTTCGCTTAAGGTTACATTGCCGGATTCAAATATGGGTGATGTAATGGGCGAGGTAAACAAGCGCAGAGGCAGAGTTCTCGGTATGACACCTGCTGAGGACAGCGGTATGCAGATTGTAGAGGGCGAAGTTCCAATGGCAGAGATGGACGATTTTGCTACCTATCTTCGCCAGGTAACTCAGGGCAGAGGCAGTTACGAATTTGCATTTGCAAGATACGAGGACGCACCTGCCAATGTTGCTCAGAAAATAATAGAAAAAGCTAAGACAGACGCTGAATAAATAAAAAATCTTAATCCCATTGCAGATTTTTCCTGCGATGGGATTTGTTTCTCTTGACTAACTTTGATGTGCTGTGCTAAATTATTGTTAATGACAATTTGTGGTGTATTTTATTTGTTAAGTGGTGTTTTTATTTGTTGGATTTAGTGCTTTCAAAGTTTATAAAAAATTATGATGACATAAAAAATCCGCAGGTTCGTACGGCTTGTGGTAATTTTTCGGGTGTTGTCGGAATAATTCTTAACCTTGTTCTGTTTGGCGCAAAGCTTTTGTCGGGAATACTCACCGCCTCAATTTCGGTAACGGCAGATGCGTTTAATAACCTGTCAGACGCAGGAAGTTCTGTGGTTACTTTCTTAGGCTTTAAACTCGCAAACAGACCTGCCGATGAAGAGCATCCGTACGGTCATGGCAGATATGAATATGTGGCAGGACTCGGCATTTCGTGTGCAATTTTACTTGTTGGTGCAGAGCTTTTAAAATCCTCGATTAAAAAGATATTCACTCCTGACGAAACTACCGCTATAACTCTGCTGTCAATCTGTATTCTGATTGGCTCAATATGTGTAAAATTATGGATGTTTTTCTTTAACAGTGCAATGTCAAAGAAGATTTCATCAGCCACTCTGAAAGCTACGGCAATGGATTCACTCACCGACTGCATTGCAACCTCGGTTGTCCTCATCGGCTTGGGAATTTCTGCCGTAACAGGTGTGAATATTGACGGTTGGCTCGGCTGTGCCGTTGCAGGCTTTATTTTATATACAGGCATAAGCACCTTTAAAGAGAGCCTTTCACCGTTGCTCGGCAATACTCCCGATCCCGAATTTATTGATGAAATAAGAGAAACCGTACTTTCTACCGAGCTTATTACAGGTATTCACGATTTGCTTATTCACGATTACGGCCCTGGCAGATGTATAGTTTCGTTTCACGCAGAAGTTCCGTATGATGTGGATATTATGAAAGCTCACGATGTAATCGACAGGCTTGAAAGAAAAATTCAGTCAAAGTATAATTGCGTGGTAACAATTCATATGGATCCGATTGCCGTATCGGACGAATATACGATTGAATTAAAAGAAAAAATCAGCGGGTCGCTGGCAGATATTGACGGCGCACTAAGTCTGCACGATTTTAGAATTGTAAAAGGCGAGGAATATCAGCGAGTATTGTTTGACCTTGTAGTTCCGCCCGAGTGCAAGCTCAAAGAGGCTGAGGCACTGAGTGCGGTAAAGGAAAAAATAGCGCAGATTGATGCAAAAATTATCCCTATAATACATATAGATAAAATCTGCCTTGAGGGTGGCGGAAGTTTTAAGCTGTAAGCCATAGGGCGATTATAATTATTATTAAAGCAATCAAGTGAGTTTTGAAAATCGCTTGATTGCTTTTTATTTGGATTGATTGTCAGGATTTGATAATTAAGACAATATACAATATATTGTGGTGGCAACAGCAAACCGTCACATATTATAGAAAATTTTTGTAATATTCTAATTTGCAATTATTCCCGAAAAATTGCTCAAATTAAACAAATAATAAAATCTGTTTTTGTCAGTTTGACGGTTGAATTAAATGCCTGTTTATGATAGAATAAGACTTGTGTTCGGTAACATACATACCACAACATATAGTAAAACTTTTTAAATTAATACTAAATATAGTTAAATATATGAATGATGAATACGGGAGGAACAAAAATGATAACTACAATTATTAAGCGTGACGGACGAGAAGCGAATTTTGACACAGAAAAAATAACACAAGCCATTTATAAGGCTGCACAGGCAATCGGCGGTAACGATTATGATGCCGCAAAAGCACTTTCGGTACAGGTAGCCGATTTACTTGAGAAAAAATGCGGAGATAAAGCTCCTACTGTTGAGCAGGTTCAGGACGCAGTAGAAAAGGTACTTATTGAAAACGGACACGCAAGAACAGCCAAGGAATATATCCTTTATCGTGCCGAGCGTACAAGAGTTCGTGAAATGAACACAAAGCTGATGAAGATTTATGAGGACCTTACTTTTAAATCAGCAAAAGATAACGATGTAAAGAGAGAGAATGCAAACATTGACGGCGACACCGCAATGGGCACAATGCTCAAATACGGCTCAGAGGGTGCAAAGCAGTTTAACGAGATGTATATTCTTGACCCTAAGTATTCTAAGGCTCATCGTGACGGTGATATTCATATTCACGATCTTGATTTCTTTACACTTACCACAACTTGTTGCCAGATTGACCTTGTAAGCCTTTTTAAAGGCGGTTTTTCAACAGGTCATGGCTATTTAAGAGAGCCTAATGACATTGCATCATATTCGGCACTTGCCTGCATTGCAATCCAGTCTAATCAGAATGACCAGCACGGCGGTCAGAGTGTGCCTAACTTTGATTACTCAATGGCTCCGGGCGTTAAGAAAACATACAGAAAGCGTTACAGAATCAATCTTGAAAGAGCAATTGAACTTTTGACAGATGCCGCAGATCCTGATGCAACAGTAAAGGAAATTTGCGAAAAAGCAGAGAAAGCAAGCGGTGAGTGGCCGACACTTGAAAACCAGACACCAAACTACAAAAAGGAAGAGCTTGCACTTCTTAAAGAAAAGTTTGAAGATAAAATTGCCGAGAAAATCCAGCGCTTTGCATTCAAACATGCCGAGGCAGAAACAGATAAGGCTACATTCCAGGCAATGGAGGCACTTATCCACAACCTCAACACAATGCATTCAAGAGCAGGCGCACAGATTCCGTTCAGCTCACTTAACTACGGTACAGACACATCTCCTGAGGGCAGACTTGTTATGAAGAATCTTCTTTATGCTACCGAAAGAGGTCTTGGCAACGGCGAAACACCGATTTTCCCAATTCAGATTTTCAAGGTAAAAGAGGGTATAAACTACAACCCTGAGGATAAGAACTACGATTTATACAAGCTCTCAATGAGAGTTTCTGCAAAAAGACTTTTCCCGAACTTCTCGTTTATTGACGCACCGTACAATCTCCAATATTACAAGCCCGGTCATCCTGAAACAGAGGTTGCGTATATGGGCTGTCGTACAAGAGTTATGGGCAATGTTTACGATCCTGACAGAGAGATTACATACGGCAGAGGAAACCTTAGCTTTACTTCAATTAACCTTCCAAGACTTGCAATTCTTTCAAATAAAAATATTGACTTCTTCTTTGAACAGCTTGACAGAATGTGCGACCTCGTTGTCGGTCAGCTCCTTGAGCGTTTTGAAATTCAGTGTCAGAAGTTGGTAAGAAACTATCCGTTCCTTATGGGACAGGGTATTTGGCTTGACAGCGACAAGCTCACACCTAACGATTCTGTAAGAGATGTTTTAAAGCATGGCTCACTCACAATCGGATTTATCGGACTTGCCGAGTGTCTTGTGGTTCTTACAGGTAAACATCACGGCGAGAGCGAAACTTCACAAAAGCTCGGCCTTGAAATTGTCGGCTATATGAGAAAGAAGATGAACGAGGCTACCGAGAAGTACAAACTTAACTTCGGCGTTATCGGTACTCCTGCAGAGGGCTTGTCGGGCAGATTTGTAAGAATTGATAAAAAGCGTTTCGGCATTATACCGGGTGTTACAGACAGAGAGTATTATACAAACTCATTCCATGTGCCTGTATATTACAATATTTCTGCTTTTGATAAGATTAAGATTGAGGCTCCGTACCACAACCTTACAAACGGCGGTCACATTTCATACATTGAGCTTGACGGTGACCCGTCACAGAACATTGACGCATTCGAGGCTGTTATCCGTTGTATGAAAGAGAGCGGCATCGGCTACGGCGCAATCAACCACCCCGTTGATCGTGACCCTGTTTGCGGACATACAGGTATTATCGGTGATTATTGCCCACAGTGCGGCAGAAAAGAAACTAAGAACGGTCAGGGATTTGAGCGTATCCGCAGAATTACAGGCTACCTTGTAGGTACAACAGAGCGTTTTAACAATGCAAAGGCAGCCGAGGTAAGGGATAGGGTAAAGCACTCTGTTTCTGAATGCTGCGGTATGGAAGATTTTTCAGATGATATTACAGCATAATTATGAGTAAAGATATTATAAGACTTTCAGGCGTTATAAAAAACAGCATAGTTGACGGCCCGGGCTTCAGACTTACAGTCTTTTGTCAGGGCTGCCCGCATCACTGCGAGGGCTGCCACAACGAAAAAACGTGGGACTTTGACGGCGGCTTTGACGGCAAGGTTGAGAAGATAATCAATGTCGCAAAGTCACTTCCGCTTTTACAGGGACTTACTTTTTCGGGCGGCGAACCGTTTTGTCAGGCAGAGGCATTTGCAGAGCTTGGCAGACTTGCACACGAAAACGGATATAATGTAGTTACATACACGGGCTATACTTACGAAAAGCTGCTTGAGGGAGCAGATAAACACCCTGAGTGGCTTGATTTGCTCAAACAGACAGACTACCTTATAGACGGCAGATTTATACTTGAAGAAAAGAGCCTGATGCTAAAGTTTCGTGGCAGTAGGAATCAGCGTATTATAGATGTTAAAAAGAGCCTTGAAAGCGATCAGATAGTTGAAAATTACGATATATAAACAAAACCTGCGTTGTTGAGTATAACGCAGGTTTTGTGTTTTGCTGATTTTTTCAAAAGTTAGAGCAGCAAAGTATTTTATAATTATTTGCTTTAAACTGTGCACTAAACCGTAATAAACAAAATACGGACTGCACACAAAATGCAGTCCGTAAATATTTGAATTATGTGATTTGATTATTTAATAGCCTCAAATGCTTCCTGTAAATCGAAGAGAATATCATCAATATGCTCTGTACCGATTGAAAGACGAATTGTATTTGGCTTAATGCCCTGCTCTGCAAGCTCCTGCTCGTTAAGCTGTGAGTGTGTTGTTGATGCAGGATGAATAGCAAGTGACTTAACATCTGCTACATTTGCAAGAAGTGAGAATACCCGGAGATTATCAATGAACTTCTTAGCGTCTTCTTCTGTACCCTTGATTTCAAAAGTAAAGATTGAACCGCCGCCGTTAGGGAAGTACTTATCATAAAGTGCCTTATACGGTGAGTTTGGAAGTGATGGGTGGTTTACGCTCTCAACCTGTGGGTGATTTACAAGGAAGTCAAGAACTTTCTTTGTGTTTTCTACATGACGCTCAACACGGAGTGAAAGTGTTTCAAGACCCTGCAAGAAGATGAATGCGTGGAACGGAGAGATTGTAGCACCTGTGTCACGAAGAAGAATTGCTCTGATGTATGTTACAAATGCAGCACCCGGAGCAGCCTGTGTAAATACAGCACCGTGGTATGATGGGTTTGGCTCTGCAAACTGTGGGAATTTACCTGATGAAGCCCAGTCAAACTTACCGCTCTCAATAATTACACCGCCGATTGCCGTACCGTGACCGCCGATGAACTTTGTGGCTGAATGAACAACGATGTCTGCACCGTACTCAAACGGTCTTACAAGGTAAGGGGTTGCAAATGTGCTGTCAACAACAAGCGGAATATTGTGTGCGTGTGCAATCTTTGCGAGAGCCTCAATATCAATGAGGTTAGCGTTTGGATTGCCGAGTGTTTCAATGTAGAGAGCCTTTGTATTCTCGTCAATAGCGTTTTCAAAAGCGCCTTCCTCGTCTGGGTCTACAAATGTTGTTGTAATGCCGTAAGCCGGAAGTGTGTGTTCGAGAAGGTTATATGTGCCGCCGTAAATTGTCTTGGCTGCTACAATGTTTTCGCCTGCTTTAGCAAGAGCCTGAATTGTGTAAGCAATTGCTGCTGCACCTGATGCTACTGCAAGAGCGGCTGTACCACCCTCAAGAGCTGCAATTCTCTGCTCAAAAATATCTTCTGTTGGGTTTGTAAGTCTGCCGTAAATGTTGCCTGCATCTTTAAGTGCAAAACGATCTGCGGCGTGCTGGCTGTTGTGGAATACATAAGATGTTGTTGCGTAAATCGGAACAGCTCTTGCGTCTGTTACCGGGTCTGCTGATTCCTGTCCTACATGAAGCTGAAGTGTTTCAAAGTGTAATTTTCTATCTTTTAATGTGCTCATTTTAGTTACCTCTTTCAATAATTAATTTAGTTTGTTATAATGTTATAGTAAAAGTTAAAGTAGTAGTAATTGTTGCATCAGCAACAACATTCTGAGGTACTGCACATTCGTCCGTATCGGTAATTCTGTCTTAAAAGGTTTACAAATAATATAAGCATTAGAGTTCTCCTTTACTAAAACTTACTAATTACATAGGTTTAATGTGATTGTATATTATCATATAATTTTACTCTTGTCAATAGTATTTTTTAAATTTCTAAAAATATATTTGTTTAGTAGGTTTTAAGAGCAAAATTTATCAAATTCAAAGCATAAAATTTGCAAAAAATCTTATATGAAATATAAAATAGAAGAAATCGGATAAAAAACACCTTGAAAACCTACTAAATATATGTTATTATTGTGTTATAGATAAATGCTATAATTTTGCAAATACTTAGTAAAAGGTGGTGTTAATTTGAAAATTTCTACAAAGGGAAGATACGCACTGCGAATGCTTATAGATCTGGCTATGCACCAGAATGACGGTTACATTGCACTTAAGGATATTGCCGCTCGTCAGAATATTTCCAAAAAATATCTTGAGCAGATTATGCCGATTTTAAATAAAGCTGATATTTTGCTTACTAACCGTGGATTTCAGGGTGGATACCGCCTTGCAAGAAATCCTAACCAATATACGGTAGGGGAGATTCTTCGTATTACAGAGGGCAGCCTTGCTCCTGTTGCTTGTCTTGACCACACTCCGAATACTTGCCCTATGAGCGAGGAATGCATTACTTTACCTGTATGGCAGGGACTTAATGAGGTTATTACAAAGTATCTTGACGGCATCACTATTCAAGACATTATTGACCGTCAGACTGAGAGCATCGGCAATGACTATGTAATATAATAGTATATAAGTTTATAGAAAAAATTATAAAGCCATCTTTGATTTTATCAGTCAAAGATGGCTTTGTTTGTTAATTAGTTTTTTATTGTTTAGGCAAATAATATTTTAACACACAAAGTTTAGTTTTGAAAATTTAGCTTTTGCGTTACTTTGTTGCCTGAACGATAATCAGCTAAAGCATAAATTTCTCCCAAAAACTTTTGATAAAAGCCCAAAATAACAGACCACAAAGCCGAAGTAAAATTCCGTCTTTGTGGTCTGTTAAAAAATTCCTAAATAATTTATTACAGGGGATAGATGTTAAATTATTTATCTGAGAACATCGGAGTTGAGAGATAACGGTCGCCTGTATCAGGAAGAAGTGCTACAATTACCTTGCCCTTATTTTCAGGACGCTTAGCAAGCTGAGTTGCTGCATATACAGCCGCACCCGAAGAAATACCTACGAGTACACCCTCGGCACGAGCGATTGCCTTGCCTGTTGCAAATGCGTCATCGTTTTCTACTGCGAAAATTTCGTCATATACATTAGTATCAAGTGTTTCAGGGACAAAGCCTGCGCCGATACCCTGAATTTTGTGAGGACCTGCAACACCCTTTGAAAGAACAGGTGAGGTAGCCGGCTCAACGGCAACAATCTTTACATTAGGATTTTTTAATTTGAGGTATTTGCCAACGCCTGTTACAGTACCGCCTGTGCCAACCCCTGCAACAAAAATGTCTACCTTGCCGTCTGTATCTTCCCAAATCTCAGGGCCTGTTGTAGCAAAGTGAGCGGCAGGGTTTGCCTGATTTACAAACTGTCCGGGAATAAAGCTGTGCGGAATTTCCTTGGCAAGTTCGTCAGCCTTTGCAATAGCGCCTTTCATACCCTTTGCACCGTCTGTAAGAACAAGCTCAGCACCGTAAGCCTTGAGGAGATTTCTGCGTTCAACGCTCATGGTTTCAGGCATTGTAAGGATAATTCTGTATCCTCTTGCGGCAGCAACAGCTGCAAGACCGATACCTGTGTTACCGCTTGTAGGCTCAATGATTACAGAATCAGATGTAAGCAAGCCTTTTTCTTCCGCATCATCAATCATAGCCTTTGCTACTCTGTCTTTAACACTTCCTGCCGGATTAAAATATTCAAGCTTTGCAAGTACAGGTGTGTCAAGTCCCTGTGCAGCAGAGTAATTATTGAGTTTCATAATAGGTGTTCTGCCAATGAGGTCAGTGATTTTCTCATAAACTTTCATGGTGGTATCTCCTTTGTAATGTATTTATTTTATAGTGATTTTAGTAATTTTCGTAATTAAAATTTAATTCTTATTAAACCTACATAAATTATAGGTATTATTATAGCACCGCTATATACCGTTGTCAACACCCAAAATTAAAATAAATAAAAAATTGTAATAATGAATAATATACTGCTTATATGCAATATGTATAGAAATATATAAACATTTTCTATAATGAAAAATGTAAATGCAATTGCAATTTTTTACAATATATGTTAAAATTACTGCAAAAATAAGCAAATAACTTTGCTCACAATTCAGAAGAGGGTGTATAACTTTGAAAAAATGTTTTTCGATTGTGCTGACTGTTCTTATGGCAGTAATCGTGTTTACGGCTGTTCCTGCGGCTAATGCGGCGGTTATTGAAAACAGTCAGTCGGTACATACTAATCAATCGGCGGACTTAGGAATACCTCCGCTTGACTTTGGTGATTCTAACGATTATGACAGCGGCGGCGGTTCTGATTGGGGCGGCGGTTCTGATTGGGGCGGCAGCTCTGACTGGGGCGGCAGTTCCGATTGGGACAGTTCAGACAACAGCAGTTCCGAAAGCAGTGGAGAAGGTCTTGGATTTGGCGGAACGTTAGTTGTTTTCCTTGTAGTTATCGGTATAGTTGTTTACAGCATGATAAGGGGCAAAAAGGACATCAAAAGAACAACTACTACTGTTGGCAGATCACAGACAATTCAGCAGTCGGCAGGCAGAAATGTTACACTTCCTGACCGTACGGCGGAGATTTCAGACCTTATCAAGCAGAAAGACCCGAACTTCTCGGCAGAGGATTTCCTTTCATTCTCAAGATATGTATATGTTACAATTCAGGATGCGTGGAGCAATCGTGATCTTTCGCCTGTTAGAATTTATCTTCACGATAACCTTTACAATCAGACCCAAAAGCAGATTGATCGCAAGATTGCAAACGGTGTAATCAACAAGATAGAGAATGTAGCGGTAAGCACAGCTTATCTTACCGCATATCGCAGGGATAAGGAATTTGAGTATGTTACAGTTTACCTCAATGCCCGTCTTACAGACTACGAGATAAACGAAAAGACAGGTCAGGTTCTTCGTGGCGATCCAAATGCAAGATACGAACTTAGATATGCACTTCGTTTTGCCCGTAATTCAGGCATTAAGACCACAAGTGCAAATACTCAGACACTCAAGTCGCACAGCTGCCCAAACTGCGGTGCGCCGCTTGAAATGTCAAGCTCAGGCAAGTGTGAATACTGCGGAAGTACAATTACAACAGGTCAGTATTCATGGGTACTCAGCGAGTATTCATCAATTCGCAACGATACTGTTGATCAGGGCATTTATATTGAAAAGGATAACAATGCTCAGAATGACACAAATAATAATCAGTAATTTTCTTATTGCTGTTCGGGACCGGGATTTTTCCGGTCCCGATTTTTGTATTTAATCTGTAAATATTTTTTTATATAATGGCAAAATAAAGCTATAAACAAAGTTGTTTTTTACATAATGTATCAAATACTTGCATTTTTTTAACTTGTGTGTTATATTGTAAATGATTTGTTAATCAATATTTCTAAGTACAAGGTGATATTATGGATTACAAAATTATTGCACTTGACATTGACGGTACTCTGACTAACTCTCAAAAAGAGATTACACCACGCACACGATTTGCTATTATTGACGCTCAGAAAATGGGCAAAAAAGTTGTAATTGCCTCAGGCAGACATCCTATGGGTATTCAGAGCATTGCAAAGGATTTATTGCTTGACCGGTATGAGGGCTACATTATGGCTTTCAATGGCGGAAAAATTCTTGACTGCACAACAGGACAAACTATTGTAAGCAAAGATTTCCCTAGGGAATATCTTTCTGATATTCTCGGTGTGCTGAAGGAGTCAAATCTTTCTGTTCATACCTATGATGATAAAAAAATTATAACAGGCGGCACTCTCAACGATTACTCCAATGTTGAAAGAGATATTCTTAAAATGGATATGGTTGTTGTTGAAGATTTTGCGGCAAATATTCCTGAAAAAATCAATAAACTTTTACTTTCGGGCGAACCTGCCGAAATTGATAAATATAACGAAATTCTTGCAAAACGCTATGACGGCTTGCTTGATGTGTATAAGAGCGCACCGTACTTCCTCGAGATTATGCCTTTCGGTGTAACAAAGGGTTCTATGCTGCCTATGCTACTTGAAAAACTCGGTTTTACAAACGAAGAGATGATTGCTTTTGGCGACAATTACAATGATATAACTATGATTGGTTATGCAGGTCTTGGCGTTGCTATGGGCAATGCAGAGGAAGATGTAAAAAAGATTGCAAATTATGTCTGCGAATCAAACGATGTTGACGGAGTTGCAAAAACACTTGAAAAATATGTTTTGAAAAATAATATATAATTTGTAGTTGTGATATATAAAAACTCTCTGAATTTAATCGGAGAGTTTTTTGCTTTGTCGAAAAATCTGTCTGCTTTTTAGAAAAACGGCACTTTGTTCACTTTTTTGTATAAATTACATAAAACAAGGATTAAATGTTTGGAAGCACAGATTTCGAATAATTCTAAATCAGAAAAAAAATCATTGATAACTACTTTATAATTATATATAGATGTTAAATTTTGGTTTTAACGGAAAATGGAGGAAAAGCTATGACAAAGGTAAAAAAACTCATTGCTTTAATGCTCGTTGTCTGCATTGCGGCAACAGTGGGAATTGTGTCGGTTTCGGCTGCTACTGTTGACGATGCTGAGTCAGTTCAGGCTAAATACGACGGTATTAAAGTGCATGTGTATTCTGAGGACGGCGCACCTAACATCTACTATTGGAACAGCCTTCCACAGAATATCGCAACAGATTACCCGGGCCCTAAAATGACCTCTGAGGGTAACAACAGCTACGGCTACACATTTGACAATGTAACAAAAATCAATATGATGTTTGTTACAAACGGCACTCAGTCTGCTGAAACAACAAGAAACAGCGGTGAGTGGTGGTACAAAAACGGAAGATGGTCTTCTAAGTCTTGGGACGATTTTGACGATTGGAAGAGAACGGATCTTCGTGAAGATTCAATTTACTTTGTAATCACAACTCGTTTCTATGACGGCGACACAGGCAACAATGTTCATTGTTGGGACGACCAGCAGGCTAACAACCCTGATTCAGACCCGGCTTGGAGAGGCGACTTTAAGGGCCTTATCGAAAAGCTTGATTACATCAAGGCTTTAGGCTTCAGTGCAATTTGGATTACTCCTGTTGTATCTAATGCGTCAGGTTATGACTACCATGGCTATCACGCATTTGATTTTTCAACTGTTGATGTTCGTTATGAGAGTGACGATGTTAAGTATCAGGACCTTATCGATGCTGCACATGAAAAAGGTATGAAGATTGTTCAGGACGTAGTTATCAATCATACAGGTAACTTTGGTGAGGCTACTCTCGCTCCTATGTTTACAAAAGAGTATAACACACTTAAGGATCTTGAATCTGTTAATTGTATGGTTCCGATTCCTGATTCGGATTTTGCAAAAACATTCCCTGACTATGACAGTCTTGCTCCGGGTTATCAGTATCAGGCAAGACTTAATATAATGAAGGATACTAAGGCTCTTGATTCAGGTTCACATGACACGGAAAATAACTATCATCATTATAAAGACCTTAGCTGGGAAAGCCCAACTGTACAGACAGGACAGATTGCCGGTGACTGCGTTGATGTAAACACAGAAAATCCAAAGGTTGCAGAGTATCTTAACACTGTTTACGGCGATTATATCAATATGGGTGTTGACGCATTCAGAATGGATACCGAAAAGCATATATCAAGACTTACTCTTAACCAGTTCTATTTCCCATCATGGCTTAAGACAGGCGGAGAGAATTTCTATGTATTCGGCGAGGTTTGTACTCGTGTAAGCGAGTTCTGGAACCATAATATCCCTGCAATTTCTGCTCCTTTCTATACTTGGGCAGAAACAGACAGCAAGTATATCAATGCTCTCGGCGATGATCAGCTTGAAAATGTAAACCTTACAAACGAACACTATGCAAGCAATTCAACTACAAGTGATCAGCCAACTTCTGATAATGTTTATCTTGATGGTCTTACATATCATACTCCTGATTACAGTAAGGGCAATGGCACAGGCGTTATTGACTTCCCAATGCATTGGAACTTCTCTACTGCTAGCAATGCATTTACCCGTGCTCTTCAAGAGGATCCGTATTATAATGATTCAACATGGAATGTAACTTATGTTGACTCTCATGACTACGGTCCGGATATGGATACTCGTTATGATGGTGGTACTCAGGCTTGGGCAGAAAACCTTTCACTTCTCTTTACATTCCGTGGAATTCCTTGCTTGTACTATGGTTCAGAGGTTGAATTCCAAAAGGGTTTAAGCATAGATGTTGGTCCAAATGCTCCTCTTTCAACTGTAGGTCGTGCATATTTCGGTGATTACCTTGAGGGTGATGTTTCAGCTACTGATTTTGGTGAATATAGCGCATCGGGAACAGTTGCCGAAACTCTTAATTCTCCGCTTGCTGTTCACCTTAAACAACTGAATATGATTCGTAGGGCAGTACCTGCTCTCCAGAAGGGTCAGTATACAAAGGACAGCAGCTATGTAACTGGTGATATGGCATTTATTCGCCGTTATACAAATTCAAGCGAAGGCGTAGACAGCCTTGCACTTGTAACTATTTCAGGCGGCGCTACATTCAAGAACATTCCTAACGGCAAGTATATTGACGCTGTTACAGGTGATGTTAAGACTGTTACAGACGGCACACTTACAGTAGGCAGTATCGGTAAAGCCAACATGAGATGCTATGTAGCTTGCGGTTCAGGCTTCACAGGCATTGACGGTAAGATTGGTACAAACGGTACATATCTTAAGTAATTAAATAATTATAATTACAACTAAGAGGATGAAGTAAAATTCATCCTCTTTTTGTATATATTTGCAGATAAATGAATATTATTGCTAAAATGTATATAAATATGACATAATCGTAATTATAAATAAGACAGTTTAAAGCATTTTGTATCTTTTCTTTTGCTTTAAAATGTGATATAATGTTTTTTGATGGTAATTATAAATTTACTAATATTTATTGTAGGAAGTGATTTTGATGGGCAGTTATTCAGATAACACACCGGCTATCCACGATTTGGCACAAAAGATGATCTCAAATTCGATGATCGATACAAGTCTTTATTCAAAGTATAATGTTAAGAGAGGTCTTCGTGACCTTGATGGTAAGGGTGTATTAACAGGCCTTACAGATATTTCCACAATTCTTCAGAATAAAGAAGTTGACGGCAAGCTTGTTCCTTGTGACGGTGAGCTGTATTATCGTGGATACAACATAAACGATATTATCGGCGGTATTCTTGAGGACGACCGTTTTGGCTTTGAAGAGGTTGTTTATCTTCTCCTTTTTGGCGAAATGCCAAATGCCGCACAGCTTAAGGATTTTAAGGAATTGCTTGTAAAATACAGAACTTTACCGCAGAACTTTGTTCGTGATGTTATTCTTAAAGCACCGAGTGAAGATATGATGAACTCTATTGCCCGCAGTGTACTTACATTGTTCTGTTATGACGATAACCCTAACGATACATCTGTTGATAATGTACTTCGTCAGTGCATTCAGCTTATTTCAGTATTTCCGATGCTTTCGGTTTACGGTTATCATGCATATAACCATTATCTTCGTGACAAGAGCCTTTATATTCACAGAGCAGAGCCTACTATGTCAACAGCTGAGGTCATTTTGTCATTGCTTCGTCCTGACAGAAAGTACACTCCACTTGAGGCTAAGGTTCTTGATATGGCGCTTATTCTCCATATGGAGCATGGCGGCGGTAACAACTCAACATTTACAACTCATGTAGTAACATCTTCAGGTACAGACACCTATTCGGCAACTGCCGCCGCTTTGGCATCTCTTAAAGGCCCTAAGCATGGTGGTGCAAATGTTAAGGTATTCTATATGTTTGAAGATATTAAAGAGCATATAAAAGACTGGAAAGATGACGAGGAGATTGCAGATTATCTCGAAAAAATCCTCGAAAAGCAGACATTCGACAGAATGGGTCTTATTTACGGTATGGGACACGCAGTTTATACAATTTCTGACCCTCGTCAGATAATTCTTAAAGGTGCTGTTCAGAAACTCGCTAAGGCAGAGGGCTATGATGAGGACTTTGAACTTTATGAGAGAGTAGAAAGACTTGCTCCGCAGGTAATCGGTAAAAAGCGTAAGATTTATAAGGGCGTTGCATCCAATGTCGATTTTTACAGCGGCTTGCTTTACAGTATGCTTGACATTCCTTGTGAGCTTTATACACCTATGTTTGCAACAGCCAGAATTGCAGGTTGGAGCGCACACAGACTTGAGGAAATCGTAAATGGCGGTAAGATTATCCGTCCTGCTTATATGAGTATTTCAACTATGAAAGACTATACTCCACTCGAAAAAAGATAAATTATAAAAATATAGCGGGTATCCTGTGTGGATATCCGCTTTTTGTATAGGCTATTGGATATTATGCTTTAGATTGCAAAGTTTAGTTAAATAAACATAAAATTTTGCACAACCCTTTTTAAAGGGTTGTGGATTTGCCCTTGAAAAGCGGCAAATTAGTAGTTACAGTAGCGTGGTTTTTTCCTTTGCTGCTATCAAAAATTTGCGATAGCTTGAAGTTTTTTGTGAGCGTAGTCCACACCCAGAACCTTAGAAAAGTTTGACTAAACTTTTTTGACTTTTGAGTAGAAATTTTTGCTTTTATTTTTCCTTGCCACTCGACTGAAACAAAGTAAAAATAAAATTGATTACCAAAACTAAAAAACTCCTGCATTGCAGGAGTTTTTAACATTTTATTTATAAGATGTTGAAAGTGTTACGGTGCCGTCTGATTTTCCGTTGTCATCAATGTGAAGAACAATGTTGTTTTTATCATCAAGTGTACTTGCTGACTGCCATAACCAATCAACCTTTGATGAACCGTCGCTTGTAGCCTCAAAAGTAACTACAACAAGCTCGCCGCCCTTTGTGTAATCGTAGCCCGTGCTTATATCAGAACCGTTGAAGTTGATCTGTCCTGCTACCTTTGCGTTAATAATACCATTTGTTGTAGCTGGTTTCTGGAGCTGAGCCGTTTTAACCTTTAATTTTGAAGAATCATATGTGATTTTTGCCTGATAATTTGTGAGAACAACTGTACTTTTAACAGAGTAGGTTACGGTTACTGTCTGACCTTTCTTTAAGTCAAGAGTTACATCTTCGTTAGATTTTTCATCGGAGTTGTTTTTGTCAGATGAATTGTTATTTGATTTGTTGCCCGAATTATTGCCTGAATTATTGTTTGAATTGTTGTTTGCAGCCTTGCTTGATGAATTATTGTTAGAGTTGCTGTTTGCTTTTGATGAATCGGAAGAGCCGCTTGATTCTGACTTTTCAGAGCTTTGAGCAGACTCGGACTTTGATTCAGAACCCGAACTTTGTGAATTGCTGCTTTCAGAAGTTACTTCGCTTTCTGATTTGTCATTGGCAACTGTTGTGTTTTTGGCATTAGCGGCAGAGGTATCGGCTACTGTTGCAGATGCTGCCGAGCTTTCATTTTTACTGCCACAACCGGTCATTACACTTGCAAAAGATGTGGAAACCGCAAGTAAAGCCACTAAAAGAGCAACAGAAAATTTCTTTGCTTTGTGGTTTGAATTATTCATAAAATCATTCCTTATCTAATGTTATTGTTTCTATTATAGCAAAATATATTATAAAAATAAAGCATAAATATTAAATAATAATTTGTAAAATTTGACATTGTAATTTAATTTTTACTATGATACAATTAATATGTGAAAACTAAATGAATTTTT
>ERZ831979.817-NODE-817-length-32653-cov-276.136603_pt1 | contig 32653 bp, 22 predicted proteins | sample MGYA00519952_ERZ831979 | MGnify/ENA primary metagenome ERZ831979 (study PRJEB31850, sample SAMEA3708723) | human gut metagenome | biome: human gut; feature: human-associated habitat; material: faeces | place: China | collected 2014 ...
GCGAGCTGGGTTCAGAACGTCGTGAGACAGTTCGGTCTCTATCTATCGTGGGCGTGGGAGTTTTGAGTGGTGCCGTCACTAGTACGAGAGGACCGTGATGGACAGACCTCCGGTTTACCAGTTGTGCCGCCAGGCGCACCGCTGGGTATCTGAGTCTGGATTGGATAAGCGCTGAAAGCATCTAAGTGCGAAGCCAGCCGCAAGATGAGAACTCCATTGAGGGTCGTCAGAGACGATGACGTTGATAGGATGCAGGTGTAAAGACAGCGATGTCAAAGCCGAGCATTACTAATTGCCCGAACACTTTCTTTAGGAAAGTTCATAGTTTCAACTGTATTTTCAGTTCATTATCTTGTTTTGCTTGTGTGCAAATACGTCATAACCCATTATCAGGTGGTTATTGCGGTGAGGTCCCACCTCTTCCCATTCCGAACAGAGAAGTTAAGCTCACTTGCGCCGATGGTACTGCAATGCAATGCGGGAGAGTAGGTAGCCGCCTTCTTTTATCAAGAGCCTCAGATTTCGAAAGATTTCTGAGGCTTTTTTGTATCTTTGCATTCGCAAAAATAAAAATTAATTATGAATCAATTTACAAAGATTATTGCAGCCCAACTCAAATTACGTGAGCAGGCTGTCGAGAATACATTGGAGCTTCTTGAAGAAGGATGCACCATTCCTTTTATTTCCCGTTACCGTAAGGAGAAAACGGGAAATATGGATGAGGTGAATATCGAGGCCATCGCTCAGGCTAACGAGAAGTTGAAGGAAATGGCGAAACGAAAAGAAACCATCCTGAAGACTATTGATGAGCAAGGTAAACTGACAGATGCTCTTAAAGAGCGTATCGAAAACTGTTGGGATGCCACAGAACTGGAAGATATCTATCTTCCTTTCAAACCTAAGCGCAGAACCCGTGCACAGATTGCACGTGAGGCTGGCTTGGAACCTTTGGCTCAAGTTCTGCTTTTCCAGCGTGAACGCAACCCGCTGCAGGCTGCTAAGAAGTTTGTAGGCGACAAGGTGAAGGATGCTGATGCTGCCCTGCAGGGTGCTAAGGATATCATTGCCGAAATGGTGAGCGAGAGCGAGGAAAGCAGAAATCAGATTCGTGGAGAATTCCGTCGTGGTGCTATCATCACCTCTAAGGTGGTGGCTAAGAAAAAGGATGAGGAGGAAGCACAGCGCTTTTCTGATTACTTCGATTTCTCTGAGCCTTTGAAGAAATGTTCTTCCCATCGCCTCTTGGCGATGCGCCGTGGTGAGGCTGCCGGTTTCCTCCGTATCAGTATCTCTGCCGATGACGAGCAGTGCCAGGATAAGCTGAAACGCCACTATGTGCATGGTTATGGTGAGTGCCAGACATTGGTAGGTGAAGCGGTGGATGATGCCTTTAAGCGTCTTTTGAAACCTAGTATTGAAACCGAATTTGCTGCTCTCAGTAAGCAGAAGGCGGATGAAGAGGCAATTGTGGTTTTTGCTGAGAACCTGCGCCAGCTTTTGCTCGCTGCTCCTTTAGGTCAGAAGCGTGTGATGGCTGTTGATCCTGGTTTTGCCAATGGTTGCAAGACTTGTTGTCTGGATGCACAAGGTAATCTGATTCATCATGAAATCGTCTATCCTCATCCTCCTCGTAATAAGAAAAATGAGGCTACTTCTGCTATCCTGCGCATGGTGAAGATGTATCAGGTAGAGGCGATGGCTGTGGGTAATGGTACGGCAAGTCGCGAGACGAGTGACTGGTTGCACGAAATAAGTTATCCACACCCTGTGGATATCTATGTAGTAAGTGAGGATGGCGCTTCTATCTATTCTGCTTCCAAGATTGCCAGAGATGAATTCCCGGATGAGGATGTCACTGTGCGTGGTGCCGTAAGTATTGGTCGTCGACTGATGGATCCGCTTGCCGAACTGGTAAAAATTGATCCTAAGAGCATCGGTGTAGGACAGTATCAGCATGATGTGGATCAAACACAGCTTAAGAAGAGCTTGGATACCGTGGTGATGAGTTGTGTAAACTCGGTGGGTGTTAACCTAAATACTGCATCCCAGCATCTCCTGACCTACGTGAGTGGTCTCGGTCCTACTCTTGCCAAGAATATTGTGGAATATCGTAAGGAGAATGGAGCCTTCGCTTCGCGTGCGCAGTTGAAGAAAGTGCCACGTCTGGGGCCTTCTGCTTTCGAGCAGTGTGCTGGCTTCCTCCGTATTCCTGGAGCTAGAAATCCTTTGGATAACAGTGCCGTGCATCCTGAGCGTTATGCCTTGGTTGAGCAGATGGCGAAAGATCAGGGAGTCACCGTGAAGCAGCTGGTGGAAGATAAGGATTTGCAGAAGAAAATAGATATTAAGAAATATGTCACTGCTGAGGTGGGAATGCCTACTTTGATGGATATTATGGCTGAGCTTGACAAACCTGGTTTGGATCCTCGTGGAGAGGTTGAAAAATTTGAGTTTGATGCGAGCATCAAGACCATTGAGGATCTGCAGGAGGGCATGGTAGTGCCTGGCATCGTAACCAATATCACCAAATTTGGCGCCTTTGTAGATATAGGTGTTCACAATGATGGATTGGTTCACGTTTCGCAGATGTCAAACCGCTACATCAGTGACCCTAGTGAAGTGGTGAAGCTCCATGAGCATGTGATGGTGAGAGTGACAGAAGTGGATTTGAAGCGTAAGCGCATTGCCTTGTCAATGAAGGGAGTGAAATAATGGATATGAATCAATATATAAACAAAGGTGAAAATATAAATAAAGGTGAAACCCTCGGTAAAGAGGGCTTCACCCATTTTGGAGACAGTACTAATCAAGACAGTTGCTCTCTGTCCAGTATCTCTCAAGACTGTATAGAGTCGGCTTATTGCTTTATTCATCAGAAGCTTCGTGTCTATGAGTTTTCTACCAATCCCACACAGCGTGATGATATCGAATATGCTATCAGCCAGTATGTGGATGGCATGAATCCACAGCTTTATCAGCTGCTTGCTGATGGAAGAGATGGTTTCCTTCTCGACCATGTAAGTTTTGAGCAGGATATGAGAAAGGCACAGGAGCAACTGGAAAAAATGATGTTGTAACCTGTTTATTTCAAATTACAGTCGGGAAGAACCGCCATGCATCTTCTTCCCTCTACGGTTTTCAGGATGCATCCGATGGTCTTTCTGCCGATGTTTCTATTGACAGGTACTTGATTCTGCGCAATAACTTCTACATAATGAACGCCGGCATTCGGTACATCCATAGGAAGTGTACCTTCTGCCTGCATCTTGCCGTGTTCGAATCTGTCAACATCATCAAATCTGACGTAATGGTTGGTCTTGCCGTCAATGAATCCCACACATACAGAGTCCTTGTCTGAGGCAACGGACGCAAAGATGAGTTTTTCGCCAGCGTAACGCTTGAATGCTCTGCCCCGTTCTCTCTGCAAGAGCTCTGCCATCGAAACCTTGCATACCTTTCCGCTTTCATAGACAAGAATGAGCCATCCTTCTTCTTCGTCTTCATGAACAGCCAGTTTCAGGCGATAATCCTGCCAGTCGTCTTCATCCAGTATCTTGTATTCGTCCGTGTCCATCAGACAGATGACTGCCGTGATAGGGCGGTAGCCTTCCTCGTAATCGTGCAATGCATTGTTGCGCAGACGTGAGGTTTGGATGTGGTCGGTGATAGGAGCAGATTCTACATGCTTAGTGGAGTTTTTTGGCTCCTTGATGGCTAGAGTGTTTTCTAACGTAGTCGGCATTTCTTCCTGCGTAACCACTGCATGCGGAATGTGCTCTTCTGCCCATTGTTTTCTGATGGCAAGGAACTTGTCCTTATAGGTTTCGTTTACCTTGCGCGCAGATGTACCCATGCGTTCATAATATACATTGCCTACGGCTTTAGGTGTAGGGCATGGCTCGATGTCGATGATGAGTACCGCATTGCTGATATCCGTATCGAAGTGAGTATGTATATAATGTGCTCCTTCCTGACCGAGATAATAGATAATCTGATTGTTGACATATACCTCATACTTATCTCTGGAGCCTTTGAAGAGCGGGTTCTTCAAGTCCTCTTCCAATCCCATTTCATAGCCAATATCCGATACGCCCAGATAGAGATGGCCGCCCTCGGCATTGAGGAAGGCACATATTTCCTGCATAATCTTGACGGTTTGTGCCTGCACATCCACTCGCATAGAGTTTTCCGGATAGATGATGGATGTCTTGAACTCGGTATGGAAATCTTCCTTGCCATAGTTCTTCTTGTTGGAAGATGACTTGTGGAGTTTCAGAAGAGCGCGAATCTTGTCGAGGATATCACCGGCTTGGGTGAGAAGTCCCGATTTCTTCACGAAGTTATGAGAGAGTACGAGCGATGCCAGTTGCTGCAGGTGAGGATCTTCTGTAAGACAGCTCCAACGATACAGGTCTTCGTAGTGTTCCTCGCTATCCAGACAACCGATGATACGCAATTGCATAAAGTCGTGGCGAAGGATGGCATTGCGTTCAAACAATTCCGGTTCCTTTTCGGCGATGTGTTCAATCTTGTTGATATCTACCTTATCTAATGTTGCAAAGTCGTTGAGTACCTCCAGGAGCGTAAGTCGACTATCGTAATAACTGGTTCTCTCCTTGCTGTCGAGCATGATGGCAAGAAGTCGGCAGAAATTGAGATAGTTGTATGCCTTGATCTTGTCTTCTTCTAGGGTGGCTTTGGCATCTATGATGCTCATCATTTCCGATACATATACTTTCTCTATAGGCATCGCATTAGCCAATTCATCCTTTTCATTCTTTGGATTGTAAACCTCATGTGCTGCATACCCCAGCATCAGCTGATGGAAAGCATCGGCAAGACTGAATCGGCTTTCTGGTGATTCCCGCAGGAAGGTACCGTTGAGATAACCATTGGTTCCTTCCGTGATGTTATCAACTTCTATCACCATGCCTTTTTTCAAATCATCGAGAGTCATGCCAGGGGCAGGACATACGGAAACGGAAAAGCCTTCGCTGCTTACGGCAGGAACCCGAGGTACGTCGGGTACCTGAGTGAAGAGCAGACAGGTGAGGCGAGAGTTATAAAACAGATCGTTTACTCGTACGTCGTCTGCGTATTCGCTGATCATATCACGCATGGCAAAGACATAACTTCTTCCATCATTGTTGACTTCTTTTACGTAAGCATGCAACAAGAGCGGCATCCCTTGATATTCAAACGACTGGGTGTTGATGTCGCCAGGGAAGAAAGGAACAACATCGTTTAATACGTCTAATGTTCCCACTCCCTCACAACCTTCTTCTACTACTTTGCATTCAAATAAGAGCTGTCCTGCCAATTGCTTGGTTACGATGATGGTCGTTTCATCATCTATATAGAGTTTTCTGTTTTGCTTTTTTGAGGACTTACTCTTTTGGGAGAATAGAGAATGGGTGATGTATTCCCACAGCTCCTTATAGTGCTCGATGGTAGTACCTACTTTTCCACGCAGTTTCACCGGTGGTTTTTCGTCCAGGCGGATGGAAAGTCCATGCCATAATCCCATACGTGAAGAGAGAGGCATATATACATTCTCTTTATCCAAATCCTTTGGCTGTATGGTGATAGCTTGCTCGTTGATAGTGAGAAGAGTTGTTTCATTCTCATATTTGGCAGGTTCAAAACTCTCCACGGTTTCATTGTCCTGTTGGGAGCAGAGCATATTGGCGAGGACGAATGCGTCATCGCTGTTGAAAGGAAGTGCTGCATTGAATTCTGTCGGGGTGAAGAGAGAAAGGAATGCTTTCTGGAGAGTCTTGTTTGGGTCGCTTACATTCATCAGCGAAACCAAGCGATAGAGCAATGCCTGATTCAATGAGTTGTCGTAAATCTTATGCGATGCATGACGTCCCAGTATCAGCTCGATGGTCAAAACCTGAATCATGGTTTCCTTGGTTGTTGCATCGCTGGAGAGTCTGTCTGTCTGGTGATAGATATTCTCTACATAGCTTTGTAACAGTTTGAGCCATTGCATCTGAAAGGGTTTTCTGTTCCAAAGATATACCTGCTGGCTGCGAAGGGTGGTCAGGATAGACGTGATGAGTTTTTCCATAATCGAAAAGTCGAGCATGAAGATGCATTGCATGATGCAGAACTGCTTGCGTGGATGGTAGATATAGGCACAAGTGGATAGAGTGGAAAGAATCTGGCTGATGGTATGCTCGGCCTTTCCCTCTCTTAATATTCTGATGGCTTGAATGTAGTAAGATATCAGTTCGATGATATCGGTAAATCGCTGTTCGAGCAGCATGCGTTCGGCTTCCTTGCATCGGGGCAGGAGATACTCTCCCTGTAGCGTTTCGATGCATTGGGAATGAATCTGCAGGAGTAATGTCTGTAATTCATCTTGGCTGAGATGATTGGAGATGCCAGCTATCCATCGGTGGCACTCCAGGTCGAAGATGTCAGAAGGCGTATCTCCGAGCATCAGATTTCTGAACTCAGGAGTATTCCAGTTTTCATCACCTATGATTTCACGAAAATCTTTATCTGAAAGTGAAAACTCCGACTTATCGGCGCCCAATACTTCTACGAGTTGTACCTCCATGTATTTCTGGCGGAACTTCATCACTCTGCATCTTACTCTAGGAGTGAGCGCTGCATTGATGATGGTATCCCTTTTCAGCATGGCCGTGAAGCCGTATTCGTCTTCCAGGTGATAGAAATCACCTAATGTCATCTTGATCTTGAAATCCACCTCATCATTTTCCTTATAATGTTTTCTCATGAGGTGTTCTATGTTCTGGGAAATGAAAACCTTGCCTAGATGGGTTGTAATCATCAGACAGTCAAGTGTCTTAGGGGCGGGTTGCCTCCTTTGGAAGTCAATCTGTCCTACCTTGTAAATTCTGTTTTCTACTTCGATGACGAACTTATGTTCTTCTTCATCAATGCGCAGAACCTTTGCCTTGATATTCTTGTAATTATTCATATAGAATGGTTTTTGTGATATGATGTTATAATAATACTGCAAAGATATATATATTCTGTGAATTTTCAGTATTTTCTCGTTAAAAAAACTCTAATTTTAACAAAGCATAAAAAGTTGGCATAACGTATGATGCTATGAATATTTTTTTGTATATTTGCATTTTCGATAAAACATTAATAAACTAGAGACGATGAAAGCATTTACATATATTAAAAAAGGAGAATTCGCTTTTGTAGAGAAAGCGAAACCTACCATCAAGGATGCCAAGGATGCTATAGTGAGAGTAACAATGAGCAGTATCTGTACCAGCGATCTGCATATCAAGCATGGTTCAGTGCCTCGTGCTGTACCTGGTATTACCGTGGGGCATGAGATGGTGGGTGTTGTAGAAGAAGTAGGCGAGCAGGTTACCCATGTGAAGCCGGGCGATAGAGTAACGGTGAATGTGGAGACTTATTGTGGCGAATGCTTCTACTGCCAGCATGGATACGTAAACAACTGTACTTCTCCTCACGGTGGCTGGGCGTTGGGGTGCAGGATAGATGGCGGCCAGACGGAATACGTCAGAGTTCCGTATGCCACTACTGGATTGAATAAGATTCCTGATACGGTGAGCGATGAGCAGGCACTCTTTGTTGGCGATATTCTTGCCACTGGATTCTGGGCAACCCGAATCTCGGAAATTAAGGAAGAAGATACGGTTCTCATTATCGGAGCAGGTCCTACGGGAGTTTGCTGTTTGCTCTGCACCTTACTGAAGAATCCTGAAAAAATCATCGTTTGCGAGAAATCAGAAGCCAGAAGAGCATTTATCCAAGAACATTATCCGCAGGTTCTTGTGGTAGAACCGGAAGATTGCGAAACCTTCGTCAAGGAGCAGGGTTTGCATGGTGGAGCCGATGTGGTGATGGAAGTAGCTGGTGGTTCGGATACCTTCCAGTTGGCATGGAAGTGTGCCCGTCCTAATGCCATCGTTACTATTGTAGCTATGTATGATAAGCCCCAGATGCTTCCGCTTCCTGATATGTATGGCAAGAATCTCATTTTCAAGACGGGTGGAGTAGATGGCTGTGATTGTGAGGAAATCCTGAGCTTGATAGCACAGGGCAAGATAGATACCACTCCTCTTATTACCCATCGTTTTCCGTTATCTAGAATAGAGGAAGCTTACGATGTGTTTGAGAATAGAAAAGATGGAGTTATCAAGGTTGCTCTATATTGAGGTTTTCATATAAGTTGCCCTTTATTGAGGTTTCATGTAAATTGAGATTTCACATAAAAACAGGGCGCAAGCTATTCCTGTTGCGGAAAAAGCTTGCGCCCTTGATATATTTACGATGAGTAAATGAGCTTTTCTAAGATTAGAACTTGTAGATAGCACCAAAAGAAATGTTGCTAGCATCTACGTCAACTCCGAATGTTGATGAGCTCTTGCCCTCTTCTGGAGAATAACCTCTGTAACCGAGGAAGCCAATCTTTGAGATGAATTCAACATGCTTTGTAAGCTTAACAGCCAAACCTGGCTTGATGCCTACCTCGTAGAAGTCGCCACCGCCCTTGCTTACACTGCCATAACCAATAGTACCCTCGAAGAAGAGATCAACTACCTTGCTCTCTACTGCTGCATAGCGTACGTAAGGAGCAATAGTGAAGGTAGTAGCATCACCTACTCGGGCAATCTTGCAAACATCGCCCTTCTGGATACCTACCTCGATACCGGCATCCCACTTGTTGTTGAACTGATAACCGATTTCTGGGATGAGCTTGTAAGCTGTCTTGCTATCTTCATCACCAATCTTATTGCTAGAGATACCAGCAGTACCACCGATGTAAACCTGTGCGCTTGCGCAAACAGAAACGAGAGCCATCATAAGGCTCAACATAATCTTCTTCATAATTAATCTTTTAAACCGAAATTAATACTTTATTTCTTTTCTTTTATTGGAATTCCGTGGGCAAAGGTATAGGAAATATGCGAAAAACAAGAATAGTTTATCTGGTTTTCTTGTAAAATATGGGAATTTGTTGATTTAAATCAAAAAACGTGGTTATGTGACGACTGTTTCTTCCAATATCTATGAGTAAGTAGGTTGATGATAACTTCCTGATTTCTAGAAAGAAAAAAATCCTAACTGCTTATTATCAAGCAGTTAGGATTTTCTTCGGTGCGCCTGATAGGACTCGAACCTACACGGCCTAAACCACTAGATCCTAAGTCTAGCGCGTCTACCAATTTCGCCACAAGCGCATTTGTGAGTGCAAAGATACAATAAATATTCGAATAAAAAGAAGAAATGAGCAGAAAAAAGCGGGTTTGTTTGTTTTTTACAAGAAATAATGCTACTTTTGCAGGCAAACTGAAAATAATCATGATGAAAAAAATGAATTATACAATAAAAATGTAGTAACAATGAATACAAAGAATCTATTATTGTTGGCATCTCTTGTTTTTGCGATGCCATTGTCTGCTCAGAGTCCTCTGGAGGATTTCAAGCGAGACATTACACTTTCGGGTAGTAACTATGTGGCTTATCGCGGGCCTCAGAAGCAGTTAACTCCGGCGCCTAAGGGCTATAAGCCTTTCTATCTGAGCCACTATGGCCGTCATGGCTCCCGCTATATGATTGGCAAGCAGGCGTATGATGTGCCTTATTTCTCTCTGTTGAAGGCGAAGCAGGAAGGTAAGTTGACTGCCAAGGGTGAGGAAACACTGGCTAAGGTGAAGCTGATTCGTGAAGAGGCAAAGGGACGTGATGGCGAGTTGACTCCGCTGGGAGCTCTCCAGCATCAGGGTATTACCAAGCGAATGATGGAAAGATTTCCTGAGATCTTTGCCGGTAATACGAATATTGAGGCACGAAGCACGGTGGTGATCCGCTGCATTCTCTCAATGGAGAATGGTTTGCAGCAGATGCTCCGCATGAATCCTAAGCTTCATATCTTCCACGATGCCAGCGAGCATGATATGTACTATATGAATCAGGGAGATAGATACCTGGATAGCTTGAAGAATTCTGTGGGTAGAAAGGTGGTGCAGGAGGAGTTTTCAAAGAAGCATGCCTGCTATAGCCGAGTGATGCAGGAACTTTTCAATGATCCGGCTTGGGTGAAGCAGAATATCAACCAGAGCGACTTGAACAGAAAGCTTTATGAGATGGCTAGCTCTGTCCAGGGTACTGAGTTGAGAGGCAAGGTTTCGCTCTATGATCTTTTTACTGAGGAGGAGCTGTATCAGAATTGGGTAAGTACCAATATCTGGTGGCAGATGGCGTATGGCAATTCTCCTTATACGGGCAATGTTCAGCCATATTCCCAGCGTAATCTTCTGATGGATATCATCGAGAAGGCTGATAGCTGCATAGCTCTTCCGCATCCGGGTGCTACCTTGAGATATGGTCATGATACGATGGTTACTCCGCTTACTTGCCTCCTGGATCTGAATGGATATGGCGAGGAGATCAGAGATCCTGAGAGGATTTCTTCTCAATGGTTTGATTATAAGATTACTCCGATGGCTACCAACCTTCAGTTTGTATTCTATCGCAACAAGGCGAATGATGTGCTGGTGAAGGTATTGCTCTGCGAGGATGAGGCTACGCTTCCTATCAAGAGCGATGTGGAGCCTTATTACCACTGGAATGATTTCAAGGCTTATTGCCTGGAGAAACTGAAGGGGTATAAGAAATAAAAATATACAGCAATGCGACGCATATAATCATCTATAGAGAAAAAGGAGGGTGTATCCAAGTACACCCTCCTAAAAAATATATATCGAAAACTTTTCGAATTCTTTTATTGCTTCGATAACCAATCTTTGTCTTTCTGATCTTCTTCGAAATCTTTTTCTGAGAAGAGATTGGTTTGACCGGTCAGTTCATCTATTACCTGCTGCTCGCTTTTTCCTGCATCAGGATCGAGATTCTCTACAGCTTCAGCATTCTTACCTGCGCCTTCAGAATCGCCGGTTGCATCTTCTGCATCTGAATCGTCTTCTGCTGGAGGCTCCGGGAATCTTGTCGGTTCTAATTCCTCGATGCTTTCCAGTTTCCATGTCGTCAGGCGCTTACCCTTTGCCTTGAAACTCTTCTGGGCGATGAATTGCTCGGCATCGATTTCCTCGGCAGGTCGGATGGCATCCACACCACCATAGGTAACCTTGAGGCGAGGGAATGGGGTATCGGTGAGCAGGATAAGCTTGCTGTTCGGATTCTCTCCCAGACAATTCTGATGGCGCTTGGTGGCATCCATCGTAAATCGCTTGATGTATGGATATCCCTCATTGTCGGCATCATAGAGAATGGCTGTCCATATCTTGTGCTCGTCCCATTTCTCCAATCTCAGGATGTTGTCCTCGTAATGGTTGTTCACATCGAAGTTGGTGATGTAGAATTCGCCGTTGTCGAGTACTACCAGGATAGAGTCATCATCGTTGAATTCTCCCAGGAATCTGCCGTTCTCATCATAGTTGATGCGGTTTACATCCGGGTCAAACCATACCTTTCTTCCTCCCAGGGTACTGTGTCCGTGGCTCTTCAATCCGATGCGGCGGATGGTTCGCTTGGTGAGCAGGTTGCCCTTGGCAGCACGTCCCTTGATGAGGATTTCAGAGAAATCTTTCTCCAGGAAGATGCTCTGGCGTTTCTTGCTCAGATCAGGTTCCATCGTCACCTTGATGATTTCTGCCTCGCCGTTAGGGTTGGCGGTGAAGTAGATGATGCGGCTTCCCGGTGTGCCCTGGGTGATATCGTAGAGCTTGTCGCGTGTCATGGCGGTTACGTTGAATCGCTTGATGAAGTAGTCACCCTGCTTGCCGTCACGATATACGCAGTTGTAGATGGTTCGCTTGTCGTTCTTCTTGAACACCTGTACGTGGAGGATGTTCTTACCCACGAATATCTTGTCGGCAACCTTGGTTACCTTGAATTTTCCATCCTTGTAGAAGATGATGATGTCGTCGAGGTCAGAGCAGTTGCACACGAATTCATCCTTCTTCAAGCCTGTACCCACGAAACCTTCCTGTCGGTTGATGTAGAGTTTCTGGTTGGCTTCCACCACCTTGGTCACCTCGATGGTATCGAAGTTTCTGATTTCGGTTTTTCTAGGATGCATCTTTCCGTACTTGCCCTTGAGATACTCAAACCAGTTGATGGTGACATCGGTCATGTGGGCGAGGTCGTTTTCTATTTCAGCCAGTTCTGCCTTGATCTTCAGCAGGAGGTCATCCGCCTTATCCTTATTATATTTCAGGATTCGCTGCATCTTGATTTCCAGGAGCTTGAGGATGTCGTCGCGTGTGATGTCTCGGTGAAAGGAGTATTCCACGTTTCCCTTGCCGTCGATATTGGCGGTGAAGATCTGATCCTTGAACGGCTCCAGCTTGGAGTAGATGAATGCCACTACCTCGTCCTGACTCTTGCTCTGCTCGAACTTGCGCTCCTTGTAGATGCGCTCCTCTATGAAGATGCGTTCGAGCGAGGAGAAGAAGAGCTGCTCTTCCAGCTCGCCCTTTCGGATCATCAGTTCGCGTCGGAGCAATCCCATGGTGCGGTCAACGCTATGTCTGAGCACATCGCTTACGGTGAGGAACTTCGGCTTGTTGTCCTCGATGACGCAGCAGTTAGGCGATATGTTGATTTCGCAGTCGCTGAAGGCATAGAGGGCATCCATCGTCTTGTCCGAAGAAGTGCCTGGTGCCAGATGCACGAGGATTTCCACGTTGGCTGATGTGACATCATCCACCTTTCTTGCCTTGATCTTTCCCTTTTCCACCGCCTTGGTGATGGAGTCGATGAGGCTTCCGGTGGTTTTGCTGAATGGTATCTCGCTGATTACGAGTGTCTTGTTGTCGAGCTTGTCTATCTTGGCTCTTACCTTCAGTACGCCTCCTCGCTGTCCGTCGTTGTATTTGCTTACGTCGATGGCGCCTCCTGTAGGGAAATCCGGATAGAGCTGGAAGGGTTCTCCCTTGAGGTAGTGGATGGCAGCATCGCAGAGGTCGTTGAAGTTATGCGGCAGTACTTTGCTGCTCAAACCCACGGCGATACCCTCGGCACCTTGTGCCAGGAGCAGCGGGAATTTGGCTGGCAGGGTGATAGGTTCCTTGTTTCTGCCATCGTAGGAGAGTTGCCAGTCGGTGGTTTTAGGGTTGAATACCACATCCAGGGCAAATTTCGAGAGTCGTGCCTCGATGTATCGGGGAGCGGCTGCACGGTCGCCGGTGAGTATGTTACCCCAGTTACCCTGTGTGTCGATGAGCAGGTCTTTCTGTCCCATCTGCACGAGTGCATCTCCGATGGATGCGTCTCCGTGAGGGTGGAACTGCATCGTATGTCCCACGATGTTAGCCACCTTGTTGTATCTTCCGTCATCCATGCGCTTCATGGAGTGGAGGATGCGTCGCTGTACGGGTTTCAATCCGTCTTCGATATGAGGCACGGCTCGCTCCAGGATGACATACGAAGCATAGTCGAGGAACCAGTTCTGATACATTCCGCTGAGGTGATGTACGGCAGAAGCATCAAAACGGTTCACCGGCTTGTAGTCGGAGTGTTCCTGAGGCGTATTTTCCTCATTTATCTCGTTTTTATCTTTAATTTCGTCGCTCATATATAGCTTTTAATACTTATTTTATTAATTTATGGCAAAAATACAACAATTTTTCGAGAAAAAAGAGTTTCTTTGCCGAAAAACTTGTTATTTCCTTTATTTATAAGCATTTTTGCAACCTCTTTTAAACTTGGTTCACGCTTTTTGTTCACAAACACGTTGCAAAGTTACGCTCTTTCTCGCACATAGCCAAAGATTTGCAGACTTTTTTTAATGCTGATGGAGAAAATCAATCTCGGACAGTCCTCGCATTCTAGAAGCTGATGAAGCGGTAGGGGGTATTTTTTTTAAAGGTAGGCTTTAGAAACCTCATTCCCAAAGCTACGTACGCCAAATTGAATTTTTCCGTTTCTAAAACCTCTCCTTATGTTTTATGGGTATGATGTTTGTTATCTGATGGGCTTTCTCTAATCTTTATCTCATAGGTTGGATAACTATATATCTAGTTGATTTAGTCCTTTCCTCTTTGAATCCGATACTGCATTCATACAAATCTTCTTTCTTGGGCTTTCGGGTGATTCCACACCCTTTATAAATACTTGCCATCTTCTCTTTATATTCCTTTATTGTCATTCTGTCCCCAATCTTGAAAACCTCTTTTATGTAATAGCGTACCTTATTGTAAGTTTTTCCATAAACATCTAACAATTCTTTTGCTCTGTCTTTTCTTTTCTGCAACTTCTTAAACTTCTTGTAATAGGCATCAATCAGCTTATAGTTATCAGTTGCCTTTTCATCTTCTGAAAAAGTTATATCTTCACCATTATTTATTTTCTCATATTTCTCAATCAGTGATTCATAACTATATGGAGATTTCTCTTTATCCACTACAATTTTAATCGGCACATTATCACTTTCTATTTCTCCTACAACATCAAACCCCTTTCTGTATTGTTCGTGTGTTACCTCTATAAAGTACTTATCAGCATTGAAAACATTCTCATTAATTAGCCATTTCCCTTTGTAATAGAATACATACTTTTTAAACAGTCTGTCTTTTGAGAATGTTACTAGATTTGATTCGTGTCTGGTATCTCCTTTCTCTATCTGTTCATTGATAGTACTGCAATTATCTTCAATTCGTTTTCTGGTTTTATAAATGATTTCAAGAAGTTCTTCTTTGCTTTTCTCAAATAAATTCTGATTAAATATAAAGATGAAGTGCTCATTGTAATCTCTATTTCTTGATACGCATTGTTTTAAGTCTGTAGCTAAGTTTAGCATTTCGTTATCTGCTTTGGTATTAGAAACAACAATGCTAATAGCTTCTTTATCATATAAATCAATGCCATCAAAACCAGATGAAGTAATGAATGTAAATCTAGTTAGTGCTCTTGGATTCTCAACTCTGTTATAATTATATATCTTGGCATCATTGCGAATAGAATCGCCACATATTATACCAACATCTTCTTTCTTTAGATTGCAATTTTCTGCTACATTGCAAATACCTTGAACAGTATTCATAAATACTATTACCTTTTTAAATGTATGCTCTTTTCCATCTTCATCTTTTATCGTGAAATATCCATCTTGGTTTAATGGTCTGATAATATAGTCTTCTAAGTATTTGTTTGGGTGTGCCACTTGTACCAGAAAAGGAGTTGATTTAGTTACATTCTTAAATTCAAACTTTATATAGGGTAAATCTTGCATAAAACTTGGCATATATTCAAGTGGAATAGGTGTAGCACTTAGAAATGAAAGCTTCTGTTTATACTTCTCCAATGTATTAAGCATCATAGTGTAGGCATCTATCATTTCAATTTTCTTTCTCTTATCTGCTTTCATACTGCAATTCTGTAGTAACTTCTGGGATTCATCAATAATAATACTATTACAGTTTTCAAATAAGTATTCAACTTTACTTATAGAATCATAGCAGACAAGTAATTTATATGGTTTGTGTGCCATCTTCATCTTTGCAACATATTCCCTAACATCATTCTCTTTTATACCACAATAAACACCAAATATTTCTTTATCACATCTTTCATTTGGATATTGCGCCACTTTATTCTTAACTAAGTTTTGTGATGGCATAAGTATAATTGTATCTGCATTGTTTTCTATAGCTATAGTTGTAGCACCACACCCACATATCTGTTTATCAATATATCCATAAGGTAATTTGTTGAATCCTTTTTTCTGACTTACATATTTCTCTGTTTCAAATTTTATAATATCCATAGTCTTAAATATTTTATTAGTTGATAAAATAGTATCTGTTATCTGTATCTTTATATCTGAGTATTGTTTTTTTATTAATTTTCCTTAGTGACAAAAGTAATATATCCTATATACAAAAACATTCCAAAATTTGTCACCGCATAAGGTAATGTATATTTTTTCGGAATTTTAGCTAATTAGTTAGTATTCATTCCAATTAGTTAAGGTTATTGGTTATGTAATGTTATCTTCTGTTCTGATTTTGTTTTGATTCTCTTCTGGTAAATCTAATTATTTAAATTATTGTTTGAAAACTGTCTTGTGACAAAATAGGTTTATCCTATATATGGTTGATTGCCATTTTTTGTCACCACATAAGATAAAAATATAGTTGCAGTATATTAGTTGTATTCTTAGAATATAGTTCAATGAATCCCAATATTTAACGCAATACTGCAACTTTATTCAGTCAAGAAAACAAATCTAGCTATATTAGTTAGGCATCTTTTAATATATTAACTTTGATACTTTTTAATTGCTTATCTTATGATTGTAAATCTATCTTCTTAAAGGTGCTTAATCTTAGAAATATTGTGCTTTACTGCTAGTTTAAATAAGCTAGAGCAAACACGTATGATAGTGTGGATAAAATTAATAAGAATGTCATTTGCTTTCTTTTTAATATAATATATATTGATGATGTTGTCATAGTTAAATAGATTCTGTAAAACATTATACTAAGAAGTGCTTATATTTAACATTTAATATATTATTCTTTTACTTCTTATTACAATTAGATTTTTCTCTATATAACCAATAATTAATATCTTTATTTCTTTTCGCATTTTACTTTTCACTCTTCATTATTTAAAAGATATAAGAAGATAATTCATTTATTAATATTCCTCTTTAACTATTCGCCATCTATCTTTAATTCCATCAATATATATTCTTTAGTTAGTATATATCTTTTGTCCTCTAATAATCTTACTATCTATAATTTACAATATTGATAACTCGCAATATAACTATTATCTGTTTATGCTTAATGAATCGCAATAATACAAACTAGTTACCTTTTAGCTAATATTCTTATAACGGTATATTTATTATTAACTATAAAAATAGCGATATAAACATTACTTAAATCATAAAAACGTTATAATGTATTAATAGCTAGTTAGTTATAGAAATATCTTTTTCATATTAATTAAATTATAAATATTATCTTATATATAAAACATTTGTCTTATTCTTCTCTTTTATATATATCTTTTCATAGTCATTTAATTTTGCATATATACCGACTTCAATCTGACTATTATTCTTTGATTCTCGGCGCATATCTTCATACGTGCGCACATCAAACCCCTTACTTTCTAATAAATTCTTGATTCTTTCTTTCATAGTTCTTTATCTTTTCGTTCAAGCCTATTATATACACAACTTAGGTACGAGCAAAATAAAATAATAAGAAATATTTGATTCCGATAAAATTATTCATTTTCGCTATTATTTTACTAACTCGGCATCCGCTTATATACGTGTTGAAAAATATAAAGCCATCTTACTGCTCGGTTTGCTGATTTCTCGGAAACAGTATTTTATAGGGATATAAAAAACACCTACCATTTATTTATGATAGGTGCTTAATCTCAATTATTTGAAGTAATCTGCATATTCTTCTGGAGTAATTCCAGCCATTTTCATTTTTTCAAGAAGCTTCTCTTTGTCTTCTTTTTTCAGTTCTTTTACTCTTTTATTAGCTGCTTCTATAATCTTATTCAATTCATCTATCTTGTTTCGATTTCCAATGAATGTTAAGACTTTCGCCATAGTAATTTGTTTGGCTCTTCCCTTTGTCACTAAATCGAACGCATTTACTATCGTTTGGTATTTCTCTAGTTCTTTGTCTTCATTCTCTGTTCTCTCCTTAACCTTTTGAAGTTTTTTAAGTTTAGAACCAATCATTGAATAAACTTTAGTTAAGAAAGTTTTTCTTTTATTTCTTTCTTCTCTAGTCACATCTTTAGGAGTGTTGAAGCTGCTGAGATATTCATCTTTTTTTGGTAAGTCTTCATTATTACTTACTTTCTTCTTGATGTTCTCAGCAATATTTAACAATATCTTCTCACCCTCTTGATAGTCTTTTTCAATAGACCACTCTTTAACTTTGTTCTTTGTTTCTTCCATATCAATCTATTTAAATTAATAATCGGTACAAAGATAAAATGAAGTTTTGAAACTACCAAATATTTATGGCTTTATTTTTCTTTTTGCGCTATTTTTTTTCGTAACTTAGCTATTTATCTTCTTCATTTTTGCCGAATCTATTCTGGTAATCCAATTCTTCATTTGCAATTTCTTGTTGCCATATCATATCTAATTCTTCTTCTGTAAATGGCTTGATGGATAGAAGCCCTAACTTATTTAGCTTGTACTGATACATCATATACAGTTTGGTATCTGCAAAGTATTTGCCCATATCCCAGATGAATCTTTCAATAGAGCATACTTTCTCCTTAAATGCTTCTATCTTTTCTTTATCGGTATCTTGTCGCATCTTGATAACTTTATCCATTGTTGAGCTACTTACAGACTTCTTTATGATAGCCATAGCCTTTTTAAGTCTAGCATCATCATAGATACTAATACCTGACTGCTGCATATCCATCAAAGCTTCAATATCATCATAGGCAAAGAAGCCATTAATTACAGATGTTTTCTCCTTTGGTTTGATAGATACAGTTTCTTGGGTGTGTTCAACTTTCTCTTTTCCCTTACTAATCATATCTATATAATCGCCATCTGTCTTCTTGTTATAGATTTCTTTAACCATAGTATCATCTGTATGTCCAACCATCTTTGCAACTACCATTTCACTATAGCCTTTTTTCCACATAGAGCGTATAAATGTATAACGAGCGCAATGTGTTGATACTACTTCATACAATGGCTTACTTACAGACTTGCCTAAACTGTCTTTACGTGTTATTGTTCTGTCAAGATTCGCCATTTTGCAGAAACCTTTCAAATTGTAGTTATATGTATCTTCTTTGAAATCCTTTGCACTACTATTTCTCACATAATTTAACGTGTTAGATAGTTCTTCTGTCACTAATACATAAGCTTTCAAGTTCTTTTTCTCAGTCTCTACTAAATAAAACTTGTTAATTTTGCCATCTATTTCGTGCTCTCCTACTTGATAGTTTCCATCTATCAAAGTATGCAAGTCTGATACTCTTAAACCGCATAATGTTTGCAGTCTGAATAATTCTCTAAAATCTATTTTCTTTTTTTCACTTTTCTTACTTTCATCAAATTGCAAGTTGAAGATGGCATCCAATTCATCTTGGTTTAGTTCAAAGTGTCCAATGTCTTGTTTCTCTCTAGTATCTTTTAGTTTTGCCCATTTTACAACCTCTACTTTGATACCTAGATTACTTTTCTGATACAAGACTTCATTAATTAAATTCTGTATCAGTTGTCCATAGGCATTAACTTGTTTGATACCAAACTTGATTTTCTTATCAGCGCTATCTTTCATCTTTTTCAATAAGAACGCACGCCATTTTAGAAAGCCCTCTTTACAGAATGCTGACTTCTGATTCTCTTTACTTAAACTTTCTAAGAGGCTAACATAAAGATTTAAAATACTTCTGTTCTGGTATATGCTAGATTCCTTAGTGTTTGGCTTGTTGATTTTGTAATACTCATCGAAAGCATCTTGAATCAACTTACATACATCAACGCTCTTTTCTTTATTCTTTATATCCATATCTTTATATATAAATTGTTTGAGCAAATCGCCCATATCCGTGATGTCGTTATCACAGTTGCAAAGGTACGAAATAAATTCCGAATAACGCTTCTTTAAAACTGTTAATTTTTCATTTGCGATTTTATTATTCTTATTGTCTCTGCTACAAAGGAGATTGCTCTCCTCGGCAACACCTTTGCGCCATTGTTGTGGGTACACTTTTACACCACTAGAAAGTTTGTATTGTCTTCCATCAATACGTACAACTAAGTAAACCATTTCGGGCTTCTTAGTCTTGTTGGTTCTGAGATTGAAGTGGGCTTCAATTTCCTTATAAAACTTCTGTTTGTTCATCATATTGGTTCACGTTTCTGGTTCACATACGTTATTTTAACTCTCAATGTGCTGTGAATTAATTGGCGTGAAACCCTTTGTAATAGCCTATTAACAAAGTTTTTCATCATTTTTTTTGTAGTCTTGTATAAAAAGAGTATCTTTGCCGAAAATTTGAAAAAAATAAGATTTAATCATGGCACAGGAAGATGTTTTTAAGAAAATTGTAAGCCATTGCAAGGAATATGGCTTTGTGTTCCCTAGTAGTGAAATTTATGATGGCTTGGCTGCCGTTTACGACTATGGTCAGAATGGTGTTGAGCTCAAGAATAATATCAAGCAGTACTGGTGGCAGAGTATGGTATTGTTGCACGAGAACATTGTAGGTCTCGATGCAGCTATCTTCATGCACCCTACCGTATGGAAGGCTTCAGGTCATGTTGATGCTTTCAACGACCCTTTGATCGATAACCGTGATTCCAAGAAGCGTTATCGTGCCGATGTGCTCATCGAGGATCACATGGCTAAGTATGAGGAGAAGATTGCCAAGGAGATTGCCAAGGCTCAGAAGCGCTTCGGCGACAGCTTCGATGAGGCTCAGTTCCGTGCAACCAACCCTCGTGTACTGGAGAACCAGAAGAAGTTTGATGATCTCCATGCCCGCTATACAGAGGCAATGCAGGGACCTAACCTGGAGATGCTGAAGCAGATTATCGAGGATGAGGGTATCGTCTGCCCTATCAGCGGTACCAAGAACTGGACAGACGTTCGCCAGTTCAACCTGATGTTCTCTACCCAGATGGGTGCTGCCAGCGATGCTACAAGCAAGGTTTATCTCCGTCCTGAGACAGCTCAGGGTATCTTCGTAGATTATCTGAGCGTACAGAAGACCGGTCGTATGAAGTTGCCATTCGGTATCTGCCAGATTGGTAAGGCATTCCGCAACGAGGTAGTTGCCCGTCAGTTCGTATTCCGTATGCGTGAGTTTGAGCAGATGGAGATGCAGTTCTTCTGCCAGCCAGGCACAGAGATGAAGTGGTTTGAGTATTGGAAGAAGGTTCGCCTTGCTTGGCATGAGGCACTGGGCATGGGCAACGAGAACTACCGTTACCACGACCACGAGAAGCTGGCTCACTATGCCAACGCTGCTACCGACATCGAGTTCAAGATGCCATTCGGCTTCAAGGAGGTAGAGGGTATCCACAGCCGTACCAATTTCGACCTTTCTCAGCACGAGAAGTACAGCGGCCGCTCTATCAAGTACTTCGATCCTGAGAAGAACGAGAGCTATGTGCCTTACGATGTAGAGACCTCTATCGGTGTTGACCGTATGTTCCTCAGCGTGATGTGCCACTCTTACTGCGAGGAGAAGCTTGAGAATGGTGAGACACGTGTAGTATTGCGCCTGCCAGAGGCATTGGCTCCAGTGAAGTGTGCCGTATTCCCATTGGATAAGAAGTTTGGTTTGCCAGAGTTGGCTCATGAAATCGTAGATGAGTTGAAGTTCCACTTCAATACCCACTATGGCGATCCTAAGGATTCCATCGGTAAGCGTTATCGCCGTCAGGATGCCATCGGTACTCCATTCTGTATCACCGTTGACCACGAGACACCAAACGACCACAAGGTAACTCTGCGTTATCGTGATACCATGGAGCAGGAGCGTGTAGCTATCTCTGACCTCCGCAGCATCATCGAGGAGCGCGTAAGTATTACTAGCGTATTAAAGAAACTTGGTAATGAAATTAAGAATTTCTAAATATCTCTTCTTGCTCGTGATGGCAGTGTTCGCCCTGTCATCATGCAGCGAGGATGATAACACCGTAGATGAGTATGCCAACTGGCAGGAACGCAACGAGCAGGCTTTTGACGATACTTTGGCTTATGCCCGTCAGCAGATAGCCAACGGTAGCGATGAATGGAAGGTAATACTCAAATGGTCGCTGCAAAAACAGACACCTAACAAGGATACTAATGGTAATGCTGTGCCTTTGACTTACAAGGATGCTGATCACATCGTGGTTCGCGTGTTGAAGGAAGGCAAGGGCAGCGGATGCCCTATGTACACCGATTCTGTGAAGGTGAGCTATCTTGGCAGATTGCTGGGCACTGATACTTATCCTGCAGGTTATGTATTCGATAAGACCTTCGAGGGTACCTACGACAAGGCCACTGCTCAGGTTACAACCAATTTGGCGAGTGGCTGGATAGATGGTTTTACCACAGCCGTGCTCAAAATGCACATCGGCGATCATTGGCTGGTGTATATCCCATATCAGCTGGCTTATGGTTCTACCCAGAGTTCGAGTAGCGTAATCCCTGCCTATTCCATGCTTCGCTTCGAGATAGTGCTCGACAGCTACTATCGTCCGGGTCAGGTAATACCGGGTTCTAGAGCTGCTGCCCAGGCACTCAAGGGAGAATGGATTACAGAGTAGGATTTTTGGGGGATTTACACCTTATTATATATAGGTGATAGAATAGGAGCGTTCCTAGGATTGCCATCTGATGGCATTCTTAGGAACGCTTTGTGTTAACATACCTTTTTGATGTGTTAACAAGTGTTTGTGTTCGTGCACAAAACGCAATCTATATTAAAAAAATGTTAGTTTTCTGCATTTTTTCGGCTAAAAGTATTGCAGTTTCAGAAAATAGTTGTACCTTTGCATCAGAAAAAATAAGTTTTAGGTTTTTAGTTAGGTAATAGATTTTATTAGGTTTAGTTGTTAGGTAAAGTTAAGATTGTTGTTCATTGGTTTATTGGTTTTAGTTAAGGTAGTTAGAAAAGATTGTTTATTCAAGGACGACAGGTGTTAGTTAAGGTAAGAATAAGATTGTTTATTCAGTGACGACAAAAAACAGTACTGTTCCGCTCTGCGGAAGTTAAGTTTTGGGAAAAACAAAGGTACGAAATTCATGTAATTAAATAAAGGTGGCGATTCCTTCCGGGAGTCGCCATTTTTTCGTTAACGCAATTAATAAGAGAAAAAATATGTTATTCAAGAATAAGACAGATTATCTGATGGAGTCGATACGCGAGGGTAGGGCGATGGCTCGCAGCGAGAAACTCAATCTCATCGTGGGGTTGAGTATTCCATCCATGCTGGCACAGATTTCCACCGTGATGATGTTCTTCATCGATGCATCCATGGTGGGACATCTGGGTGCTGAGGCTTCGGCAAGCATCGGACTTATCGAGTCAACCAACTGGCTCATTGGCAGTTTGCTCAGTGCGGCAGCTACCGGTTTCTCGGTGCAGGTGGCTCATTTCATCGGAGCCAACGATTTCGTGAAGGCTCGCCAGGTATTCCGCCATGCCCTGATATGCGGTTTGGTGTTCAGCCTTTGTGTTACCCTGGCATGTGTAGGAGTGCATTCTCATCTGCCTTATTGGCTGGGTGGCGGTGCTGATATTGCGGGCAATTCCTCACGGTATTTTCTGATATACGGTTTGGCGTTGCCCTTCGTATTTCTGTATCATATCTCCGAGATGATGCTCAAGTCGGCAGGCAACATGCATACCCCGAGTGTGATGGCGGTGCTGATATGCATCTGCGATGTGGTGTTCAATTACCTCTTCATCTACGTCATGAAGATGGGCGTAGTGGGAGCTGCCTGCGGCACGGCGCTTGCCTATATCTGCATCTCGCTGCCCAATCTCTACCTCACGGCATGCCGTAACCGGATACTCAATCTGCGTCAGGACAAGGAACCTTTCCGATGGGTGAAGGAATACCTGCACCATGCCTGCAAGATCAGCATCCCGATAGCCATACAGAATGTCCTGATGAGCGGTGCGCAGATCGTGAGCACCATGATTGTGGCACCATTGGGCAATATCGCCATTGCTGCCCACTCGTTTGCCATCACCGCCGAGAGCCTCTGCTATATGCCGGGTTATGGTATCGGTGATGCCGCCACCACCCTGGTGGGGCAGACGCATGGTGCCGGGCGTACCGATCTCTGCCGCAATTTCGCCTATATGACGGTGGGATTGGGCATGTTCGTGATGGCATTGATGGGAGTGGTGATGTATGTCTTTGCCCCCGAGATGATAGGTGTGCTCTCGCCGGTAGAGAGCATCCGCGAGCTGGGTACCACCTGCCTTCGCATCGAGGCCTTTGCCGAGCCTTTCTTTGCAGCGAGCATCGTAACCTATTGTGTCTGCGTGGGAGCGGGTGATACCCGGAAGCCAGCCGCCATCAATCTGGGTACCATGTGGCTGGTGCGCCTCACCCTGGCTTACGCCCTTTCCAAGAGCTATGGCTTGGAAGGTGTCTGGATTGCGATGGCTACGGAGCTTACCCTCAGAGGCACGCTTTTCCTCATCCGACTTTACCGCGGTTCGTGGATGAAGAGCTTCCAATGTTAGTTTTACGTTAAGATTTGCAGGTATTGGGGAAGATAATCTCCCAAATGTTTGCAAATCTTTTTTATTTTGTGTAATTTTGCAAGCGGAATATTTGAAACAAGAAATTTTATAAATCAATAGCAGATGAAACTAAGAAAGATTTTTGCAGCGTTTCTGCTGTGTTTATCTGTGGGAAGTGCGATGGCACAGATGCCAGCCATTCCTGTGGATAAGAATGTAAAGATTGGTCATCTCGACAATGGATTGACTTACTACATTCGTCACAACAGTTATCCTGAGCATGTAGCCAGCTTCTACATTGCCCAGAAAGTGGGTTCTATCAATGAGAACGATGATCAGCGCGGTTTGGCTCACCTCCTCGAGCACCTCGCCTTCAACGGTACCGATCACTTCAAAGGTAATTCCCTCCAGGATTACCTGCAGAGCATCGGTGTACAGTATGGCCGTAATCTTAACGCCTATACATCAGTAGAGAAAACCGTATATTACTTCACCGATGTACCTACTACCCGCCCTACAGCCGTAGATTCATGCATGCTCATCCTCAAGGATTGGAGTAACGGTATCTCTCTTACCGAGGAAGCCATCAATGACGAGCGCGACGTGGTACACAATGAGTACCGTATGCGCATCGTGGGTCAGCAGCGCATGATAGAGCGCTCTTTGCCAAAGCTTTATCAGAACAACAAGTATGGCTACCGTTTCCCTATCGGATTGATGAGCGTCATCGACGGCTGCAAGCCGGAAACCCTGCGTGCTTACTACCGCAAGTGGTATCGCCCTGACAATCAGGCAATCATCATCGTGGGTGATGTAGATGTCAACCATATCGAGAACAAGATCAAGGAGCTCTTCTCGGGCATCAAGGTGCCTGCCAATGCCGCCAAGATTGAGCCGGTGGAAGTTGCCGATAATGATACCGCCATCTACGTAATCGACAAGGACAAGGAGCAGCAGTATGATATCTTCAATATCTTTATGAAGCATCCTGCCATCCCTAATGCGATGAAGGGCGACATGAGCTATCTCATGAAGGGATACATGGACAATGTGGTTACCTCTATGCTGGGTGCACGCTATGCCGAGATTGCCCAGGAAGCTGACTGCCCATTCCTTCAGGCAGGTGCCGACGACGGCGACTTCCTGCTCTCTTCTACCAAGGGTGCCTTCAGTCTTATCGGTGTGGCAAAGCCAGGTAAGGTAAAGGAGGCTTATGCTGCCGTATTGCGCGAGGCAAAGCGCATGCACGACTTCGGATTCACCGCCACTGAGTATCAGCGTGCCAAGGAGGAGTTCCTGAGCCAGGTAGATAAGACGCTTGCCAACAAGGATAAGATGAAGAACGAGCAGTTTACCACCCAGTATGTGGATAACTTCATCTCCAACGAGCCAATCCCATCGGTAGAGGACGAGAGTCAGTTCTACAAGATGCTAGTACCTCAGCTGCCATTGGAGGCCATCAATGCCTATGCCAAGCAGCTGGTTTGCCAGAGCGATACCAACCTGGTATCGATGGTGCTGATGCGCGAGGCAGAGGGTGCCGTTTATCCTACCGAGCAGGAGCTTGCCGATATCGTGAAGCAGGTGCGCTCAGAGAAGCTGGAGGCATATGTGGACAACGTGAAGCAGGAGCCATTGATGGCTCAGTTGCCTAAGCCGGGCAAGATCAAGAAGACCGTAGAGAACAAGCAGCTGGGTTACAAGCAGCTTACCCTTTCCAACGGTGCCAAGGTGGTATTGAAGAAGACCGATTTCAAGGATAATGAGATTCTCTTCTCTGCCAATGCCAAGGTGGGTTACTCAGCTCTCGAGAAGAGCGATTACCCTAGCATCATGCTGATGAGCGAGGCTTGGGGTGCCAGCGGTTTGGGCGATTTCTCAAGCACCGAGCTTGAAAAGGCGCTCGCAGGCAAGCAGGCAGGTGTAGGCTTCTCCATCAAGCCTTACAGCCATGGCCTCTCGGGTAATTCTACTCCTAAGGACATTGAGACCCTGATGCAGCTCATCTATCTCAAGATGACAGCATTGAGCAAGGATGAGAAGTCGTTCAAGAATCTTCAGAATACCTTTGCCACTGTTCTTGCCAACCAGAGCAACAATCCTAACATGGTATATCAGGATTCATTGCAGAGCACCCTTTACCTGGGTAGCAAGATTGGCCGCATTCCTACTTCTGATGAGATCAACGCCATCAACTACGATCGCCTGATGGCGCTTGCCAAGGAGTATTACGGCAATGCCAAGGACTTCACCTTCTACTTCGTGGGCAACTACGATGAGAAGACCCTGCTCCCACTCATAGAGCAATATATTGCCAGCTTGCCAAACAAGGGTTTCAAGCTGAAGAACAAGGAGATTCCATACGCCAAGGGCGAGGTGAAGAACAACTTTACCAAGGCGATGTCAAATCCTCAAACCCAGGCATCAGAGATATGGAGCACCAAGTTGCCATTCTCTATGCAGAACATGGTACTGGCAGACGTAACCGCCCGACTGCTGGAGATGCAGTATCTGCGCACCATCCGTGAGCAGTTGAGTGCAGCTTACCATGCAGGAGCCACCTTCGGCATGCTCCGCGATTTCGACGACAAGGCTGCCATCAGCATTACCGCCAATGCCGGCTTGAATCCGGAGAAGGCTGATACCGCCATCACCTATTTCTTCAAGGGTGTAGAAGAGGTAGAGAAGCAGGTAGATGCTGCCGACTTGCAGAAGGTGAAGGAGATTCTCCTGAAGCAGGCAGGTGTGGATGAGAAGAACAATGCCTACTGGCTTGGCGTTATTGCCAACTATACAGGTATCGGTTTCGATAACCATACCGGCTACAAGGAGTTCGTGAAGAACCTCCGTGGCGAGCAGGTTTCCGACTTCCTCAAGAATGTACTCATGAAGAGCGGCAACCATGTCGAGGTAATCATGAAGGCTGAGAAGAGCCAGGAATAATATCCCCCCGCTGGGATATCATTCCGATCAGCATAGAAATCCAAAAAGTCCCGTTGAACGATTTTACTCGCCAACGGGACTTTTTGCCTTTTCTCTTTGTAGTACCAAAGAGTCATTCTGAAAATAATCTTTTTACGTAATTTCCTTTCTCTCTTACGTAAATTTCCTCAAGAGCACTCTCTTGCGAAAGTTACCCTTAGTCATTCTTCTTTGCCTTTGAAGCAAGAGCCTCACGGCGATCGTTGAGAATCTCCTGGCACTTGTTCAATGCCATATTCTCACTCATTGTGTTGACCTTAATTAAATCATTCATAACCTATTGTGATTTGTTAACGGTGCAAAGATAGGGTTTTCCTGTCATATTCGGGGATACTTTTTGAGAAATTTATGCTAATAATCGTTCTTTTTTGATGTATGTCAAAAAAATGAAACATTTATGTCTTTTCTGAACGATATTTTGAACCTTTTGATGCCTCTTTCGTCTAAGAAAATAACAAATAATGATGAAAAAAGCATTTTTTGAAACGAGAGTTACAATTATAATAAATAGAAAGTAAAAAAATGAAAAAGGTATTTTTTATGGCTGCCCTGGTGCTTGCCAGCACTTCCGGCAGCAATGTATGCGCAATGAATGAAGCTGTTCAGGAGGCTTCACTTTCAGAATTGATGCCTGTGAAGAAAACAACTAAAAAGACATCGAAGAAGAAAACTACTACCAGCAGCAGCATCATCAGTGGCATTCTGAACAATGTGATAGGTTCTGCCACCTTCTCGCAGGCAGATCTCTGTGCCCATACCTGGAAGTACAGCAAGCCGGGTTGCGCCTTCACCTCAGAGAACCTGCTGGCAAAGGCTGGCGGCGAGATTGCAGCCAACAAGATTGAGGAGGATCTGAGCAAGTACTACAATAAGTTCGGCTTCAGCCAGAGCAATACCTACTTTACCTTCAAGACCGATGGCACCTTTGCTGCCAAGATTGACGGCAAGGCATGGAACGGTACCTATACCTTCGATGAGAAGACGCATGCCATTCAGCTGAAGGGCTTGCTGCTGAGTGCTTCGGGTTTTGCCACCCGCACCACCAATGGCATCAGCCTTCTCTTCGAGCAGAAGAAGCTGCTCACGCTAGTCAAGACCCTGAGCAAGCTGAATCTTACCGGCAGCACTACGATGAGTGCCGTGAGCAGCATTGTGGATAACTACGATGGCGTGCGCATGGGCTTCGAGATGACGAAGTAAGATTGATTGCACTATAAGATTTAAGATTTTTAGAAGAACGAGTATTTCTTGTATTCTTAATTAAAAACTATATTCAGTAGTGTTGAACTTATGTTCAGCAGTGCTGAACTTAAGTTCAGCACTGCGGAACATAACTTTCTTCGTGGATTACAAACATTTACACCGTGAAGAGACCAATATTTCCTAGTGAGATAAAATAGTAGTATTCGAAGTTTCTATTTTATCTCAACCTGGAGAGGATTCTTCAATGCATCCAGGTAATCTTTGATGCGAATCTGCCATTCGGCATAGCTCCTTACATCATATTTGCTCCATGCAGCACCGAAGTAATAGCTGTACTTCTCCCCGTTCTTCAAGCCACGCTTCAAGCCGAGGGCATGACCGGTGGCACCATCGTGCTTCTTATCGAAGAGCTGGTAGTAGGTGTGGTCGATGCCTTCTGGGAAGAGTACGCCCACATATACCTGCGAATTGTTCACCTCGATGTTATCCGTAGGGTCGGCATAGCTTACGTAGTCCTTGGCGAAGGTCTTCGTCTCCGTATCCTCCTCGTGGATTGGGAAACCGGTGGCGAAATCGGTAGGAGTGGTCAAGCCGTCATACCATACGGTCATCTTGTTGAAGTTGCTGCCCTTGTCGAGCGAGATGATGCGGTGCTCCACCACGTTCTTCATATCGCCTACGGTAGATGGGCTGTAAGTCAGTTCTACGGTGAAGCGGAGCGGACCGTTATCCAATATCCTGTAATCCTTGTAGCAGTAAGGCAGAACCTGGTTCTTGCCCACCATCAGGCTTGGTGCACCCAATCCCAGGGTAGCACCCACACGATAAGGATCCAATCCGTTGCCATGGTCGAGATGGAAGGAGGTGAGGATATCCATTTCTCGTGATTCTGTCTGAAGAGACTTGATTTGCTTGGCAAGAGCAGCTGCCTTTGCTGTATTCTTCTCTACCTTCTCCTGCTTCTGCAAGGCTCTCACCTTGGCATCCATCTTATCGCCCTTGATATTTCCGTTCATATCCTTTACGTATCGCTCGTAAACCACGGTATCAGGAGTGTTCTTCACCCAGATGTCGGTGCCGAAGGAGCGCTCGCCGGTCTTCTGAAGGGCAGGGCCATATACGCGGTAGGCGCATCGGTCGTTCTCCCATGCGATATCATCTTTTCTTATCTTATAGAGAGCGCCGGTGGCATAAACCTTCTGCTGGTAAGGCTTGCCGATGCTCACGTAGTAAGTGGCAGAGCCGTGAGGGCGCACGCTGGCATCTATGAGCAGAAGACCATCGTGGGTAATCTGCGAGCCAATCTGCTGTCCGCGCTTGTTCTTCACGATATAAGCCTCTCCCTTCTTGGGGGTGGCATTGCCCAGCTTCGCCTTCACCTCGCTCATGTTGAGAGAGATGAGTTCCGTGCGGGGGGTGGAAGTTGGATTGCTTACCACGATGGTAGCTTGCTGAGCATGGCAGTAGCTAGAACCTGCCAGCGCCATGAGCATCATCAGGCTCCTGGCCGTGATGCTCTTCATCATTTTTCCATGAATCTTTTTCATTTTGATTTGTTTGTTTTTTATTTAATACGAATGAATAGTTGTTGATACTGAATAAAAATTTCTCGCAGCTTTTCTACGAAACTGCGAGAAATGTCTTTTATTCTTCTATAATGGAAATCTCCATGCTGATATCCTCCTTAGGGCGGTCACCACGCATGGTTTCGCAGTTCTGGATCTTCTCCACTACGTCAAGGCCTTCCTCTACCTCGCCGAAAACGGTGTACTGGTTGTCGAGGAATGGGGTTCCGCCCACCTCGGTGTAAGCCTTCTGCTGCTCCTCGGTAAACTTAGGGTAACCCTGCTCCCTGCAGCGCTTCTTGGTTTCATCCACCAGCTCATCCTGCAGCTTCATCAAGCCCTCACGGTCGCGGTTGCGGCGGAAGTTCATGATTTCATCATGGTGCTCCTTGGCAAGCTGGTTGAAGATGTTCTGCTCCATCTGCATGCCCATCTGCTTCTCCATCTGCTTCAGCTCGTTCTGCTTGTAGGTCTTTCCCCATACAATATAGAACTGGCTGCCGCTGCTCTCACGCTCAGGGTTCACCTCGTCGCCCAGACGGGCAGCGCTCAAGGCACCGCGTTTGTGGAAGAGCTGTGGATAAACAAACTCGGCAGGGATGGTGTAATCAGGTCCGCCCGTGCCCAGCATCTTGCCCTTTGGAGCGCCCTTGCTGTCAGGGTCGCCGCCCTGGATCATGAAATCCTTGATGACACGGTGGAAGAGTGTGCCATCGAAATATCCCTCTTTTGCCAACTTGATGAAGTTGTCACGATGCTGAGGTGTCTCGTCGTAGAGGCGCACCTTGATGTCGCCCTCTGAAGTCTTTATCAATACTTTAGCCATATTTCTTTTTTGTTTCTATCTTGTTTATAATTCAATCAATCCTTGGAATTATAATTCAATCAATCCTCGGATTTTAATTTGATAAATCCTCGGATTTTTTTATATATTTATTTTTCCTTAGAATTTTCCCATTCGTTCCACTGCTTCATAGCCTCCTGCCAGTCGGTTTGCTCACCGCTGGCGATGGCATCCTTCTGCTTCTCTGCCTCATCACGTGCCTTGTCTCTTGCACGTTTCGCCTTCATGGCTTCGATGGTGGCATCGTCGAGAATCTGGATGGCGCCACGCTTGATGGCATTCTGCAGTTCCTCCTCGCCGAAAGCCTTGCCCGGCTCATTGAAGTCAGAGATGTTGAATTCATAATCCACACGAAGGTCGTGGCGTATCAATTTCTGTTGCAAACGGTTGCCGGCATTCTTCAGGCGCAGCAACTTTCCGATTTCCTTGATTTCTCCTGCTGAGTATTTGTTTCTTCCCATTAATTATTTATTAATATTATATTTCTTTCTTTTTCTTTCCTGCGTTTCAGCGTTTCAGTGTTTCACCTATATTTCCGTCTCTACTTCCACGCCTTCTTCTGGTTCACCTCTATCAATCTGTCGAATTCGAAATCCGCCTTGATCTTATCCAAAATTCGCTTCACGATGATGTTCATCACGCTACCCTTGCTGTAGTTCGCCGTGCACATGAAGTTCACCCGTCCCTCCTTTACCAGCTGGCAAGCCATGGCCTCCTTCTGGGGCGTATCATATACGGCAATGGAATGGCCGCCGTGCTCCTTCACCATCTTCATGCAGGGCACATCGGTTTCTCCATCCCCGAAATAAATCATTCGCGGAAAAGGGATAGGGCGCTTGTTATCAGGAATATACTGGTTCACCCTGCTGTTGTCGCTCACCTGACGGATGCCCTTGTTGATCTTGAAGAGAAACTGCGTCTTCGTGGTATAATCCACGGCTACGGCTGGCCAGTAGGCGATGCCATCCTCATTATAGAGAAACGAGCAGGCATAGATGTTCTCGAATTCCTGAGCGATGGGTGTGCCCTCTATCATCTCCTTCAATCCCGAGGAGTTGATGTAGTGCTTGATATCAAGGCCGATGCTTGCACCATATTCGTTGATGAACGAGAACCATTGCCTTACGCCACGGAAGAGCTCTACATTCCTGCCGAAGCTCTGAAAGGATTCGCGGGTGAGCGAGATATGGTTCTTCTTTGCTTCATCCAGCATCATATACATATAGGTGAGAATGCCGTTGGCATCCTTGCCCACGGCAAGCTTCCGGTTTTTATCCCAGAATTCCTCCTTCGTCTTTCCGGTTGCCTGGATGAATCCGAACTCCTGCATGTTGCCGGGAGATAATGTCCCGTCAAAATCATAAACCAGTGCTACCTGCGGTCTTTTCTTTGCCATATCCCGTTTCCTTTCCTTCTTTTACTAGAACTTGTCTTTTTCTTCTCTTGCTGGAACTTCCGCCCCTTCATAACCTGCAAATATACATATTTTTCTGCGATAAAGCCATAAGCAGATATATAAAAAAACATAAAGACACGAAAAAAGGCGTGTAAAACTCATTTTCAGAGCCTTACACGCCTTTGATCTTTATGCTAATCTAATAACTTCTCTATGATGAGAGAGATTACTTAACCTCCTCGAAATCTGCATCCTGAACATCCTGAGCGCCATCGTTAGCACCCTGCTGTGCCTGCTGGCCACCCTGTGCACCCTGAGGACCTGCCTGCTGGCCACCCTGGTACATCTGCTGAGAAGCTGCCTGCATTACGGTGTTCAAGTTGTTGATAGCTGAATCGATGGCTGCAACATCACCTGCCTTGTGAGCATCCTTCAACTGCTGCAATGCCTGCTCGATGCCTGGCTTCTTGT
>ERZ831979.829-NODE-829-length-32226-cov-4.791489_pt1 | contig 32226 bp, 35 predicted proteins | sample MGYA00519952_ERZ831979 | MGnify/ENA primary metagenome ERZ831979 (study PRJEB31850, sample SAMEA3708723) | human gut metagenome | biome: human gut; feature: human-associated habitat; material: faeces | place: China | collected 2014 ...
ACGCCTTTTCGAGAAAACGATTCTGCTGATCGTTCACACGAAGCGGAAGTTCGACGATGTAGGAAGAGGTGGAGGTGCGCATAAGGCAATGTTACTTCACGTTCGAAAACTTTGTGCGCCTTACCTCTCATTGAAATGAGAGGCTTGCGGCGCACGGGTTCTGTCAAGACCTGGCGGAAGGTCCCGCCGAAGATCGTGATCGATGCGCCGGGCGTGCAGGTGCCCGACAACGCCGGCGAGGGACTCTTTTCGAAGTGCTTCATCCTCGCCGTCACGAATCCGCAGCCGATGATCTTCTGTGTCTCGCTCATGCCGCAGTTCATCGACCCGGAGATCGCCTACGTCCCGCAGGTAACCTTCATGATCGCGGTCTACGCGCTGATGGTCTTCGTCTGCATGATTTTTTACGCGCTCATCGCCGACCGCATGCGCGTCTTCCTCGCAAGGGGCAGCGGCCCGAAGCTCATGAACAAGGCGAGCGCCGTGATCTTCATGCTGCTCGCCTGCTGGGTGCTCTGGAACACGGCGCAGCCGTTCCTCTGAGACACCCACAAAGAGGTGTTTCCAAAGGCGCCCGCCTTTGGCACAATGCTCACTTGAATGTCCAGCCCGGCGCATTCCGCGTCCGGGCCGCTCCAATTTGAAGATACGCACACCTCATCATGCTTGAAGGCATCGTCCTCGGCCTCTTCGCCGCCGCCATCCTCTCCTGCGCACTCACGGGCCATACGGTCATCTGGGCACTCATCGCAGGCTTCTTCCTCTTCTCGGGCTACGGGCTCTTCCGCGGACACGGCCTCAAGGCGCTCGGCGCCATGGCCTCGAAGGGCGTGCGCACCATCATGGGCATCGTGATCGTCATGGCGCTCATCGGCATGCTCACGGGCTCGTGGAGGGCTTCGGGCACGATCGCCCGTCTCGTCACGGATGCGGCGAGCTTCATCACGCCCGAATGGGGACTTCTTGCGGCCTTCCTTCTCAACGGTCTTCTCTCCACGCTGACGGGCACGGCCTTCGGCACGGTCGCGACGATGGGCGTCATCACCGCCACGATGCTCGACGCCATGGGCGTGAGCCCGCTCCTTTCGGGCGGCGCCATTCTCGCGGGCGTCTTCATGGGCGACAGGTGCTCCCCCGTCTCGACGAGCGCCGCGCTCGTCGCCGTCGTCACGAAGACGAACCTCTACACCAACCTGAAGCTGATGGTGAAGACGAGCGTCGTGCCGCTTCTGGCCGCATGCGCCGTCTATGCGGCCATCGGCCTTCTCAATCCCGGCAGGGATGCCGGCATCGACGTCACGGGCATCTTCCGCAGCGCCTTCTCGCTCCACTGGACGACCTATCTGCCCGCCGTCGTACTCCTCGCACTCATCTTCCTGAAGTTCTCGATCCGCCTGACCATGGTGGCCAGCACGCTCGCTGCGGTCCTGCTGTGCGCGTTCGTCCAGGACATGCCCTGGCGCACGATCGGCGAGACGCTCGTGCTGGGCTTTGCGCCCGAGGACCCGGGGGTGGCGAAGATGCTCGCGGGCGGCGGCCTCGTCTCGATGCTCCCCGTCTGCGCGATCATCCTGATCTCCTCGACCTATTCGGGCCTGCTCGAGGGCACGGGCCTCATCGCCCGTCTCAAGGGACTGCTGCCCGGCGTCGCGCGCCGCCTAACGCCCTTTGGCGCCGTCCTGACGACGGCCGTCGTCACCTGCGGCATCGCCTGCAACCAGGCCCTGCCCGTGATGCTCACGAACCAGCTCTGCGACGAGGTCCGCCCCGACCGCCAGAAGATGGCGATCGACCTTGAGAACACCGTCATCGTGATCGCGCCGCTCATCCCGTGGTCGATCGCGGGCGCCGTGCCCATCGCCTCGGTCGGCGCACCCGCGGCCTGCGTGCTCGCGGCGTTCTACCTCTGGTTCCTGCCGCTCTGGCAGTGGATCCTCGCATTCGTCGAGCGTGCGCGGCAGACTCGCGAAGCCTGATCCAGACGACCTCTGACACCGCCGGACTCAAAAAAGCAAAAAAAATGGAGCACGTTTCAGCGCTAAGAAACGTGCTCCAAATCGTACTACATGTCTGTACGTTGTCTGACTGGTCTACATGCGGCCCAAACGCACAGTAGTAGGACCGCCCCTCAGTCGACCAGGTATAGCTCCATTGGCGGAAGCGGTGTCCGTAGAACCACCTCGCCACGCCCTCGACACAACTGCGACAGAATTGGCGCGAAAACGGTGCCAATCAACGGGGAGCGAGGTACTATGACAGGGTTGGCGACAAACGTGCGACGCGAACTCGCCGAATATTCGCCGCCTGTCTTTATGGCCAGCTTTATGGCCAAGGTTCTCACCCATGAAAGTCACAGCAAAAAACATCAACAGCCTGCCAGAGGGCATGCACAGAGTCGATAGGGGTCTGTACGTCCGTCAACGGGAGGGCAAGCGCCCCACGTTCTACTTTGTCTACACAATCCTCGGGAAGCGCAAGGAGCTTTCCCTTGGCCCGGTGTCAGGCATCACGATCACGCAGGCCCGGGCAAAGGCCGCCGAGTACCATCATCTCCTAGAGACCGGCGTCGACCCGCAGGCCGCCAAGAAAGAAAAGCTCCGATCCATGCGAGACGCCGGATCGGTTGACAAGGCCGCGTACACTTTCGCCGACCTGCTCCGTGAGGCGCTGCCGACAATAGAGAACGCGAAGCGCTGGAGGAACGCGAAGCATCGAGCGCAGTGGCAGTCTACGCTCGAGACATATGCCCTGCCTGTACTCGGACCCAAGCCCGTCGAGGACGTAACGCGCGACGACGTCCTTGCCGTCCTCGGGCCAATCTGGGACTCCAAGTCCGAGACCGCGAGTCGTCTGCGCGGCAGGCTCGAGGCCGTCTTCTCCTACGCGATCGCAACAGGCAAGCGAGTCGCAGCAAACCCGGCGACGTGGAGGGGAAACCTCGACCTCTTTCTGCCGCCACCTTCTCGTGTCCAGAAGGTCGAGCACCATGAGGCGCTCTCCCTTGATGAGACTCGGGCGCTCCTCGAGGAATGGAACCCGCCCAAGTCGATCAGTGCGAGCGCGATTGTCTTCGGCATCCTGACCGCCTCACGCGTCGGAGAGTTCGTCAAGGCGCGATGGGACGAGATCGACTTCGATGCCCGAGTCTGGTCCGTGCCGCCCGAGCGCCGAAAGGATCAAAAGCCATACCCGCACCGTGTGCCGCTTTCCGACCAGGCTGTGTACATCCTCAGCCAAATCGAGCGGAAAGGCGAGTATGTCTTTGCACGGTCGGCGGGTTCACACATCTCACTGGAGACGCCACGCGTGGTGCTCCAGAAGAAGGTCGGCCACGGCACGATGCACGGCTTCCGATCGACTTTCCGTGACTGGGCGGCAGAGCAGGGCTTTGATCGCACGCTTGCAGAGAAAAGCTTGATGCACGCCACAGGCAATGAGGTCGAGCAAGCGTATCAACGCTCCGACCTGCTCGAGCAGAGGCGTCCCCTCATGCAGTCATGGGCCGACACGATCATGCCGAAGAAGAAGTGACGTTTTCCAAAGGCACAAAAAACGCCCCACCTACCAGCGAAGGTAAGTGGGGTTAGTTCTCCAATAGGCCTGACGAATCACATTTGCCTTGACTCAACTTTTATTTTGCGATAATATTTCACCTGCCAAGTGAAAATACTTGGCAGGTTAGGAGAAATGAATGAAACTCACAGAGTATGGAAAACTTGTTCGCAAAGCGAGATTAGATGCCGAAGTGACCATGCTCGACATGGCTCGTAGCATTGGAGTCGCACCATCATTCCTTAGTGGAACTGAAGTTGGATCCAAAAAGATTTCGGCAGAATTTCTTGAAAAAGTAGTCAGCTATTTTGAAAGCAAAAACATCTGCATTCCCGGCCTTCGAACCGCGGCTGATGTATCCAACAAAAATGTTCCGCTTGACGGGCTCACTCCTTCACAGCAGTTCTTGGTGGCAGGATTCGCCCGAGCAAATCTCTCTCAGGAAAAAATAGATCAACTCGCAACCCTTTTACACAAGCTACAGGAGGACGAAAAGCGATGATTTCAAATCAGCGAGTATCTAAAGGATACAAAGTCGCACCAAAATCCATAAAAGAGATTCGCTCAATCGCTCTCGCCGCCCGGGAAGCTTTTAACTACGTTGATAACGCACCCGGCATGTTTATAGAACGACTTATCAGCGAAGGAGTCATTCATGTTGTTGAAGATGACAGTCCTCTGTTGGCCAAGTCCATAGAGGGATTTTATTCACCCTCTGCGATGTGTATGCTCATGAGGGATAGAGATTACATCGCTAGTGTTGAAAGTACCAACGGTAGATCTCTTTTTACATTTGCCCACGAATTCGGTCACATGATTCTAGGCCATGAGCGAACTCTGAATCGAGAAGAAACACTAGAACACAAGGCATTTGAAGACTCAGAATGGCAAGCCAATACGTTTGCCGCAGAGTTTTTGATGCCTTTGCCAATCATTGAGGCTAAAGACATGCGCATTCCAGAAGAATTATGTGAAGAGTTTGGAGTTTCCTTTGATGCGGCACGTTGGCGGCTAAGGAAACTTGGACGAATATGAGAAGAGCGCTGAAGAACTGCAACTTCTTCAGCGCTCCGGGGTATGTGCGAGCGAGTACCCTTTGACTCGATGTTAACGCTTGGGCATTATCCACTAGCCCAAGGGCGATGTCAACTCATTGCTCGCTCGCGGAGGACTCGTTATGAGGACTACCGTTAAAGCTCGCAAGAGCAAGCTTGTATTTTGTACATCATATAAACACTGGCGTACAGGTAAAATTATGCGCGCTTCTGATTATGGGTATAAAGCCTGGCCTTTTTGGGTTAGAGTAGCAACAAGCTAGCAATGGCCCCTAGATTGTCATCACGATCTAGGGGCTTCTGTTATTTTCACGACTGCCTCTTTGTCTATCGCAGTCCGCTCAGAAAGCTCGACGCCTCGTCGAACCAGCTCTGCGCCTCGCTCGACAAGGTCCGTGCATCGGGCAAGCTGCTTTCTTTCAGCGTCGCAGGTACCGCTGGCGGCTGCGGACAGTCGACGGCGGGCTGCGTCGGCCTCACGGCGCACCCTGTCAAGGTCGCCAGACAAGTCACTAGCGCGAGCCAGTGCGGCATCGCGCACCTCCCACGCTTCAACCAGGCTCTGTGCATAGGTTCTCTCCTTCTCACGATACTTCACCTCCAACGCATGAGCGCGTGTCGCATAATCCTCGCGCAAGGCGGCAATGTCCTCGCCGTAGAGCGCGGCGGCATACTGGTACCCGCCTGTAAAAATGGCAACGCCCGCAAAGAGCACACCGACCGTCTTCTGGATCATTTCAGCGCCTCTCTCCACGCCTTTACCGCCTTCGCAGAGATGAGCGCAATGAGGCTCACCCCCAAACCGAAGAAGACTGCGTAAGTTCCTACGGCTTGCCAAGTCAACTCCTCAACCATCATTAGCTCCCCGAGCCGCAAAGCCACAATCAAATTTGATAAAATATGCTCCATAGAACCCCAACTCAAGGTCTATCCAAGCCGTTCAGTCGCCACAACTGAGCGGCTTTTTTCAGCTTACTGGGCACTCTTTCTCTCATGCCCCAATTGCAATGCGCCGCATCAATGCCGAACCTCCAAGATTGAGTTTGGCTCAACGGCCTGAAAGTACCTCTGCAAATAGCGGAACTCATCAGGAGTCATACCTTGCGCAGAATAGATGTTCGTTCCTTGCGCACCAACATCCCACTCCCCAGCATGCTCAGGGAAATGCTTTGCATAAACAGACTCAACCGAGAAGGTCGGATGATTAGGCTTTTTGTACTTATCCCCTAAGTGGCCGCGAGCATCGGCAGACATAGACCCGCTGTTCAACTCCTTCCACGCGCCGCGCAAGTCGTAGTTGTACAGGTCCCGCATGCGATTGTTTTCCATCGCCCATTGGGCAAATGCCGCCTCCTCTTCGTCAGACAGCGGCGTATTGAACTCGCCTGTCATGTCACGAGCAAAAAGGCTCCCAAACGTTTCCGCCATCACTCTTCCCCTAAGAACAATCGCGCCTCGGCCTGACGCCTGCGCGTGAGTCCAGGGACCTTCTTGCCACCGGCACGATCACAATCCAAGAACTCGAGAGCAGCCCCATCGATGTCCCCGGAATTGAGCTTGTACAGAAGCTTCGGGCACCCGGTGATGACGCCATAGCTTCCAAGGTTGAAGGCAAGCGAGATCAAGGCGATGTACTGTCCCTTCGTTACGTCGTGATTGATATACCGAGACAAGTCATCGGCCACCTTCCTGATGTCAGACGCAAGCCATTCGTCCGCCTGAGCGTCAGTAATCGTCAAGCCTTCATGGACCTCAGGACCGGTATGGCCAACCCCTATGGTCCACACTCCGGCACTGCATCGATAAGCAACCAAGCGACGCCCCTCAAAGTCCTCGATAAACCGCGTCGCGCACGACGCAGGCCACGCACGAAAAGCACGCTTCTCACTTGTCATTCAATTCCTCCTTAGTCACGCCAGCACGTTTAGCCAAAGCAATCCCGATCAGACGGATAAGGCGAGTGCCGCCCCATCCAGCCATGCCCGACAAGGCACCGCACACGCCCGGCGGGAACCCTTCAAACGCAAGAAGCTCATACGAGATCAGGCCGCACATCGCGCTGATCGCACAGTGCAAAATCATCTCGCGCCACGAAAACGGCCTCCCCTCCTGCACGGATAACAGGTAGTTGAGCCAGCCGCACACGGCGGCGAAGCCCCCAGACGCCGCAAGCGCCTGGAACTCCGAAAAATCTTTGTAAGGCATCATTCCCTCCGACATTCCAGAACCGTATAGCAAAAAAAGAGGCAGATGGAAAATTCAGCCATCTGCCTCTAAAAACGCCCAATTACTTACGAACGTTGGCTTCTCTGCTCTCGGCCGCCGCCGTCAAGTCTCGCGCCTTTTCTCCGAGACGCTTGAGCTTTTCCTTCTGGCTTTCGACATACTCGCGAGCCGCCTTTTCGGTAACGGCTCCCTTATTGAGAAGAGAGGCCATATGCCTGATATTCGACATAAGCTCCTTTTCCTCTCGCTTGATTGCCGCGCCGCGACGCTGGTGCTCCTGCTCAAAGTCAACGTCTCGAACCTTGATGCCAACGGTATTAAAGAAGGCGTTCACAGGCGTCACCGCCTGACCATTTCGACCAATGCCCGTGTACCCCAACACCTCATTGCCAGTAGCATTCGCCATAGCGTTTGCAACTCGCTCGAAGTGATAGCCGCCCGCCGCAAGCGCGGGGGCAATCTGACGCCACACATAGGCCGCACGCTTTTCAGCCGCCTCCTTACCCGTGTCAGAAGCAAGAGTAATCGGCTGCCCCATGAACGTATCCTTATTCAAGAAAAGCGCACAGTACAACGAGTACGCAGGACTGCTGATGTTGAGCACTTCAGGGAACGGCATGCCGCCCATCTGGTTATCGACGTCAAACATTCCGCCGCCCGGGATGAAGTTGCTGATGTTCCAGTAGATAGGCAAGCCCGTTGTTTCGTCAGTGCCAAGACGCAGGAACTTCGGGTTTGCAAAAGCACCGTAGCCGCGCATGTACTCAGGCAACAGCTTGCCTTCAGCTTCCGCAAGCTTTTGACCCTTCTTGAACCGGGTAAACCAATCGTCATCATCGTCACCCGCACCCATCGCATAGCTCAAAGCGTTCGCCGTATGGAGCACTGTCGCAATAGCGGCAAAGCGCCACGGGTACCGAGCCGCCATGACACAGATCATCGGCAGCGTCTTGTAGGTCCACGCAAAGAAAGGAATTGCCGTATCTCTGATCTTGCGAGCGCCACCCGGCAAGTCGTCGTATGTCGGGATGAACTTAAGCGTGTAGTCAACAGCATCCTTCGGACTGAGGCCGCGATCAGCCGCAGACTTGTAGATAAGGAGTCGGAACACCTTATCTTCAAACTCATACGCCCAGCGCATGCCCTTGCGCAAACCGTAGTTCATCATGTACGTGAACACCCAGTCCGCACCGCGAGCAACCGCAGACTTCTCGGAGTCAAGCATCTTGCTGAACTCTTCGGGAAGCATCTCGGCAATCTCTTCACGAGTGAAGAGACCAGAGTAAAGCCCCGCTTCCTGCGCCTCCTTAATCCAGTCCTCGTTGTTCTTGATAGCCGTCAGAGTCTTTGCATAGGACACCGCGTCCCACATGTTGACCCCTGCAAGATGAGCCATCACGATGTTGCCGACGACGTTGTTCATATGGGAGACAGGATTGAGAGCAGTCTTACCCTCCTTCCAGTACGCCATCAGCTTCTTGTATCCGCGCATGAAACCCGTCTGAACTTCCGCATGCGGCATGATTGCGGCAAGCACATCGTCACGCACATACTTACCAGCAAGGACGCCATAGCGCTTTACGCCGCCCGTGTCGGCAATCTCAGTATCAGGAACCTTGCTGTACCCCTCCTGCTCATAGTTTGAGCAATACTCGGAGTTCTCGGCAATGCCCTTGAAGAGTCGACCAAGCGCAATGTCCTGCTGCATCTGCATCCAGCCCATCGCGAAGCGATAGCCGGCGTCTCGAATCTCGCCCATCTGGGCACGTTCTTCAGGCGTCCAGTCTCGCCAGATCGTTACAGGCTGACCAGTCTCAAGATGCTTCTTGTGCTCGAGGTCGACGACAACACCCTGCTTCTCTTTGAACTCGTAGCGAGCATCGCGGACCTCCCAGCCAAGCTTGACGAAATCAGGAACGGCCGCCGCGTCCACAACCTTGAAGCACCCGCGCCCCTTCAGCGAGCCGCCGCCAATGCCACGGCCCGCACCGTTGCGTCTGAACATATTCTTAAAGAAGTCTTCACCCGGCAGAAGTCCTCGCTTCTCATAGAATCGCGGAAGGTCCCGGCCGCGCCAACGAGCCGCAGACTCTTCAGAAAGCATGCCAAGCTCGACAAGCTCCTGAGTCTGTTTCGTCATCAAGTCAGACATCTTCGCCGCCGCCTCGACGACGTGCTGAGGAGGATTCACGCCCGGAGCAAGCATCTTTTCAACAGCGTCACTCAGAAGCTTTCGATCTTCAGAAGACCACTTCATCATTTCCTCTGCGACACCACCGGCCTCCTGCACAGCCTTGTCACAGCGAGCGGCGTAGTCACGGATCAAACGCCGCACCTCAGGCTTTGCGTAGCGGATCGAGTACGCCGTGCGCATTGCAGGAATTGCCGCCTCAAGGACATCGAGCGCAACATTCGTAGTACCGACAAGCGCATGCTCACCCCAGGCAAACTTGCGTCGGCCTGTCTCATCACGCTGAATGGCCCTTCCCCATTCGCCGCCAAGATGCTTCTTGACAGACTGGCCAAGCACAGACCTCTTGACACCTTCACCAAGCTTGAGCTTGCGGCCGCGAACATGAGCGAGGCCGTCGGCGTTGCCGCGAGCAAGCTCAACGTATTCCTCGGGCTTCAGCTCCATCTTGATACCGATCTTGCCAAGCCAGTTTTTGATCTTCGCAGTAACAGAATCCCACCACTTGCGGAACGGACTGCGACTGTCGGCATTGGCGGCAACCTCAACGAGATAAGCAAACGCTTCTTCAGCGTCACCAGGCTTAATGTCTTCCTTAACGTCAGCGATCAAGCCTGCATCAACCATGCGACGCTTCACGGCAAGCGCAGTGGCATCGCCGTTGCGAGCGCCATTGTTGATCATGTTGCGAGCGCGAAGAGCCAGGGCCTTAACTTCCTCCTTCGCGTCGGCAGCCATATGCACGCCGACTTCATGCAGGAAAACACCCTTAGCAGTATTCGTCGTCAAGTTGTTTGCAACAAGATAGACCTTCCCAGTCTTCGGATCGTAGAGGCCCTGAATGCCACCATCACCATCAACAATCTGCCCACGCTTGCGGACATCAGCAGGTATGTCTCGCGTCTCTTCGACGACGTGCACACGTCCGTCATCGCGCAGAGTACGATAAGCCTCACCGACATCAGCACTTGACGCCAGAGCCTTATCAATCTCGGCCTTCGCCTTCTGGCGCTTTGCCTCATCGGTATTGCCGCGACGCGACCCCTTCACATCAGGATCATTATGACCTACAATAGTTTCATCAGGAATGGCCTCGGATCGTTTCGGACGTGTGCGCGACGCAACATCAATCTCTTGATGTTTCGCACGTGGCGCCGAGGGTTTCTGAATATAGGCCGTTTGAAGCATTAGCTTTTTACGGCCTTTTCTTACTTCCTCCAACACGACAACTGTACCGTCATCCAATTTCTTATAGACCTTGAGTGCCGGTTGCTGGTTATAACGAGTACGCCCACCAAATTCAACCTTGTCAGGATCCGAGACGACATCCGGGATTTTCAAAAAATCCTCATCGGTCCACGGAATCTGACCTCGTTGATACTCCTTATCCGACCCGTGATGTGATTTCGTATGGGTTACAGAGCTATCGTCAATAGAATGTACATAGCCCTCATCAATGTCAACCCCCGCTAAACGAGCCTTTTCGACAAAAGAGACATCTACTGGGAAATAATCCTCAAAAGAATCTCGGCCTCGACCGCTTTTGGTTTCTCCGTTTCGGATCCTATCAAGCAAAGACTGAATCTTTTCTTTGGCAACAGAAACTGAACGACGCGACAGCTTGACTTCTTCTTCGCGTTCAGAGCCATCTACTTCTTGCCTGCCATCCGCTTCAACATCATCTTGTCCTCGGGGCTCAGGGGCGTCCCGCTGAACATCTTCCTCAACAGCTGATGACCTTCCTCCGTCTTCCATAGGCTTTTCTTCTGTGGATTCTGCGGACTCTTCAGACTGTTGTTTTCCTGCTTCTCGTTTTGCATCAATCTCTTCCTTTACTTTGTTGAAGACATCTTCTCGCGTCGGCTTCTCTCCAATAAGACTTTCCTGAGGAGACATCGCATCAAAGGCCGTATCTGCCGCTTCACCAAGGATGCGAGTCATCTCCTTGACGCTACGCTTGTTAGCATCCAGAGCCTCAGCAACAATGGCCGCCTCACCACTCTGACCAAGAGACCCCTCAGCCACATACTGGGCAACAGTCTTGCCCTCTCGTCGCGCATTTACGATGATTTGAGCCGCTTCAGCAATAATAGGACGCAAGTCAAGATCACCGCCGCCCTCGAGGCGAACCATCTTGCCAGCCACAGCGGCCATAGCATTGAGAACGCCCTTCGCTTCACCGTCAGTCGTCTCGGCATAGAGCGCAGTAAGCTGATCATTGTCATACGCCTTCTTGAAGAGCGCCGCACCAAAGCGGGCTTCACCAGACTTCGAGACAGTACCATCAGAGGACATCATGCCTGCAGCCTGCCCAGGCGGGAAGCTGCCAACAAACTGGCGGACAGTCTCATCAGTCGGATTGCCGTTCTCGTCAAACTCGAGGCGTTCAAAGTCAATGTTTGCCGCGTCATCGTTCGCCTTCTCGACAACGCTCATATCCAGATTGGAACTCGTGTTCGAGATAGAACCAACGTCAGTGCGAATCTTGTCCTCAGGCATGATGCGCACAAGCACGGGAGACTTCATCTGCTCAATAACCGCAGGATCGACACCATGACTTGCGGCATCAGCAATCAGCTCAGAGCGGTAGTTCTCAGCCTTGCCAAGCTCATAAGCACGCTGAGTAGAAGCAACGCGGCCATTACCGGCAATGGCGCGCATACGATCAGCGCCCGCAGTCTTGTACTCCTTGACCACGTTACCAGACACGTCATTAGAGGCCAGTACGTCGCCGGCCTCAACAACAGCGTACCGGACGGGAATGCGCTCACCGTCGACGGTAACTGCATAGTCAGTCTTGCCCTTGTGCGCTTCATCAACATTGCCATAGGCGACAACAGGCGCGCCATTAGCGAAGTCTCTACCGGGCGACATGCGGCCGTAGTCCAAGTTGCTTGCAATCTTCGTCATCTGGGCGACAGACGCACCAGAGGAGCGATCTCGGTTCTGCACACGCACGACACGGCCGTCAGGCAATTCCTGAGCCTCACCGATGCGCTTGCCTTCACCAACGATGCTGTTGCTTGCCTCGGCGATCTTCGGCTCAGGACGCTCGAGACGCTCCTCAACAGGGCCACTCTCAATCTCTGCACCGAGAGCATCAAGCGTCTTTGAAGTCGGAGCATACTCGGCAGGCGCATCCTTCTGTGCTTGCGCCTTAGGACCACTAGCAGAACCGGCAGAGACAGAACCGACAGCGCCGCCCATCAGCCCGCCAACGGTACCGCCGAGCGTGCCGCGCTTGAGCACCTTATTGACATTACGCTCACCAGTAGCAACCTGTTCGCCTACAGCATTGCCACTCTCTTCACCAAATTCCTGCGGAGCTTCAGTTGCCGCGCCCTTTACAACGCCACCGACGACGCCGCCCTTGGAAGGACTGCCCGCCATCTTGCGAGCAACCATACCTTCAGCACCGCCGTCAAGCAACTTGCCGAGAGCCAGGCTAATCGCACCAGACACGCCCGCACCCTTGTAACGATCAGCGAGCGGAAGGTTTTCAACGTCATCGGCAGTAAACGTATCAGCCGCATTCATCAGGGCATTCGTACCGACAGTGCCGGCCGTTGCCGCTTTCGCCAAAGCCTGCTTTGTAAGCTGTTTGCCGAGCATCTTTGCGCCCGCATTAGCCAACATAGCGGTACCCCCACCACTAATCGCAGATGCGCCCATTGTCGGCAGAGACTCAATGCCCATGTCGACAGCGGCGCCCGGGTTTTCCAAAACGAACTTCAGCACGTACACGGCGTCAGTGTCGTCAGAGTCAAGAACATGATTCATCAACTGGCGCTTTGCAAGGCCCGACTTTGACATCAGTTGATTGCGAACGTCATCCGCCATGCCTTCCCAGAACTCGCTTCCGCGCTTTGTGAAGTCATTGTCGCCAGTCACAAGACGGCCAATGTCATAGACCGCCTTGCCGACGGACGGGAAGCCTGCGATTGCAGAAGCCGCCTTGTCCTGCAGGCTATCAAGAACGCCGCCGGAGTCAGCAGTTGCCTGCAAATCTGCAACCCTCTTCCCCTCATCAATTGCATTAATGAAGTCCTCTGCGGACAATGCAGGGACCGGCGCAGAAGAAGGAGAGGCTTCAGCGCTCATCCCCTCATCAAACATATCAATTAACTCGCTTGCCTTCACTTGAAGTACCCCGTTTCAACAAGAAGTTGTTGCAACTCCCCTCGCTTGAGATTGCCCGCGTAATAGTCCTTGTAGAGATCAGTAATGTAGTCCTGAGCATCCTGCGGCAATCTTTCAACTACAGCCTTAACCTTCGGCGGAAGGTTTACGATCGACTGCTGTACGGCCTGAGCGGCCGCCACGGGAGCCTGAGCGGAGGGCTGGGACTGCAGAATGCCCGCTCGATAGAGCATTGCATTCTCAGCAGTAGCAGGAATGCCGTTCTGCCGAGCAAACCGCACAAACCCATCCATCGCTTCCTGATCTCGGATTTCCTTCTTTACCTTCTTCCCCATGAAGTCCCCTTCCTCAACCACCTGAGCGAAGATGCTTCTCAGCTCAGAAGGCGTAGCCAGTCGGGGGCCTTTCGAGCTAGAGCCGGAGCCGACACCAGCCGCCTTCAGTGCGGTACCAACATCAAGCACCTGCTGAACAACCGCAGGATCAAAGTTGACTTCACCCGTCATCCCGTTGGTTACAGCGCCCGTCTTGTTGTCGAAGTGGTAAGGGGTCAAGCCCTTGCCGAGAGCGAGCGAGAGCCTCTGCACCCCATCGCCATCCCGATACTGATCCTCTCTGAATCGTCCCTGCTGGCTATAGAGACCGCCCTTCATAGCGCTTGAATATGACTTATCCCCGAGTTTTGCCGCGCCGCTCAGAGCGTTTATCTCCTGCGGCGTGTAGTTTTTAGGATCGAAAAGCCCGGACAACTCTCTTAGGTTATCGTTCCTAATCTCCTCGCCTGCGGCCTTGGCAAGGTTCAGCTTTGTAGCCGCCTCGGTGCGAGCGGCTTCATAAATGTCCTTGCCGAGCTGGCGATCAATCTGCACCTTCTTCAATGCATTGTTTGCGAAGCCCGTGCCGATGTTTGTGATTGCATTGGCAATCGGACTCCAGTCAGCCCTTGAGTAATCCGGCATCACTTCCTCCACGGATTTGTTGCAATGGCAGACGCAAGAGTTGCGCCACCGCCGATCATGCCCGCCTTGGCCAACGGGCTTAGGCCGTTCCACCACAGACTTGCCTGATTGGCAAGCGTCGGAGCAACAGTCGGAGCGGCCGCGCTCACAGCGTCCACACCCGCCGCGCCCGCGCCAGCCACTGCGCCATTGGCCGCAGTCTCAGCGCCAAGGGTTCCCGCAGTACCCGCGCCCAGCCCGGCCGCCGCGCTACCCATCGACATGACGGTGCCGGCCGCAGACATCAGCTTGCCGAAGTTGGCGAGGCCGTCCTTAGAGTGCAAAGCATCGTTCGCCTTGGCCTGAGCAACGCTCCAGTTGCCCTGCGCATTACGACCAATAAAGCCGATGTTCTGCAAGTGCCGATTCGTCTTCCAACCTTCTTTCTGTCGGGCCGTGCCGGCAGAGCGAATGCGGCCGATGAGGTCGGCAAAAGCGTTCATCTCCTGAGCTGTATCAGCCTGAGCGGCAGAACGAGCCTCGGCATAGTCAGACGAGACATTACCCGCAGTCGCCTGCTGCTCATCGCGGATAGCCTGGCTCTCGGCAACGTCCTTCTTAATGTCCGCAGAAATACGATTGGCTTCAGACTCCGTGCGATCAGTGTGATTCTTCAGCGCGTAGTTCTCAGTCGCCTGAGCAATCTGCTGATTGATCTTGTCTTGCGCAGACTTCTGCTGTTGCATGCCTGCATTGAGTTGAGCTTGAGCTGCCCTGTTGGCGCGGTCCTGCGCATACATCTGCGTAGCCGCGCCGACAATAGCAAGAATCAAGCCTGCAATAGCGGCGCCTCCCATGAGCTACCTCCTTAAGAACCTTGATATGTCTTATGCGGATCAGTGCCAGTTTGCTTCTGCCGTTGCTGAGCAACATACGGATTGACACCGCCAGCCATGTTCAAGTACTTGCTCAAGTCATTGAACAGGTATGCATTCGCCATGCTGTTGAACAAATCGCCAACCGAAGCAACAGAACGGTCAGCCGTAGCGGCATCGGCGTTCTGGCGAAGATTGTTCGCGGCAAGCTGAGCGGCAGTCGTCGCATCGGTACCGGCATTCGCCATGCTCACCAGATTGTTGCGAGCGTTTTCGTCTGCGTTCTGCAGGTCAGCCATTGCGGCATCAGCAATACCGCCCGCCTTGCTCAGGCCTTCATTGGTACGACGATTGATTTCAGCGTTCGAGTCAACGTCGGCAGAGCCGCCAAGCAGACCGTTGCGAGCAAGAGCGAAACGGTTTGCGCGCTCCATCTGCTTGGCTTGTCGCTCAACTTCTTTCGTGTTCAAGTCGTACACAGCATTACGATGGTTCTGATAGAGGTTCTGTCGACCGGAGGCATCGAAAACGCCATTGATAGCAGCGATAGCTTTAGCGGCACGCTCCTGGCGATCACGCTCGATCTCCCAAGCCTGATTGCCGCCGCCACCGCCCTTACGCGGGCGCATCTTATCGCCCTTGTGTTCGGGAAGTGCGCCGTAACCCGGACCGCCGACATAGGCGAACTCAGCCGCCAAGAAATCGCTCATTTGCATCGTCATAACTCCATCTCTAAAAAACGATACTTTTCAGAAAAACCTGCACGGCTCAAAAACCTCGCCATAGCCGGGCTTGTGTAGCAAGTAACAGACGTCGCCCCCTGCGAACGCCAGATGTTTTTCACAAACTCATACCACTGCTCACAGCACTCCCGAAAACCGCTACCCGCCATAGCAATCAAGTTGATCTTGGTCCTTCGCGGATAAAAGACCATCTCCCAAACACTAACGAGCTTGACCGTGCCTGCATCTGTCGTGAGATATACAGACCAAGCGCGGCCCTGCTCAATCAACGTTTTCAAATCCTCAGTCGTGAACTCACCATTGGCGGCCGACTGGACGCGATCAAGCTGATCACGAACAAGCTCAAAGTTCTCAACATTCGATCTATCAATGAGGTGGAACCCGTACATCAGCGCACCCCAAGCAGGTTGTAGTAAACCGTCAGAGCATTGAGCTTGAACGGTTTGTCGTCGAAGTTACGAATGCGCAGGCTGATCTCAGTGCCGCAGCACGGGATAGGAATCGTGCCGCCCGGTCGAGTGTTCCCGGTAATCAGCACTTCAGGTGTCCATGCATCAGGATCACGAGAGTCGAAGCCGACAGAGATGAAGCACGACCCCTGAACAACGGCATCAATGCCAAGCACCTGCTTCAGCTGACCTGGCTTCTTGAAGTCCATGTAAGGAAGTTCAATTAGCGTCTCGAAGGGAATCCCGCCGTCCGTATGAATGTCTTCATCGAAAACATAAATGTCATCGCCCGAACGGAAGTACAGCTTTTTGCCAAGCTCAGCAACAGCATCAACCTTGAAGTTGAGGTAGTAGTGAGACCACGCGGAAATCTTCGCAGTGCGCGAAATCGAGTAGACAAAAAGATGATTGCCGAAGCTCAGGATGTACTGGCCCGTGCCGTAGAAGTAGAAACTCTTCGGTGCAACACCATCAGTCTCAGCCTGCGCAATCGCCTGTCTGACCATCGAGTCAACCGGGGAACCAACGTCCTCATCCACCAAGTTTTCCGTGTAGGCCTGAGTCGTCACCGAGCGAACGCCGTAGTCACTCAAGAAGTACAAGTCACCAGACACATTCGCAACCGTCTTCGGGAACGTAGACCCTACGTTCTCAACCGTGTCATAGAGACCCATTGCGTTAGGATCAGGGTCGACTTTCCACAACTGGCAGGAGTCACGAGTCAACACAGCCAGATAGCCCTGCTGCGTACCGAGCGCCGTTGCAGTTCTGTCGCCTCGAGCATTCATGCCTGTCGGAAGAAAGCCCGCATCCTCAGCGGCCGACCAATCACGCGGGCGACCGGCGGCACAGAAGCGCACAACATCGCCATCCTTGCCGACGGCAAAGAGCTTGCTCTTCAGCTTCATGCAAGCCTTAGAGTGCGGACACTTATCGTCAGTGATTTGAGTCGCGGAAGAGCCGTCGAGATAGTGATGACGCACCGTGCCATCCGTGTACTCAACAGCCACATACATGAAGTTGTTGAATACGTCTGCATACCACAAGTCCTTGACGTCTTTCTCGCCATCTGTCGGCGCAACCTTATGCGCTTCAAAGAGCTTGTTCTCGTGAGCAACGGTACCCTTGCCATAGAACGTGTGGAGCTTGCCGAGAGCGGCGCACAAGCCAGAAGTACCCGGCTCGAGCGTGCAGACCTTAGAAAAGCCAGGACGCTTTGCAGTCGTCAAACCAGTCGTGACATAGGCGTTCTTCATCTCGCGCAGGCGGTTGGCGTCAGAGACAGCCGCATCCTTGCGAAGGTCGATACCAAGCTCAAATCTGTCGAAGTTAATCTGCATATCCGACCTCAAAGAACGTAAGAGCCATCGGCCACACGCTTGACATACAAACCATCGTCAACAGCCGTAGAGCCGGCAAAGTAGCGACGGTTTTCATGCCTGCGGCTCTTCACAGAACGGAGCATCTGCTGAAAGATTTGCCCTGTAGTCTGGGCATCAGCATGACCGTAATGCGCTTTCGCAGAAGCGAGCGCATAGAGAAAGACGAGATTTGACGGAACCGAAGGACGATCACCGGCCTGCTCGAGACGCGCAGGGCCTTCTCGATAGCGCACCACCATCGGATAAGTACGATCAGGGGTCGGCCAAAGCTCAATCTGGCCGTTAAGCGTGTCGAACTTGCGCGGGCATTCCCTGCTCACGTCGTCACAACGATCAGCCTCGGTAATGCCCTGCACAAGCTTCACAACACTCGTGTCAGTCTCATAGACATCAATCGATTCAACAAGATACGGATCAATATCCTGATCCTCAATGTCGTTGTGAAAGTCGTAGAGCTTTGAGCCGGGAGACAGCGTGATAGTCGTGCGCTTGACAGCGAGAGGCGCATCAAGCTGATCGAACACGTAGTGCTGCCCCTCCTGAAGGAATGACTTCAAGATGGGATCAACGAGCTTGGAACCTGCGCCCTGAGTGACGAAACCAAGACGAGCCTTCAGCTCAGTCATCATTTCACCGAGCGTCTTCTCACGCCAGCTAAGTGAGTTCGACATATCAGACCTCCGCATTCAGCTCAAGCGTGAGCTTGCCGCCAGACTCGCGCAGGCGAATGGCAATCGAACGCTTGCCGATGATGCTCACCGTCTTCCAGGCGGTATCAATCTCTGCGACAAGTCCGTCCTTGCCGTCAATGCCCGGCGCACCCTGCGGACCCGGATCACCCTTAGGACCTTGCAGACCTACCTTGCCCGGATCACCCCGAAGGCCCTGCGGCCCCCGCGGACCCTCAGGACCCATGCCGTAAGTGACACCCTCAGACCAGTCGTCCTTGCCGTCAGACAGCTTCCAGTAGAGCTTGCCAAGGTCCATAGCAAGGAAGCTAAAGCCCTTCTGCTGAGAGTTGTAGAGAGCACGCTCAGAGGCCATGCCGACAGCGTCTGCGTCATAGCTTGCGCCGACAGGGCCGCGCTGGCCCTCAACGCCTTGCGGACCTTCAGGGCCACGCTCACCGCGTTCACCCTGATCCCCCTTTTGGGCGCGCAGGAACTCACGCGCTTCATCGGTAATTTGATCGACGCCGATAATGCCAGTAGCTATGGAGCCGTCATCCAGCACCACCTTGGATACATTGTCGATAGTCGTATTAATCGACCGACCTACACTATCAAGCTCCGCGTTGATCGAAGCAAGGTCAGTCTGTGAAGGATTGTTTTCAGCGAAGTTTTTCTTTCGCTTGTACTTGATAGCCTGAGCCATTGACTTACTCCTAAGTAGAGGTAAGTCAATCAAAGAGCGTCAGTCTTGTGGAAGAAAAGACAAGTCAAGCACCGTTGATTGACACCGACCCAACGGTGGCGAGCTCATAGAAAAAGCCCCGTCGACCGAAAGGCCGGCGGGGCGGTTTCGTGAAGCGTCAGAGATAGCCCGAAGGTGTTTGATCAAAGACTATTTTGGCTCTTGTGCCGTTATTTCGCTTGAATTGCTCATATACTTCGATACCGTTAATGACTGATTTCTCGAACTTACATGTAGATCCGTCATTGAAATGCACAGTACCTGTAACATGAAAATTTTCGTTACTTACCGCAACTACTGCAAAATATAGCTCCATAGGAGGAGCTTTTCTAGTTAGACCATATGCAAATACACCGTTCAAATAATCATTCCTGTTGTTATTGAAATACGGAACTCTATTTATGCTTCCAATATGTCTGAAAGAAGGTCCATTGTTCCAACCATAATACCGTTCATTGCCCGATGACTCTATCGTCTCCCCGATGGTTATCCAATACATTTCCGTAAATTGGACATTAATCGTCACGTCCTTCGCGGGCATTTTGAACGTTCTAGTATTCCCGCTCCCCGACAGCGTAACCCCACTGGCGGAGATACTATCCAACTCATAATTCGCTCCGGCCGAAACGGTAACCGTCACCGCCTCACCGTACTTCGCCAGTGACTTGACCGTGACAGTGCCTTGGCCGGTCTTCGACACGTTGATGCGGAAGTCCAGCGCACTGGCAGAAGCACTCACGACAACGTCAGTGACAGGCATGACAAACGTGAACGTAGTCTCATTGACCTTGGCCACTTCAACGCTCGGAGACACGCCTACCTTAACGTTGCCGTAGCCGGTGTTTGCCCGGACGGTAACAGTCACGATATCCCCCGGCATTGCGCTTGACTTGTTCACACTGGCAGCGCAGTACGTCTGAGTTCCGATGGAGACGCGGAATTCTTTCGGAGAAGAAAGGAGGGCCTTATGCAGCATAGGGCACCTCCAGTTGTGAAGTTACCCCCAAATTGCATCGATCTCTACGTATGAGCCCGCCATTGGGTGCTTTACTTGGAAATCTGCAGAGCCAATGAGTAATATATTTTTCGATGTGCCCGAGATGACAGGCTCTGGTAAGCCTCCATCCCAATCGGGGAAAGATAGAGATACCACAACCCCTATAGGTACACTGACCTCCCCTTTCTTGCCAGCTGGTATAGTCGAGAGATAATTTCCAGCGTGGGCCACCCGTGCAGTGTAATTCGTGTCGTTGATGATATTTACCTTTTCTTGTGTATCCGACACGATAAGCATTCCCTTCCCCAGCATTTACCACGCCCTCCTTTCGAGAGCGGGTAAATACCTGCTTGACTTTCTTATAGATATCCTGTAGGGGGGGGGTCGAAGGTTAGATACACGGTCTGACCGACTTTTTCCCGGAGTCTAAAAACGTCTCCAAAAAGGCTTTCCCCTGATCTAATTGGGGAGTCATGATACCCAGAAACGTAAACCGTAATAGTAATGGTCCTGTCCGTCGCAGCACACGTAGTGTGGTTATTCTGATTATCGTACCTAAGTGTGCTTAGGCGTATGTTATTGTCCCCAAATGGTGCATCGCTATTGTCCCAAAATGGTACAGGTGCTAACGCGCCAATATGCCCACGGTCATAACCATAATAAAAATAGGGCCCGCTTATACGGTAGCTGCCAACTGTAAGCGCAACAGGTTGTTGCCCCCCAGTATTCCTCATAAGCAATTCTTTATTCAGCATCCCTTCCCTCCTCTCAAAGACGGCGGCAGGTGCGCACGATTTAGCTCACTCTCCCATGCGGTCTTGCAGTGATCCTTTTGCCAAAAGAACAAGTGGTCGATGATCCATGCGGGCCATGACCTCGACCCATCGAGCTTGTGACGCCAAGCCCTTGCACTCAGCGTCTCGTCAGCCCAACCGCCGAGAAGCGTGTTGACCAACTGGTCGAGCGCCACGGCAATCTGGAATCCGTCAGGGTGCTTCATGCCTTACCCTCCGTGTACGGCTCAGTCCACAGCTCGCCCATGGCGAGCATCGCCTTGGAGAGCGCCTGCTGGAGTTGAGCCTTCGTCACAGTCGCGACAGAGTTGTCAGCGAGCACCCAGACGGTCGACTCAAGTCCTGCCGTCTCTGCAGCAGTAATTGCTCGCGCCATACGAGACTGCGCGGACTCATCGCCGTCGAACGTCATACCGTCGACCTCGACCTTGATCGCTGCCACCTTGGCTGCACGTTCACGCTTGGCAATGGCAAGATTCTGTGCTTCCTGTTCTTCAGGCGTCAGCTCTCTTTCAGAGTAGGTCACGCCATACTGCGCCCAAAACGCAACCTTGCCTTCGTCTGGCGCTTCGCCAAAGGACACACGGTCCCTGTTGAAAATGTCCTGACGCACCTGCCATTCAGAGTGGTAGGCAACGCCGTTGTACGTCCATGTCTTAATCATTCAATCAGCTCCCGAACTTGGTGAAAGTGGCGACTCCGAAAGTCCCGTACCATGCAAGCGTGACAAGCCCCTTCGCAAGCGTCGGAGCAGAACCGCTCCACGACCAAGAGCTGCCAAGAGTGATCGTGGCAGTTCCCGCTAGTGCAACCACGGTAATCCATGCCTTGTTGGCGGATCCGTTGTTGACCGTGAGCGTGCCGCCACTGGCAAGGCTCATCGAGCGAGCAGAACTATCTGACACTGTGGTTGCCGCTACAACAGTCTCATATGTCTTGATCGTTCCAGCATCACCCGTTCCTGGGATGAGCTGAGGTTTCCCGCTGACACCGGTCCAAGGCACTGCACTCGCCGAGTTCGCCGTAGTAGCAGAGTCGGCCTTTGCCGCACTCGTTGCCTTGGCGTTGATGCCAAGGTAGGTCTTCGCGGCATCAGTTTTGGCCAAGTACGTGCTCGCGGCATTGGCCGTCGTCAGGTAGCTCGCGAGCTCCGAAGCCATTGCCACGCGGTACTTGCCGCCGGTGCCGTGGACGATCCACAGCTGATGTGTGTCCTCCGCCCAGATCGGCTGCGCTGGCGTTTCCGCGTCGCCGCCATAGGCAGAGATCTTCGCCGCCGTGTCGTAGTTGATCCCAAATGCTGAGTAAGCCATTACGGCAACCTCCCCATAGAAATGCCCTTGCCAGTGAAGTAGGCAGGCTTGCCAGTGATGCCCGCCCACGTCGTCGTGCCTGCGGGGCCCGTTGCGCCCTTTAGACCCGTGAAAGCGAAGGCGAATGTCCTTGCCTGAGCGGTCCCGCCCACCGTCACAGTCACCTTAGGCGTGCCCGTTGTGGCGTCTACCGAAGCCGTTGCACCAGTGATAGTGGCGTTGGCACCTGCCGCGCCAGTTGCGCCCCTCTCACCCTGAATGCCCTGGACACCCTGCGGCCCTTGGGCACCCTTAGGGCCGGTCGCGCCGGTCTCACCCTTTGCGCCCGCGTCACCTTTAGGCCCCTGGACCCCCTGAGCACCCTGAGGCCCCACATCGCCCTTGTCACCCTTAGGGCCTTTGATGTCGCCGACGTCCTGCCATGCCGAACCGTTCCACGAGTAGAGGTGCGTGCCGACCATGTAGGCGTCGCCCAGCTGCCCTGTCGGGTGTTGCTCCTGAAGCTCGTCTAGCGTCGGGAAGCTACCCTTGATAGAAAGCGGCGCGCCCGTCTCACCCTTGGGCCCGACGTCACCTTGATCGCCCTTGAGTCCTTGCGGACCTTGATCGCCCTTCGGCCCCTGCGCGCCTTGGATGCCCCGCTCACCCTTTTCTCCTCGGACGCCTTGCGGCCCCTTGATGCTCGTGAGCTTCGCACCCACCGTGAAGGTGCTACCCGCGATTGCCGTGATCGAGAAGACCTCGCCTTCGGGGTCGATGACCGTGTCGCCCACCTTGATGTTCGTCTTTGGCGTGAGCGAGGAGATTGCAGCAGTACCGCTCGCACTCATGTTGACAGACGTCAAGCGCATGGCGTAGGCCGCCGTCTTTGCAGACTCTGCTGCCGCCTGCGCGGACTTCGCCGCTTCGCTCGCCTTGGTGCCTGCCTCCGTCGCCTTGTTCGTCGCCGTGTTGGCCGCAGTCTCGGCCTTGCCCTGCGCCGTCACGGCCGCAGTCTTTGCTGACTCCGCACCGCTCTTGGCCGTATCGGCTCCCGCCTTCGCAGTCTCTGCCGCTTTCTGTGCACTCGATGCGACGGTAGCCGACTTGGCTGCGGCATCAGCCTGCGCCTTTGCGTTGGCCGTCTGGGCGGAGCCTGCCGTCTCGACCGCCTTGACCTGAGCCGCACCTGCTGCGTTGACGGCACCGACTTGCGTAGAGCCAGCAGTCTCCACAGCCTTGACCTGCTTCTGGCCTTCAGCCGTGACGGCGACGACCTGCGTGCCGCCCTCCTGCGTAATGGATGCAAGAGCAGCCTGCCCCGCTAGCTTTACCGCCTCAAGCGTTTCAGACGACGATCCCGCCGCACCAGACGCGATCTCAGCGTAGTGCTTGGAGCTGTAGAGGTCGCCTTCGACGGGCGTGCCCACCTGGGTCGCCCACGCCTTCGCAGTCGTAGCGCTCGAACCTGCGGACGCCGCGGACTGCTCTGCCGACGTCTTCGCCGACTGAGCGGACGCGTTGGCAGACTCTGCTCCTGCCTGCGCGGCCTCCGCACGACGAGCATTCTCTGCGCTTGCCCCCACAGAGTTTGCGGCCTTCTCCAGCGTGCCGTCATCGACAGCGCCCGCCACCTTGTCAACCGCAACGATGTGGTCCGCCACAGTCTTGATGTTGCCGCCCTCGGCAGTGCAGTCCTGCGCAGGCTCATCCGTCAGACGACCGGCAGAGAATTTTGCAGGCGTACACTTGCCGCCTGTCAAATCGCCCGCAACAGTCTTAATGTCAATCAGACCATTGGACACATTCTTTACGTCCGAGATATTCCCCGAGACGGTAATGACGTGCTCAATGTTGTCCATGATTGGCGCGGCAGTTTTGACCTGCTCAACAAACTTTGCAGTCGTCGCCGCAGTCGCCTCGGCATTAATGCGCGTTGACTCTTCAAGGCGCTTGACAGTCGCCTCAGAAGTAGCCGCCGCATTCGAAGCACGGACAGCGCTACCAGCCGCTTCTTCAGCTCGTGAAGCCGCAGAGACGGCGGCCGCAGTGGCATCAGTAGCCACACCGCTGAAAGCCTTCATCACGTCAGCACCAAGCGTCTCAAGCTTGACAATGCCGTGCACAAGGCTTCCGTCGTCGTTCTGGATGATTGCGAGGTTTTCGCGGATGCCTTCGATGGATACAGAAACGCCGTCAAACTCCGAGTTGAGAGCGCTCACTTCAATGTTTGACGGCTCATCGTGAGCGAAGTCGTGACTCCGCTCATACTTTTGAGGCTGTGCCATAAGCCGCCTCCTTTTTATTCAGCGTCAACAGTCTCAGTCTGCACCGTCTTCTTCACAGTCTTCGGCTTGGAGACCTTGGCGGCGCAAGCTTCAATGGCAGACTCAAGCGTCGTTTCAAAGGCGGCACCGTAGACATGCTCGAGAACGCCGAGACCAAACTTGTTGGCAAGGCGAGCGGCTTCAGCTTCCGGTTCAACGTCGATGACGGCGACTTCATCACCCTTCACGACATTCGTCTTGCCGAAAAGGACCGACATAACGGCGGCCTCATAGGGCGGGCAGGAAACAAAAATCTGCGTGGACGAGTCTCGAGCAACGCAGTATTCAAAAGTCTGAACCTTCATGATTCTTCCTCTGGAAAAGTTGGTGCGGGCTACGTCACGTAAGAGAACTCACAGAACCGCGACGCGCCCGCGAAGAAAGTCAGTTAGGCAAGAGCCAGGACCGCACAGCTGTTCGGTCGATTGATCGAGATAGCGGCGCGCATGTTGACCATCATGTAGAGGCACAGCGTGTCATGCGGACGGACCGGCGTCACAATGTCGTAGCCGTCATCACGCCACGTGATGTGCTTGCTGTTCATGAAGTAGCAGCGCTTGGACCAACTGGGAGTGCCAGCCGCCGCGGAGCCGGCCGCCGCGTCGAGGTCCTCGAACGTCGGGTCCCAAACGATTTCCTTGCCCTTGAAGAAGAGGCCGGTGCGCGTGCCTTCGCCAATGCCGCCATCGAGCTTGACGGGACGACCGGAGTCAGCGTTGCGCGTAACCGGCACAGCCTTGGCGTAGGCGTCGATGAAGTCAGCACCGGCAAGGATGTAGTCAGGCGAACCGCCATGCATGAAGCAGGAGCGCCATGCCTTTTCCATCTTGCCGAGCATGTCAGCAGCGGCAAGCGTCTTGTCGGCGTAGTTGCGCCAGTAGGCGGCCTTAGCACGGTCGATGCCGCCAAGCGTGCCCTTGGTCGGATCGAGAGCGATAAGAGCGTCAAGGCCGACAAGAGCATCGGCAGAAGCCGTGCCATCACGGTGCATTTCCTTGTCGAGAGACTTCAGGAAGCCTTCAAGGAGCACGTGATTGGTTTCATTAAGGAGGTTGGTCAGCTGGACCTTTTCGGACGTCTCGAGACGATAGGCACCCTTTTCGCCTTCACGGACATTAATGCCGTTGGAGAAGAGTTCGTCATAAGAGATGTACACGGAGTCCACGCAACGACGCCACGGGAACTGGGCCTGCTCGAGCGTATCGCGCTTCTGGAAGTTCACCTTGGCTTCACCGTAAGCCCAAGCGAAGTTGGAACCGTAGTCCTTGCGGATTTGTTCAACGACGTTCTGCTTGGCGCCACCAAAAGGCTTCTTGCCCTTCAGGAGCATTTCAAGCAGCGGACGTTCCTGAGCGATCTGGTCGACCGGCTCATTGCGAAGATAGAGATCAAGACTCGACTTGCCGAGGCGGGTCAGGTCTTCAGAAGAAATAGCCATTGCTTTTTCCTTTAGAGAGAAACGATCCACACTCTGACTACGCCGCATGTCAGTCTGTTTGCGATCTTGAGCGCCGTGCGCGACACCCGGCTTACTGCGACTTGCTTTTGATCACTGGCGCTGCGGGACGCGACCCCCGCCGTACTGCGTTTGTGCAGAACCGCTCACCACGAGCGGCACTGCACAGTCAAGCAAAAAATGCAAGAGGTAGGGAAGAAAAGGACATCAGAGGCCCATCGCGTCGATGAGAGCGGAAATGCCTTCGGCGTTCGCTTTGAGATTGGACGGCACCCGTGCGCCGGTGGAGCGGGCTCGTTGCGTCGTGATTGGCGTAGCGGTCTGACGAGCGGGAGCGGCGGCAGGAGCGGCAGGATGAACGTTGTCATACATCCAGAGGAGCGCACTCTCCCACTGGGCCGGCTGATGCGTCTTCACAAACTGCTCAAGTCGTCCAGGCACAGAAAAATACTTCTGGATAGCCTCAACCTTCTCGCTGAAGTTGGCGTCGTTTGCGCGTTCAGAAAATGCCTGCATTGCCTTCGTGCCGAAGGACTGAAGCTCCTGCTGCTTGGCAGAAATCTCCTGACGCATGCGCACCTCTTCGACCTGACGGGCCTCGGCTTGACGGCCGCGAAGAATGGCGAGAGCATCTTCGCGGGTAAGCTCCATGTCGGCAACCTTCTGCTTGAGATCAGCGTGATCGGTGAGAAGGTCCACGCCCGGCGCTTCAATGCCAGCCTGCTTGTAAAGCTCAGTACGCACGTCATCGAGCGCCTGAAGCCCTGCTTTGCGCTGAGCCGGATCATTGGAGCTGACAAGCTTGGCGATGCTCATGAGGTTCGCAAAACCTTCGGCATCAAGCCCTGCATCGGCAATGTAGCGCTGTACGGACTGAAGCTGAGTACGAGCTTCCTTGCGTTCGGCAAGCATCTTGCGGACGCGATCCCTGCCACGCTCAGAGCGAATGCCGCGCACCATCTCGGCCTCAAGATCATCATCAGACTTCGACTTGCCGTCGTCCTCTGCGGCCTCGGCGGGCTTTGCCTCAGGCGTCTGCTCCTTCTGCTCAGCCTGAGTCTGCGGCTCATCACCGGCAGGCTTTTCTTCAGGCTTGCGGTCCTCAGTCTCAATGCCAAGATCCTTCATTGCCTGCTCAACAGGATCAACCTTTTCAGCCGGCGCATCGTCCTGCTGAGCGGGTTCAGGCGTCTGCGGCTCGACCTGAGCAGGTTCTTCAACCGCAGGAGCGGCATCAGGCTGTTCGACCTGGTCCGGCTGTTCGACGATGTTGTTCTCTTCGTTGCTCATATATCACCTCACTGGTTGAGCGGTTGTACAAGTTGACGGATTGCCTCTTGAGCATCCGGATCCTGCGGCGGCTGACCTTCCGTAGGCTCAGGAGCTGCGGCAGGCTGCCCCTGTGCGGCCTGAGCCATTGCGGCCTGCTGTTGCATCACCTGAGCATTGATTTGCGGAATGAGCTGATCAGCGTCGATGCGATCATCAAAGCGCTTGACCGTTTCGCGCAGAAGCGTCTCAATCGGCGTCGTGTCGAGGCCCTGCGGCTTGAGCTGATAAAGCACCTGAACAAGGCCCTGAAGCGTCGGCAGAATCTTTTGCCAGTTCTCCTGCTGAGAAAGCTTGTCGGGAGCACCGGTAGAGCCTGCAGTGATCTTGATGCGGATTAGGCGATTGACCTGCTCGGCACTCAGGCCCATCGGCCACTCATACGGACGATCCACGACGAACGGGACGCCAGAGAGCGGATCAACCTGCGTTACCGGATCACCCATGATGCGGGCGACATCGACCTCCTCGAGTTCTCGCAAGAGCACCTGAGCCGAGTATTGAGCAATCTCCTGCAGCCAGTCTTCAACGTCATCACGGAAAGAAGCAACGCGGCCGGACAGACCCTGTTGCATGATTTGCGCTTCAGTCGCAGTCTTAGCCTGCACGACGGTGGAGCGCATAGCGTCCTGAAGGCCCGTGCATTGCTCAATGTCCTGACGGATGAGCGACGTGTCATAAACCTGCGGATCAATCGGCGGGAACTGCTTTGCAGTGATGAGATTGCGCACGTCCTGCCCGTCGGAGTTGCGGAGCACGGTAACCTCGCCAAGCACGGAGTCCGTAAAGCGCTCGATGGACCTCTGGTCGACATCAGCAGAAGCGACATAGCCAGGCTTGCAGAGCTTGCGATGAGCGACGAACGTCTCTCTCGTCTCGTTGTGCTCAGCCTGCAGTTTCTCCATCAGGTCGACAAGGGACTCCGACACAAAGCGGCCGTCCGTCGCCTTGTAGGAGAGGAGGAAATACGGGTACCAACGAGCACCGACCTTCTCAGGAGAATACGGCTCACGAATGAAGTAGTCACAGCCCTCAACCATCGTGTACACGCGCTGGGAAACTCGATCCCAAATCTCGAGTACGGCTACCTGATCGTCATCGTCAGTCTCATCAGCTCCAGTCTTCTGAAGCGTCTTGCGCTCAGAGGCGGCACAGATAGCCTTCTGCAGGGACGACTCGTAGATAGTTGCCGTAGCCTTGACTTTGATCTTGTACGTCTCTTCGACCGTCTGCCGGCGCATAGGGACGACCTGACACATCCAGTCGGCCTGCGCGTAGTCGTCGAACTCTGCGATTGTCGGATCAATGATGAGCTGATCAGTCAGCACGCGATCAATCACAAGGCCGTCAACACGACGCGCCTCAGCATCAGCCTCGAGGCCCTTCACGGTTTGCTCAAGCTGCTTGCGCAGAACCTCGAGCCGGTCGGCCTGCTCATCACCGTCGGCAATGCGAGAGAGCAAGCCGTCGATGCGCGCAAGATTGTCCTGGGCGTCCTGAAGGCGCCCCAGGATGATGGGATCATCTTCGAGACTGCGCTGATAGACAACCTTCAGAATGCCGTAGGAGCACGTCAGAGCGGCACGGACTGCGGCCTTGGCACGCTTCTTGAGGCGGCCGCGCTCAAGGTACGTATTGAGCACTGTACCGAGCGTATCGGTAAACGTCTCCAGTCGTTTTGCCTCTTCCTTGGACTTGCGGACAGGAACGACGCTCATCTCGGGATTGCGAGCGTAGAGACTGGGGAGCACGGAGTCGATAGCCGCACCGATGAGGTTTGCACGAAGCGGAATGACGGCCTCAGAGTCACCGTCAGCCGACCAGTCAAAGCCGTTCACGAGAGCGCGATTGTGCTCACAACGCTTGTAGAACCGGCTCCAATGCTTTCGGGCGGCCTCGATGCGACGAGACCATTCCTTCGCCAGCTTGTCCGGCTCCTGGGGCGCTTCTCGGATTTCCTGAGCGACGACGACAGTAGTCTCCGTCTGCTCAATGTCCATATCCGGGTTGTTCATCAAAAGGTTTTCAAACATAGAACCTCACTGCATAACGGATCGAGCCTAGCGAAAAGGCCTGCCGAAATGGAAGAAAAGGACATCAGAAGTCGTCAGGATCGAAGGTGATTGAGCCATCTCGCACCTCAGCTTTAGACTCAGGCGTAAAGGACTCCGTATCGTCCTTGTTCGGATTGCGTCGGCGGCGCATAACCCCATACCTTAGGCTGTCCCAGCAATGGTCTTCTGCGTCCGTATCCACGTCCTCAGGGTTGAAGTCAGAAGGCGGAAGCTGAGGGATTGTGCGAATGCAGTTGGTGCACGTCTTGAAGAACTTGAGTCGGCCCTCAGCCAGTAAAGACACGATCATCTGAGCGCCGTTCACGCGAGAGCCGGGGCCGTTCCATGCCGGCTGCCAACGAACGCCAGCGCCGCGAAAGATTTGCCCGATGGATTGAGACGCGCCGATCCTCGAAAAGATTGCAGGGTCAGCCAGGTCCATGTGGTACTCATAGCCGTAGCGCTCATCGTGCTGTTGAACGCGCTTGATCTTGGCCGCTACGTCCAGAGCGTTTTCCTTAGAGCCCACGTTCGGCTGGTCGGCGTCAATGCCGTAGAGTTCGCGCCAGACAAAGAAGACACCTTCTTCTGAGAGCGCCAGCCATAGGACTGCATAGGGCTTGCTGTAGCCCCAGTCCATCGCTTTCCATACCTTCCAGTGTGCAGGGATGGGGAATGGATCGACAACGCAGGACGACGCATCCCACACCTTTTCGAGATACGTACCGACAGAAATGTCCCACGATCCATCGAGCCAAGCGGCGCGTCGAGCAGGTTCCTTGAGGTTCCGCAGAGTCGTCACATAGTCCGGGTCCGCTGTCGTCAAGATCGTGTTTTCCATCAGCGAGGAATGCACGTAGAGGCGCTTCTTGCGGCCGTCGCCCATCGGAGTGCAAGGCGGCACGGTACCAATCTGAAAGCGCTCCTTAACCCAGCTGTGGCCCTTGCCGAATGGGTTTGTTGTGGCTCGAACCCATCGAGGAACACGCGGATCAGAGGAGCGGCAGGTCGACAGCATTGCTTCATAAAAGCTGAAGTCCTTCCAGTTGGTCAACTCTTCGAAACCAAGGAACGGATAAGCATGCCCGTGATAGGACCAGTAGTCCGCCTCTTCTTTGCCGAAGCGAAACAGCAGCTCCTCACCAGTCTCGAAGGTCCACTTGTGAGCAGAGACGTTGTACTTTGCACCGGGGAATATCTGCGTAAACCACTTCTGCGACTTGTTGATGATGTCGCCAAGCTCAGGGTAAGTCTGTCGGAAGATGACGCCGCGCCACTCGCGCCCGAAGCCTCTGCCGACCATCTGCGCAAAGCACATGAGCAGAGCGTCGGTCTTGCCGCCGCCGCGATTGCCCTCAAGCAGGACCTCGTAGTAAGGGCAGGAAAGAAAGGTGCGCTGAGAGCCGGGGAGCGGCTGCCAGACGACATTAGGAGCGGCCATGCTTCTTGCTCCATTCATCTTCGGACGGTACCTGATCGACCAGAAGAACGCCGCCGGCAGTGTCTGCCTTCTCTTCCCCCTGCTCGAGGCCTACCCACTTGGCAATATCTGCGGCCGCATTGCGGGCAGTGGCTGCATCGACCATGCGGTAAACCGGCTTTCCGTCAGGATCGACCTTCTGTCGACCACTGGACGAGTCCATTACCGGCGTCAGCTGAGAGCAGGCGTCTACGATAGCTTTCATCTTGCGGAGCGCCCATGCTTTATTGAGGCCGAGCGCTCCGAGAATCTGAGGCATAGCACCGTTGATTGCCTTTTTGATGTGCGGCTGGCGCAACTTCTCACTGCCGGTTTGTGCCGCACGCCTAGCCGAGTAGCCCGCCTTAAGAGCAGCCTCAGTGTTCGAACCTGTCGCAAGATATGCCTGGACGAAGATGCGTTCTTTCGGCGTAAGGGGAGTGTCTTCGTTAATCGCTCTCATTCTTTCATCCATGATTCGGCCGCCTTCACAAAGACGGCACCCTTGATCAGTACGGTCAGATAGCGAGGACAGAGGCGAGCGCACTCTCTGCGATCACGAGAGTCCAGATAGCGCACAAGGCATCGAGGCAGGTCCCCGCGCTTGCCGTAGGTCCATGCAGAGATCACGCCGATACGGCCCGTCGGCGTCTGCACCAAGGAGCCGACAGTGCACCGCTCAATGTCATCCGTCTCCATGCCCTCACCTCCTGTCAATGTTCTTCGGCCCAGTAAAGATCAATGTCTACATGCCCGTGAGGGCGATCCGGCTCACCGACGTGCGGCTCAAGCAGGTGGAACGTGCTGTCGTTTACCCGCAGTGCATCAGCAATGCCGTCAAGCGTCGGCTTGAGCGAGGCGATTAAGTTGTCCTCATCGCGTTGGCGACGTGTCGGCGGATAGAACGAGCACTTGTACTCGATGCGCCTCAAGGGAACGGCGCGCTCACCGTGGGCGCGGGAGCAAGTCTCCCAGTAGGCGTAGTTCCTTGCTTTCTGGACCTCTGTCCTTTTTTTAGCCCAATGAACGCGAGCATTGGGAGAAAGGACAATTGACGGCCACGGGACCGATACGCGCAGATGCTTCCGCCTCATTTCGCCCCCTCCGTTACGTCCGTTAACTCTTGGCCCTTCCTCTCCCACACCTCTTCAGGCGACAGAGCAATCGGCTGCGCACAGCGTCGAAGAGAGTATTTGCCGTACTTGGAGAGCTTGAGTGGCACGGGTTTGCAAGACGTTCGAGAATTGCCGAAGGTCCACGACTGACCGCGAGAGAAGACCTGTCCATCCTCTCGAACGAAGTAGCTTTTAAAGCCCTGGATCTCAAAATATTTCATTGGAAAACGTCCTTAAGCAGGTAACAAATGGCCGCGATTGAGCCGAAAACGTGCAGTTGCGTCCTGTAAATTCGTCAAGGATCATCAGATCAACTCCTCGATGCTCATGATTCGCTTGCGCTGGCTTTCACCCTTGAAGTAGAGAAAGACGCTCGAGCCATAGATGCGGTTAAAGATGCGTTCGCCCAACTTCGCCTTCAGCGTGTTGGGATTGATTT
>ERZ831979.851-NODE-851-length-31415-cov-10.037468_pt1 | contig 31415 bp, 28 predicted proteins | sample MGYA00519952_ERZ831979 | MGnify/ENA primary metagenome ERZ831979 (study PRJEB31850, sample SAMEA3708723) | human gut metagenome | biome: human gut; feature: human-associated habitat; material: faeces | place: China | collected 2014 ...
CAAGTGTTGCCACTGCATCATAAGCCCAGCTATCTTGAGGAACATCACTAAATGGATTACTAGCAGCTCCTGCTACTCCTGTATTCATTAAAACTAAAGCAGATGTTGTAATAGTTAACGTAGATTTGTTAAACATATTATACTCTCTCCTAAAATCATAAAAGTTATATAAATAAAAATCATAAATAAAATTAATATGTGCCTACAGTTGTTTTGCCTGCAATTACTTTTTGTTCTTTTTCAAATTTTAATAAGCTATATTGGTCAAAATTAGTAGCTATCATAATAGTGATTGGATTATATCCAGCTCTTTTGATTTTTTCAATATCAATTTCTACTAATTTATCGCCAACTTTTACTTCATCGCCAGCTTTGACTAAAACTTTGAAGCCATCGCCTTTCATATTAACTGTATCAATACCTATATGAATTAAAATTTCCATATCTGTATCAAGTTTAAGACCAAGAGCGTGTCCTGTTTCTTCCATTACCATCATAACAGAACCATTAGCTGGTGCTGTAATATATTTTTCAGTTGGAATAATTGCTACACCATCGCCCATAGCACGAGAAGCAAATGCTTCATCAGGTACATTTTCAATAGATACTAAATCACCAGTTGCAAAAGCTTTTAAGCTTGGAGATTTATCTGTGTTAGAAACTAATTCTTCTTTTTGAAGTACATCAGGACCTTGAAGTAAAGCTTCAAAACGTTCACGAACTTGTGGTACAGAAAGACCTACAATTACTTGAATAGCACAACCATTATGAACTAATCCATGAGCACCTGCTGCCATAAATACATTTGTATCTTTTACTAAACTATCATCTTTTACAGTTACACGAAGACGAGTAGCACAGTTTGTAACATCTACGATATTATTTTTACCACCTAAAGCTTTTAAAAATGCAGCAGCTTTTCTATCGCGTTCATCAATATTTTTGCTAGCTTTATAGTCAGCTTTAGTATAAAGTTTATCTGGTTCTGCATCATCGCCACGACCAGGAGTTTTCAAATCAAGTTTAATAATTAAAAATCTAAAAACAACAAACCAAATACAAGTAAAGATTAAACCAATGATAATTTGAGTAATATATGTTTCATAGTGATTATTAAATAATGGAATCCAATCCTGGAATAAAGCACAGTCTAATATACCGCCACCAAAGTTACCAGTTACACCAAAGAAATACATAGTAGCTGCTAAAGTACCAGCTAAAAGTGCATGAATTAAGAATAATACTGGAGCAATGAATAAGAAAGTAAATTCAAGTGGTTCAGTGATACCACAAAGTACGGCAGTGATTACTGCTGGAATTAAAATTGCTGCAACCTTTTTACGACGTTCAGGTTTAGCTGTGAAATAAATAGCAAGTGCGATACCTGGACAACCGAAGATTTTACTCATACCATGAAGTGCAAATCCACCTTGAGGGAATAACTCAATAAGAGGTTTTGTAGATTGAGCAAATTCTTGAATATGTTGAAGCCAATAAGCCTGTATACCGCCATCAACAACGGCTGGACCAAAAATAAATGGAATATAAATGAAATGATGTAATCCTGTTGGAATTAAAATACGTTCTAAGAAAGTATAAAGCCATACACCAAACACACCAGCAGAAGTCAAGAAATATTGAAGTGAAGCAATACCTGCTTGGAATTGTGGCCAAATCAAACAAAATAGATAAGCTACAGGTAACATTAAAACAAAACCAGCAACAACTACTAAGGAAGAACCTTTAAATAAGCCTAAATAGTCTGGTAAGTTTACATCAAATAATTTTCCATGTAAATATACAGCTAATGAAGCAATTACGATAGCACCAATCATACCAGTATCTAAAGTTTTAATATTAGCTACCATAGCAAGACCACTACCTGCTACTGCTTCTTTAGAAAAATCTACGCCAAAACTTGGGCCCCATAAAGTCAACATTGCTTGTACAAAATAGTTGAAAATAATATATATTAAAAATGCTTCCATACATGCACGAGCATTATTTTTCTTTGCAAGCCCAATTGGTAAACCAATTACAAATAATAATGGTAACTGATTAAATACTGTCCAAGCACCTTGTTCAATAATATACCAAAAATTATACCAAGCAGTGCCTTTTTCAGCTATAGAACCTAATATCATTGGATTTTTACACAAAATTGACAATGCTACAATAATACCAAAAACCCCAAACATCAATACTGGTGTAAACATTGCACCGCCAAAACGTTGAACTTTTTGCATTACAACATCCTTATTAAATGCCATTTCTCTCGCCAGCCTTTCTTTGCTCTCTTATTTAATTAATATTACTATTTATGTAAACCTTCTGAATACTTTATTCAAAAATCAAGGCACAAAGTAATATGCTCTGTGCCTTGAAATTTTAGTAATACAATTCTCTTAATATATACTTCTCTTTATTATTTTAATTCAGGCCAATAATCTTTATTTGCTTCAATTAAATCATCTAAAATAGCTTTTGCTACAGATGCACTTGGTACTGTTTTAGATAAAGTGAGTGCTTGCCATAATTTCTGATAGCTACCTGTAATCCATGCTTCTACAACAAGTTTTTCTACAGATACTTGCTGTTCCATCAAACCTTTTTGGAATTGAGGAATTTTACCGATGCAAACTTTTTCATAACCATTAGAACCAACGATACAAGGAATTTCTACCATAGCTGTTGGGTCAAAGTTAGAAATAGCACCATCATTTGGTACGATTAAAAGCATACGAGCTTTTTTGTTGAAAGCAATAGCTTCTGCAAGGTCTACGATATAGCTTGCATGGTCATCACTTTGGAATTTACAATCAACAGCTGTACCTTTTTCTACAATTTCTTTAGCTGCTGCAAATACATTTTTTTCACGATGTTCCATAACTTCATTTGCACGAGTATGGTCTGGATGTTGATTGTCATGATTAAATACATAATCAGAGAATAAGTAATATTTTAAATATGTGTTTGGTAATGTATCTGGGTCAACAGCATAAACATCTTTAGCTTTGCCAAAAGTATCATTCCAACTAGCTTCATCATTATGAGCTTCTGGATTTACAATATAACCATATTTAGCAACATGTTCTTTGATACGTGGCATTAAATCATTACCATCTTTATCGCGGATATCACACCACCAACCAAAATGATTAAGTCCATAATAGCGAACAGTCATATCTTTTCTGCCACCTGGAAGACCTAAAATTTCAGCCATTCTATCTTCAATACCTACTGGCATATCGCAGATGTTGATGATTTTAGAATTTGGACGAAGTCTTCTAGTTGCTTCAGCTACGATAGCTGCTGGGTTAGAGTAGTTGAGCATCCAAGCATTTGGAGAATATTTTTCCATATAATCTAAGATTTCAATAACTCCACCGATAGAACGCATACCATAAGCAATTCCACCAGGGCCACAAGTTTCTTGACCAAATACGCCATGTTTCATTGGAATTTTTTCATCTTTTTCACGCATTGCATATTTACCAACGCGAATATGAGCCATTACAAAATCTATATCAGTGAATGCTTCTTTTGGATCTGTTGTATAAGAAAATGCAATTTCAGGAGCACGTTCTTTTAATAAGATTTCACATGCTTTAGCAATTTTTTCCTGACGTTCTGCATCATTATCATAAAATTTAATCTGACGAAGTGGGAAACGGTCTGCATGATCTAAAAGCATCATTACAATACCTGGTGTAAAAGTACTTCCGCCACCTGCAATTACAATTGAAGATTTTTTCATAATTAAAACCCCTTTTCTTTAATCATAAATTTCATTTATGTATTAGTTTTTGTTTTTTATCAACCTCATGGCTATATAATAATCTAATATGCTCACAAATTCAATAGTTTCAATGGTTTTAGGGTTTTGTTACCTTTACTTGCACTTTATCACAGCCCATGTGATATATCACATCACTATTAAAACACTATATATATTATAAATACTAATGCTTTTATTATTTCCCAAAATTGATATAAATATTTACCAAATTACTTTATCACATAAAAAAATCAGCCTCAAATATCTTTAACAATATTCTCAGCTGATAATATATTATATTTTTTCTATTCATCTACTGTCAACGTATTTTGACAAATGCGATGTAATAATTTAAATAATGTATATCTTTCTTCTGCCGTTAAGCCCTCCAATGCTTTAACACGATGTTTTGTTACTCGTTTTTCTAAAAAATCATAAAGCTCTATCGCATGCTCAGTAAGAAATATATATTTTTCTCTTTTTCCTTGAATGCGTTGACGCTTAACAAGATTTTTTTCTTCCATCTTTTTTATTGTTTTAGATATAGCTGCTGGTTCTACATTCAAACAATTGGCTAATTCTAACTGTGATATATTATCATGTTCTTTAACCATTTTCAAAATAGACCACTCAGAACTATATACATCTGCTGTATAAATCTCACTATTAAGCGTTTTTGAAAAAGCTCTCATCGTTTGATAAAGTTGATGAATTAATAAATCATCTAATCTATCATCTATTTGAGGATATTTTTCACTATCCACTTCTTTTATCCTATCCATATCATACTAATTCCTTTCTGCTAACTATATTCTTCGTTATAGCAGAAAATCTCTTATATGACAACTCATATTTTTATTTAAGCGAGTTCTTCCTGTTGATTTTGCTTTTTTACTTTCTTTTGTAAAACGAAATGATTAAACATGAAGAATGCTATAAATATTACCATAACACCGATTACATAATAATACATATTAACATAACCAATTGAACCAGCTACACTGCCTAATAAAATAATACCACTGCTTGTACCAATATCTAACATATTATAAAAAGTAGCACTAGCACCACTACGACGGTCTGGAGTAACAACATTAAGCATCCATGTCATAAGAGAAGGCAATAATAAACCGCCTCCAAAACCATAGAATACAGAAGCTACTAATAATACAGTTAAAGATTGTGCTGAAACTAATATTCCTAATCCAATCAAATATAAAATACCGCCTGGTAAAATTACCCAGAAGCCACCTTTACTATCAAAAATACGCCCGCCAAAAGGTCTAGAGATAAATACAAATATAGTACCAACTATAAAGAATAAACCTGCATTTTCAATACCTACTTCACTAGCCATCATTGCAATAAAAGTATTTACACTGCCATATGCTGCACCAAATAAAATTGTCAATATTGAAGGTATTCCTGTACCATATTCACACAACTTATGACGGATAGACATATGCTTTTTCTCAGTTGGTAAAGGAGCTTCTTTCGCATTACATAATTTTGCACTAACAGCAGCCAAAAAGGTAACTATCATTGAAGTAAAAAATAATATATTTGCACTAAAATCAGTCAATAACATAACACCCAAAGCAGGAGCTACAGCCATAGCCACTGTACTGCCAAGACCAAAATAACCAATGCCTTCTCCACGTCTTTGAGCTGGAATTACATCAGCAACCAGAGCAGCTGCAAAAGTCGTACTAAGACCAAAACCTATACCATGTAAAATACGTGCTGCTATCAAAGAATAAACTGATGTAAACATATCATAGCTCAAAGTAGCTAAAAAAGAACAAAGCAAACCTAAATATAAACATTTCTTTTTACCAAATTTACGTACACCTGCATCTGTGAATAAACGAATAAATATTGCAGAAAAACCAAAAATTCCTGTTATAATTCCAATTTCTGCACCACTAGCTCCAATTGACGCAACATATAATGGTAAAGTAGGTAATAAAAAATGAAAACCTGCAAATAATAATCCATTAGCACCAACTAAAGTTATAAAATTTCTTGTCCATAATTTTATATTTGACATTTTACCCTTCCTTTCAATAATTCTCATGAATTAACTAGTTAACTAATAAGCTATATTTATAATTAACTAGTTAATTATAAGACAATATTTAATATAAACTTTATGATTTAACATGTCAATATATCTTGAAAATGTTTATTTTATAAAATATTTCCAAATCTTCTAAATACAATAAAAACAGTATTTTAAAATTATAAAATACTGTTTAAAGTTCATTACTCTATTTGTTCTGCACAATATTGGCTATAACTAACAAACCACATTTCTACTGCCAAGAAAAAACCTAACATAGACTTATATTCAAAATCTACAGTAGCTGGCAAATCTATAGGCGTAACATATATATTTTCTGTACTAAGTGTTGCTAATGTATTGCTTTTTAATTGTGTCAAAGAAATAATCGGTATTCTTTGTAAATGAAGTTTTTTAGCAAGTTCTACAACATTTTTAGACTCTCCACTTAAAGAAATAATAATAAATAAATCATCTTTTCTTACATTTCTTATAACAGTTTTAAACTCATCTGGACCTTTTATCTCATAAACTAAAACATTACAATTTACAAATAAACGCAAAATTTCACTAGCAACATTTTTCTGTACATGACCTGAAGCATAGACAAATATTCTTTTAGCATTATGTAATAATTTATTTAATCTTGTGAAATCTTGTTTTGCTATCTCTTCCCCTACATGTTTACATAAATTTACTGTTGCTTGAGCAATATCCATTGATGGCTTTTCTCTTGCTTGACTTATTTCCATTTTTAACATCATTTTCAAATCACTAAAACCATCAAGACCTAATTTCTTAGCAAAACGAAGCACTGTTGTTCGTGAAACATTACAATTATCAGCTATATCATAAATAGAAATGTAACAACATTCTTTTTTATGTGCATAAATATAACGCCATACGATTAAATCTGTCGGATTTAATTTATCCAATTTATTATTAACTAACTCTTCTAATTTCATTTGAATATCTCCTTAAAAACATAATTTAATATATATTCTTTATAACAATTAGAAATCCCTATTTTAACTAAAAATTTTATAACCTTTTTTTAACTTCCCTATGCACCTAATCCTCTTAATTTTAGTTACTCCTTGATAAACACCTTAAAAATTAAATTTTCAAACTATTCTTTTGAAATAATTAGCATCGTCATAATAATATTCTGTAAAAGCACTCTATTAATAACAAAAGCCGTTACTACTACAAAAAATTGAATATACATCAATTGATATACATGCAAGTAGTAAATACATTTATAATATTAAATATTTTGCCTACACTCATACTTTTATATTTTTGCACCAATAATAGTTCATACCAATACCTATACCACAAAGAACTCCGCCACCAATACTCGCAGTGATATTTTCAGGCAAAAAAATTTTTCTGGTACTGGTACACTACTCAACAATAAACTATAACATACTACACAAGAATAGTTTTAATAATAAAATCTCTACCAAAACATTTTAAAGAAATATATACTAATGGTAAATTGAGCAAAAAATAAATAATCCCTGTATGATTACCTTTACCCCAATCAATTTCTATTATATTTTCTATCAATCATTATCTGAGAAATTCCCCAAAACCACCATTATATAAATCACAAGGCAATATAAATATATTAAATCCTATAGAATATAGCAATGAATATAATATATCCCAATATTTTCATATCAAATAATGACTTTAAACATAATTTTAATTGCATATTTTTATCTTTTTCTAAAACATCTATTCTTATAGACAAATAAAACCCAGAGCATTTTGCCCTAGGTTTTATCTATTATTATCTTATTTAGGGAGTAACCCTTTTTGTACTAAAAATTCATGTGCTACTTCATGAGCATCTCTACCTTCTACATCTACAGCATAATTCATATTTCGCATTTCTTTATCAGATATTTGACCATCTAATTTAGAAAATACATCTTTTAATTCTGGATGTTGTTCTAATAGTTCTCCTCTAGTAAATGACACTGCATAAAATGGTGGAAAAAATCCCATATCATCAGGTAATCCTCGTAAATTCATTTTTTTCAGCAAAGCATCTGTAGAAAATGCATCTATTACATCGACTTCTCCATTTGTCACTGCTTGATAACGAATAGTAGCATCTAAAGCTCTTACATCTTTAAATTTTGTACCAAATTTTGCTTCTAATCCTGGTAAACAATCTTCACGATGTAAAAATTCAGCTGTACAACCAAGTATTACATCATTAGAAATGGCTAATAAATCACTCATTTTCTCTAGATTGTGTTCTTTAGCAAAATCCGGACGAACACTTAACACATAAGTATTATTAAAACCTAATGGTTTAGATGTTACTACATTATGTTTATTTAATAATGTCTCTGATACTTGATTATATACTACTTCTGAATTTGAATTCATTGGCAATTTACAAAAATTCATCAAAGCTGTACCTGAATACTCTACAAAAGTATCAATATCACCATTTGTCAAAGCGCTAAAGCAAAAATCTGCGCCATTTAAGTTAAAACGACGTTCTACTTTAAAATCAGTATAATGTTCAATTAAATCTTCATACATATATCCCAAAATAAATACTTCTGTAAAATTAGATGTACCTACTACAATTGTTTTCTGAGTAGCATCTTTTATATAAGCATAACCCTTGACACCAAGTGGCATTATCATCAATAAAGCACATAGTCCTGCTACTACTACTTTTTGGAATGTATGTTTTTCTAATTTATCATTTTTTATTTGTCCTACAGGTTTTAACCCTTCTGGCACTAATAGATTTTCAGCTTCAGCTAACATATAATCAATTAATAAAGCTAAAACTAACGCTAGAATAGCTCCTAATAAAACCATATCAATATTAAGACCAATAAGCCCCATATTAATAAACCAACCTAAGCCGCCAGCTCCAGCAAAAGCAGCAATAGTCATTGTTCCCACAGCTGCTACCGTACTAATTCGTATTCCTGCCATAATAAAAGGCATAGCAAGTGGCATTTCTACTTTAATTAATTTTTGCCAACTAGATAAACCTATCCCTTCTGCAGTTTCTCTAAGTTTAGGATCAATACTGCTAATACCTATATAAGTATTTTTTATAATTGGCAATAAAGCATAAATTATTACCATGATAATAGCAGGCTTTTCTCCAATACCTACAAATGGTACAGAAAATGCTAACAGCGCAATACATGGTATACTTTGCATTAAATTTGCTATTCCAATAACTATATTTGACGCAGTTTTATTTCTAGTTATCAAAATACCTAATGGTACCCCAATGGCTATAGATAATAATACTGCCATTGTAGTCATGTTCATATGCTCCATAAAACGAAGCCATACATCTGGATATTTATCTAAAAATAAAGCTAGTAATGAACTATTCATGCTAAAATTCCGTCCTTTTGTCTTACACTATCTTGATATTGGCGACTAAGCACTGATAATAGCCTACTTTTTGTTAAATAGCCTACTAATTCATTTTTTAAATCCAATACTGGAACAATTCCAAAATGAATATAATCTACTGCATTAGTAATTTCTTTTAATGAAGTATTTTCATATACTACATGATAATCATCTGATATAAAATTTTTTAAAGAACCACTATATGAATCAAAATTCTGTAAATCAGCTAGCCATACAATTCCCAAAAATTTATTATCTTCTGTAACTAGCACACTATCAACATGAGCATGATTCATTACTTGCAATGCTTGAATAATTGTTCTATCTACAGAAATTTTGCATGGATTTTTCAACATAATATCACTAGCTTTGATAAATTCTGAATTAGACCACAATCTATTTTTGCCCACAAAATTTTGTACATATTCATTGGCAGGATTTTTCAAAATATTTTCTGGAGTATCATATTGTACAATCCAACCTTTTTGAATAATACATATTTTATCAGCTAATTTTATAGCTTCGTCCATATCATGAGTTACAAAGACAATAGTCTTCTTAAACTGCTTTTGCAAATTTACTACAGCATCTTGTAAATCGCTACGTGTTACAGGGTCTAAAGCACTAAATGGCTCGTCCATTAAAATAATATCTGGATTAGTAGCAAAAGCTCTAGCTACGCCTACACGCTGCTTTTGACCTCCAGACAATTGATATGGATATAAATATTTATAATTATCTGGTTCTAAATCTACCATTTCTAATAATTCATCAATGCGATTTTCTATATTATTGCTATCATAATTATTTATTTTTAACACGGTTGCAATATTATCATAAATCGTCATATGTGGAAATAATCCTGCATCTTGAACAACATACCCAATACGTCTACGAAGCTTTAAAGTATTTTGCTGACGTATTGAAACATTGTCTATCTTTATTAAACCTCTATCCACAGTCTCCAATTTATTTATAGTTTTCAATAAAGTAGTCTTTCCACAACCAGATGAACCTATTAACACCACAAATTCTCCATCGTTGATTGTAAAATTAATCTTATGTAGTACAAGCTTTTCTTTATAAGCCTTGTCTACTTCTTCAAATGTAATCACAATAGTCCTCCTAATTGATAATTGAGATTACGTATATCATACCTTAAATAACATAAAAATAGCCTTAATACTTATCAACATAGTATTAAGACTATATAAGATTTTACTTAAATATAAAAAATAGGTATGAAAAATCATACCTATTTTTATTTATTAAAAAAATTATCTTTTCCCATCAAAATTCTACTACTATTTAATACTACTGCTAAAGTAGCTGTATTATGAATGATTGCTGCTACAAGTGGATTAATTCTACCCAAAGCACCAAGAAGCATTGCCGCTGAATTAATAGTAATTGTAGCTGTAAAGTTTTGACGAATTAATTTCATTGTATTTTGACCAAGCTCTAAAGCATCCATCAATTTTATTGGATTATCTGAGTTGATAGTAATATCTGAAGACTCTACAGCTATATCAGTTCGACGACCACCAAGTGCTACACCTACATCAGCAAAGGCTAATGCTGGCGCATCATTTATACCGTCTCCTACCATCAAGACATGACTATTTTTTTGTAATTTATTTACAATTTCAGCCTTATCTTCTGGTAAAATTTCTGCATAATAACTATCAATTCCCATTTTATGTGCTACTGTATTAGCTACTTCTTCACTATCTCCAGTAAGCATTACAATCTCATCAATACCATGACGACGCATTTGATTAAAAGTCTTTTTCATTTGTGGACGAATTGGATCATTAATGATAATTAAGCCCATAAGTTTAGCATCACGTGCTACATATAAAATATTATAACCTGGCATAGTTTCAATATCATTAAATTTATCCAAACCTGTTACTTCTCTATCCATCATAAAATGATGACTACCTACAATAATATGTCCACCTTTAAAACCATCAAAATCAGCCACATTAGCTTCCATACCATGAGCTACTACTGTATCTGAATCTATATGATCAGGTACTATCCAGCCTTGTTCTTCTACATAATTTTGAATAGCCACTGCCAATGGATGTACAGAATGAATTTCCGCTGAAGCTGCTAATAATATCATTTCCTTTTCACAAACACCCTCAGCTGTATGTGTTTCTATTATCTTAGGCTCACCCACTGTAATTGTGCCAGTCTTATCCATTACTACAGTATCAATATCAGCTAAAGCTTCGATATAATTTCCACCTTTTATCAAAATTCCTTGTTTAGCTGCCATAGCCACCGCTGCTGATATAGCCGTTGCTGTAGACAATTTTAATCCACAAGAAAAATCAATAAATAATAAGTTTAAAACACGTTGCCAATCACGAGTTGCTCCATAGACAATAGCAGCCCCAATAAAAGAAATAGGTACTAACATATTAGCCATTCGATCAGCGAAATTTTGTACAGGAGCACGACGAGCTTGAGCATCTTCTACTAAATGTACAATTCTAGCAAGTGATGTATCATCTCCCACCTTTTGTACTAAAATAGTAAGTTGTCCACCCTGTACTACTGAACCTGCATATACTAGATCATCTTGTCCTTTTAAAGCAGGATTGGATTCACCTGTTATTGAAGCTTGGTCAATTGCCGCATTACCACTTAAAACCTTGCCATCAACGCAAATCTTTTCTCCAGTATGCACTGCAATAACATCATTTACCTTAATAGTTTCTATGGGTACTTTTACTTCATGTCCATCATCTTCTACACGCCATACATATTGTTGATCTAATTTCAACAAACTAGATATATGTTTTCTAGCTCGTTCTGCTGCATAAATAGTAAGCATTTCGGCTACATTAGAAAGTGTCATTAAACTTAAACTAGATTCTGGTTTACCTGCTAATACTGAAGCAATAACAGCTGTCGAAGTAAGTGTATCAGCATTTGGCTGACCATCTGTTATTAAACCTTTTACACCATTTTTAATTACATTACGTGCAATTCCCAATACAAATAAACTACGCACAATATTTAAACTTGTATATACTTGCGGAGCAAATTTTTTCAATACTTGTAAACCCACAAAGCCTACTAAAGAAATAATTGCATCTCGTTTATAAGCTTGTAATTCATTATTGATATCTTTCTTCACTGGCAAAGTTTCTTTTGGTTTATTAACTACCAGTATATTTACTTTATAACCTAAAACCTGTATAATTGCTAATTTATTTATACTATCTTTATAAAATATACGTACTGCCTTTGAATAATATCTTACTAGAACAACATTTTTAATTGCATGTAAACGTAAAGTCAATTTATTTCTTTGATTTACAGTTAAATAAGATTGTAATGGAATTTGACAATATCTCATAGTTTGATTCGTCATTATTTACCAATTCCTCTCAAAATAGAAAATGCCCACCATAGCATTTGTGGTCCATTAGGACGTTGCCCCATAGTTAAAATCTTACGTATACCTCTTAAAGCAAAAAAACTTGATACTAGTACACGTAAATCTATGACATTATTTGTTTTTTTCTTAACCCATTCATTTATCTCTTTCACTACCATTAAAATAGTATCACTAGCCATAGTAGTTGCTTGATTACTCATTTGAGTTACTTTATGTTTAACAGCAAATACCTTGTTTTTCAACTGTGCAAATATATCATCTATAATATTTTCTACACAACTATATATAATAAGTAAACTTCCCGTATTAATATTAGTAGTAACTTCTTTTATATATGGTAACTCTTTCAATTTTAAACTTAATACTTTAGCTAATTTTTCATTTTGTTTTAAAGCATCAATATAATAACGGCGACGCCCTTTTATAGCATGTCCCAAACGAAAACTTTGTGCTTTTATTTCTTCATTTATAGTATTCAATCCTTGATGTAGTTCTGAAAAACTAAAAGTTTTATTATTTCCTCCATCTTTAGAAAAAAATTTTAATAATTGTTGTCCAATAGTTAATCCAATAGCCATACCAGATGCATATGACATAAAATCCACCTCACTTATCTATTTGCACGTTTTTTTATATATGCTTCAATCTCACAAAGTTCTTTATTAGTTTTTATTTTTGCTGGTTGATATTCAATAAGAACAGAACCTGTTATTGTATTTATAGTAACTTTGTCTAGTTCATTATATTTAGCCATAGTTTCTTCAACTTTTAACTTTAATTGTGCATTATTTATTAAAGCTTTACTATAAACACGAATACGTCCTGGTATATAAGAACCTACTGTTACTGATTTTAAAAACCAATCCATCTTAGATGTTGGTATACCCACTGCATTTAGAATATTCATTTGACTAAAACCCTTCTTCACATTATTTTTCATCACTTTTTTATATTGATACGCATGTGCTAAAGATAAAGCTGTCCAAGCTATTCCAAATACAGTATGTATTTTTTTACTTCCTGTTACCAAAGATAAAACAGTACCTGTCATTCCAACAGCTAAAGGAATTCCTAAACTCATCTTTTTCATAATACATTCTCCATATATTATTTTTTATAAAAATACACATAGATTTTAAAAAAGGAGTGTTTTAATAAACACTCCTTTCTTTATTGAAATTATTTAACTTCAGCAGCTTGCTGTGCAGCAATCATATCTTCTAAAGCTTCTTTTTGACGAACAAGTTCTTCCATAGACACTTGTTCTTGTCCTTCCGCAATAACAGGTTGTTGCTGAACACGATTTTGCATATATTTATAACCAAATGCACCTGCTACCACACCTACAGCTAAACCAATCCAAAAATCTGTTCTTGTAAACATAATCAAGACTCCTTTTAATATAATATATAATAGACCTTTTATTATAAAGCAAAATGCCTATAATCATTATCAATGCTGTTTATCTTTGACCTTAGAAGTTAGCTTATTATCTGTTCCACAGCAATCACAATGGCAACCGCCAGAACAACCATTATTTGTACCACAAGAATCACATTTTCCTGAAGAAAAATTATGATATATGCGTTTCATACCAAAAACAAAAGCTATAAAGATTATCAAAGCTATAATCCAAGTAGCAATATCACCTGTCGTCATTTAAAAGCCTCCTTTTATTTTTATACTAAATATCAAAATTTATCAAAAACCTAATAATATACCCACTTGATAAACTAATAAAGATACAACCCATGCTACAACAAAATTACCAATAGCAGATAAAAACATCCATTTCCAACCACCAGCTTCTTTCTTTATTGTACCAAGTGCTGTCATACATGGTGTATATAACTGGCTAAACACCATAAATGCTAACGCAGACATTGTCGTAAATGCCATCTGTAAGCCTGTATTGGCCACCATACCTACAGCTTCAACAGTTTCTGTATCTGGGCTTAAATCAGGTAAACCATATAAAATACCCATTGTAGAAATAACAGCTTCTTTCGCCATAATACCAGTAATAACAGCAGAGCCAGCTTCCCATGTATCAAAACCATGGAATACAAACAATGTGGACATAATACCACCAAGACTAGCTAATAAAGATTCAGACATATCTTCTACTTGACCTGCAAAATTATAACTGCTTAAGAACCATAAAATTACAGACATAGCAAAAATTATTGTACCTGCTTTTATGAGATAACCTTTACCTTTATCCCATGTTTCTAACAATACTGTTTTCATATCTGGAATACGATATGGTGGTAATTCTAAAACAAAGCTTGTATTATCTTTTTCAAATACAGTTCTGCTCAATATACTAGAAGCTAAAATTGCACCAATTATACCGATAAGATACATAGCAAATACAACATCGCCTGCATTTTCACCAAAGAAAATAGCTCCAAATAACGCCATTACTGGAAGTTTAGCACCACAAGTTAAAAACGGTGTTACTAAAATAGTTATCATACGGTCTTTTTCTGAATCTAACGCTCTAGCTCCCATAATACCTGGAACAGCACAACCGAAACCACAAATAATAGGCATCAATGCTTTACCACTAAGACCAGCACGACGCATAATTGGGTCCATGACGAAAGCTACACGAGCCATATATCCTGTACCATCTAAGAAACTCAAACAGAAAAATAATGTGAAAATAAGTGGCACAAAGGTAAGCACTCCACCTACACCAGCTATAATACCATCACATACTAAAGAATGTAACCAATCAGCTACACCTAATCCAGTCAACGCTTCATCTGCCCAACCATAAAAATCTTCATTTATAAGTACATCTAATTCATCAGCAATCGGTTGACCAATCCATGTAAAAGTAATCTGGAATACAAGATATAACATTAATACTAAAATAGGTAATGCCATAAAGCCATTAGCTAATACTTTATCAATCTTTTCAGTGAGATTATTACCTACATTTTCCTTAACGACAACTTGCTCTACAATTTTATCAATAAAAGCATAACGTGCTTCTATAATTGCTTCTTCTAATTTTTCTTTATCGCTAATAGTAGCTTTTAACTTTTCAATATTAGCAATATGTTCTTCCACTTGTTGAGAATTTTTATAACTATCCATCACTGTAGAAGTGAATATATCTAATAATTTATTAGTGGATTTTTTACTGCGACCTACAGTTTCTACTACAGGCATTCCTAATAATTTTTCTAACTTAACTGTAGAAATTTTAATTCCTTTTCTATTCGCTTCGTCCATCATATTAAGGTCAACTAATACAGGAATACGACGCTCTAGCAATTGTAAACATAAAAATAAATTACGTTCAATATTAGAAGAATCAATGACATCTACAATAATATCAGGTTTTTCTCCACTTAAATAGTTTTCTACGATAATTTCTTCTGGAGAACGTCCATTTATGCTATATGTACCAGGTAAATCCATTACAGATATAGCTCTATCTTTATGTTTTGTATAACCCACTTTTTTATCTACTGTAACTCCTGGCCAGTTACCAATTTTTTGTCTAATACCAGTTAATTCATTGAATATTGTTGATTTCCCAGTATTGGGATTTCCTGTCAACGCTACGGATAATGTTGCCACTATTATCTCCCTCCCATTAATTATTAAGCAATTTGAGTAACTGCAATCTTTGCCGCATCAGATAAACGAATAGACATATTAAAAGAACGAATAGATATCGCAATCGGGTCTCCAAGTGGCGCTGAACGCAATACCTTTACTTTTGTACCTTTTACCATTCCCATACTCATAAGACGCTCTTTCAATTCTGAAGCCTCTATAGACTCAACTTTTACTACCATTCCTGGCTTTGCTTCCTTTAAAGTCATAATATTCCTCCTTCTATTTTAAAATCTCTTTTTATATTTGTTTTTTTGATTTTGATAATAATTATTATTTCTGTTAATAACTGCATTATATAGCAAATGATAATCTATGTCAATAAAAATGATAAACATTATCTGTATAATTATATTTATTCTCAATAAAATAAAAAGCAAGAGTACCTTCTACCCTTGCTTTTATAGTTAATATATTATCTTATTATATTTTTAATTACACCGCCACCGCCAACGATTTCATCTTCGTAAAACACTACAGATTGCCCTGGTGTAATCGCTCTTTGTGGTTCACTAAATAAAATTTTAGCCAAATTGCCATTGTCTAATGGTTCCACAGTACATTCACACTCTTTAGCGCCATAACGAATTTTAGCAGTAGTAACGAATTTTTCAGTGAAATCATCTCTCGTGATAAAATTTAAATCTTTAGCTACTAATCCTTTAGCGAAAACATCTTTATTTTCACCAACAATTACACGATTGCGTTTCACATCTAAACCGACTACGTATAATGGATGAGCAGCAGCTATACCTAAGCCCTTTCTTTGTCCCACAGTATATAATGGTACACCTTCATGTCGACCCAATTTATTACCATTGACATCAACAATATCACCAGGTTTTAAAATATGTGGTGCTTTTGCTTTTAAATAAGCTTTATAGTCATCATTTGGAATAAAACAAATCTCCTGACTTTCAGGCTTATTAGCTACTGGTAAATTCATTTTTCCAGCTAATTCACGAGTTTTTTCCTTGCTATAATTTCCAAGTGGCAATATAAAATGCTTTAATACATCTTGTGTCAAAGTATATAAAACATATGATTGGTCTTTTCTTACATCTAAACCTTTTTTTAATAAATATCTACCTGTTTTTTCATCTTGTTCAATACGTGCATAATGACCAGTAGCTACACAATCTGCACCTAATTCTAAGCAATCTTTCAATAAACTACCAAATTTTACAGTATTATTACATCTCACACAAGGATTAGGTGTTCTACCCTTTGCATATTCACTGATAAAATATTTTATTACATCATCTTTAAATTTCTTATGATAATTAACTACATAATGTGGAATGTTCAACGCATCTGCTACTTTTTTAGCATCACTGACAGCAGTTGAACCGCCTGCTTCTCTACTTTCATCACTTAAAGTCATTGTTACGCCAATAACATCATAACCTTGTTCTATCAATAAAGCAGCTGTAAGCGAACTATCTACGCCACCACTCATAGCTACTGCTACCTTTTTTTTCATCTTCTTTTCCCCTCTAAAAATCTATCTACAAATAACAAATATATATTTCCTAGTAAATAACTAAGATATATTCATATACTAACAAACTAATGCTTCTTTGTCAAAATTAAGCTTTTATTTTTTCACAAAACTGCATATATTTACCAATTTTTTCTTCATATCCATTTGATGTTGGCATATAATATTTAGCATTTTTTATTTTATCAGGCAAATACTGTTGTTTCACTATATGGTATGGATAATCATGAGCATATTTATAATCTACACCATGACCAAGCTTTTTAGCACCTTTATAATGACAATCTCTTAAATGCATTGGTACTTGCCCACAATCTTGACTTTTTACTTGCTCTATAGCTTTATCAATTGCCAAATAACTAGCATTACTTTTAGGCGCAGATGCTATATATGTTACTGCTTGTGCAAGTGGTATACGAGCTTCAGGCATACCCAAAAATTGAACAGCTTGCACTGTAGCCATAGCCAAAACTAAAGCTTGTGGGTCTGCATTTCCCACATCTTCAGAAGCACAGATAGCAATTCTTCGAGCAATAAAATTAATATCTTCACCTGCTACCAACATTCTTGCTAAATAGTGCAACGCCGCATCAGGGTCGCTTCCCCTCATACTCTTGATAAATGCCGATACTATATCATAGTGATTATCACCGTTTTTATCATATGTTTGAATTTTTTCACTGATAATACTTTCAATAATTTCTTTATTTATATTATGATTTTGCTCTAATGCCACATCACCAGCTTGCTCTAATATATTTAAAGCCACTCTAGCATCGCCACCAGCATATTGAGCTATTATCGATAATACTTCATCATCATATTTAAATTCATATTTACCCAAACCGCGAACTTTATCTTCTAAAGCTACTTTTAAGATATCAATTAAATTTTGTTCATCTAATAATTCTAATTTTACTACACGAACTCTAGATAATAACGCATGATTTACTTCAAAATACGGATTTTCTGTAGTAGCACCAATCAAGATAATTCTACCATCTTCAACATAAGGCAATAATACATCTTGTTGAGCCTTATTAAAACGATGTATTTCATCTAAAAATATAATTGTACGTTTACGATAATATCTTCTATTTTCATCAGCTTTTTCAATGATTTTACGCACATCAGAGATACCAGCAGAAACCGCATTTAGTCGAGAAAAATCACTTTTTGTCATACCTGCAATCATTTTCGCAAGCGTTGTCTTTCCTGTACCTGGAGGCCCATATAAAATCATCGAAGGTATTTTATCTTCTTGTACCATTCTCCGTAAAAATGATTTTTTACCCAGTATTTTTTCCTGTCCTATATATTCATCAAAATTACGCGGTCTCATTCTTTCAGCTAATGGACGATAGTCTTCATCCATTTCTATGGTATTTTCGCTTATATTTTCATTATTTTCACTAGACATTGCTGAAAATAAGTCTAAATCTTGCATATTATTCTCCTGTTGAACCAAAACCGCCACTTCTTATAGTATCAACATTTTTTTCATCATCTATAGTTAAAAATTTATAAAAAATGGCTTGAGCTATTCTCATACCTTTAGTAATTTCTACATCTTCATCACCAAAGTTTATCAGACCAATCATTATATGACCTTCATTATCCTCATTGTTATAATAATCTGCATCAATAACACCTTGAGAATTTACTAAATTCAAATGCTTTTTAAAAGCTAAACTAGAACGAATATGTATACCTAAATATTCATCATCTTGCATATAAGCTTTTAATCCTGTTGCAATTACTGCCATTTGCCCAGCTTTTATAATTTTATCTTCAGCAGCTTCAATATCATAACCTGCTGATTTACTTGTTTTTCGAGTTGGTAAATTTATATGTTTATCTTTAAAACTACTTATTATTTCAAAACCACGATTACGCAAAAAAACAACTCCTTAAAATTATATTTAATATTTTTCACAGCTCAATATTTTATTATATAACAAAAAATGCACTGTGCAATCACACAGTGCATAATAAATTCATTTGGAGGCGGCACCCAGATTTGAACTGGGGAATAAAGGTTTTGCAGACCTCTGCCTTACCACTTGGCTATGCCGCCGTCTGGAGCGGAAAACGAGGCTCGAACTCGCGACCCTCACCTTGGCAAGGTGATGCTCTACCACTGAGCTACTTCCGCATTTAACGTTTTTTGTCTGCCGCTGTATCAGCGACATGTATTATTATATGCATAACAGAGTATTTTGTCAACAACTTTTTTGAAAAAAATTTAAAAAATTTTTCAATGCCTCCAAAAGCCCAATAAATAAGCTATTTTCCCATTATATAGAAATGAAAAAATAGCTTATTATTCAAAATTTCTTAAAGAACTTCAGAAAAATATATTACTGTTACAGTATCATCTAAAGTAATTCGACGCTGATAAATATTTTCAAAATCTAAACGTAATCCTTCTAATGAATCAATTTCTGGATTTTGGTGACCTAAATCTCTTGAAGTTAATTCAGCGAATTTTTTTACGCGAACTTTATCAATGATTGCTGTATATAATCTTTTTTTCACTTCATATTTTTTACCAGTAGTAATCCACACTATAGAACTTTCTGGATATTGACTGCGAACATCTCCTAAGCGAACAGTACAATTTTTTTTGCGTGACATAATCAATTCTTCATGTTTTTTTGCCTGAAAGTTTAATGCCATCATCATAATCTACCTCCAATTTATAAAATATAATCTAATTCTTAAAGATATTTAAAGATATATATATTATATTTTACTAAAATTTGTAAAAATCCTTTTTTCTTCTAAAATTTATTATCTAACTTTATTGCGAATATGACTTTGTTAGGCTATTATATATTTTAACAATCAAGATTTTTATTAATCTATTTATTATATTTATATCACCTATCAAAATCTTAAAGAAAAGAGGGTAGCTATTGTTATTTTATAACAATTTTTATTATGCGTTCTCAAATCTTAAATTTATTAAAACAAAATGGCAACAAATTTTTATCTGGTGAATACTTAGCTGATACGCTAAAAGTATCTCGAACTGCTATCTGGAAACATATAAAAGCATTACGTGATAATGGCTATAATATTGAAAGTGTTCCTAGAAGTGGTTATCGTTTGATTGACTCTCCAGACTTATTATCAAGTGAAGAAATAAAATCTTCTCTCACTACTAAAATATTAGGTTCTGAAATTTTATATTTTGAAACTGTAGACTCCACAAATACTCAAGCTAAAAAAGTAGCACTTCAAGGTGTTAAAGATGGTACTATCATCATCAGTGAAGAACAAGGTGGTGGTAGAGGCAGATTATCTCGCTCTTTCTTTTCTCCTAAATATAAAGGGATTTGGTTTTCTGTCATTTTAAAACCAAAATTTTTACCTCAAGAAGCACCAAAATGCACATTGATGGCTGCTACTGCTATCACCAAAGCTATTGAAGATGTTACTGGTGTAAAAGTTGGTATTAAATGGCCTAATGATGTTTTATATGAAGGAAAAAAATTAGTAGGTATTTTGACAGAAATGAATGCTGAAATGGATTGCATAAATTACATCATTATTGGTATGGGAATTAATGTCAATATTGATAAAGAAGAAATGCCTGAAGAAATTCAAAATATCGCTACTTCTTTGAGTCAAATTACAGGTAAAAAAATTTCTCGTTTAAAACTTTTAAATAAAATCTTGTATTACTTAGAACATTTGTATATAATCTGTCAAGAGGAAGGTTTTGCACCTATTCTTGATGAATGGCGTAAATATTCCATTACTTTAAATCAACATATCCGTGTAATCGGCACAAATGAAGTCTTAGAAGGAATTGCCGTGGATATTGATGATGATGGTGCTCTTCTTGTAAATATTGATGGACAAATAAAACGTGTGTTAGCAGGCGATGTTTCTATTCGACCAGTACAAAACCGCTAAACTCACAGATGGAGGATAAAATGCTTTTAGTTTTTGACATTGGTAACAGTAATATCGTTATGGGGGCTTATGATGGTAAAAAACTTTATCGTCATTGGCGAATTTCCACCGACCGACAAAAAACTGGCGATGAGTATGGTATGCTCATAAACGAACTGTTCCGTTTTCAAGGTATGGATATGAACGATATTGATGATATTATTATCTCATCTGTTGTTCCACCTCTCGTTATTCCTATTAGTAAAATGTGTGAACGTTATTTTAAAATAAAACCATTACTTGTAGGTCCTGGTATAAAAACTGGTATTCGCTTAGTTTATGAAAATCCACGCCTTTTAGGTGCTGACCGTATTGTAAATGTTGTTGGTGCTTTTGAACAATATGGTGGTCCTTTAATTGTAATCGATATCGGTACTGCTACTACTTTTGATGTAGTAAATGATAAAGGTGATTTTTTAGGTGGTGTAATAGCTCCTGGTATCGGTATGTCAGCAGATGCTTTATTCCAAAAAGCTGCTAATTTGCCTCGTATAGAACTTGTTACTCCTAAAAATGTAATTTGCCATAATACTATTACAAATATGCAATCTGGTATTATCTATGGTGCTGTAGGGCAAATAGATGGTATTGTAAATCGTATAAAAAAAGAATATGGTAAAGATATGACTGTAATCGCAACTGGTGGACTTGCTCGCATGATTGCGGAAGAGTCTAGCACTATTGATAAAACAGATCATTTCTTAACTTTGACTGGTCTTCGCGTTCTCTATGAACGTAATGCTGCTTCAAGAAAGGGGTACTTAGAAAGGTTAAAAAATAAGCCTTCAAATAATTTATGAAAATAGGAAACTTAGAAATAACTACTCCCGTATTTTTAGCACCTATGGCTGGTGTAACTGATACTGCTTATTGTATTTTAGCTCAACGTATGGGCTGTGGTCTCGTTTATTCTGAAATGGTCAGCGACCAAGGTATTAATTTTCGCAATGAACGAACATTAGAAATGTTAAAGACTGTTCCTGAACAAAGACCTTTAGCTATTCAATTATTCAGTGGCAATCCTGAACGTATGTATAAAGCAGCTAGTTTTGTAGCTTCTTTGAATTGTTGCGATATGATTGATATAAATATGGGTTGCCCTGCACCGAAGATTGTACGCAATAACGAGGGTTCAGCTTTGATGAAAGATCCTGTTTTAGCATATGAAATAATGTGTGCTACGCGTGAAGCTGTAAAAGATATGCCTGTTACTGTGAAAATGCGTAAGGGCTGGGATAGTGAACACTGTAATGTCGTTGAGATGGCTGGTCTTGCTCAAAAGGCTGGGCTTGATGCTATTGCTGTTCATGGCAGAACTAGGGAAGAATTTTATCGTGGTCATGCCGATTGGGATATTATTCGCGAGGTTAAACAAGCTGTTGATATTCCTGTTATTGGCAATGGCGATGTTAGAACTTGCCAGGATTTAAAAAATATTTTTGAACGTACTGGTTGTGATGCTGTCATGATTGGTCGTGAGGCTCAGGGTAATCCTTGGATTTTCCACCGTTTTAAAGAATTTTTATTTACTGGTGTTGATCCTGGTGAACCTAGCATTGATGAAAGAAAACAGGTTATTTTAGAACATTTGGATATGCTTTTGAAATGGAAGGGCGATTATATTGGTCCTCGTGAGATGAGAAAGCATGCTACGTGGTATACTCATGGCTTGTATGGCAGTGCTAGTTTGAGACAGAAGTTTAATTCGGCTGTTTGTAGGGAAGATTTCGTTAAAATTTTAAATGATATGTGATTATATGATTTTATTTGGTTAAATTAGAGCGATGTTTTTACATCGCTTTTTATTTATTTTTTCGTCTAGACTTTTGCTACTCTTGCTACTCTTGCTACTCTTGCTACTCTTGCTACTCTTGCTACTCTTAAATCACCCCTATTCTACACTGTCTTCTATCTTTTATTTTCTTTTCTAATTGATGATTTGATTTTGTAAAATCTTTGTAAAATCTTTCTTTGTTAATTGACTTTATTTTTTACAAACTATACAATTATAGTATGTTTTGAAAATCTCATATTAGGCATAACCTTTTATAGGCTATGTCTTTTTTATTGTCAATTCATTTTTTATTTTAAAAGGGGTTTTGTTTACTTTTATGAGAAATTATGTTGTAACTTTTGCTAAGTCGTTAGTTGTTGGTTCTACCATGTTAGTTCCTGGTGTTAGTGGCGGTTCTATGGCTATGATACTTGGAATTTATACTAAATTAATTTCTTCTGTAAGTTCATTCATGAAAAATAAATTTAGAAATTCTCTTTTTTTAACTATATTTTTAGCAGGTTCTTTAATAGGTATTGTTTCTTTTTCTAAACCTATTTTGCATTTAATTGAAACTTATCCTATGCCTATGCTTTATTTCTTTATGGGTGCTGTAGCAGGCAGTGTGCCTTTGATGTTTCGCGAGGCTAAATTAACTAAATTTTCCTGGACAGTCCCTATATATGTCGCTATTGGCTTTTTAATTGTTCTGTTTTTTGAAATGTCTCCTATCAGTAATGTAACTACAAATGATGCTACTAATTGGTACACTTATTTATTATTAGTTGTTGCTGGTTTTATAGCTGCTATTGCACTTGTTTTACCAGGGATAAGCGTTTCTTATATGCTTTTATTGATGGGATTATATGATGAAACTATGCGTGCGGCTTCTGAATTTTATTTACCATTTTTAATTCCATTAGGATTTGGTCTAGTTGTGGGTATTTTACTAACTACTAAATTATTAGAAAATCTTATGCAAAATTATCCTCAACCTACTTTTTTAATTATCCTTGGGTTCATTTTAGGTTCTATCTTGGAACTTTATCCAGGTATTCCGCAAAATGAAGAAATTTTTATCTGTGCTTTAACTTTGATTTTAGGATTTGGTATTATTAAATATATTTCCTCTAAAGATGTTTAAACAAAAAACTAGCAGGTATTTATTTTACTTGCTAGTTTTTTCTTTTAAAAATATATTCAGCTTTTAAACATATTTACAATAAATAATTTTCTTCATGTATATAAATACTTTCTATTTTGTCTATAATGTTTTATAATATAATTTATATTTTACTAAGGAGGCTATTTTTTTATGAAAGATGCTACTAAATGTTTACATTCTGGATACAGCCCTAAAAATACTGAACCTCGTGTCATGCCAATTGTGCAAAGCACTACATATGTTTATGACTCTACTGATGATGTTGCTGCTGTTTTTGATGAACCTACTAAATCTTTAATTTATTCTCGTTTTGCTAATCCTACAGTCATGGCTGTTGAAAATAAAATTGCTGACCTTGAAGGTGGCGTTGGTGCTATGTGCACTACTTCTGGTCAAGCTGCTAACTTACTTGCTATTTTAAATATCTGTAATGCTGGCGATAGTTTTATCTCCACTACTCAAATCTATGGTGGTACTGTAAATCTTTTCGCTTTCACTTTGAAAAAATTAGGTATTGAATGTATCTTTGTTGGTCATGATGCTACTGATGAAGAAATTCATGCTGCTTTTAAACCTAATACTAAAGCTGTTTTTGGTGAAACTTTAGCTAATCCCGCATTGACTGTTTTTGATATCGAACGTTATGCAAATATCGCTCATGCTCATGGTGTTCCTTTGATTGTGGATAACACTTTTGCAACTCCTATCTTATGCAAACCATTTGAATTTGGTGCTGATATTGTTACTCATTCCACTAGTAAATATATGGACGGTCATGCACTTCAAATCGGTGGTGTAATCGTTGATAGCGGTAATTTCAATTGGGATAATGGTAATTTCCCTGAATTAGTAGAACCAGATCCATCTTATCATGGTCTTTCCTATACAAAAACTTATGGTAAACAAGCTTATATTTTAAAAGCTAGAATGCAGTTAATGCGTGATTTCGGTTGCTATCCAGCTGCACATTCTGCATTCTTATTAAACTTAGGTCTAGAAACTTTACCTGTACGTATGAAACAATACTGCGAAAATGCTCTTACTGTTGCTAAATATTTGGAAAGCAATGATAAAGTAGAAAGCGTTATGTACCCTGCTCTTGAAAGCAATGAATCTTATCCTCTTGCTAAAAAATATTTAAAAGGTTGCAGTGGTGTTATCACTTTCGTAATCAAAGGTGGTAAAGAAAACGCTGTCAAATTCATGGACTCCTTAAAATTAGCTTCTAATGAAGTTCATGTTGCCGATATTCGTACTTGTATTCTTCACCCAGCAAGTGAAACACATCGTCAATTGACAGATGAACAACTTGAAGCTGCTGGTATCAATAGCGGTATGGTTCGTTTCTCTGTAGGTCTTGAAGATATCAATGATATTTTAGATGACTTAAAACAAGCTTTTGCTAATGTAAAATAATTATTTAAAGGCATTTGTGTAAACAAGTGCCTTTTTATTTTCCCAGCCATTTTTTAGCTTAAAACCTGAAATCCTTATAAATAAAGGATTTATTAAAAATCAAAAAATCAATCTCAATCGCTGGTAAAAATTTTCATAAATATTGATATTTCAACCTTTATAAACTATAATTATTTATAAAAGTATTGATTTTACTGGCATTTAACTTTAACAAGAGTTGTATTTGAATTGTCTAAAGCCTCCATTTTTTTAAATGTCTTATAGTCATTTAACTTTAACAAGAGTTGTATTTGAATATTAAGTATTGGCAAAGAACAGGATGTCCAATGCAAGAATTTAACTTTAACAAGAGTTGTATTTGAATTTGCCTATAATCGTATTTTGACAGATATTTCCCCAAATTTAACTTTAACAAGAGTTGTATTTGAATGTTTGTAACTTTTCCTATAGCTTTTACCAAGCAAGCATTTAACTTTAACAAGAGTTGTATTTGAATTATCTATTGTTTTATTGAAATAGTCAATAAAATCTGATTTAACTTTAACAAGAGTTGTATTTGAATAAATCTAGACCATAATCATCATAATATACACCATATATTTAACTTTAACAAGAGTTGTATTTGAATACTTATAGATGTTTATTCTAGCGACCTTATAGACGGATTTAACTTTAACAAGAGTTGTATTTGAATAGTTGTTCAGTTTTCCGAACAACATATTTTTTATTCAATTTAACTTTAACAAGAGTTGTATTTGAATGTATACTATTTTTAAACATAATCTATTGCCTGTATAATTTAACTTTAACAAGAGTTGTATTTGAATAGCTCTAAATCACCCATTGATGTATACTCTTTAGCTATTTAACTTTAACAAGAGTTGTATTTGAATTAGAAATGGTGAACTAATAGCAACAACAAAAGATAAATTTAACTTTAACAAGAGTTGTATTTGAATGTTGCCCATTGCACATAATGATATGGATTACCGCTATTTAACTTTAACAAGAGTTGTATTTGAATTGGCATTTTGTGCTATATCACCTTGTTTTAGATTCCATTTAACTTTAACAAGAGTTGTATTTGAATTAAGCAGCATCACCGCCACCACCACCACGATTTTGGGTATTTAACTTTAACAAGAGTTGTATTTGAATTTTTTACATTTCCAGTACCTTCACAGCCTACAACTATTTAACTTTAACAAGAGTTGTATTTGAATAGCGTTAAAAGAAGCAGGCGATATTAAAGATATTAATTTAACTTTAACAAGAGTTGTATTTGAATTGCATAGCTTCATACATTCCATCTAAATAATTTCCATTTAACTTTAACAAGAGTTGTATTTGAATAAAGTAGTTAATAATATTACTTTTAATGAATATAAAGATTTAACTTTAACAAGAGTTGTATTTGAATGCGTGTACATTGACTGGGAAGCCATCGATATGATTTTATTTAACTTTAACAAGAGTTGTATTTGAATTGCGAGATGATGGAGTTTTAATTTGCTTAACTTATATTTAACTTTAACAAGAGTTGTATTTGAATTGTAAAATGCTACGTATGCTTAAACATTTTGATGAAGATTTAACTTTAACAAGAGTTGTATTTGAATAAGTCTTGTGGTTGTATTACACGTGAAGGCTTCCCAAATTTAACTTTAACAAGAGTTGTATTTGAATTCATTTTTTTGATATTCGCCTAGCAGTTTGCAATATTTAACTTTAACAAGAGTTGTATTTGAATTGCCAAGGTTTCTAGCTAAGCCTGCTCTAGTATAATTTAACTTTAACAAGAGTTGTATTTGAATATGCTTCTTTAGTACAAAAAGAAGATATTATTGGATTTAACTTTAACAAGAGTTGTATTTGAATTAATTTAACTAAAAAAAATATGGAGGTAAGAACAAAAATTTAACTTTAACAAGAGTTGTATTTGAATGTAGCTATTGTTTCTCTATTTAAACTAGCGTAATCAATTTAACTTTAACAAGAGTTGTATTTGAATAAATAAATCACATGTTCGCCCTGCATGAAGCTAAATATTTAACTTTAACAAGAGTTGTATTTGAATTAATTGATAATGTTATGACCATAAATACGGACAGACATTTAACTTTAACAAGAGTTGTATTTGAATTAATTGATAATGTTATGACCACAAATACGGACAGACATTTAACTTTAACAAGAGTTGTATTTGAATAAGCCTAATGCACCACATTCTTCAACGTCCATGCCAATTTAACTTTAACAAGAGTTGTATTTGAATACAGATTTACAAATAATGTTTCAGATAATTAATGGTATTTAACTTTAACAAGAGTTGTATTTGAATAACCTTGATTTTAGTTATAGGTGGAGTAAATTTAAGATTTAACTTTAACAAGAGTTGTATTTGAATAGAAATAAAAGAAGAAAAAGAAACTGAAAATGAGGAATTTAACTTTAACAAGAGTTGTATTTGAATTGCTTAACAGTTTTAAAAATACCGCCGTAACTAACAATTTAACTTTAACAAGAGTTGTATTTGAATGCGTAATAAGTGCCATTTTTAATCAATCCTTTCTATTTAACTTTAACAAGAGTTGTATTTGAATATTATTAAAAGGTCGCAACCAAAACCTGTAGCTGTATTTAACTTTAACAAGAGTTGTATTTGAATATCTTATAATCATCATATCCAGATAATAAGTTGTTTATTTAACTTTAACAAGTGTTGTATTTGAATGCACGTTCTTTTGCTGAAAAATTAAACATACCATACAATTTAACTTTAACAAGTGTTGTATTTGAATCCAGCCATGAACAAAGTTTTTGATGGCTTTTATATAATTTAACTTTAACAAGTGTTGTATTTGAATTTCCATTGCTTAACCCTGTTAATTTAAGCCAGCTTTATTTAACTTTAACAAGTGTTGTATTTGAATTATGGAAGATTTTACATCTATTATAGATTTACCTTATTTAACTTTAACAAGTGTTGTATTTGAATATCATTTTTTTTAGACAAGAAGTCTAAAAATATTAGTATTTAACTTTAACAAGTGTTGTATTTGAATTGGTTTGAATAATAGTCTTAAAGGATTACAAAAGGCATTTAACTTTAACAAGTGTTGTATTTGAATAGTATGGCTGAAAAATTATCCGGTGGTTGAAAATATATTTAACTTTAACAAGTGTTGTATTTGAATATGTAAACGAGCATTATATAACAGGCAAGAACAAAAAATTTAACTTTAACAAGAGTTGTATTTGAATTATACTTCGCAGCCGCTTCTAAATTCTGTTCTGGATATATTTAACTTTAACAAGAGTTGTATTTGAATGCTAATCCACTATTTAATCCTGAAGTAGTAGTTCCTATTTAACTTTAACAAGAGTTGTATTTGAATGCTTCAAATTGTACGCTTGTTTCTACAGGATAGGTTATTTAACTTTAACAAGAGTTGTATTTGAATGTAACAAATCTGATTAGCAGACGTAATATTATTCATTTAACTTTAACAAGAGTTGTATTTGAATAAGCGACCGCCGCCAACGGATTTTTTTACCTTAAATTTAACTTTAACAAGAGTTGTATTTGAATTCCAGGAAAATATATCGGCTCGACCAGCTGGCAAGATTTAACTTTAACAAGAGTTGTATTTGAATTTAGTAATGTGGTTAGTATTCATCTTGGTAATTATATTTAACTTTAACAAGAGTTGTATTTGAATAGAAGCTAAGGATTGGATAATAACTATACAATCATTTAACTTTAACAAGAGTTGTATTTGAATTTTGTTTAAAGTAATATATCATATCGGCAGAACTAAATTTAACTTTAACAAGTGTTGTATTTGAATACAATATCATTCATTTTATCTATAGTTGGTTTTATTATTTAACTTTAACAAGTGTTGTATTTGAATCCCGCCAGCTATTTTTATTTATATAATTGGCTTTATATTTAACTTTAACAAGTGTTGTATTTGAATAAGAAGAAGTTTATAAAATTTTTCAAGTAAATGAATTTAACTTTAACAAGTGTTGTATTTGAATTGTTTTGGCTACCTTCTGCTGGTTTTTCTACTCTAAATTTAACTTTAACAAGTGTTGTATTTGAATAAACTAGGCAAAGTAAGTTTAGCAAGTCCCATAAGTATTTAACTTTAACAAGTGTTGTATTTGAATTGATTATTTTTTATTTCTACTACTTTATGCTCATTTGATTTAACTTTAACAAGTGTTGTATTTGAATCTTTTAACCATGCAAAATCACTCTTTCTACCTGTCTTATTTAACTTTAACAAGTGTTGTACAAAAAATAAAAGCTGTAACAAAGAGAATTTCTCAATGTTACAGCTTTTTTTATTAATTTTATAATGTGGAAAAGAAAAAGTTTATTAAAATTGGTACGGCTACTGAACATAATACACCATTAATTACAGATATAATAATAAATTCTTCACTACTATATTTTATAAGCATTGGCAAAGTAGTGTCTTCACTTGTAGCTCCTGCCGCTGCTATAGCTGCATATGTATTTAAATATTTTATTAAAACTGGAATCATCATAAAAGCGATAAATTCTCTCATCAAGCTACTCAAAAAGGCTATTGTGCCTATCTGTGCATTTGCTAGTGATTCAAGCATTACCCCTGATAAACTATACCAGCCCATAGATGCACCAATAGATAAACTATATACCAAATTCATATCAAAAATATAACTGCAAATAAATCCGCCAAAAACAGACCCAATAATTACACCTATAGGAATCAATAATATTGTCAAATTATAATTTTTTATCTTCTCAATTATTGATTCATTCATACCCAAGCTTATACCTACAGAAAACATCAATAAATATAAGACATAATCTGCTAATTCACTACATAAATCATGCCATGTACTATCAAGTACAAATTGACCAAAAATAATTCCTAAAATTAATGCACATAATGCAATATAAACCATCTACAAACCTTCTTTTACTATTTAATTTTTTACAATAAATAATTTGCTAAAAATGTATACTATAATTACGGAAAATACTGTAGGAATTATAGCAAATACTAAACTTTGTAATCCCATGGTCAGCATCTTATGTGCAAAATCTTCCATACTACCTAAATTTATTCCCATGATAAAAATAATCAAAGCTACTGCTATTAACTGTACCTTATTATTTAAATTTACCACAGCTATTCGCCTATGTTCTTTCACTTTTAACAGACTAAATCCTGCTATTACACCTAATATCATAATCAATGTTTCTACCAAAAAATTCACTCCTTAAATTC
>ERZ831979.855-NODE-855-length-31362-cov-4.778069_pt1 | contig 31362 bp, 15 predicted proteins | sample MGYA00519952_ERZ831979 | MGnify/ENA primary metagenome ERZ831979 (study PRJEB31850, sample SAMEA3708723) | human gut metagenome | biome: human gut; feature: human-associated habitat; material: faeces | place: China | collected 2014 ...
TATTAGGGCTCATTGGGGACTTGCACCCGTTAGCTAATACTCATGCCGAGCATACGAAAAAAGATAATGCCCGTAAAAACCGGGCATTATCTTAAAAACAGAAGCATAACCTTATCAGTTTTTCTTAAGTTCAAAATCGAATGTTGCCGGAACAAAACCAGGCAATGCAACAGGTTCATTGTCACCTTCACCCAACGAAACTTCAGGGACATAAATCTTGAACTTCAGATTTGTTGTTTCTACTTCGTAATTCGCTCCATCAACCGGAGATACTTTAACCTCAATATGTAAATTCTGAGCCTCTCCACCTTCAGTTTCCGACGGAATTGATACATTCAGTTTCAAAGGCTTCGGATCGAGAACGAATAAAATACTATCTTTTTCTGTATTCAGTTCCGGTTCGTATCCTATCTTATAACTTACATCACCTACTGCTTCTACAATCTTATTCGCAGTTTCCTCATCACCAACAATATCAAGTACAATATCTTTTATCGGGAAACTGTCAAAATAAACAGTATCATTGTCCACCTTTACCGCAACATCTGTGCCCTCAGGAGTATCTTCTCCTCCATCAGTTCCGTCTTCCGTTGTAGTAGATTCGGTCAGATAAAACATTTTTCCTGTATAATTGCCAAACATATGATCTGTTGTCACTTCGACAGGAGGTGTCGGAGTTGTTTCGTCGTCATCACTGCAAGCTACAAAGCCCAAAGAACATCCAAGCATCAGCATGGAAATAAATAAACGGTTCAGTTTAATTTGTTTTTTCATTTCTCTAATTTTTCGTTTGAAACTTCAATTATTAGTTTTATCAGCTGACACATAAAAAATGTCAGGCAACAAGTATTACCGCACAAGTTTATAGAGAAAAATAAATAAAATTTTTATTGAAGAATTTTAACATTTAGCCATGCAGGATTCATATCAATTCATCATTTAGAGAGTAAAAAGCCATTTAATGTTCAACAAAAAAACATATATTATGAAAACTCATTTTCCATTTTGCAAGGGATTTATAATGGCAGCAGCACTGACAAGCATTATGGGATTGTCATCTTGCCTGGATGACGATGATGAAAACTATTATAATATTAATTATCCTAATGCACTGGTTACTGTTAAGAGTGATGCAAATGATAGTTTTTTCCTCCAGCTGGATGACAGTACAACACTGCTACCGGTAAATCTCGCATCTTCTCCCTTTGGAGATAAAGAAGTGCGTGCTCTTGCCAATATAGAAGAAGTAGATGAACCGAGCGGAGCATATACTAAAGCTGTACATATTAATTGGATAGACAGCATTCTCACCAAACCGATAGCTACTGACTTGGGAGAGGAAAATGACCAGACTTACGGAACAGACCCTGTAGAAATAGTTAAAGACTGGGTAACAATAGCAGAAGACGGATATCTGACCTTACGATTCCGTACTGTATGGGGAGCAGGATCTCAACCTCATTTTGTAAACCTATTACTGGGAAATAATCCTGACAATCCGTATGAAGTAGAATTCAGACACAACGCATATGGAGATACATACGGCGAGTCTGGAGATGCACTGGTAGCATTTAAGCTGGACGGGCTTCCTGATACAGAAGGAAAGACAGTAAAGCTTACTCTCAAATGGAAATCATTCAGCGGAGATAAGTCTGCAGAATTCGATTATTGTACACGTAAATCGCTGGCTCCTCAGAACTCAGCAATTACATCTGTAAGAAGCAATTACAAACTCAAGTAACCCCTTTATAAATATATAGATACACTTAAAGAAGACAAAAACCTAGAAAATGTCCCGGTAGCATGATTTTCCATATTCTAAATAACCGCATACCATAACTTTTATCATGCTTACCGGGACTTTTATTGTAATATGTTATCTCTACGTATTATACAATCTTCACCAATTGATCCCTTTCCTATTGAAAAAATATTGGTTGCCGAAAACCATGTCCCGACAACCAATAACGAATCTTTATTTATACTCAAATTCCACAATATTTTGCGTATCAGCCGATGAAGAAGATATATAAGCTTTAAACTTGCCCGGCTCTGCAACCCATTCATGTTTGCGATCATCAAAGAATTGTAAGTCCTCCGGTTTTATCGTAAAAGTTATTTCTTTTTCTTCACCTGGTTGAAGTGAAACTTTCTGAAATCCTTTTAACTCTTTCTGCGGGCGAAGCAAAGAACATTTTTCATCTCCAATATACAATTGAACGGTTTCTTTTCCGGCTACCGTTCCTGTATTCTTAACCTTTACTGAAACCGACAGAGTTTCTCCTTCATTCATTTGTTTAGCCGACAAAACAGGCTTACTATACTTGTAAGTAGTATAACTCAATCCATAGCCAAACGGGAAGAGAGGTTTAATCTTCTTAGTGTCATACCAGCGATACCCAACTAATATATCCTCTTTATATTCCTGTTTGATACTATCGCCCGGATAACTCATTTCGCCATAAAAATGAGCCGGACAATCTTTCAGTTTTACCGGATAAGAGAAAGGAAGCTTTCCGCTAGGATTTACTTTTCCAGTAAGCACATCAGCCAGTGCATCTCCTCCAACCGAACCTAGATACCAGGACTGTACGATAGTTGGAACCTCTTTTACCCACGGCATCTCGACAGCATTTCCACTTACGATTACAGCTACCAGATTCTTATTTACTTTCAACAAGCCCTCAATCAGTTCATTCTGACCAAAAGGAAGTTCGTAAGACAAGCGGTCACCTCCTTCACAATCTTGGAAATGATTCTTGTTCAATCCGCCAATAAAGATAACCAGATCAGCCTTAGCTGCCTTTTCTACGGCATCATTGCGTAAAGAATCGACTTTAGCCTGAGATATTTTTTCCTCACGTCCATACATTGGACGGCCAGCTGCATATCCTTGTGCATATACAATACGATTGCCAAAGTATTTTTTCAGTCCATCCAACGGTGATATAAATTTCTTCACCTTCAATTCGGAAGAACCTCCTCCCAACATCAAATTACGTGTAGCATTATCACCTACAACCAATATCTGCTTATACTGATCAGGAGCAACAGGCAATAAAGCTGGTTGCTTTTTGGCTGCTTCATTTTTCAATAGCACGATACCTTCTGTTGCTACCTGATAAGCAGCCTGTTCATGAGCTTCATTGGTCATCGATCCAAAAGGTTTCTGACGATTCATGGCTGTACGGAAAATCAAGCGCAAGACACGAGCAGCCTTATCGTTCACTACCTCCATCGGTATTTTTCCTTCCTTAACCATCTTCAGATAGTTCCTTCCCAAATAGTAGTCGTCATACCCAAACTCCGACTCAGAAGTCAAGCCATTGGTATACGATCCCATTTCAATATCCAGTCCGTACATGGCAGCTTCATATGTATCATGTGCGGCTCCCCAGTCGGTTATCACACACCCGTCGAATCCCCATTCATCTTTCAGTATGTCATTATTCAGCAGTTTATGGTGAGTAGCATGCATTCCGCGTACTTTATTGTATGCTCCCATGATGCTCCATACACCACCACGCTGTACGGCGGCTTTAAATGCCGGAAGATAAATTTCATACAAAGCACGATCACTAACCTGTACATCGATGTGCCCGCGCCAAAGCTCCTGATTATTTAATGCATAATGTTTCACACAAGCAGCCACACCGTTTTTCTGAACTTCCTGAATATAAGGAACACACATCTCAGAAGCCAGATAAGGATCTTCTCCCAAGTATTCAAAATTTCTTCCGTTAAGTGGAGTACGATAAATATTCACCCCCGGTCCTAACAGTACATCTTTCTTGCGGTAACGCGCTTCTTCACCAATCGCTTTACCATACTTCGCAGCCAGATCCGGATTCCAGCTAGCTGCCAGACAAGTCAATGCCGGAAAAGCTGTACAGCTATCACTCGTCCATCCGGCATATCCCCAGTCGTTCCAATTAATTTCGGCACGAACTCCATGTGGCCCGTCACTCATCCACAGTTCAGGAATACCCAAACGTGGACAACCGGGTGAACTGAATTTACCCTGAGCGTAACTGAGTCTTGTCTTCTCTTCCAATGTCATTCGCTTCAGAGCATCCTGTACTCTTACTTCCAACGGCTGTTTATCATCCAGATAAACAGGAATATCCGTTTTATTTTGTGCATGTAACGAAGCACATGCAATACTCAATAATCCTATAAAAATAAACGTCTTTTTCATAATATTCTTTTTTCAGCCAAGATAATATTATTCTGAAACAATATCAACTACAGCTTCTTTTAATCCCTCAGAAATCGCTTTCAAACGCGCTGCTCCTGTTTTTCCATTATTCTGCAATACGACCAAGCATTTACCGTTGAACGCCTTTCGTTTATTATCTTTAAAACGTTCCATCGAAGTCTGGCTTCCATTGTCAACTCCAGCTATAAACAGGTTTCCTTCTACCTCAAAACGAACCAGATTATCCGCAAGAGGACAAATATTTCCTTCTGCATCCAAGATTTCTACTGTTACAAAACTCAAATCAGTACCGTCTGTTTTCAAGATATTTCTATCTGGAGTCAGACGTATCATACTCGGTGTTCCCGCTGTACGAATTTCTTTTTCGGCAACCACTGTTCCTGCTTTTCGAGCAACAACCTTAACACTTCCCGGCTCATATTTTACACGCCAAAAAACATGTAAATGATTATCATCTTTCGATTTTATTCCTTGTGATTTACCATTCACAAACAGTTCCACTTCATCTGCCTGATTATAATAACACCACATATCAACATCCTGTCCCTCGGTCCAGTTCCAATGCGGGAAAAGATGCAAGACTTGTTTATCTGTCCATTCCGACTGATAGAGATAGTATACATCTTTAGGGAAACCAGCCAAATCAACAATACCAAAATATGAACTGCGTGCGGGCCAGCCATAAGGAGTCGGTTCACCGATATAGTCGAAACCAGTCCATACATATTGCCCGCTGATAAAATCATTTTTCTTTATCAACAGCAAACTTTCTTCATGAGTATTTCCCCAGGGAACATGACAGTTTTCATAAGAAGAACATGCAAATGTTGAATCATAAAATGGTTTATCCCAGCGTTCAGGCCAAATAAACATCTGGTCGCTCGGCATCCGGTAATATCCACGTGTCATCAGAGCCGAATTACTTTCCGTAATGATAAACGGTTTGCCAGGGAAATTTTTTGGAACCTCAGGAATGTTGACATTATGATAATTATAGCCAATGATATCCAACGCTCCGGAACGGAACAAATGATTAGCAGGATTAGGTTCATTGCATCCTGCTGTAATCGGACGAGTCGGATCCAAGGTTCTTACAAAATCGGCCAGTTTCTTTGTAAGTAAAGAGTTTACACTTTCTTCACCTTCCTTAGCCAGCATGTCTGCCGAGTGGCCGAAATTCAGAATCAGGTTAGCTTCTTCCAGACTTAAAGTATCAGCCTGCGCATCACTCCATTGTTCCAATACCTCATTTCCGATACTCCACATAAAAATAGAAGGATGATTACGGTCGCGAAGAATAAAATCGTGCAAATCTTTTTCATGCCATTCATTGAAGTAACGTGCATAATCATGAGCAGTCTTTTTCTTGCGCCACATGTCAAACGCTTCATCCATTACAATAAATCCCATACGGTCGCACAAATCAAGCAGTTCTGGTGCCGGAGGATTATGTGAACAACGGATACCATTACAGCCCATTTCTTTCAAGATCTGCAACTGGCGTTCGATGGCACGTACATTGACCGCTGCTCCCAGGCATCCCAAATCATGATGCATGCAGACACCATTTATTTTGACCGGCTTGCCATTCAGCGTAAACCCTTTTGCTGCATCAAAAGAAAACCTACGAATACCGACAGGAGTTACATAACGATCGACACATTGTCCATCTTTCTGAATTTCTGTAACCAAAGTATACATGTAAGGACGCTCAATGCTCCACAATAAAGGAGAGCTTACCTTTAAATCTTGAGAAACATCAACAGCCTTTCCTGCTATTGTATTCAGAGAAGACTCTGCCTGAGCAACTTTCTTTCCCTCTGCATCTTGCAGGATAGAATAAACAGATACTCCAGCATCTGCCTGCGTTCCTATATTCTCAACCGTTGTAACGACTTTCAAAGAAGCCTGCTGAGTATCGACACTTGTTGTAGTAACATATGTTCCCCACTCTGCAACACGGATATCTCCTGTTTTCACCAACCATACGTTACGATAAATACCACATCCCGAATACCAGCGAGAATTAGGCTGTTCAGCATTATCAACACGTACAGCTATCACATTCTTTTCTCCCCACTTCAGATATGGAGTCAAATCGTAACTGAATGAAATATATCCATAAGGACGCTTGCCCAACGAAATTCCATTAATGAAAACTTCCGAATTCATGTAAACTCCATCAAACTCGATACGAAAATGTTTTCCTTTATTTCCGTCCGCTGGAATAAACGTCTTCCGATACCATCCGATACCACCAGGCAAAGCACCTCCACCTGTTCCCGAAGAATTATCCTGACTGAAATCTCCTTCGATGGCCCAGTCATGGGGTAAATTTAATTTTCTCCAACCCGAGTCAGCAAAATCTACTTGTGCAGCCAATGAATCATCAATCAGAGAAAAACACCATCCGTCATTAAAGCTCAGTCTTTCTCTCGGCTCAGAAGAAGGAGAGCTGCATGCTCCCAATAAGAACATGCAGCACACTCCTATTATAATAGATTGAATAAATTTATGACTCATAAATTTTACAACTGAATGGTTTGTGAAGTTCCATTATATTTTACAACAATACCTTTAGCATTCATATCGAACGGCTTCGGGCTATTGGCATTCACTTGAATTATTTCGAATGTACGTTCTTTCAACATACCGTCAAACTCACCTGTACGTTCTCCTATTACCAATTGCTTTTTAGCTTCGTTGTAAGTCATCGGAATCATCGCATATTTACCTTGCTCATAATTATAGTTTACACCTTCATCTTCATATAAAGTAAAGGCAGCATCCGCACCCTGATAAACATACAACTTGATATGTTCTGCCTGCTTTTCATCCGTATACTGGATCTCAGGACCGAAAGGTACAATTGAACCGGCACGCACGAACAACGGAATACGTTCGTAAGGAGCATCTACCATTTTCTTCTCACCACCTGCCTGGAACTTGCCAGTATAGAAGTCGTACCATCCTGCTGATTTCGGGAAATATACCTCACGACTTCTGTCACCGTAGTGATAAACCGGAGAAACCATGAATGACGGACCGAACATGAACTGATCGCCAACATTGTTTACATTCGTATCGGCAGTAAAGTCCATTACCAGCGGACGCATAATCGTATAGTCGTTAAACCATGTCATACCAGCCAATGAGTAGATATACGGCATCATGCGGTAACGCAGTTTAGAATAGTAAACAACCGAATTGTAAGCCGGATGACCTTCGGGAGCAATTTCCCATATTTCGCGGAACGGATATTGTCCGTGTGCACGATACAACGGACAGAATGCACCAAACTGATACCAGCGTGCATTCAGTTCACGCCATTCCTTATAATCAGCATTTTCTGTTTTTGTTTCATTCCACTGTTTCTGTCCTGCTACATAGCGGTTCTCTACACAGAAACCACCAATATCCATTGTCCAGTAAGGTATACCGCTTACTGCAAAATTCAATCCGGCAGTAATCTGTGCTTTCATATCTTCCCAGCGGGTTCCTATATCACCACTCCATGTAGCTGTAGAATAACGCTGCAAACCGGCGAATCCAGAACGGGTTAGCAGGAAGACACGCTTATTATTGTCTACACTGCGCTGGCCGTCATAGATTGCTTCAGCATTCATCAGTGCATAAGCATTGAAATATTCGGCAGAAGGTCCCAATGCTGTAGGACCGCATAAATCCTTACGATATTGCAAATCCGTACAGTCGCGTACGTTCGGTTCGCTGGCATCCATCCACCAGGCATCAATACCCAACGGATAATAATGTTCGTACATCTGCTTCCAGAACAATTTACGTGCATCTGCATCGTAAGCATCATAGAAGCCATAATGATAACCCGGACCTACCCAGTCTTTCAGGCTGTCTTTAACTGACTGCTGATAAATCCAGCCATTCTTATCAAACTCCTTGTAATGTTCAGTTGTTACATAGAATTTCGGCCATACAGAAATCATCATACGCCCGTGCATGGCATGAATGGAGTCGACCATAGCCTGAGGATCAGGGAAACGGTTCTTGTCGAATTCATGACTTCCCCAGGCATCTTCCGGCCAGTGATTCCAGTCGAGGACAATATTGTCAATCGGAATCTGACGGTTGCGGAAACCTTTCAATGCACCAAGCATTTCATCAGAGGTATTATACTTTTCACGGCTCTGCCAGAATCCCATTGCCCATTTCGGCATGATAGGAGCTTTTCCGGTAAGAGTACGGTAACCGCTGATTACATCATCCATATTATCACCGGCTACAAAATAATAATCAAGCTGCTTGGTCATTTCACTCCACCACGACTGCTTGCCCTGTTCTTTCGGATCAACTGGGCTCAGTACACGCAGTCCCGAGTAAGAAACAGCTCCATCCGGCTCCCATTCTATTTTAAGAGGAACTTTCTTTCCAGCTTCCAGGTTGACAGCAAATTTATAACTGTTCGGATTCCATGCCGTACGCCAGCGTTCAGGAACTACCAGTTCATTATCTATATATACTTTCGTATAACCGGCATAATAAAGGATAAACTTAAACTCACCCGATTCTGAAGGTTCAATCATACCTTCATACGTTACTTTTGCTCCCATGAACGGGAAATTCTCAGGCAGGTTAACTACCTTCGACAAGTCTTCACGTTTCAGATGTTCGAAATAAAGAGAAGGCTCACGGCGAACAATGGTTTCTGCTCCTGACTTTGCATCAGGTACATAAGTACCGGTCAGTGCTCCTTCCTTGCCGTCCTTGTCATATAGTTTAAATACCTGTCCTAGCTGAGAATAGTCATTGGGGTTACCAAAACGACAAAGAGAATAACTGTCCAGCAGAACACCATAATTCTTGTTCGATACAATGAATGGAACAGATACCTTTGTATTATACTGGAACAACTCTTCGTTCTTTCCTTTATAGTTGAATTCCTCTGCCTGATGCTGACCCAGCCCATAAAAAGCTTCATCATCGGGAGATTCGAATACCTGACGGATTGAATATCCTTTGGTACCTTCCACTTCGATAGGAGTAAATGTCTTTCCTCCCCCCTTATTTTCCTGAAGAATCATCTTTCCGTTTTCATCCGTAAACCAGACTTCACCGGTAGAGCTTAAAACAAAAGCCTTGACTTCTTTGGTTGAAACAGTGATTGTATCTCCCTGCTGTGAAACAGTAAACGGAGTCTGTTTTTCCTGAGGAACAACAACCAGACTCTTTGAATCGGTAAATTTGCTTTCCGGAGTAGCAGATACATGTATCAACTTATCTCCCATTACCTGAAAACGAACCAGGCGAGTATCCTGTCCTCCCTTTTGCTGAACCTTAACGATGACACCATTATCTGTCTGTTCATAGACCTTGCCAGAGCAGGATCCAAAAATCAGCCCCGCCAACAAACAGTAAGAAATGTTTTTCATATTCATAAACCTATGTTTAAAGTTAAATACTAAATACATCTTTATCTCGTATTGCAAATTTAAACATTCCCCTATAAAACAACTAGTTATAATGTTTTACAAAAGGGAAAGTTTTCAATACATAGGTCTATCAAATGTTTCTAACTTAGGTATAATTTGTTACTTATCTTCCCTTTCCTGATATGCAGAAGGCAAAACCCCAAATTCTTCTTTAAAATAACGACTGAAATACTTAGGATTATTAAATCCTACCTGAAAAGCAATTTCCGAAACATGAAGCTGACTGTCACGCAACAGTTGAGCTGCTCTTTTCAGACGAATTACACGAATAAACTCGATAGGAGTTTTTCCTGTAATCTGTAACATCTTCTTATACAAATGAACCCTGCTCATGCCCAGTTCACGACTCAGCTCTTCTACCGACAGATCACTGCGAGAGATATTGTCCTCTACATATTTTATAGCTTTCTCTATCAGCTTTTCATCCAAAGAAGTAATGACAATATCACTAGGCGCAGGATCGATAGTACCCTTTGACACATTATAACGGCTTAATTCTATCAGTTTTCTGATACGCAGAACCAGAATAGTCATATTAAACGGTTTCGTCACATAATCATCTGCCCCCATGGTCAATCCTTCCACTTTCGATTCCGTATTTTGTTTAGCTGAAAGCAGAATCACCGGAATGTGTGCTGTACGTTTATCTTCTTTTATCAAACGGCACAATTTGTTTCCATCCATTTCAGGCATCATAATATCACTAACCACCAAGTCGGGCATTTCTTCACTGTTTTGCAAGATATCCCATGCCTCTTTTCCGTTCGATGCTAGTTTCACCCGATACTGCAATCCCAGACTATACTCCATAAACAGACGGAAATCGTCATTATCATCTACAATCAGCAACAATGGGAATTTGCTCTTGTCGGCCTCTTCATTAGACTGTCCTGCTGCTTCAGGAAGTAAATCCGGAACCGGCATGGAGTTAGCCGGATGATATTGCACATCAACATGCTTCACCGGTATATGTACAACAAATACAGCTCCTTTACCGATATTATCGAAAACTGTGACATCTCCTCCATGTAAAGCAACAAAATCGTGTACCAGACTTAATCCAATGCCTGTACCGCTCGTTGCATCCACGTTTTCTTTGTTTTCTGTCTGATAAAAACGATCGAATATATGTTCCTTATCCGCATCACTTATTCCTACCCCTGTATCGGCAACCTTTATTTCTATCACATCGATATCTTCCTGAATGTGCTCTACCATAACCGTAACCCTGCCACCTTCAGGAGTGAACTTAAACGCATTAGCCAGCAGATTCATCACAATCTTACCTACCTTGTCGGCATCGAAAGCCATTGTAAAATGATCTACACTCGAAAAGAACGAAAAGTGTATCTGCTTTTTATCGGCCATCAGCAAGAAAGAATCGCATACCCCTTGTATGTAAGTAATGATATCTCCTTCAGAAAGTGATAAATGATGAGAACTCATTTCACCTTTTCGGAAATCAAGCAACTGATTGACCAGTACCAGCAGACGATGTGCGTTGCGATACATAAGCTGAAGCCTCATTTTTCGAGATTCATCATTACTTTCTTCTTTCAGCATCTGTTCCAGCGGAGCAATAATCAGAGTCAGCGGAGTACGAAGTTCATGACTGATATTGGTAAAGAAACGGAACTTCATATTATTTACTTCCTCATTCTTGGCTACTTCCAGTTCTATCTGATGTAACTTGAACTTTTCTCTCTCACGCTTCAGCAAACGGAAACGTGCCAGGAACAGTAGTCCTACACCAATCATAAAATACAATAAATAAGCCCACCAGGACATCCAGAACGGAGGCAAGACTTCTATTTCAAGACTCGATACATCCTGACCGATATATCCGTCGCTATTGACAGCTTTCGCGCTCAGAATATACTTTCCGGGAGCCAAATTTGTAAAAGTCAGACTATGCACGCCCTCAGGCAGTGAAAGCCATTCTTTGTTAAAACCTTTAAGCTGATACATATAGCGTGTTTTCTCCGGCAAAAGCAAATTGTCGGAAGCCAGGAATATAGAAAAAATATTCTGCTTATAATCCAGCGTAAGTTTGCCTATACGATTAAGAGATTCTGACAACAATACACGACCGTCTACACGTTCGCCTACCTGTATTTCTTTGTTGAACAATGAAAGACCAGCAAACAACACCTTAGGAAGTAATTTATTATAACGGACATTTTCCGGACTAAATACATTTATGCCATACAGTCCTCCTAAAAGTATTGCTCCATTATTCAATTCACGGATAGACCTGAGATTAAAATCACAATTTTGAAGTCCATCTTTGTCATTATATACATGCGGAACAAACTGATACTCACCTGTATCACCTTTCGTTACATTCAGATGAATCAGCTGGCGTGCCGATGTTACCCACATATCTCCGCTATTATCTTCTGCCACTCCTGCAATAATACCTCCGTTATCCGGCATGACATCAGACAAACCCTTCACTTTTCCAGACTTTACATTATAGATATTAAGCCCGCCACGAGTGGCAATCCATACAAGTCCCCGACTATCTTTAAATACCTGATTTATTTCATTATGAGTAATTCCTACACTATCTTTTTCCTGCAAAACAGCCTTTATCTTACGACTTTCTACATCAAAGACAGCTACTCCCTGACTGGCAGTACCTATCACCAGGTCGTTTTCATTGGTAAAGCACAAGGAAACAATATGATTATCATTTAAGCCTGCCTTCTCCAAGTCTATCGTCTGAAAACTATGATCAGAAGGATTCAGACATTGAATACCGGCATCCAAAAAGCCAATCCATATATTACCTTTCCGGTCTTCCTGCAAAGCCCAAATCTTATCACTCAGAAGCTTACTTCCATCACCGGCTTTAAACGAACGTACCGCAGTACCTTCGATACAATACAAGTCCCCATTGAATGTGCCTACCCACAGTTTTCCGTCGGAAGCTCTCAGCAAAGCAACAACAGGTTCTTCTCCCAATGTAAAATGTTTTTCTATTTGACGAGTAGTATAGTTCCAAAGCATTACTCCATTGTCATTTGTACCCAGCCATGCCTTATCTTTTCCTTCAGGCTCTATACTTGTCACATCACCTGTATAATCTATTTCGAATTTAAATATGCTTTCGCCATAGTAAGAGATACCTTTCTTGTAAGTTCCAACCCATACAATTCCATCTCTGTCTGTATACAACGTATAAACCGTATTATGAGATAGGCTCCGGTCTGTATTTTTCTCAGAAGAAACAGATACTACCCGTCCGTCAGCTTTCGTAAGAATATCTATACCGCTATAATCCTTGCCCATCCAAATTCTGCCTTTAGCATCCTGCGTAATGCTATGCACAAAGTCAGAACGGTTACGCCAACGTTCCGTAACGTCTTCCTGCCATTTTCCTTTCTCCAAATCGTATACCCACACGCCTGAGATACTATATATCCAAATACATTCCTCCCGATCGACAAATAAGGAAAAATCAATTTGCTTACCATCCTGGTTATCATTCTTCACTTCTTCCTTTATCCATCTGACAGTCAACCGGTCACGATCAACACAAACCAGCAAGCCTGTATCATAGACAAATAAAATTCCATCCTTACACTCTGCTATATCCGAAATACCGACCAACGGCAATTTATGTTCCTGAAAAGAAAAACATGCCGGCTTACTGTTCTTATTATACCGGTAGCATCCCTCTCCCATTACATAAATCCAAACATTTTCCTTTGAATCGACAAAGATATCACTTGGAACTCCTCTGCTTCCCAATGAAGTCATAAACGGAGTTAAATCGGTTTGAAACACTTCTTTTGCCTTGTCAAACAGTACATACCCCTTTGCTGTCTTTACCCAGAATTGCCCGTCAGGCAGTTCTACTATACTCTCTATAAAGTTATCAGGAAGTGAATTCTGATTATACTCCTGACGAGTAAAAACCTTAAATGTATACCCATCGTAACAGTTTAACCCTGCTAATGTACCAAACCACATAAGTCCCTCACGGTCTTTATAAATACACCGTACAGAATTATTTGATAATCCGTCGGATACTTCGAGATGCTTAAACATGAAAGACTGCGCATGCAGGGAAAGCAATGAAAAAAGCAAGGCTAGCAAAGTGTATATTCTTATCATATCACATATCAATTTCTAAAGCAAAGAAAGTAAATTTTTGTAAAGCAAACAAACCTTTTACTTCCTTTTTTCTCTCTCGACACAATGACTAACTCAATCTGTTATCGTTGTATTCCGCATAAGCAAAAAACGATTTATCTATCTGAAATAAAAGGAGTTGCATACCCATTCCCGAATACTATAAAAAATATCAAGATGAGTTACTTTTTCTTTGTACAAATTTTCAAAAAACATCAGCATAAATAAAACAAAACATGCTGATCTTTTCTGAGAAAGAACAGCATGTTTTTGTTCCATATATAAAAAGCCCTTCACACTTACACAAATAAGTAAAAGGTGTGAAGGGCAAAACTAGTATTTATTTTATACCTTCCATCAATCCATTATATTCCAGTTCATCATAAACCTGCAAATTTTTACGGTCGAACACTCCATCACCTCTATCCCAGTAGAACGGAACGAGTCCACGAGCATTGGCCTCGCGTACAACACACTTATCGAAAGCGGCACGCGACAAATCATGTCCTTCCTGAGCCTGCTGATCGGGCAAAGTACGACGGACAGCTGCAAATTCTCCAATAATAACAGGTACTCCCTGATCGGTAAACTTCTCTTTCAGCTTCTGGAACTGCGACTTTATATAATCTTCCCCACAGATATTATCCCATCTGCCTTCATACGTTCCGGTAGCATATTTTTTGTTTTCCTCACCCCAGAAATAGAAAGCCTTTCCCCAGCTTTCATCATTTTCCATTCCACAGAACTGCCAGGAACTATAATAATGCACTTCCACACTCAAGCGGTCAGGAGTCATATCAACAGGCAAAGAAGTCATATACTGCATCGTTTTGTCTATGTCAGTAGAAGGTCCCTGAACAATCAGGTTACGGTAAACATTCTTTCCACCGGTAGCTCTTACAGCATCCACAAAAGTCTGCTCGTATTTCAGCAAAGTAGCCATATCATCTTCATCTTCTACATTAGGCTCATTACATCCGGCAAACAACAAATGTTCATCATAGTCGCGGAAATAGGTGGCAATCTGTGTCCACAATACTTTCTGCTTATTATTTACCTCTTCACTATATCCGTTGGGAATATCATTTTCAAGCCATCCGCCATCCCAGTGTATATTCAGAATAGCATATAAACCGTTCTGCATGCAATAATCCACCACTTCCTTCACACGTGACAACCATGAAGATTTTATTTCGTAAGTAGTTTCATCACTCAGATACTGATCCCATGCACACGGAATACGTACAGCGTTGAATCCCATTTCACGTATCTTGTCTATCATGGCAAGGGTTGTAGCAGGATTTCCCCAAGCAGTTTCACCACCTGTTGCCTCCAGTGAGTTTCCCAAGTTCCATCCTATTTTGATATTTTTCATCAATTCAGGAGCATCCTGTTCCATTCCAGTCTTGTCAGCTTCAGGTACAGAAAGAGCTTCCTGAGTAACAGTAACAGATTCTGTCAGATTATCCAATGTAAATACAATGGTAGCAGTACGTATCTCTCCTGTTGCATTCTGAGCCACCATGAATGTTTCAGTACGTGTTTCTACCGCACGTGTATCCACATGTTGAATCCAGTCTGCATTAATGTCAATCTGACAATCACCGGTAGTCTGCATCTGTACTGTAAATTCTCCTCCTTCACCAGGCAACGTGTATTCATGCTGTTCTACCAGCAAATAGTCATTGGCTGTCTGTACCACCTTCACCGTTCCATTTACCTCAGCTCCTTTTACTGTAATTACAGCTGTTCGATTTTCTGTATTCGGATTTTCTGTGACATGTACCAAATATTTAGCTGTTTTTTCGGATGTTGAAACTTGTTGAACAACAGAACACCAGTCGGCTGCATCGGAAGTTACTTCATAAACAGCATTAGACTGTATATACAAAAGAGCTTCACCTTCATGCTTTCCAAAAACCAGTTCCTCTTTCGAAATCTTCAGATATGGAGCACCGGTAGCATCATCTTCAGAGCAAGCACTCAACAGCAAACTCATTAAACAAGTAAGAGTTCCCAGAAAATAAATAAAAGTATTTTTCATAGTTCGTTATGGTTAATAGTTTAAGAGGCATACATATCTGGCAGCAGCCATCAATATGTATGCCTCTTTATATTTGTATTACAAAATTTTCAGACTGTCAATTGTAACATTTACAGCATCCAGATCAGCAATATCACTGAACATATCGAAGATATCGATTACAAATACAATGAAACCATTATAAGCAGCTTCCGGTTTCATCTTGATGGTATAAGTACCGTTACCTTTCACCTTCACATCGCTTGTACCTGAATAAGCAGGCCACCATCCATCAGCAGTACACATCAGTCCTGCATTATATTCTTTGGTAGCAGCATCTCCAGTAAGGCCACTGATAGTAAATGTCAGTTCCATCGAATAATCGAAAACAATGCTTGCCGGATCAATCGGACTGGCAGATGCAGTTTCGCCATACATATTATAAAGCTCGATACGGAAATTATTCTTATCGGTTTCCAGATGTCCCCAAACCAGTTTAGAGTTGTCTACAGCTATCGATGTAGCCTCCGGCTGTGAGGTTCCTCCTCCTGCATTAGGAATAAAGTGATAAGCCTGGTATTCATCTTTTTCAGCACTGCGTGCACCTACCCACATTCCCATAACATTACCGGCAGCTGACTCAATGCTCAAAATACGTAACTGATTATTGCCATCAGCTCCAAACATGATATCACCACCACCGATATGATAAGAAGGAACATTTCCACTAAAGGTATAAATACCCTTTTCATCCAATGTATAAGTTCCACTTGCAGTAGTACCGTCAGGCATTGCAAACTCATAAGTCATAGTTTTTGAATCGAGTTCCACGATGTGCCCATGCATAATAAGGAATCAGTGTCAGTATACGGTCTTTTACCAGCAACCGTCCTGCCTTATCATATTCCAGCGACTGTGCCTGTGTCTGAATCTGATTAATGCCACAAAGCAAATCTTTCCTCTCGATTACTTTAAACTCCGAACGAGGATTCAAGAGTACACTTAATACATCAAAATCATTATCTGCCCACTCAGCACAATAAACGACAGGTCCACGTTCTATAGCTACACGTCCCCGATCGGCTTCTACTTTATTATTGGCTGTAACTGTACGCACATTCATATCAAAATGTACTTCCACTGAATCTCCTTTCTTCTATTGGCGGTTAATAGAAAAATAGCCATCTTGCAAATCGGCATGAACTTCTTCACCGTTCACCATCACACGATATGAAGGATCAAACTCATCCGTGTATGCATACAAATTACTAGGGACAACCTGATTTCGTACCCAACCAGGAATACGGATTTTCAGTGTAAAATCCTTTGCAGAGTTATGAGTAATCCTAAGCTGGATATCTCCATTCCACGGATACGAAGTTGTCTGCGAGAGAGAAACCTTCTTACCTCCTACATTCAGTGTAACATCATTCGACATGAACAGATTAACATATACATCCTTGTCTTTCACAGCATATATATAGCTGGGGACAGAAGGTATAAAACGACAGATATTGGAAGGACAGCATGCACATCCGAACCAAGGCTGACGTTGATGTTGCCCCATAGACTCCAGTGGATTAGGATAAAAGAATTTACCACCATCAAGAGAAACTCCCGAAATCAGTCCATTATATAATGTACGTTCAAGTACATCATAATATTTTGCATCTCCATGTAATAAAAACAGCCGGTAATTGACATACACATTTCCAATAGCCGCACAAGTTTCACAATAAGCTGACATATTAGGAAGTTCATAGTTCTTGCCAAAAGCCTCTCCGTTGCTTGTCGCTCCGATACCTCCTGTAATATATAATTTCTTTGATACTATATTTTCCCAAATCCGGTCTATAGCATGCACATAAGCAGTATCGCCTGTAAGTGCCGCAACATCTGCCATGTCGGCATACATATATGCAGCACGCACTGCATGTCCGACAGCTTCATCTTGTTCTACAACTGGCTTATGTGCCTGACTATATGCATCCCTTCGGGAAGTATATCCGCGCTTATCCAGAAAGAATTTTGCCATATCAAGATATCTCTGTTCACCCGTTACAAGATAAAGTTTAGCCAAAGCCATTTCCGCAATCTGATGTCCGGGTACACGTACCAGTTTTCCCGGTCCTTCCCCTATCTCCCTACAGACACAATCTGCATAGCGAATTGCAATATCAAAAAAATTACGTTGTCCCGTAGCCTGATAATGAGCTATGGCCCCTTCAATCATATGTCCCAAGTTATAAAATTCATGACTTAGCTCTTCCACTTTTTCCCAACGCCGACTGCCAGCCCATTGATGTGGATGTGCCGGATTCATAGTGCGTGAAGTATATAGATAGCCGTCAGGCTCCTGTGCACCGGCAACAATGACCAGCACACTGTCTATGTATTTCTTTAGTCGTTTATCCGGATAAGTCTGAAACAGATAACTTGCTCCTTCAATGGTTTTATATACATCAGTGTCATCAAAAGAATATCCCGTCACTTTATTGCTGTCACTGGGGTGGGCAGCCATTTCAAAATTTTTATAACGTCCAGTTTCTTCACATTTACTAAAAGCCAGTGGAATGGTAACTTCACGACTTGCCTGTAAACGTTGTCCCCAAAATGAATCCGTCAATTTCACAGATGTAAAAGGTACTGGAGTTATAGGATAACCGTGAGATATCACCTTTTCACGAGCATAAATTCCACCTCCTGTTATTCCCAAAAGCAATGCAGAAATTATCAGTTTTTTCATAGGTTTATTTTTGTGTTTTCCATATTGATTCAAAATCTCAATCGTATAATACAAATGTAAAAAAGACATATTTGCAAACTGGTATAAATTTGTTTCTTTATATGGTACATTTTGTTTTTCTCTGCATCAAAAAGACAGTATTTTCCCTGTTTCAGAAGAGGTGAAAACATTTTATACCCTTTTGTGAAACATTTTTCATTCCATTTAAAAACGCTTTCCATTAGTTTTGTATCAGTCTTTAATAACATCACATTATGAAAACACATAGGAAACTTTTTTTCACCTTGCTCATAGCAAGTACTACAGGAATCATACATGCCCAAAATGTATTTAACGATCCGGCAATAAACGAAGAACAACGGCTTGATGATTTGATTGCGCGAATGACTCTCGACGAAAAAGTGGATGCTTTGGGAAACAATACTCAAGTCCCCCGCCTGGGAATACAAGCATCAGGAAGTGTAGAAGGACTGCACGGAATCGTACTGGGAGGACCAACATACGGCGACAGAGCTAATACTCCAACAACAGGCTTTCCGCAAGCTTACGGACTGGGAGAGACTTGGGATACCGACTTACTACATCGAGTAGCAACTTACATCAGTACAGAAAACCGTTATCTCTTTCAAAACGCAAAATATCGGAAAAGCGGACTTATCATGTGGACTCCCAATGTAGACTTGGGCAGAGATCCTCGCTGGGGACGAACTGAAGAATGTTATGGTGAAGATGCATTTCTTACTTCACGGCTTGCTGTAGCTTTCATCAAAGGCATACAGGGAGATCATCCTAAATACTGGAGAAATGCTTCACTTATGAAACACTTCTTATCGAACAGTAATGAATACGGACGTACATTTTCTTCTTCCAACTATTCCGACAAACTGTTCCGCGAATATTATGCTTATCCTTTTTATAAAGGAGTAACCGAAGGAGGATCACAGGCTTTGATGACTGCTTATAACGCCTACAACGGAACTCCGTGTATCATGCACCCCGTATTACGAAACATCGTCATGAAAGAATGGGGACTGAACGGTACGCTACTGACCGACGGAGGAGCATTCCGACTGCTGTTGAGCGACCATAAACGTTTTGACAACGACCGGGCAGCTGCGGCAGCTGCATGCATCAAAGCAGGTATTACGAAGTTTCTGGATGAATATAAGGATGCCGTATACGAAGCACTGCACCGAAAACTCATTAGTGTGGAAGATATAGAAAAAGCAATCCGAGGAAACCTCAGAATATCTCTCAAACTTGGTTTGCTGGACCATGCAGAAGACAATCCTTATGCAGCCATCGGTGTCACTGATACCATTGCTCCATGGAGCAAGCCGGAAGCCAAAGCACTAGTACGCGAAGCTACGCTTAAATCGATTGTCTTACTCAAAAATCAAGACCATTTGCTTCCACTTGACAGACATAAGATAAAGAAGATAGCAGTCATCGGACAACGTGCGACTGAGGTCCTGCAAGACTGGTATGCCGGCAAACCTTTTTATACAGTAAATGTACTTGATGCTATTCGCGAGGAAGCAGGTAACGATATTGAAGTACGATATGTAAAAACCAACCGAATGGACAGCGCACGCACGGTTGCAGCATGGGCAGATGTTGCCATTGTATGTGTCGGCAACCATCCTACCTGCAATGCCGGCTGGGAACAAGCTCCCGTCATAAGTGAAGGAAAAGAAGCCGTCGACCGCCAGTCGCTACAACTGGATCAAGAAGATTTGCTTTTACAAGTTGCTCAAACTAATCCCAATACAATTGGAGTATTGATCAGCAGCTTTCCTTATGCCATCAATCGAGCCAACCAGACAGTACCCGCTCTGCTTCATCTCACCCAATGCAGTCAGGAGTTGGGACATGCTGTAAGCGATGTTATATTCGGACATTATAATCCGGCAGGCAGACTAACCCAAACCTGGGTGAAAAATATCACCGACCTTCCTCACATGATGGATTACGATATTACTCACGGTCGGACATATATGTATTTTAAAGAAAAGCCATTATATCCTTTTGGTTATGGACTAAGCTATACCCGCTTTAATTACTCTGGAACAACTCTCAATGACCGTGTTATTGAACGTGGCGATACCTTAAGGGTATGCTTCAACCTGAAAAATTCCGGCGATATGAATGGTGATGAGGTTGTACAACTTTACGTTTCCGCACGAAAACATACGGACAAAGATCCTATCAAACAACTGAAAGCATTCCAGCGCATCAGTCTACGTAAAGGAGAAACGAAAAAAGTAGAGTTAACCGTCCCTTATACGGAGTTACAAGTATGGGATGAAAAGCAGAACCGTTTCATTCTTCCTGACAAAGAAATGACACTGGAAATAGGAGCCTCATCATCGGACATCCGTTTACGGACAACATTCCGAACAGAAGAATAAACCTCCAGCCAATTAATAACAGGAAGGAGTTGTACCACTACCACGATACAACTCCTTTTTTGATAGTTCAAAATTAGAAAACTCCAAGCTATACAGCCAAACTTACCATATTTAAATCGTTTTACTAGAGTGAAACGATAGCTTCACCTAAATGGAAATAACGTTTCACAGTAATGAAACGATAGACTCAGCCTAGTCAAACGTTATTTAGATATTCAATTCAGTCATTGTTATACCACACACAATTATCAGAAAGCCCCGAAGCACGCACTGTTACCTGATTCTCTCCCGACTGTAAAGGAACATTGTTCCATGTAGCCACACAAACCTCATCAGGCGTACATTTTCCCATACTTTTCCCATTCACAAATAACTCTACATCACCACAATTGCTAAACACCTGAATGTCAACCGATGAATTCGACTTATTCTGACAACGCTTCGATGCGATATACAGCACTTTTTCTTTCTTGTTCCAATTTGCTTTATAAAAATAAAAAGCATCTTTCTTAATCCTCCGATCGTATGTCACCAATCCCTTATCGTTTCGGCCAAAAGTCGTGCCTTCTTTTCGACCGGCCGCCGAGAAATCAAACATACACCAAACAAATTTACACCACAAAAACGGACGTGAAGCAAGCTGTTTCCAGTTTTCTATATGGTAATAAGTCTGCCAGTTTTCTGGATGCCACTGTCCCCACGGCTCTGGATGAATCAAGGAATCCGCCTGTTGAAACACATCCGCACCAGCACCGTATTCACTTATGCCCATACATCGCTGAGGATATGCCCGATGCTCCTTATCGATCCACTCACCCATCTCTTTACAATCGTCCCCATACCATCCGAAATAACGGTTGAATGCAATCAAGTCAGGTATTCCGTTCAAAGGATCTTCCTGGTTACTTGCCCCCGTTGTCGGTCGTGATATATCCCATTTTTTAGCCAACTTGTTCAGTTCTTCTGCCATAGGGTTTGGATTTTCCAGCCATCCCGGGTTGATTTCATTAAAAAGTCCCCATGCCAAAATACAAGGATGATTATAATACTGACAAATCAGTTCCACTAATTGCTGCTTTAAATTTTCTCTATACAGAGGATGGCTGACAAATACATTTACAAAAGGAATTTCAGCCCAGGCAATCAGTCCTCTCCTATCCATTAAATTATGCAACTGTTGTGCATGCGGATAATGCGCCAGTCGAACAGCAGTACATCCCATTTCCTGTATCAAGTTCAAATCCGATTCAAAATCTTCAGGACGAAAAGCCGATGCTCTTTCTGCACGGTCCTCATGATAATTGACTCCATGTATCGAATAGGGCTTACCATTTAAGAAAAAGCCTTTATCCGGATCTGCTGAATAAAACCGGAAGCCAACATGTTCTTCCCGACGATCAATCTCTTTACCACCTCTTTTCAGAACGACAACTCCGGTATATAAATATGGATTATTAACTCCATCCCACAAATGCGGATTATTAAGTTCCATCTTCACCAGGGCTTCCTTACCAGACACACTTGTTTCCTTACACAAAACAACTTTACGTTTCGCATCCAACAAAGAAAACTCAATAGAACAATCATTCAATGCCATTTCAGTTCCCGATAGCAATGCTTTCATTTCCAGTCCGGCATACTTTTCGGAAACATCACACTGAGTAAAGAAAACTCCAGATGAGCCATAAAATGTCGGATCAATACAAGCATCATCCGTATACAAAAGCTCCACACCACGATTCAGCCCACCCCATATATTAAAATCGCCGCATATCGGAGCTATTTCCATAGTTTGAGCATTACTCACCCTGATATCCAGTTTATGTTTTTCTCCTTTCCGAATCAGATGAGTCAGCTCTACGGTAAAAGAGGTATATCCACCTTTATGCTGAGCTACAAAATGATTATCCAAATACACATCAGCTACAGTCTGTGCAGCTTTTACGCGCAAGAAAACACGCTTAAAGTTCTCCGATGAAGGTACAACGATAAAACGTGAATAAGTTGACATTCCCCGATAATAATTCACATTACCAAACATCGCATCAGCAGCATTCCACGTATGCGGAAGATCAACCGTTACCTTATCCGCAGCCTGAGATTCATACCCGCGATTAAAAAACCATCCCCTATCTAATGACTCAACTTTCATTGCAGCCAGCTTCACCCCCGTAACACACCATAAAACAAGCAATATGCTCCACCTGATATTCCATCTGCCCATCTGTTTATCCTCCTTTATTACAATATATGATATTTTTCTATTTGTTCTATCCACAAGTCTGCCATCCGCTTATGTCCGGCAGGTGTCGGATGAATTCCGTCCCAAATCCAATAAGTATCCGGCAATTCCGGGTTTTCTTCCAGCAAACGGTGAAACATCGAAGCATATGGGATGAACACAGCTCCATAATCGGCTGCTATCTGTAAGGTTATTTTTCCCAGACGCTGTATCAGGCTATCCCGTAAAGCAAAATCTTCAGTCTTTTTCATATTTCCCGTACAAGCTGTAAATGGCTCACCCAATACAATCTTCACCTGCGGATTATCCTGACGCAGACTATCCAGTAAATTCCGATAAGTCTGTTCCCACAAAACAAAATCGAAAGCTCCATTGTCTTTTTTACCTAAATATTCATTCACATCATTCGTTCCTATCAAGACAGAAACTACATCAGCATGTATCGCAAGAGCATCTTCCTTCCACCGGGTCTTCAAATCATTTAATGTATTTCCGCTGATACCCCGGTTGAAGAACTGATATTCTTGCTCAGGATAATTACTTTGATAGTAAGAAGCACACAGATACATGTACCCACTTCCATAGATATGATTCATATCCCAATGATTGCGGACAGAAGAAGGTTGGGCACTTCCATCACTATTTCCCCAGTTGCCATCAGTAATGGAAGCACCGATGAACAATATTTTAGGTCCTGCGGCCCAAAGATTACCCCCGCCAATTAACAGAAAAAATAACCAGACAAAAAATTTCATAGTAAAATAAGATTATAGATTTTATTATTAGATACCTACTTTATTCAACAAAAATAATGTTTTCTATGTACGTTAAATCATAAAAGAACAGGGAAATAAACAGGTTTGAAACATTTGAATACCCTATTGGAAACATTTTAGCTCGTGACAGGAAACAAAAGAACGGATGCAGAAAAACAAAATCATGTATCTTTGTAATCGAAGTCAAGTAAAGACTTAGTAACTTTTTAACTTTAATGAATTATGCGAAACATTGGTATCTTACTTTGCGCCTTAGCTTGTTCTCTATGCGAAACATTTGCTCAGGGTTATAAAAACCCGGTAATTCCCGGATTTCATCCTGATCCTAGCGTATGTAAAGCTGGCGATGACTATTATCTGGTAAACAGCAGTTTTCAATATTTTCCAGGAGTACCTCTCTTCCATAGTAAAGATTTGGTAAACTGGGAGCAGATAGGCAATTGCCTGACACGGGAATCACAACTTAACCTGAAAGGAGCCAATGGAGGAAGCGGTATCTTTGCTCCTACCATACGTTATCACGAAGGAGTATTCTACATGATTACGACCAATGTATCAGGCAAAGGTAATTTTCTGGTTCACACAACCGATCCCAAAGGAGAATGGTCGGAATCCGTATGGCTGGAACAAGGAGGAATCGACCCTTCTTTGTATTTCGAAAACGGTAAATGCTACATGGTAAGCAATCCGGACGGTTACATCAATCTGTGCGAAATAGATCCGATGACCGGAAAACAGCTCACACCTTCCAAAAAGATATGGAACGGAACCGGAGGACGTTATCCGGAAGGACCACATATTTATAAGAAAGACGGCTGGTATTACCTGCTCATTTCAGAAGGAGGAACAGAAGTAGCACATAGCATCACCATCGCACGCAGCCGTTACATTGACGGACCGTACGTAGGAAATCCGGCAAATCCGATTCTGACTCATGCTTGTCAGGCTGGAGAAACTAACCCTATCCAGGGTACAGGTCATGCCGATCTGGTAGAAGGTACAGACGGTTCATGGTGGATGGTTTGTCTTGCTTACCGTATCATGCCGGGATTCCATCATACCCTGGGACGTGAAACTTATCTGGCTCCCGTACGCTGGGACAAAGATGCATGGCCCGTCGTAAATGGAAATGGTACAATCCAGCTGGACATGAATGTTCCTACTCTTCCACTTCAGACAGTAAAACAAAAACCCGAAACCATCACTTTCGAGAACAAACAATTATCCCCCGAATGGATGTACCTGCAAAATCCCAATATGCAGAACTATGAATTCAAGAACGGAAATCTCCGTCTGAAAGCAACTCCGGTTTCTTTGAATGAGCAAAAGAGCCCGACTTTTGTTGCTATCCGACAAGAGCACTTCAATATGGAAGTCGCTACTTCTTTGGAGTTGAAAAATGCACAAGCGAATGATGAAGCTGGTATCAGTGTATATATGGAATACCACTCACACTACGATTTGTTCGTCCGTCAGAACAAGGATAAAAGCCGTTCGGTTGTCCTTCGCTACAAACTGGGAGAATTGGAACATATCGAAAAGGAGATGCCACTAAACAGTAAAGGAAACATAGAACTGAATATTAAATCGGACATAAACTTCTATTACTTCGGCTATACAGAAAACGGTATTTATCATGAGCTGGGAAAAATGAATACCCGTTACCTCAGCAGTGAAACAGCTGGAGGATTTACCGGAGTCGTACTCGGACTATATAGTGTATCTGCTTCCACACAATCGAAAGCGTATGCCGACTTCCGATACATAAAATATAAAGGAGAATAAACATGAGAAAACTATACCTGTATATATTAGGAATATTCCTGATTCTTCCTCTTGCCATACAGGCACAAACGGAAAAGAGAATCAAGATAGCTTGTGTAGGTAACAGCATTACCGAAGGATTTCTGTTGAAGAATCCTTCAGAAGAAAGTTATCCGGCTGCCCTTCAGAAATTACTGGGAAACAATTACGAAGTAGGCAACTTTGGCGTGACCGCCCATACATTGAGCCAGAAAGGAGATCTGCCTTATATGAAAACTACACGTTTTCAGGAAGCACTGGATTTTCTGCCCAATATCGTAACCATCAAACTCGGAACCAATGATTCCAAGCCGCAGAACTGGCAGCATCGTGCTACATTCAAGGACGATCTGAACCTGTTGATCGATAAATTCCAGGCACTTGCATCACATCCTCACATCTACCTTTGTCTGCCTATTCCTTCTAACCGTAAAGAATGGGGCATCAACGACAGTATCATTGTAAACGGAATCATTCCATACATCCGGGAAGTTGCAGCCGAAAGAAGCTTACCCGTGATCGACCTCCATACAGCAATGCTTCCTTATTACCCACAACTCTACGTCGACGGAGTGCATCCAGACAAGTACGGAGCTGCTATTATTGCTGAAACATTGTATAAATGTATTACCGGAGAAGAACCTCATCCAACTCCAGGACGCAGTGACCAAACATTGTGGTACGACGAACCTGCTGCACAGTGGGAAGAAACTCTTCCGTTAGGCAACGGCAGACTGGGTATGATGCCCGACGGAGGAATCGTCAAAGAACATATTGTTCTGAATGAAATCAGCATGTGGAGTGGGTCGGAAGCCAATTATCTGAATCCCGACGCTTCCAAAAGCCTGCCCGAAATACGTCGGCTGTTGTTCGAAGGAAAGAACAAAGAAGCACAAGAACTGATGTATACCAGCTTTGTTCCTAAGAAACCGGAAAAAGGAGGAACGTATGGAGCCTTTCAGATGTTGGGCAATTTATTTTTGGAGCATCAGTACGGAGTACATGAAAAGGATGTTCCTGCTGATTACCACCGCTGGCTGGATTTAAGTAAGGGAATCGCATACACAACTTTCTCCCGCGGGAATGTAAATTATGTGCGCGAATACGTCGTTTCACGTGATAAAGATGTCATGCTGATACACCTGAAAGCAAACGTTCCTGGTTCCATCAATTTCAAAATGAATTTGAGCCGTCCGGAAAGAGGAAGCGTACGCAAACTGGCTGAAGGAAAACTGGAACTGTATGGTAGTCTGGACAGTGGTTCCTCGCAAGCAGGTGTCCGTTATGCTGCCATTGCCGGAATAACATGCAAGGGCAGGCAGACAAACCAGTCGACTGACGAACAGTCTATCACTGTACAAAATGCGGACGAAGCATGGATTGTAGTATCGGCAAAGACCTCCTTTCTGGCAGGAGAAATTTATGAAACGGAAGCAGACCGAATACTCAACGATGCATTGAAAAGCAATCTCTGCGAAACTGTATCGGAAGCAATCCTAAGTTACCAGGCTCTGTTCAACCGTGCAGGAATCCGTCTGCCCGAAAATGAAGCCGTTTCACATCTGACTACCGATCAGAGAATTGAAAGATTCCAGCAGCAGGACGATCCTTCGCTGGCAGCTCTTTACTATAATTACGGACGTTATTTGCTGATAAGCAGTACACGTCCGGGAAGCCTGCCTCCCAACTTGCAAGGACTTTGGGCTAACGAGCCGGGAACTCCCTGGAATGGCGACTATCATACGAACATCAATGTACAAATGAACCACTGGCCGGTAGAACAAGCTAATCTATCGGAACTATATCTACCACTGGTTGACTTAGTGAAACGCCTGGTTCCCAGTGGAGAAGAAAGTGCAAAAGCCTTTTACGGTCCGCAAGCAAAAGGCTGGGTACTCCACATGATGACCAATGTATGGAACTATACCGCTCCCGGAGAACACCCGTCATGGGGAGCAACGAATACCGGAGGAGCATGGCTTTGCGCACACTTGTGGGAACATTATCTTTTCAGTGGCGACCGGAACTATCTGGCAGATATTTACCCGATTATGAAAGGAGCTTCAGAGTTTTTCTACTCTACCATGGTACGCGAGCCCAAACACGGATGGCTCGTTACAGCTCCCACTTCTTCACCCGAAAATGCTTTTTATCTACCGGGAAAAGACCGTACGCCTATCAGTGTATGTATGGGTCCGACAATGGATATCCAACTGGTACGTGAACTTTACACCAACGTGATAGAAGCTTCACATATTCTGCATACAGATACTGCTTATGCTGAAGCTTTGCAAGAGGCCATCGGGTTATTGCCACCTCACCAGATAAGCAAGAAAGGATACCTGATGGAATGGCTGGAAGATTACGAAGAAACGGATATTCATCACCGTCATGTATCTCACCTGTATGGTCTGCATCCGGGAAACCAGATTTCGGTTCTTAAAACTCCCGAGCTGGCAGAAGCCTGCCGGAAAACCTTAAACCGACGAGGGGACGAAGGTACAGGATGGAGTCGTGCATGGAAAATCAACTTCTGGGCACGACTAGGCGACGGCAACCGCGCATATAAGCTGTTCCGCAGCCTGCTTTACCCGGCATATACGGCTCAGAACCCCACACAACACGGAAGTGGAACATTCCCTAATCTCTTTTGCTCACACCCACCCTTTCAAATGGATGGCAACTGGGGGGGAACTTCAGGTATCAGCGAAATGCTGTTGCAAAGTCAGGATGGCTTCATCCACCTGCTTCCCGCCCTGCCTGAATCCTGGAAAGACGGAAGTTTTTACGGACTAAAAGTAAGAGGAGGCGCCACAGTCGATCTTGTATGGAAAGATGGAAAGCCAGTACAGGCAACCATCACCGGAGGATGGCAGAACAATCTGAAGATGAAATGGCCCAAAGGAGTCAAAAAAGTACTCCTCAACGATACAGCCTGTCGCACAGACTCTTTCATCCCGTTCACTGTAAAACAAGGAGAATGTATTACGTTCATATTCGAATAACTGATAAACAAACTATAACAACTAAAAAATAATTGACCATGAAAAACTTCAAGAAACTGGCACTGGCATCTGTGTTATGTACTGGTGTCTGCCTGACAGCAGGAGGACAAAAACCAGCTCCGGCTATTCCTTCCGATCCGGTTATCGAGGCACATATTCAGAAATGGCTGAAGAAAATGACACTCGAAGAAAAAATCGGCCAGATGTGTGAAATCACCATCGACGTAGTGAGTGACTTCGAAGCTAGCAAGAAAAACGGATTTACACTGAATCCTGCCATGCTCGACACTGTAATTGGTAAATATAAGGTAGGTTCATTGTTGAATGTTCCACTGAGTGTCGCACAGAAAAAGGAAAAATGGGCTGAAGCAATCAAACAGATTCAGGATTTGTCCATGAAAGAAATCGGTATACCTTGTATCTATGGTGTCGACCAGATTCACGGAACTACCTATACACTCGATGGAACCATGTTCCCGCAAGGCATCAATATGGGAGCAGCTTTCAATCGTGAACTGACAGAAAAGGCAGCAGCCATTTCGGCATACGAAACTAAAGCCGGCTGTATCCCCTGGACTTATGCTCCGGTAGTCGATTTGGGACGTGATCCACGCTGGTCGCGTATGTGGGAGAACTACGGAGAAGACTGTTACGTAAACGCTGAAATGGGTAAGGCTTCTGTCAGAGGTTTTCAGGGAAGTGATCCGAATCATATCGGCGAATATAATGTGGCAGCCTGCATGAAACATTACATGGGATATGGTGTTCCTGTTTCGGGTAAGGACCGTACACCTTCTTCTATCTCACGCAGTGATATGCGCGAAAAGCACTTCGCCCCGTTCCTTGCAGCTATCCGTCAGGGAGCACTGAGTGTAATGGTTAACTCAGGTGTAGACAATGGTGTACCTTTCCACGCTAACCGTGAACTGCTGACCGAATGGTTGAAGGAAGATCTGAACTGGGACGGTATGATTGTAACCGACTGGGCAGACATCAACAATCTGTGTACACGCGACCACATTGCAGCAACCAAGAAAGAAGCTGTCAAGATTGCCATCAATGCTGGAATTGACATGTCGATGGTTCCTTACGAAGTAAGCTTCTGCGACTACCTGAAAGAACTGGTACAGGAAGGTGAAGTCCCCATGAGCCGCATCGACGATGCCGTAGCCCGCGTATTACGTCTGAAATACCGTCTGGGACTGTTCGAAAATCCATATTGGGATATCAAGAAATACAACAAATTCGGTTCTGAAGAGTTTGCCCGTGTTGCTTTACAGGCCGCTGAAGAATCAGAAGTGCTGTTGAAGAATGAAGGCAATATCCTGCCACTTGCCAAAGGAACAAAAATCCTGCTTGCCGGTCCGAATGCCAACTCCATGCGCTGCCTGAACGGAGGATGGTCGTACAGCTGGCAAGGACATCTAGCTGACCAATGTGCCGGTGCTTACAACACAATCTACGAATCTCTATGCAACAAGTATGGTAAGGAGAACATCATCTACGAACCGGGCGTGACTTACGCTCCTTATAAAAACGATAACTGGTGGGAAGAAAACCAGCCGGAAATCGAAAAATCAGTTGCCGCAGCCAGTCGTGCCGATGTGATTATTGCCTGCATCGGAGAAAACTCTTACTGCGAAACTCCGGGTAATCTGACCAACCTGACCATGTCGGAAAACCAACGTAATCTGGTAAAAGCCCTTGCTGCAACCGGAAAGCCTGTCATTCTGATATTGAATCAAGGTCGTCCGCGTATCATCAACGATATTGTTCCACTGGCAAAAGCCATAGTCAACGTCATGCTGCCTAGCAACTATGGTGGCGATGCCCTTGCCAACCTGCTTGCTGGCGATGCCAACTTCAGCGGAAAGATGCCTTTCACCTATCCTAAATATATCAACGCATTGGCAAACTACGACTATAAGCCTTGCGAAAACATGGGACAGATGGGCGGAAATTACAACTACGACTCGGTAATGGATGTACAATGGGAATTCGGATTCGGTCTGAGTTACACAACTTACAGCTACTCAAATCTGAAAGTCGACAAGACTTCTTTTACAGCCGATGACGTGCTGACAGTCAGCGTTGATGTTACCAATACAGGAAAAGTTGCCGGAAAAGAAAGCGTACTGCTTTATTCAAAAGATTTGGTAGCAAGCAGCACTCCCGACAACATCCGTTTGCGTAATTTCGAAAAAATCGAACTCAATCCGGGTGAAACCAAAACCGTAACCATGCAACTGAAAGGCAGTGATCTGGCATTTGTTGGTTACGACGGTAAATGGCGTCTGGAAAAAGGTGATTTCAAACTGAAATGTGGCAACCAATGGACAGATATTCAATGCAGCGAAACCAAAGTCTGGGACACACCAAATAAATAATTTTCCAGAAAGTATTCATTTGAAAATCAATAAGTTTTAAAGTTCCCCTCGCCTATTCGTATTAGTAAAAAAACTTAACGGAAAAGGCGAGGGATTTTTTGTACAATTTTAAAAAAAACATCAAGATAAATCAGACAAAAGATGC
>ERZ831979.869-NODE-869-length-30821-cov-19.763700_pt1 | contig 30821 bp, 26 predicted proteins | sample MGYA00519952_ERZ831979 | MGnify/ENA primary metagenome ERZ831979 (study PRJEB31850, sample SAMEA3708723) | human gut metagenome | biome: human gut; feature: human-associated habitat; material: faeces | place: China | collected 2014 ...
GACCTCATAATACGACTAAAGTAGAACCTAGAGTTCTTGTATATGTTATTTAAAATAAGCAGTTAATATATAAACACTTGTTACATTGTAGTATAATAAACAAAGAAGAGAATAAACTGATGTTTGCCGATGTCAGCCCTCTTCTTATAGTGTTATTGTTGAAGAAGAGGCTGTCCATTAAGATAGCTTCTTTTTTATTTTTATCAAAAAGCAAAAAAATAGGTTTAGATATAAAATCTAAACCTAAATAGTATTAAGGTATATTCTTAGAATTTTGAAGGCTTCATTATTTAACAATATTAGTTATAGTACCAAAAACAGTTTTTGCTCTATCCCCCATATTTACAATCATTTGTTCATGTAAGAATTTCAAATATCTGATGAACACATAAGTTACAATCGCTGTAGCTAAGATAGTTTCTACTCCTACTACATAATTTAAAATACCAGGTACTGCTATATTGATTTCATTTAAATAACTAACAGTCTGACGAAGTGCAATCGCAGTAATAACAAATGGGAAAGTAAATGCTGCATAGCTTGGATAGAATTTTAATTTTAAAAGTTTTGGCATCTGTGTAAGCACTGCCACAAATAATCCTTGAGCTAATATCTGCATAATCACAATCATGATTAAAGATTTATCAGCAACACAAGCAAGATATCCTGCTAAACTTAAACTCATTGGTGCAGTATAGATACAAAATAAAGGTTTAGCTGGTTCAGCGATTGCATGTTTACTGCAATAACGGATAGTAACAAGAGCGAATAATATCATATACATAGTGAAACCAAACCAGAAAATATATTCACCTAAATTGTGGTGATTAAAAGTAGGTGCTGTAACAGACGCTACCACAATACCTACATATGCTATAAAATATGTTGGGAAAACATCTCTTAATTCAAAATTGATGATATAGCGATAAGTGAACCATGCCATCAACATAAAATGACCACAAATCGCCCCATACCAAACTACTTCACTAGCTATAGGTGCAAACGGAAAAGTATAAGTGCAAAGCTGCATAATCGCCATAAAGAAAGTAGCAAACACACTGGCAAAAATAGAATTTCCATTCAAATCATTTTTCATCATCTGCGGATGTAAAATAATTTTACTAAATAACAACACCCCTAAAAACGCAGAACTAATACCGCAAGCATATTTCAAAATCATGGAATATGGTGCAAGCAAATTGCCAAGAGCTGCTAGTCCAAGCATCACCCCAGCAGTAGGTACAGGAACTTTTCTAATCATAATATAAAGCCTTCTTTCATAAATTATCTTATTTATAATTTCTTAATTAACATCTCGTTCAACCTTGACCTTATATTATCATATATTCATCCATAAGTAAAATATATTATTTACTTTAAAACAATATGTAAATACCTATTTATAAAAATAGAAAAATCACCATAATATAAATCTTATATTATAAATATAAAATCTATACTATGAGGAAAATCTTTAATAACACCAAATTTTTCCCCTATTTTAGCATCTTTTTACGCTAACCATCAAACTTATCAATAAATAATTTGTTATTTTTCCGCATTATAAAATTTAGCGGTAATCGTAAGATTATTGAAAAATATTATCATTGAATACGTCTTTTGCTTAACTGTTTGAGCGTAGCGAGTTTTAAGCTTTGTATGAAATGATAATTTTTTTCAAAGCTAAAATTTTATCTGCGGTGGCTTTCTTTGGTTCGTTTCTTTGCCACCAAAGAAATGAACACCTATATCTACTGAAAAATTCGCTAACGTGAGGAACATTTGCTTATTATTTTTTATTTAAAAACTAATAATAAAAAATTCCCTATAATATAAATCTTATATTACTATTATAAAATCTATATTACAGGGAAATTATAATCTGTAACTTTCCTCGCGTTAGCAGACTTTTACGGTAGCCATAGGTTAATAAAATCAATATCGCGAGGCGGTTTCTTTGGTTCGTTTTTTTACCATTAAAGAAATGAACATTTACATCTTATGAGGAACATCTTCTAATAATACCAATTTTTTCCCGCATTTTAGCATCTTTTTACGGTAGCCTTAAGGCTATCATAAAAAGTGCGTGAGCGGGTGGTTTCTTTTGCTTCGTTTTCTTTACCACTAAAGAAAATGAATACCTATATTTTTTCAAAGCTTAAATTTTATCTACGATAGCTTTCTTTGGTTTGTTTCTTTGCCACCAAATAAATGAACACCTACATTTTTATACTTACTTTTCTTTCATGAGCAAGAAAAGTAACAAAAGAACTCTACCTCTCGATACCAATTTTTCTTTGTCCATTATAAAACCATATCTATAACGCTCTAAACTCACTTCGTTCAAACAGTAGAGCTAAATTCATAGATATGGTTTTATAATTCCCAATAGCTTTCAGCTACCGAAAAATTCGCTAACGTGAGGAATATTTGCTTATTATTTTTTATTAAAACAAAGTATAAATTTCTAATTATCTTTTTATATTTTCTTAAATGCTCGTAAAGCCTTATTCTATGTGCTTTCGAGTATTTTTACTGTAGGAAGATACTTCACGTTTCTTTGCATATTTCCTCATGTCTTAGCTGTCAGAAGTGGTAAATAAGTAGTAAATTCATTTGTACTACTAAGCAACAAGACGCTCCTGTTGCTTCTCTTTATTCAAGCGTTTCATTTCTGCCATTGCAGAATCGAATGTTGCATGTGCGTAATAGTTCAGCGTCATGGCTATATTAGCATGTCCCATAATGTACTGTAATGCCTTTGGATTCATTCCTGCATTTGCATAGTTGGTACAGAATGTATGTCGCAAACTATGTGGAGTGATGTGTGGCAATTTATCCTCGTTATACTTATTGTATTTCTTAACAAGACCTTTCATCATGCCGTTGTAATCACTTGCCACTTTTGGATAGTTCTTTCTATTAAGAAAGAGGAAATCACTATATCCATCAATCTCAACACGCTTATCATTCTTTCGATTCGCTAACACTCGCTTAAATGCTTGATAGGCTTCTTCAACCATAGGAACTTGACGTTCGCCACTTTTGGTCTTTGGTGTTTCAATGTAGTACCCAATTTCAGTATCTCTCAATAGCTGATGGTCTATATTGACAAGACGATTCTCAAAATCTAAATCTGGAAGTGTCAAACCACCAAACTCTGAAATACGAAGACCTGTTTTTAAGAGTATCAGAATTTCATCATAATTTTTGCTGTAGGTTTTATCAGCTTTTGCAAAGGCTAACAGTTTTTCTTCCTGTTCTTCTGTTAGTACGGTCTTAGGGACAGTATCATCATCAAGAACTGCTTTCAGTTGAAAGTCAAATGGATTCTTCCGAACACAATCATCTTGTATAGCAATATAGAATGAAGCCTTTAAAGAACGTTTGTAGTTATTGATGGTTTGATAAGCATAACCATTTTCACTCATTCTAATAGCCCATTCTTTAGCGTCTGATGGCTTAATACTGTCAATACTTCTTACACCTAACTTGTCTTTCTTCAAAATATCCATAAGATATTTGCGTCCAGTTTCAGTGTTTTTTCTAACCTTTGGTCTTTGAGCGTTCTGTTTTGCGTAAAGCTGGCAGAGTGTCATTTTCTTTCCTACAACATCAATACCATCATGAATGTCTTTCTGTAACTCTGCGATTTTCTCTCTAAGTGAGATACAATCACGCTTTCCTGCTGGTACTCGGTCTGTAGCCACAAGTTTCCACGAGTAAACAAATTGCGGTTCTCCAAATGAATCTATATATTTGTATAAGTATCTTCCGTCTTTTCGTTGGCTCTCTCCAGTCTTTAAGATTCGACCTTTATTGTCACGTCTTTTTTCTGACATGGCATTTGCTCCTTTCCTTTATGGAAAGAGCCTTGATACGACTTAATACTATTTTATCATATACAAGACCCTTTGGCGACGCTAGATTGCGTCCAATGTATCTATAATTTTTTCAAATTGTTTTCGTTTAATCTGAATACGATTGCCATTCATAATCAGCCAATTTGCATTTTTATTTTCCTCTGCCAAGCGTCGTAGCTTGTTTTCGCCAATACGAAAATATTTTGACGCTTCTTCAATGGTTAGGGTATAACGTTCCCAAATAGGAATGTCAGTCTGCTTCATAAAATCCTCCTTTCCAAATCACTTATTTGGATTTCATAAAAGTTGTTTTACCAGCAATCGAACAGCTTTAGCAAAGCTCACGGGAGTTCCACCCCTGCATGGTTCTCATGTAGCCATACTCATTGCCTGCGACGGTTTTATCACGCTCGGACTATTGACTGTATGGGAGTATCATTATCACGATAAGAATGTCGTTGCAGGCAATCCTGCTAAAGATTGCTTCTCGGATCACTAACATGAATCGCTCGCTATCTTTATAAGATAGGTCATGGCGGTTAGTTCCGTTGGCTCTTTTCTTATCGAAACGTATTCGATTACTTTTATTCAGTTTTCAAAGAACAATGGCTCGTTAGCCTATCAAAACACATTGAAAGCTCAATATGCTTTGGTGGAATAACAAACCTCCCTGTTCGGGAAGCGTGGAATGGTTTAGCACGCTTCCACGAAAGGAGAGAGGATATTACTTAATTTCAAATGACAAAATCTTTGTAATCAGTCTGGTTTCCATTCTTCCACGTAAGACTTCATCAACGACCATACTTTGATTGCCATATTCATCTTTCATAAGTCGTAGGGAACGCTTCGTTATGTACCCTCTGTAATGATGTAGAATCTGGTTAATCGCTTCGGTATCGCCATCTGTTGCCTTTACAATGAGAGGAAAGGGAATCATAGGATATTGTGTTTTCATTCTTCAAATTCCTCCATAAACTTTTTAATTAAGGCTAGTCCACTGGTTCTATGCCGATAGACAGTAGAATGGTTCAATTTCAACAGGTCTGCAATTTCTGAATCGCTCATGTCCATAAAGTAAAACAGCAGTAGAATTTCACGTTTCTTGTCTGGCAACTCACGTAATGCTTCACTCAACAAATCATTTTCAACGCCTACTGATAACCCATTGAGTGTAAAAATCTGAAAGTCAGTTGAATAGTTATCTGTTGTCGCAAACTGGCTAACAAGATAATCGCCAACATCCGAAAAGGACACCTCACGCTTTGCAATCCTTGAAAGATAAAGCATATAATTCTTTCGCTCGTCTTCCATAGCACGTTTACAGATATAGTCAAACTGATTTTCTATTGTGGTCTGAAAAGAAGATGGTTTCATGTTTCTCACCCCCTTTCTGTCTAGGAAAGGAAGTGAGCCTTGCTCGTTTATCTCCTTTCACTCTTAGTCCCAATGTGAAAGGGGGATTTGTTGCATTACTGATAAATAAACTTTGTAAAAAAGTTCTGAATAGCCAAAAAAGCATATAAACAGATTTATTTCTCTGTTTACATGCTTCTGTTATTCTATCTATATGATTTATAAAACCACATTGGTGGACGTACTTATCTATTGCAGATAGACGACTTTTTTTGACAAGAACCCAATGTAAGGAAATTTATTGTATATGATGTACTTCATGGCGACGTTGACCTCCAACAAACCGCCATTTGGAAGTAATATACAATATTTTAACAGCGTAAATAGCACTACCATATAACGGTTTTTTTTATTGGCGTTTAGTAGTGCTTTTTATTAAATATAAACCTATAAACCATATAACACGTTTTTCTATACCTGTTTTTAATTCAGTAGGAACAATAAAATGTATAGAGGTGGTCTACTATGCGTAAAAAAGAAGATAAATATGATTTTAGAGCCTTTGGTTTAGCCATTAAAGAAGCTCGATTGAAACGAGGTTTAACTCGTGAACAAGTGGGAGCATTGATTGAAATTGACCCACGGTACTTAACTAATATTGAAAATAAAGGGCAACACCCCAGCATACAAGTTCTTTATGACCTTGTATCGTTACTTCATGTTTCCGTTGATGAATTTTTCTTACCTGCTAATAACTTGGTAAAAAGCACCCGACGATTACAGATAGAGAAATACATGGATAGCTTTACAGACAAAGAACTATCCTTAATGGAATCTTTAGCCAGCGGTATCAACGAAGCAAGAAACATCGAAGACTAATTAAAAGAATCCATACATAACGGAAAGAGCCGATAAAATGAGATTGTATTAATCTCATTTTATCGGCTCTGCGTCTTTGCGTCTGGCTCTGTAATCACAGTTACTTTGAACTGCTTTATTTCAATTAAATTTTCTTGTCTGCATTTCGGACAATAGAGGGGGAATTTTTTTAATTCAGTATCTTCCCTTATCTTTAATCGTGTTTTATTTCCACATACAGGACACAATATCCACTTGTAGTTTATTACGAATTTTTTTATATTGCATCATTCGGCGAAATCCTTGAGCCATATCTGACAAACTCTTATTTAATTCTTCGCCATCATAAACATTTTTAACTGTTAATGTGAGAAACAACCAACGAACTGTTGGCTTTTGTTTAATAACTTCAGCAACAACCTTTTGTGACTGAATGCCATGTTTCATTGCTCTCCTCCAGTTGCACATTGGACAAAGCCTGGATTTACAAAACCACACTCGATACAACTTTCTTTCGCCTGTTTCACGATTTTGTTTATACTCTAATATTTCAGCACAATCTTTTACTCTTTCAGCCTTTTTAAATTCAAGAATATGCAGAAGTTCAAAGTAATCAACATTAGCGATTTTCTTTTCTCTCCATGGTCTCACTTTTCCACTTTTTGTCTTGTCCACTAAAACCCTTGATTTTTCATCTGAATAAATGCTACTATTAGGACACATAATATTAAAAGAAACCCCCATCTATTTAGTTATTTGTTTGGTCACTTATAACTTTAACAGATGGGGTTTTTCTTTGCAACCAATTTTAAGGGTTTTCAATACTTTAAAACACATACATACCAACACTTCAACGCACCTTTCAGCAACTAAAATAAAAATGACGTTATTTCTATATGTATTAAAATAAAAATGACGTTATTTCTATATGTATCAAGATAAGAAAGAACAAGTTCAAAACCATCAAAAAAAGACACCTTTTCAGGTGCTTTTTTTATTTTATAAACTCATTCCCTGATCTCGACTTCGTTCTTTTTTTACCTCTCGGTTATGAGTTAGTTCAAATTCGTTCTTTTTAGGTTCTAAATCGTGTTTTTCTTGGAATTGTGCTGTTTTATCCTTTACCTTGTCTACAAACCCCTTAAAAACGTTTTTAAAGGCTTTTAAGCCGTCTGTACGTTCCTTAAGGAATTCCTTAGTGCTTTCATAGATTAAACTCACATCACGCTTTAAATCGCTTATTTTAGACTTTAAAGACTTGTTTTCTTCAAGCAACTCATTATAATCATTTACATTTTCATTAAATCGCTCTACAAGACCACTATATTTTTCTTTAACTTGCCCATGTTCTTTACTTAATTTTTTATATTCTCTCGCCATATCAGTACTCATGAGATTTCTAACATGCTGTTTTAACCTATCGTTATCTCTCGCAGCAGTCACTAAGTTTTTATAATCACGCTCCGATATAACAACATTTTTGGTTGGTTTCTTTTCTGTTTTCATTATTTCTTTTCCCAAACCAAACATGGACTTTTCACCCGTTGGCACTTCAACACTTTTCATGTGTCGTTTCGCTGGTACTTCTAAATCTGATTTAACTTTATCGCTATAAGCAGTCCATTCATCTTTTTTAACTGCTAAATTTTTTTCTAGAAAATCAATCTCTTTTTCCAAAGTTTGTTTTTTAAATTTAGCTGTCTCAATATGTTTACGGTCAGAGCCACGTTCACCACGCTTCAACTCAAAACCCTGTTTTTTCATATGCTCGGGGAATTTATCTTGTAGCCATAACAGTTCTTGACGATTAAACACATTTTTTCCTTGCAGTTTTCCATCACGCATAGGCACAACACCTAAATGCATGTGAGGGGTTTGCTCATCATTATGAACTGTTGCATAAGCAATATTTTGCTTGCCATATCGTTCGGAAAATAATTTATAACTTTCCTCAAAAAATCGTTTTTGTTCTCCTGGATCCAGTTGCTCAAAAAAATCTCGGTCAGATGTTACTAGCAACTCATTTACAAGAACAGCATCTTTCCTCGTTTTTCTTGTACCTGTTTTTTGTGATTCAATAATTTCTTTGACACGTTCGTTGTAATCAATATTTTTATCATTTTTCAAATCATAATTTTCACGTGTTCGCTCATGGTCAATATCATCATTCGTTCTACTTTTTCGCTCTCTTTGATTATGAAATTGCATGCCTTTTAGTCCAGCTGATTTCACTTTTTGCATTCTACAAACTGCATAACTCATATGTAAATCGCTCCTTTTTAGGTGGCACAAATGTGAGGCATTTTCGCTCTTTCCGGCAACCACTTCCAAGTAAAGTATAACACACTATACTTTATATTCATAAAGTGTGTGCTCTGCGAGGCTGTCGGCAGTGCCGACCAAAACCATAAAACCTTTAAGACCTTTCTTTTTTTTACGAGAAAAAAGAAACAAAAAAACCTGCCCTCTGCCACCTCAGCAAAGGGGGGTTTTGCTCTCGTGCTCGTTTAAAAATCAGCAAGGGACAGGTAGTATTTTTTGAGAAGATCACTCAAAAAATCTCCACCTTTAAACCCTTGCCAATTTTTATTTTGTCCGTTTTGTCTAGCTTACCGAAAGCCAGACTCAGCAAGAATAAAATTTTTATTGTCTTTCGGTTTTCTAGTGTAACGGACAAAACCACTCAAAATAAAAAAGATACAAGAGAGGTCTCTCGTATCTTTTATTCAGCAATCGCGCCCTTTAATGGAACAAAAAGATTTGAATTCCTGTTATAAAAAAAGGATCAATTTTGAACTCTCTCCCAAAGTTGATCCCTTAACGATTTAGAAATCCCTTTGAGAATGTTTATATACATTCAAGGTAACCAGCCAACTAATGACAATGATTCCTGAAAAAAGTAATAACAAATTACTATACAGATAAGTTGACTGATCAACTTCCATAGGTAACAACCTTTGATCAAGTAAGGGTATGGATAATAAACCACCTACAATTGCAATACCTGTTCCCTCTGATAAAAAGCTGGTAAAGTTAAGCAAACTCATTCCAGCACCAGCTTCCTGCTGTTTCAAGCTACTTGAAACAATTGTTGATATAACTGTTTTGGTGAACGAAAGCCCACCTAAAACAAATACGATTATAATTGTCATGAACCATGATGTTGTTTCTAAAAGAAAGGAAGCAGTTAAAAAGCTAACAGAAATAAATGTAACTCCGATGTTTAACACGTATAAAGGACCTCTTCTATCAACAAGTATCCCACCAATGTAGCCGAAAATAATGACACTCATTGTTCCAGGGGAAATAATTACACTTCCGATTTCGGCAGTACTTAGCTGGTAAACATCTTTCATCATATAAGGAACCATAGAGACAAACCCTGCTACTGTTCCAAATATAATTCCCCCACAAAGAACTCCAATCATAAAAGGTATATTTTTCCCTAATCCGGGATCAACAAAAGGATCTGTTACTTTCCTGATATGTTTTACAAATATCAGGAATGACAGCACGCTAACGATAAGAAAAGAAATGCTATATGATGTTGTAAACAACATAAAAAATACAATGCCTACAGACATTAGTATAATTCCTTTGATATCAAAATGACCTTTTATCCTTACTTCTTTCTTTAATAATTTCATAAGAAACGGAACAGTGATAATTGTTATCATAGGAATGAGTAGAAGATAGGACCAATGAATATAATGGGCTATCATTCCACCAATCGCTGGACCGACTCCTTCTCCCATGGCTACTATCGATCCAATAAGACCAAATGCTTTACCCCTATTTTCCTTTGGAATATAGCGCGCAACTACAACCATTACGAGTGCTGGAAATGCAGCTGCACCAGCCCCTTGAATAAAACGAGCCATAATAAGTAAGGAAAAGAAAGAATGGCCAACAAACCCAATTAACGACCCGAAACAATTTATTATAATTCCAAATAGGAGTAACCTTTTGATGCCTAATTGATCAGATAGCTTTCCATATACAGCTGTTCCAATGGAAAAGGTTAACATAAAGGCTGTGTTCACCCAGTTTGTACTCGCAGGTGGTTTATTAAAATCATTTGCAATATCAGGTAATGAGACGTTCAAAACCATTTCATTTAATACGCTAAAAAAAGATAAAATGCAAAGCCAAATTAAAATTTGGTTGTGTCGTAAATTCGATTGTGAATAGGATGTATTCACATTTCACCCCTCCAATAATGAGGGCAGACGTAGTTTATAGGGTTAATGATACGCTTCCCTCTTTTAATTGAACCCTGTTACATTCATTTCACTTCATAATTAATTCCTCCTTTACACTTTAATTCAAATCTTTATTAAAAAATATTTCATCTTATTTAACAAGAAACCATATTTATATAACAACATAAAATACACTAAGTTATTTTATTGAACATATATCGTACTTTATCTATCCGACTATTTGGACGACGGGGCTGGCAAACAGGTTCACCGGTAGTAACATGGTACCCTTTTAACTCTGTTAAACAAACACTACGTCCATTTGTAAAGAAAGTTAAATCACTACGATATTCTTGAATACACCGAGCAGGGATTTCTCCACTAAGAATGACCTCATTATTTTTCAATTGAGTGTCTACGATGTTCGCACAATATTTAGGAGCATCGTTGTATGCTCGTGAAAGATATTCCTGTGGCGCATAAATTTTAAAACTAAGATATGGCTCTAACAATTCTGTTCCAGCTTTTTTTAAGACTTGTTCCAATACAATAGGAGCAAGCATCCGAAAATCTGCTGGGGTACTAACAGGGCTATAGTATAAGCCATACTTAAAACAGATTTTACAGTCCGTCACATTCCAACCATACAATCCTTGTTCACAGCCATAGCGTATCCCCTCCATAACTGCATTTTGAAACGATTGATTTAAGCATCCAAGAGAAACCGAGCTCTCATACTGCATTCCACTTCCCAACGGAAGCGGTGATACAGATAAACCAATGGAAGCCCAGAAAGGATTTGGCGGCACTTCGATGTGAATGGTATATTCTGCATTTTTTAACGGTCTCTCCATATAAATGACTGTAGGCTCTTTTAGTTCTATCTCCACATGATACTTTTCTTGCAACAGTGCACTAATCACTTCCATTTGTACTTTCCCTAAGAAAGAAAGTATAATTTCATGTGTCGTAGAATCCACGTAATATCGTAGAAGCGGATCACTATCTGAGATTTCCAAAAGGGCATCAAGCAACATTTCTCTCTGTTCAGGTTTACTCGGTTCAACAGTTGTTTGTAGTAGAGGGTGCGGATTTTCAATCTTTTTTCTCTGTGGCAATAGTTTTTTATCTCCAAGAACACTATTTAACTTCAAAAACTCATTTTGCAAAATAACAATTTCTCCAGAATAAGCTCTATCAATCTTACATAATTCACCATTTATTGAAGTATACATTTCTGTAACTTTTATTTTTTCTTTTTCTGATACTCTAACCGAATCTCGTAAATGTAGTACTCCACTATAAAGGCGTATATATGCAAGACGTTGTCTTTTTTTTGTATATTCAATTTTGAAAACATTTCCGCAAAGTTCAGACGGACCTCGATGTGTTGATGAATAAAATTTATTAGTAATAACTTCTATAAGGTTATCAATCCCTATATTACTTTTTGCGCTTCCATGATAAACAGGGTACAAGGAACAATTCTGAAATCTTATGCTTTCCTCTTGTTCGAGTTCCAATGCTTCTAATGATTTACCGGACATATATTTCTCTAAAAGGTCATCGTTTCCCTCTATTACCGTATCCCATTGTTCAGATTCGGTAAAGTTCGTCACACACATATTAGGATACAGTTCTACCTTCTGTTTGATTACAATTTCGGCAGAAAGTTTCTCTTTAATATCCTGATAAACCGTTGATAAATCAATTCCATTTTGGTCAATCTTATTGATAAAAAAGATTGTGGGAATCCCCATTTTCCTAAGTGCATGAAATAATATACGAGTTTGTGCTTGTACGCCATCTTTTGCAGAAATCAGTAGAATTGCCCCATCTAAAACTGATAATGAACGATATACTTCTGCTAAGAAATCCATATGTCCTGGCGTGTCTATGATGTTCACCTTCGTATTTTCCCACTGAAAAGAGGTTATTCCTGTCTGAATTGTAATTCCTCTCTGACGTTCTAAAAGCGTATTATCCGTCCTCGTTGTACCTTTGTCCACGCTTCCTAATTCTGTAATCGCTCCACTGTTATATAATAAGCTTTCTGTTAAGGTAGTTTTTCCTGCATCAACATGAGCTAAAACTCCAATATTAATAATTTTCATGTGATTTTCCTCCATTCAAAAACCCAAAAGGGCATAAAAATCCCAGTGATAAATACTTTTATCACTGGGATTTTTATGCATAACCATAGGCATACAAAGCATACAGATATTCTCCGGATACTTTAGAATCACATGATAAAGGTATTCTTAAACTGGGTACAAAAAACTAAGCCCTCCTAAAAAAGGACATCCAATTATTTGTTCCCACTATCAAATTGACAGTTTATTTAAGAATACCTTGCCGCATATTTATTAACTCCTTTTAAATAGATACTTAAATAATAGCACGTAAGAGCATATTTGTAAAGGAATCTCCAATTTTTTATCAAAGAGAGTACGTGATTACAAAATAGCTGTAATAATGTACCAATATTTGTTATTCTATAATCTTCCAATTACTCCCGTTCTTTTCAAGTACCAAATCAAATTGAGATACCTGCGTTGCTTTGGTCTGCTGGTCGATATACTCCACTGTCAGCGATACCGTGACTTGATTATCCTTACGATTGTGAATAGGATTTACCAGTTCTTGAAAGATGTACTCTTTTCCGATTGGTTTTAATATCCCGTCATTCACATAGTAGGAAAGTTCACTGGCTGTCGCTGTAGGATAGAGCTTGAAGAACGTCGTTAAAAACTCATTGATTTCATTGGTTGTAATGGAATCAACCGTCCCCTCACTTTCAATGGCTTTTGGTTTATAACTTGATTTCTTAGGTATGTTGGTAATGGTCGGATTCTTAACCAGTACCATATTTCCAGAACCATCTACATAGACACTCACTATATAAGCAGAGTGGACGGTCTTTGTATTTTCTCCCTCTGTAATGAGCTGGTCTACACTGTAGGTTACATTAAACTCATTGTCGCCAGTTGGCTCTACCGTCCATATCTGAAATCCTCTTACAGAAGACGATACAGGAATATCTTTGCGTACTGTATCAACATTGAGAGCTTGAAGTTCATCTGTCAGATAGCCTTTTAGACTTTCCATTCGATTATCAATGGACTTATCGGATTGCTCCCATGAATAGTAGACTTTCGCAAAGTTCTCTACAAAATTTTCTACATGATGAGTATCAACGTATTCCTTTTCTATGATAGTTGTTTCGTGAATAGTATGAGTATCTATAGCTGTAAAGTGCTTGAATATCGCAAAGCTGAAACTAAGCCCTAAAAGTACCCACAAGGCAATCACAACCTTTTTATGAGGATTGACCTTATAGACACGAGGTTTCTTTTCCTTTGGTATCTGTTTTTCTTTATTCTGATTTTTTCTAAATTTCATCATTAAATCTTCCTTTCTCATTGTTTGATTCGTCCTGCTCCCACTAAATGCTGTTGCCAGTAGGGGCTTGTTAAGTCGGCATAACCGATTGGGTCGCCTGCATGAAACATACGGTTATTGCCAAGGTATATCCCAACATGAGTAATATAAGAGCCAGCGTTATAGGTAGAATGAAAGAAAACCAAATCGCCAGCTTGTGCTTCCGATAGTGGGATATGCTGGGTCACATCATATTGCTGTTGTGCGGTTCGTGGTAAGTTAATTCCAGCTTTTCCATACGTCCATTGTGTCAGTCCGCTACAATCAAAAGAAGTAGTCGGGGAAGCTCCACCGTAAACGTATCGCCAGCCCTCATATTTCAGTGCTTCGTCCATGATGGCTTGTACCGTATCATCATCAAACTCTGTTGTGACAAGATACTGCGTTACCAGTTGCACATAAAACATATTGCCATAGTTGTATCGCCAGCCCCCATTGATAGGTATGGCTATGGGATTGGGGTAAGACACTTTTTCGCCACCTGAATACTCTTTTGAGAAACTTTGAGCCAGTTCAAAGGTATATTTATTTCCACGATTAGCCACATACCCTAAGAAACCACCACCATAATTGTAGGACTGGATAACCGATTCTAAATCTACACTGAGCCTTTCGCTACTGGCTAATAATTCACTGAAATACTTCACACCTTGCTTAATGGATTCTTCTGTACTCAATGAATTAGGTGGAAGACCGAGGGATTCCGAGGACTGCATAACATCTTCCGCAGTACCGCCCGATTCCACCTGTATAATCGCAAGAAGTATGTTGACATATTCTTCAACGCCATATTCTTTGGCATATTTTTCTACCATAGGCTTATGAGCCAGCACTTCTGCGGAAACATTCACACCTCCATAATGAATATTGGAAATTCCGCTGTCCTGTTCATCTGAAAATAAAATGGCAACAAACAGAAGCAGTGAGAAGACCATCAAGAATAATCCAGAACCACCAATCACTAAAGTTTTCAACTTCATGGTTTCTTACCGACTTTCTTAATGGTGGCGGTTTTGATTGGTGGTCTACTTCTTGTATTTTGTAGTGGTACTCTTTGAACAGTAGACGGACGTTCTTTTGTGATTGGACGTTGTGAAGTTCTATCTGCTGTAGTGGTTGAAGTTGCTGGCTTTTGAACGGTTTTTTCTTGAACGGTATTGCCTTGGCGTTCCACTTTTGGACTTGAAAAATCGGACTTAACTGCTGGACGCTCTTGTTTGGCTTGTTGAGATTCCTTATATGAAGTCTGAATATTAGACTGTTTTGAGGTCTGTTCATCATGATATTGTTCTTGTCTTGTAGTCGGTCTTTCATGAACAGAAGAAGCAGGCTGTTTTTTCTGTTTGACCTGTTCCATTTCAGAGCGACGCTTCGCAATGGTTTTTCGCCTTTGTTCCTGCTGTTCCTTGCGTCCACTGGCTCTGTCCGCTTTGGTTTGAGAAATACTACTGGTTAAATCACGGACATTCTCTTTTACTTTGGATTTTCCTTGATATACTGCATATCTTGCATTGGTCGGCAAATCTTTAACCTGTTCTTTCAAACCACTAGCAGTGTCTACCATTCTGTCTTTGGTATCAGCTACTGTACCGATGGTTTGACCGATACGTTTTCCAAGTGTTGATTTTTCCTTTCCGTCTGGTCGGGAGTGATCTGCTTGTGTCCTTGCAGAACTCCCCGAACCCGACTGTCCTTTTTTACCTGTAACAATGGCAGACCCAGCCCCTAGAGTAGTCATGGAACGTCCAAGTTTCCGCTGTAGACGGTGCATGTGAGCGTGCATAAGCATACGAGGTTTTCTCATCACACGACTTCCCACACTTTGAGAATCGTTACTCTGTAGAGAAAACATACTCATTAAATCGCCCAGCTTGAAGTAGATTCCTGCAAAGGTCACAATCTGTAGAAAAGCAATCAAAAAGAACGGATAACCAGCCGATAAGGTATAGAGCATGGTTGAAATACTAAATGCTGTCGTAATAATCAATGTGATTCCAGCTCGTGTCAAAATGGTATTAAAGAGCTTTGTTATGGCTCGTTTTGACATACCATCAAATGATGGAATCATGCTTAAAATAAAGCTCACAGGCAGAAACATAGCATAGATGATAAAAAGTACCTGCGAGAAAATCATGATTCCTGTTAATAGGAATACAAATATGGAAATCCCAATATTGAAGACAAATAGGAAGAAGACTGTACCTAAACGGTTAATGGTCTTTGTAATGGTTAGATTGGTATTGCTTCTGTCTTCAATTTCTTCCGCAACAATTTTTTCTCTGTCTTCGCCATTGTTGGAATCTGGGCTGGTGGAGAGCAGGCTTTCCACACGGTCAATACCGATACTTTCAATGTCTGAACTGTTGTATTGAAGCAGTAGCCACGGTTGCTGAACCTGTATGGAAAACAGGCTATCTCTGATTAAGTCCACGCTGTCCTTGCCTTGACTATCGGAATGGGGCATGACAATCTTCGTGCCAAGTGATAAACTGGCATTACTGATGTCTGATGAAAAGTCATTGATTTTTTTAATGTAGTCGGGAGCGTAGGCAATAAAGGAAGCCGATAGGATAAACACCAGCACAAAATTCATAATGGCATGAATTGCCTTTGTGGTTTCTCTCTTTATCAGTCCCGTATAGGCAACATAAACCCCAAGAACCAAAATCAAGAGTAAGAGGAATCCAACATAGAAACCCTCTGTTGAAAATCCGTTTGCACTCACACCAGCTAAGGTCTGCATATTCTTACCAATGGAATCTGCTGTAGCGGAAATGAAGTCTAAGGAATAGGCTTCCTGTACTAAGTAACCTGTCGCATTGGAAACATACAAACTGATTGTCCAAATAAAATTGGTAATGGCATATAGTCCATACATGACCTGTTTTCCAATCCCGTCCGACCAGTTCCACGGAAGCCAGCCCCAGCTATTATCCACATAAAAATCCAGTTGATAGTTTTCAAGTGGGTATCGGCTGTATTCATTTGCCACATTGACCGTATCATCTACCAAGCCCGCAGCTTGAACCACCGTTCCCAGCATGGCTAAAAGAAAAATGGCAATCACAAGTGTGAAAGCCACTGTCATTGCCACTTTACCTAGACGTTTCAGCGTCCAGTTTGATTTTATTCTGTTTACTATTGATGGTTTCACATTTACACCTCTTTTCGCACAGGTGGTCTGGTATCAAAGGCATGGAGCAGTTCTTCAAATACAGGGTGGAACTGTATCACACCGACACGACCATATAAATCACTGATAAGGCATTGCCCGTTTTCCAAATCACGCAATCGCTTCTGATTGTTTTCGTCCTCTGGGTCTACACCAAAAAAGGCTAAGGTCTTTTTAATCTCGTTAAGGTCAGTGGAACGAAATGCAAATTTTAAGCCGAGGTTATTTTTCAGTTTTTCATCTAAGAGGTCGTCTGTATTTTGGGTCACGAAATATACCCCAGCGTTCATAGCACGACCAGCCCGAACCAGCTTCATAGATAGTGTTTTTCCTTGTGCTACCTGTAAAAAGCTCCATGCTTCGTCTAAATCTACAATCTTGAAAATGCTTCGGTCTGTATGGATAAAGTCTAAAGCAAAGGTACTAATGACAATCAGCATAGCAACGGATAAAAGCTCCATAGTGGTATATTCCTCAAAGGAAGTTTCCTTGTCGGGAAGTACCAAGTCCGCAACCTGTATAATGTTCAGTTGTTTTTCTAAGCTGATAGACTGCTCCACATAACCATTACTGAATAATAAATGTGCAAAGTCATAGTCTGTAAAACTTTCGATATGGTCGGCTATACTGGTACTTAGTGGCGTATTCTCAACCCGTAATTCCTCAATCACTTTCATCAACCCTCGTACTTCACTATTGGTTACTGCACGAATGGCTTTTCTAAGGATTGGGAAGCGTTCCCCATCACGAGAGGAAATCCCCGTAAGGAATGTCAGAATATCAATAGCCAGTGATTCAGAATCTTTGGGATTTTTCATAATCACATAAGGGTCAAGTAAGCCTTTGTTTTTCTCATCAGAAGTCAGAGTGACGATATTGATTTCATGGGAAATCTCTGGCAAGGTTTCTTTCCATCTGCCACGTTCTGCTTTTGGGTCTACAATCACTGCTTGTGCCCCATAAAGCACCGCATAATAGACGATAAGGTTATTCGCAAAGGATTTACCACCACCCAGCGAACCAACAAAAGCCGACGCTAACGCATTGGTTACTGAACCCTTAACCCCTTGACTGGCAAGAGCAGGTTTCAGATAGACATTGCGTCCAGTATCTAAGCTGTAGCCAACATAAATCCCCTCATTTTCCCCCAGCATTTGAGTAGCACCAAAACCTAAACCAGCGAGGAAATCAGAGGTCACGTATTGAATATAATCATTCATATAACGCTTGCTGGCAGGTAAAAATTCTTCATGTAAGCCGAGCATATCCCCAAATGGTCGTACCAGTTTTACGCTTAAATCGTCATAAAAATCTTTCACTTCATTACAACGACGTTTGAGTTCGTCAAGATCATTTGCTGATACCCTTACCACATAAGACAGCTTGTACATAGATTCCTTGCTTTGGTCTAAATTGGTTTCCAGCTCATTCACACTTTCCAGAGCTTCCGCCACATTGGAGCTGGTTTCATTATCACTTTGCCAAGCGTGGTTATCCAAGTCTTTCAGTTCTTTCTTTTTATTGCGGACAGTAGATAGGGCTTTACGATTCGCTACAATTTCCACATTCATTGACGTATCAATCGGGAATGTAAATTGCTGTTGCTGGTAGTAGAAGATTTCAGAGGACGGGAAGTCCAGTTCTCCGACAATGCTGTTAATGGTAAAGTAAGCTACATAGACGGTTTCATCTTCCTGCTGGATTTTCAAATATCGCTGTTTTTCTTCCACCAAACAGCGAGTAGGCTTAATCAAGTCATAGTATTTAATCAGCGTTTCATTATCCAGCTTTTTCTTTGATAGATGGTACTCATACTCTTCATAGGCAGTGCCTGTCTGTCCGTAAAGGTGTTCAATCAGATAGCCGAAGTCGTCCTTATCTAACCTGCGGATTTTGAAACGACGAGAGATTTTATTTTCTAAGAGCTTTTCCATCTTCTGAAAACGCAGGATTTCATCATTACTCATACTAACAAAATCGCCCATCAGCTTATGGTTCACATCATAGACAAAATCAGACAAAGCATTTTTTGCTTCAACGGTAAGACTTTTCATAGAAAACTCCTGATCGTTGAGAAGCAACTTAAAGCCGATAAAGAAACGGTAGTTCACTTGATTTTCGCCAATCATGGATATTAAAGCGTCTGTCTGTTGGTCGATTTTGTCATAGGCAACCGCTTTGAGCTTGCCAGTGACTTCATTTTTGGAACGCTCTTGTGCAGAACGTATGCTGGATTCTGTACTGATTTGTAAAGCATGAATTTTGCCATCACGATTTTGTGCGATAAGCTGTCTGAAAGAATCATGCACTTGTATTTTCTGTTCTGGACTTAGAAATGAGTAATTGTAAGGAACAAGCTCATAGTAAGCATAACATTCCCCGTCTTTATTCCAGACGAGATTGTTTTCAATGTATTTAATTGGATATGCCATAAAATTCACTCCTAACTGCTGTAATGGCTTCTTGTGGCTGGTTTCTGCCAAGCGTTACTTTTTTTCCTGCATAGGTCAGCTTTGGTCGCAGTGCATAAGCAATGACAGACTTCAAAAATCCATAAGGCTTTTTACCATCAAAAGTTTTTGTAGACATAAACCATGTGAAAGCCACAGGAATCCCAAAGTATTTGAGAAATGCTCCCTCTATCATGGAAAGAGGGGGCAAGTTGCCAAGTATCATCACTGCAAAGAGTGACACGACAAACCATGTCATTTGCGTAAAGGTTATGGGAAACGGAAGTCTAAAATCATTGATAGAATACAGTACCTTTTCCACAGACCAGATACTGGTATAGCTTCGTATTTTCTTCATGTAATCAATCCTTTCATAAAAAATAGGGGTAGCTGATTGAGCCACCCCGTAAAATAGAAAATCTGCCAGTAGTAATGTACCGACAGATTTAATAGACGATTTCAAAAATCCCATGATTGGTTGAGATAAACGTTCCTGAAAGGTCTAAATCCCGACCATAGGCTTGATAATCAATATAGTTTTGAAGACTAGCTGGTACTTCGCCTAAAGCACCCGTTTCTTCAATGTAGTAGCGTGCCACGTCATACATATCATCACAATCGGAATGAATGATAATATCCTCTTGATGTTCGCTTAGTTCTTCAATGCTTGAAAAATGAGTGAGCAGAGCAGATAGCTCCGATTGTAATTCTTCGGGTAATTCCGATACCATTTCCCATAGTCGATTGAGTTCGCCAATGGAAGTGTATTCGTCAACCGTAAAGGGTAACTCGTAGTCATGAATGGCGTATTCCTCATATTCATCATTCAAGCCGATTTTCTCTTTGACTTCCTCAAAGTCAATGGGAAAGGTAAACCACGCACCGACCAATTCGCCCTCATTGTATTTGCCTAAATTCGCAATATAGACTTGCATATCGTCCATATATTCACGTCCTTTCTTTGTAGAGATTCAAAAATCCCTACCGCACTTCGTTTGGTGTACCATTCCTTTGCGGAACATAAGAAAACCACTTATATTCCACAAAAGAACGGTTTTATTTAAGCACCAATAATGCGATTGAATAGCTCTAGTAAAATGTCTTTTACTCCAGCAGCGTTGAAGACTAAGCCAACCGCAATAATCGCAATAATTAAAAAGCCAATCAGTTTGCTAAACTCACGCTTGAAGCCAAGATACAAGCCAATCACAACGATTGCTAAAAGCACCAGTGATTGAGCGTTTGATAGAAACCAGTTATAAAGGTTTTGTCCAAAATTCATAAAAATGTTCTCCTCTCTATATTCAATGAATTTGTATTTGAGTTATTTTTTTGTTGTTATCACGTCCTGTTCTTTTACTGACTGTTGCTTCAAAATCTGCTTGTGTCGGTCTGTCAGTTTCGCATGGTCGAGAATGTCTTTTACAACCTGCGTCTGGTTGATTTCATCAAGTTTAATCGCAACCTTTAAGGTCGGGGCAACTTGATGAGATAGCCAGTTCAGCGTCCTTTGGAAGGAGTAAGGCTCTGGTTTTGTGGTTAGTTTTAATCGTTCACGATTGTTCCCAATAAACCAAGCCCATTCTTCATTCAGTTTCCAATCAGAACGAGGTTTGGAATCGTCTTTATCTACAAAACGGATATACCGATTGATAATTTTAAAGGCGGTATGCTCTGGATTGTCATAGACGAGTAAATCACGGACTGCATAATAGGCACGCTCATTTTTCAATCGAATCTCAAAACGGTTTTTTACTTCTGCGTCTTCAATGGGAATATCATTTTTCTTGTACTGCTCGTAGTCCTTTTCATAGATACAGAAATAAACTTCACTTTGTAATGAACCGATATAGAGGGTGTTTCCCATACATTCCTTTTCCTCTTTGCGTACCAGTTCGCCACTGCGATAGCTTTTAAAACTGCGGAAGACGGAGATACATTCTTCCTGTTGGCACTTTTCAGTGAGTACAGGGATATTTAAAATCCCTGTCTTATCGTTAATGGCAAGGTCAAGGCGTTTCATCACACCGCCAGCCACCAAAACGTCCATAAAGAACTCATACCAGCTTCTTTGTTGTGCCAGAAGATAGCTTTCAAATTGTCTGCACCCACGACCTTTCAATTCCACCAGAACTCCTTTGTCCAGTTCATGGGAGCAAAGGACGAATATGTCGCCTAAAGCATAATGCTCTGAATAAGAATAGAAACCATAGTCCTCATGAAGAAAATAGGACAGTTTCAGTTGTAAGATGTTTTCGACCACCTGCTGTACGTCTGTTGTCGGAAAGCGAATTCTTACATAATCAAACAGCATTTCAAGGGGAGCGTCGGGATTGAAGCGTTCCAGAGCTTCCCAAAGGGACTGCTGTAAATCCTCTGATGGCTTGACTTTTCCTGTTTCAATATCGCTTAGATACTGCCTTGTAATACCAGTCGCAACAGCTAAACGGTTTTGAGATAGTCCATAAGCCAAGCGTTTTTCTTTTAAATGCTGTAACCAAGTTTGTTCATTCAGTAAAAATCCCTCCAATCAAAAAGGCGTATGTCAACTTTTAAAGCCCATTTGACATACGCTGAAATTTTGTAAATCCCTTGTAACCAAAGGATTTTCTAATGTTTTTTTGACTGTTTCCTGTCGATTTGTACCCCCCTGTTAGATACGGGGGGTTAAGTGCTGGCGTGGCTATTGCCACACCAGCCAGCAAGATCAGTCCACACCTGCGACTTCCGCTTCGCACGTCGCCTGCGTGGACTGTCTGCTGTTGGATAACTTTTTAATTTCCTCCAAGAAATCATATCCTTTTGGTACAAGGGGAGTATAAAACTCTGATATGACACTTGTTCCTACATCAACATAGCCACGACCTTTGATTCGCTTTAAGAAGAAATCCTTTTGTACGTCACTGCCAAACATCATGCCATAGCCCATTTCAGACATACGACCTAAAGCCACTCTGAGATTAAACTGATCACGGATTCCGTCGCCTAAATATTTTGCGTCTGGACGTTGACAAGCCAGTATTAGAAAGAAGCCAGCTTGACGACCTAACATGACAATCTGTTTCAGCTTATTCATAACTGCGGTGTTTTCTTTTGTTCCCAGCATTTCCATGAAAGCGACGTATTCATCAAAGATTAAGAAGTGTGCCGGGAGACCTAAGTAAGCATAATTTTTGCCAGTCTTATAGTTCTTCATCTGCTTCATTTCCTCACTACGTTTCATCATTTCTTCATAGAATGTTTCAATGCAAGAAAGCAAGTCTTCTTTTCTATAGTAGACATTTGCCATCACAGAACCTAAGTCCGCAAGATCAGCATTTTTCGGGTCAAGAATATACAGTTTTGAATCTGTATGAAGCAAGGCTTCAATCAGTGTCAGTATAAAGTAAGTTTTACCGCCACCTGTACCACCAGCAATCAACATATGAGGGAGCTTATCATATTCCCACCATACGTTTTTCATTAAGCGAAGTTTACCATCTTTAGCTTCTACTTCATCAATAGAAATACGACTGGCTATGGTGTCATAGAGCAAAGTATATTCCACATAGGAATCCTTTAACTCTTTATCCGTCAGCTCACAGTACAAGCCACTCTCTAATTTCTTTTCCAAGTGTAAGAGTTGGTCTTGATATTTTCCCAGCGTGATTTCCACCCGTATCTGTATCAAGCCATTTTTAAGTCGATAATACATTTTAGGGAAGTAGGTTATCTTTTCCTTTGTACGACCAGCACTATCTTTAAAGAAACCCTCTGTTTTGACCTGTTCAGATTCATACCACTTGTTTTCAAGTATCATCTTTGCCAGTTTTTGACGGTGGTAAAGTTGTTTAACCGTATCATAGCGAACCCGTTTGAATACAAACGCTACCAGCAAGCAGATAAGAATTGCGACACTGAAACTGATAATTAAATAGGGAATGTCAATCTTATCTGCTTGTGATAGGTTAAAATCCTGCCAGTTGATCTGCTGGATTGTCTTCACATGAAACAGTCCGACAACCAGCAGGAAAACAGGCAGGAGTGACGCTATCGTAAAATGAAAGACTAAATCTTTACCAGATGGGCGAATCCTTTTACCACGCTGTTTCATGCGAAAAAGTCTCCTTTCTACCTAGCGACTATTTGTCTTGTGTCGGTTCTTTCTTTGCTTGTGGTTGAGCTTTGAATGAACTAGAATCCTTTGTCAGCACAATATCGTCTGCCTTGATATACCAGTCAACATCTGCTCCTTGATAGGTGGCAGTAGCAACGGTGTCCGCAATGGGATTGATAAGTTCCACCCGTGCGTTATAATCAAACTCTTTCAAAGGCACGCTGGCAGGAATACTTACTTGAATCATGCGTCCTTGTCCTTTGGATTTTAAGTCATAGGTACGTTCCTTGATTTCATCTGAAACCGACCCGTCTTCATTTTGGATTCTCACTTCACGACGTAGAGCAGAGAATTTCAATTCTCCAAAAGTCGTGTCTTTATCTAATACAATGCCATTTGCTAATCTCATCATTTTTCCTCTCTTTCTTTATTCTTTTATCATGTCGTCAGCATGTAAAAGGTAATTTGTAAAACCACGAGTGCCGATTTTGTAGCCCTCTGCGGTAATACGTGGATTGACTAACTTCACACGTTCCTCAAAGCCGAAATGTTTTTCGCCAGCTTCAGCAGGAAGCACCACCACAATATCATCTGCTCTTTGAACATCAGAATAGAGATTATAGCTTCTTGATAAGACAGTTAGCCGTCCGTTGATTCTTCGCTGAACGACTTTATCCTCGCCAGCAAATTCTAAATTGCCGAATGTTTTTTCCATGTTGGGAATCACAAATTTAAGTTCCATATTTTTACCTATCCTTTCTTTTTTATTGGCTGAATGAATGTTTGATGGTCTTAAAGAGTGGGGAACGACCTTTTGATTCTTGATTTTTTGTTTTCATAAGTTCACTTCCTTTCAAAATCGGGTAAAAAAATAGACACCTCATTTTTTGAAGTGTCTACCTATTAAATATTCAAATTTTATTGGAAGTATCTTTATATCTTCACTTTTCAAGGATAAATCGTCGTATCAAAGCTCATTCATAAGTAGTAAATTAGTAGTAAATTGAGTGGTTTTGACCTTGATAAAGTGTGATAAGTCCAGTTTTTATGCGGATAACTAGATTTTTATGCTATTTTTAAATAGAAAAACTAATAATAAAAAATCCTCATAATATAAATTTTATATTATAAATATAAAATCTACACTATGAGGAAAATCTTCTAATAATACCAATTTTTTCCCGCATTTTAGCATCTTTTTATGGTAGCCATAAGGCTATTGGCAAAGATAAAAATATGGCTACGTTTTTAGTTCTACTGTTTGAGCCTTGCGAGTTTAGAACGTTGTTGACATATTTTTATCTTTGACAAAGTAAAAAGTGCGTGAGCGGGTGGTTTTCTTTTTGGTTCATTTTTCTTTTGCACAAAAGAAAAACGAACATTAACCATTATTTATCTAATTTTTCCATAACACCTTTAATTAATTTTACATGAGGAACTAATGTTTTTAATTCTAATCTTTCATTTGGGCTATGAATATCTATGTTGTTTGGTCCAATAGAAATTATATCTAAGTTTGGATTTTTAGCATAGAAATAGCTACATTCAAGACCTGCATGAATGGATTTTGCTTTCATATCAAAGCCATTTTGTTCTTTGAAAGTTTCTAATACTACATGTTTTAATTGGCTATCTGGATTTGCAGGCCAACCAGGAGCAGGTTCTCCGCTTACAACGCGAATACCACAGCGTTTACCTAATTGAATATAAATATTTGCAATTTCTCTAGTCAATGCATCTACAGCACTTCTTGGGAATACAGATATTTCCACTGCATTTTCTTTAGTAACAACAGGACCGATATTTGCAGATAATTCTACTAAGCCTTCTTCAACTTGAGACATCTTGAGTACGCCAGTCATGCTCAAATTGATGAAGTCCACAATACTGCTTGCATCTTCTTCAGACATTACACGTTCTGGAAGTTCACAAGGAACACAAGTAACTGTGAAATTCTTTTCTACATTGCCATAAGCAGCTTTTAAATAATCTGTGATTTTAGCTACTACTACATCAAATACTTTCACATTAGAAAGTGGGGAAGTGAATACAAATTCAGCTTCAGATGGAATTACATTTCTTGCTTTTAAACTGCTGATACTTGCAAGTTCAATTTCTGTTTTCTTCATAATGCTATTGATTGCTTGAGCAATGATTTTTACAGCATTAGCATAACCACAATTGATAGCTTCACCAGAATGACCACCATGTAAATCTTTGACTACAAATTTATAAGCAGAACGATGTTCTGGTTTATGCCATGTAATGCGACGTTCTGCATCAACATTTACACTGCCTGCACTAGATAAAGTAAGCACATCAAAAGCTTCAGAATCGCAGTTTATAAGATATTTTGCATCTAATAAATATTTAGCATCTAAAGCTTTTGCTCCAGTCATGCCTTGTTCTTCATCTACAGTGAAAATAGCACGAATAGGACCATGATTGAAATCTTGTTGTAATAAATACATAGCTGCTGCTACGCCAATACCATCATCAGCGCCAAGACTAGTACCATCAGCACGTAAAAATTCACCATCATTGATAATTTTAATAGGGCTTGTGAGTGGATCATATTGCACACCTTCAGCTGCTACGCATACCATATCCATATGACCTTGAATGATTACACGTGGCCAAGCTTCACAACCTTTTGCTGCATCTTTATCAATGATTAAATTAAATTTTTCATCTTGAACTACTTTACAACCAAAAGATAAAGCACGTTCTTTCAAAAAATTACTTACTGCTTCTTCATGATTTGATTTACGTGGAATAGCTGCTAAATTGCTAAATTCAGCTAATACGCCATCCATAATTTCTTTATCAGTTAAAGACATAAGCTACACCTCGATTTTGATAATATATTATACTATATTATAGCATAAAATATATTTATTTTAACTTTATACAAGATAAAAAAAGAAGTTAGGCAATACCTAACTTCTCTTTCGTATATTAATTTATAAGTTATTTAATAAGCTAAAAAATATCCAAGGAATATCTCTATTTATCCATAGAGATATTCCTTGTTTGTGTATAAAGATATTTCTTTCATTATAATATATAGTCAAATTAACTACGCTTATTATAATGAAGGAAATTAATCATGCTTCATCATCTGTGATGGCTTTATCACCCATTGTACCTGTACGAATACGCATAGCATTTTCTACATCATAAACGAAGATTTTACCATCACCAATATGACCTGTCTGCAAAGCTTTGCGTGCTGTTTCTAAAACTAATTCTACAGGAACTGCACAAACAATTGTCTCAATCTTTACTTTTGGTACAAGATTTACGCTATATTGTTTGCCACGGTATACTTCAGTATGACCTTTTTGTAAGCCACAGCCGTATACTTGACTTACAGTCATACCCTGAACACCGATTTTATTCAAAGCTTCTTTTAATTCTTCTAATTTACTAGCACGAGTTATAATTTCTATTTTCGTTATTTTGCGCATAAAATCTACCCCTTACTAATGAAAATCTATAAATTCTTTTTCTTATAATAATACCACCAAAACTTTTAAATTTTAATTTTATTATTTTAAATCAACAGGTTTTGTAAAATTTTCACTAGCAAAAGCTTCTGCATTACTGGAAAGCAATGTATTGGCACTCATAATAGATTGATTGTATGCACGTTCACCATGTTCACAGATATCAATACCGGAAACTTCTTCATTTTCACTTGCACGAACCTGCATAAAGCAACTAACAACTTTAAATAAAATATAAGAACCTACAATAGCAAGTACATAAGCTACTACTATAGAAATTAACTGAGCGATTAAAGTATCTGCACTGCCATAGAATAAACCATCTGCACCAGCTGGATTTATTTCTGTAGAGCACCATAAACCTGTAGCTACAGCCCCCCATGTACCACCGATACCATGAACACCGAAAGCATCTAAGGAATCATCATAACCGAATTTTTCTTTAACAACTGCTACTGCAAAGTAACAAACAATACCACCTATTAAACCGATAATTACAGCTGGAAGTGGAGCAACAAAACCTGCTGCTGGAGTAATGGCTACAAGACCTGCAACACAACCAGAAGCTGCACCTAAGATTGTAGGTTTGCCATGATGCATCCATTCACATGCTACCCAAGATACAGTCGCCATAGCTGCTGCTGCCTGTGTAGTAACAAAAGCATTTGCAGCAAGTGCATTAGCACCAAGTGCAGAACCTGCATTGAAGCCGAACCAACCAAACCATAAAAGTGTTGCACCAAGTACAGTCATTGGTAAATGATGTGGAAGCATTGGAACTTTGCCATAACCATGGCGTTTGCCAAGTAAAATACATACTGTAAGACCAGATACACCAGATAAAATATGAATTACTAATCCCCCTGCAAAATCTAAGGCACCGAGTTTAGCTAAGAAGCCACCACCCCATACCCAATGAGCCATAGGGTTATAGATTAAGATTGCCCATAATAAGATGAATACTACAAAAGCGCCAAATTTCATTCTTTCTGCGAAAGCACCAGTAATAAGTGCAGGTGTAATAATAGCAAACATACACTGAAAGGCTACGAAAGCAAGTTCAGGAATTGTGCCATTTGCCATTACCTGCATGCCTACACCAGTCAAACCAACTTTGTCTAAGCTACCAATAAAACCACCAATATCACTGCCAAAAGTCATTGCATAACCAATAAGAACCCATTCCACAGAAATCATCGCTACAATGAAGAAACTGTGCATTATGGTACTCAATACGTTTTTACTTCTTACCATACCACCATAGAAAAATGCAAGACCTGGTGTCATGATAAATACAAGTGCTGCACTGATTAAAACCCATGCTGTATCACCTGTATCTATTGCTGCTGTAGTATCATCAGCGGCGAAAGCCACAGATGCCATCATCGCTATGAACATAGCAGTCATAGATAATATAGACGCTAATTTTTTCATAAATTACACCCTTTCTTCATCACAAAATAAGCCAAAAATATATAATAATTGCTAAAATAAAAAACGCCTTGTCAAAGGATATACTGCTTTGTATATCTTTTAACAAGACGTCTTTGTCTTATTTTGCTATTAAATTACAAGATAATATCAACAATTTTTTATTTAATTCTGATGTACATCACTGTTGATGTTTTTTATTATATGACTGGACATTATATTTGTCAATTAAAAATACAAAAAAATTTTGTATACAATCCACAAAGTAAATCTCCCTTATATTTATTGCAATATTTTTCTTATTTATAGTATATTTGTATTATTTATAGTATACACATTTACATATGTACATATTTTGCTTATCATGATACAATATTAACCATATAATTAAACATCAAAATTAAATAGGAGGTATCTTATGTCTGATAATATATCTATTATCGTTGCTTTTTTACTTTATTTGCTATTCATGATGGCAATCGGTGTTTATTTTTATTATCGCACTCATAATATGTCCGATTACATCTTAGGTGGCAGAAAACTTGGTGCTTGGGTAACTTCCATGAGTGCCGAAGCTTCCGATATGAGTGGTTGGATGCTCATGGGTCTTCCTGGATTTGCTTATTTGGCTGGTCTAAATGCTGGCTGGATTGCTGTAGGTCTTGCACTTGGTACATGGGCAAATTGGCAGTTTATCGCTCGTCGATTACGCAAATATACAGAACTTGCCAATAACTCTCTGACTTTGCCAGATTTCTTGCAAAATCGCTATCACGATAAAAGCCCTTTAATTCGTGTTGTCATGGCAATCTTTATTTTAATCTTCTTCATCATCTACACTTCTTCTGGATTTGTAGCTGGCGGTAAATTATTCAACACTATTTTGGGCATTCCTTATGAATATGCTCTTTGTCTTGGTGCTTTCGTTATCGTCTTTTATACTTTTGTAGGGGGATTTTTAGCCGTTTGTTGGACTGACTTTATCCAAGGCGTAATGATGTTCTTCGCTATCTTAATCGTCCCTATTGCTGCTGCTTTCACATTAGGGGGATTTGGTGATACATATACTGCTATCAGCATCACTAATCCAGAATTTTTCAATCCATTCACTAAACCAGATGGTTCTTATACTACAGTATTAGAATTGATTTCTCTACTTGCTTGGGGTCTTGGTTATTTTGGTCAACCTCATATCTTAGTGCGTTTCATGGCTATCACTTCTTCTAGTGAATTGAAAAAAGCCACTCGCATTGCTATGACTTGGGTAGTAATCTCTCTTACTGCTGCTGTATGTGTAGGTATGGTTGGTAGTGTTTATTTAACTACACCACTCAATGGCACTAATTCTGAAACAGTATTCCTCGTTATGACTGACCATTTATTTAGTCCATTCTGGGCTGGTATCGTGCTTTCTGCTGTACTTGCAGCTATCATGAGTACAGCTTCTGCTCAATTATTAGTAGGTGCTTCTGCTGTAGCTCAAGACTTATATAAACAATTCATTCATAAAGACATCAATCCTCGTGAATTAGTACTCGTTACTCGTTTATCTGTAATCGGTATCGCCTTGATAGCTATTGCTCTCGGTCTTGATCCGAATAACTCCATTTTAAATATCGTTGCTTACGCTTGGGCAGGATTTGGTGCTACTTTCGGCCCTGCTTTATTATTCTCTCTCTTCTGGCGTCGCACTACAAGAAATGTTATCTCCAATCAGATGATCGGCGGTTACATCGGTTCTTGTACTGGTGTTTCTTACATCACTGCAGATGGATGGGAGCTTGGCGTAGCACCAGTTCCGGGCAACAAGGAAAAGGCCGTTAATCAGGCAGGTACTAACATTTATATGTTCAGCACCGATGAAAACAAGCAGAATGCTGCATGGGAATACATGAAGTATCTGACAAGCGTTGATTCCACTATCCAGTGGTCTGAAGAGACAGGATATCTGCCAGTAAGAAAGTCTGCATATGAGACAGATGAATTTAAGAAGTTCATGGACGAGGATAAGACCAACAACTATAAGTCTGCATACGAGCAGTCTCCATACTTCTTTGCTCAGCCAGTATTTGATGGCAGCTATGATGTAATGAATACTGTAAGCACTGTTTTAGAGGATTCTATTCTGGACGAGCTTGAACCAGAAGAAGTTCTTGAGAATCTTGTAACTGAGCTCAACGATAAGTTAGGCGTTGACGGTGTTGCTGCAGAAGAGGAGTCTTCTTCCGTAGCTGAATAAGTTAAAAGTAGGGACATACAGGGGCTGTCAGTTAATGGCAGCTCCTTTTTCATCTTTTAAGGAAAGGAAAATTTATGACAACATTAACATTTTATAATGGATTAAGAGAAATCGGCGGCACGTTTGTTGTAGTTGAAACAGATGAGGCAAGATGCATGTTTGATTTCGGATTTGCAGTAATGGATCGCATGGATGATAAGATTGCAG
>ERZ831979.870-NODE-870-length-30788-cov-4.443627_pt1 | contig 30788 bp, 27 predicted proteins | sample MGYA00519952_ERZ831979 | MGnify/ENA primary metagenome ERZ831979 (study PRJEB31850, sample SAMEA3708723) | human gut metagenome | biome: human gut; feature: human-associated habitat; material: faeces | place: China | collected 2014 ...
GCGACAAGCGCGGCGAAAAGCTGTACGTTCAGGTGTGCTATCTGCTCGCCTCCGATGAAACGGTCAACCGCGAGTTTGGCGCGTATGACAACATCCACGACAACTTCCCGAAGTACGTTGTTTCTCTCGATGAGTTCGACATGAGCCGAAACGGGATCAAGCACCGAAATATCCGCGATTTCCTCTTGGCCGAGGAATGGAACTGAAGAAGAAATCTGAAAATTGCGATCATGTCACCTGTCAGGTAAGGATGGCAGCGGATAACGGGTATCCGGTGTAAGCCGGATGCCCGTTACTTTTTGCGCGCATGAAAAGCTAACAGATTTATTTGCGGCTTCCCGATATAATTGTGAATTCGTGTCTACTTCTTGAATATGGCCGAAAACTACACCCTGACCGTTAGCCGTCCGACACCCTGACCGCTGAAAACGGACACCCTTTCCGCTGGTCCTACACCGAGGCCGTGGTGCATGCACCACCACGTCGGTCCACGGACACCGCCCAAATGGTGCACAGCGGCCGGGCACATGGTGCACCCGGCCGCCGGGGAAATCGCTCTGTCATACCCATGCGCTTGCGCATTGACTCGCCCTCGATCTGAACCGTGTACGCGTTGTAGATGATCCGGTCGCAGATCGCGTCCGCCAGAGTTGGATCATACAGATTTTCATGCCACTCACTGGTGTCATACTGGGAGCAGAAGATGGTGGACGCCACTTTGTTCCGAGCTTCCACCAGCTCCAGTACATCCCGGGCTTCTGCCTCCTTCAGCGGGTACAGCAGCCACTCGTCCAGAATGAGCAGCTTCACCTTTTTCAGCTGCTTCATATATTCCCGATAGGTCCCATCCCTCCGGGCTACAGCGATCTCTACCAGAAGATCCGGCAGCCGGAGATACCGAGCGACGTAGAAGTTCCGGTTGGCCGCCACACCCAGGAAACAGGCCAGTAATGTCTTTCCAGCACCGGTAGCGCCCAGGATGATCACATTTTGTGCCTCCTGAATGTACGAACAGGATGCCAAGCGGAGGATCTGCTCCCGATCCAGATGCCGTTCGGCAATATACTCGATATTCTTCACGCTGGCCTGTGTATCCGCATAGCCGGCCTTCTTGATCAGGCCAGTGAGCCGGTTGCTTTTCCGCGCACTCCATTCGGCATCCACCGGCATGGCGAGCCGATCCTCGAAGGGCACATTCCGGAACTGCGGGTCTTCCAGCTGGGCAGAAAGCTGCTCTGCCATGACGCCCATGTGGATCTCTCTGAGCTTACGAATCGTTTCGTTACTGAACATTATTTCTTCCCCCTTCTGTAGTACTCAGCACCACGGGTAAACCTGTGGGCCTTCTGAGGCACAGGTTCTGGATCCACATCTTCCGTCTGAAGCAGATCCTGCTCAGACTTCAGAATAGCCTGTACACTTTTCAAGCTAGGAGAAGGGGTGAAGGTCAGAGCTTTTCGACAGGCGTCCTCCAAGCGGACCACAGAATAGTGGTCAGACAGCTTACTGACGGTTCCGCAGCGCAGCAAGGATCCAAGTGGAGACAACGCCGACGGAACCCTCCACGAACGCTTTGTCCTTCGGTGTTCGTGGACGGGTGGGGATAATTGCGGTGCCGTAATGCTCCGCCATTTCCTGGTAGGCTTTGTTCAGGACGGTCTCCGTGCGGGTATTTTTGATGACGCCGGTCTTGAGATTGTCCGGGGTCAGGATTCGGGTGACTCCACCGAAATAGTTGTAGGCATGAACATGAGCTGTGATCCATGCTTTCTGCTTCATGTCGAGGAACGCTTCCGTATAGGCGTAGCCGCTGTACGGAAGCACTGCTACAAAGAGATAGGCGGGCAGGCGCTCGCCGGTGTCCGTGTCCGTAATCCCAGCGGTCTGACCGGCCCAGTCCACCTGGAGGTTCTCACCGGGCTTGTGCTCCAGGTGCATGGTCGCTTTCGTTTTGTGAACATAGTCGGCGTAGTACTTGTTGAACTGCGTGGACTTGTAGGGGAGCTCACCGTTTTGGCGGCACCGTTCGCAATACTCCACCCACAGCAGGCTGAGCGTGACGCCGCTCTTCTGCATTTCCTTGTGGACCCACTCGTAGTCCGGCATACTGTACTGCTGCCCCATAGATGCGGCAGGGTACAGCTTACGGGCCACTTCCTCAGAGCTAAGGTTCTTCACCGCATTCCACGAGAGGTCGTTTTCTTCAGCCTTGTGCAATGCCGTGATGACGGTGCTCCGGGCGCAGCCACAGCTCTCGGCGATGCGCGTTTTGTTGAGACCCAGACTATGAAGTCTGATGATCTCTTTGTAGTTGGTCATCGTGTTTTCCTCCTGTTGTTAGATTACATCTTTCGATGCAATTCCATTATACAGGGGGTGTCTGACCGGCGGCGAGAGTGTATGATTTCAGCGGTCAAGCTGTCTGACCTGTGCGGTCAAAGTGTCCGTCAGAGGGCGGCGCATTCAACTTCTTACGACAAAACCCTGCAAAAGTTAAGAAAAAATACAGAAATACGCTAAAATGTTGCAAAAAAATCCGAGCTGGCTATAATGAAATAAGCTTTATTGACCGCGCGGATGTGCGCGGCAGAAAAAACCGCGCACGTTTCAGGCGCGGACGATCAAGGGGATGATGGGCGCGAACCGTTGGAACAGGCAACGAACGCTCCCCGCGGCGGGGAAGGAGAGAAAGAAAACAGGAATAGGAGGAACAGTCATGGACAAAAACAGGCAGAGCGGGTTTACGCTGGTCGAGCTTGTCGTGGTCATTGCGATCATGGGCATCCTCGCGGGCGTCGGCTCGGCGGCGTACTCGGGCTATGTGAAAAAGGCGAACGAGGCGGCGGACTTGCAGCTTCTCGGCGCGGTGAACACGGCGTTTGCATCCGCGTCCTACGACGCGGGACAGTATGACGGGAGACCATCCGGCGGCGCGGCGTCTCTGGCCGAGGACGGCAGGGTGGCTCAGGTCATCTCCTCGGTCGACCGAGACGGTGAATTCTTTCAGAAGTATTTTTCCGGCCATCAGGACAGCCGGTTCAAGGTATATACCAACCTCGCGTACGACAGGGTGACGGGCACCTTCCACGGCGCGGTACTCTCCGCGGCGACCGGCAAGGACGGGAATATGGTGCGCTATACCATCAACGGGAAGGACTATGAATTTACAGCTACGCAGGAGCAGTTAGCGGCATTTCGCGCCTCGACCTTCGGCGGCAAAAGCATGACCATGAACGGCCTCACCGGCAATGTGGGCGGAATGATCAATGCGCTGAATTCTGCCCTTGGTGGGGGCAATTTCCTTGCGAGTGTTCTTATAAATGCCGGTATGGCTCCCGAAACCTTGGGGATAAAACCGGATGAAAACGAAAACTACAGCGAGCTTGATAAGCAGAGGCTGGCAAATGCAGCGCTGCTGCTGGCGGCACGGGAAACAGACGAAAATACCGCGGAAACCCTGCTTGCGCTGCTTGCCCCGGATGAGGAGGAAACGCTGGACGAAAAGCTGCCTGGTCTGTTTAGCTCCTCTGATGTAGGCGAGACGATGAGCAATGTGGGAGCAATCTACGGCATTATGACCGCCTTTGCCCATTCCGAGCAAGCGAAGGGCTGGAGAACGACCGTAGATGACAAAGAATACAATGCAGAACAGTATTATAACTATGTCAATCAGCAGATCGCCGCTGCCGGTGAAAAAGAAGGTGCGGAAAAAATTCCTGATATCTTTGCCGCGCTTGGGCAGCTTGGGGCGTTTGCTCAGGACAAGGACGGTATTCCGACAGACCAGTTTTTGGCTTATGTCGGCAACCCGGAGAGTTCGGACTCACAGATCAGCAAGGATCTGGACGGCTACATCAGCGCGATGCAGGCGCTCAGCCAGAATCAGGAGGGCTTAATCGCCGCCGGTATTCTGGAAGACGGCGCGGACGGCGGAAACATTTCCCCGATCCTAGACCTGCTGTTCACCCCGCAGAAATGAAGCGCCCTCCCCCATCGGACAGGCACATGATAAAAACGACCCCCCGTGAGCGATTCAAATGAACCGCTTACGGGGGATTTTTTGCGCTGATACGGGGAAGAGCGCCGCGCGGAACGCTTAGCCCTCCTCTGTGTAGCCGTTTGGATTTTGCACCTGCCAGTTCCAGGAGTCTCTGGCGCAATCCTTGTAGTCATATTCCGCCGTCCAGCCGAGGATGTTCTTTGCCTTTTCAACGGCGGCAAAGCTCAGGGGCACGTCGCCCGGCCGCGGGCCGACGATGCGGTAAGGCACCTTCCTGCCCGATGTCTCTTCAAATGCGGACACCAGCTGCAGCACGGTCGTTCCCTTGCCCGTCCCCAGATTGAAAACGTCATATTTGCTGTCCGTTTTTTCAAGATAGTTCAGCGCCGCAATGTGCCCCTTCGCCAGATCGACCACATGGATGTAATCACGAACGCCCGTGCCGTCCACGGTATCGTACTGATCGCCGTAAACGCTCAGATACGGGAACTGCCCGAGCAGGGTGCGGGTGATGTAGGGGGCAAGGTTGTTGGGGGCCTTCTGACCGCAGTCCTCGCCGATGAGCCCGGAGGGATGCGCGCCGACGGGGTTGAAGTAGCGCAGCGAGGCAAAGCGGAAGTTGTCGCGCTGCCGCGCGAAATCATGCAGGAGCAGCTCGTTGAGATACTTGCTGAACCCATACGGGCAGCAGACCTTGCCGACAACATCGCTCTCGCGGTTCGGCATGGTCTCGGGCGTGCCGTACACCGTTGCCGAGGAGGAGAACACCAGCTTGTACACCTGATGCTTTTCCATTGCGTTGAGAAGATGGAAGGTAGACGTCAGGTTGGTGTCGAGATATCTTCCGGGGTCTTCAACGGACTCCGCGACGGATTTTAAGCCCGCAAAGTGGATCACGGCGTCAATGCGGTTTTCCGCGAAGACCTTTTCAAGCGCGGCGCTGTCCAGCAGGTCTAACTTGTAGAAAGCAGGCCGTTTGTTCGTGATCTTCGCAATGCGGTCGATCACCTCGACCTTGGAGTTGCACAGATTGTCTGCAATGACAACGTCATAGCCGGCATTCAGAAGCTCCACCACCGTGTGGCTCCCAATAAAACCCGTACCGCCCGTCACCAATATCGTCATGGCTCATGTTCCTCTCTTTTCCGTTTGTTTCTTGCCGATTTCGCGTTTTTTGCTCAAAGCAATCCCTTCTGCTCTAACTTTGACATATACCAGGACTTTTTCAGACTCTTTTCATTGGCATAGGTATAGACAACGGTGTCTACAAGCCCAAGATCGCCGTTGTTGTCCCGGATGAGCGTTTCCATGGCGCGGATGACCTCGTCCATCTTCCCGTCGCACTCCTTTTCCAAGGCGTTCGCCCGGGAAAGATAGCCCTTTGCCATCTTCGCAAGCTGAGTCGTTGTCCGCTTTTCCGCGGGCAGCGCCAGATACTCCGCCTTGGCGTCGGCATACATCGTATCGAGCGCCAGCGTGTACTCCTCGCGCAGGACGTAGACCTTGGCGATGAGCGCCGACAGCTCCTTCTGATAGCTGCTTTCCGCGCTCTCTTCGCTCTTCTCGCCCGCGGCCGCCGCGTCCGGCGTCTCAGGTGCAGCGTCCGTTTTGCCGCCGCTTTCCGGGCGGCTTGCCGGGACAGCGCTCTCCGCATCGGGTTGGGAGGGTTCCCCTCCCCCGCTGCCCGTCAGGCGCTCCATAAGCTGCTCCTGCGTCATCGAGCCGTCGCGCAGCGCCTGCCGCTCCTCCTCCGTGACCTCGCGCACCGTGACCTCGCTCGCCGAGCGCACCGCCTCTTCGATCATCTGACGGTTTTCCTCCAGCTTTTCCTCCAGCTCGTCCGATGTGTGCTGCGTCGCGGCATGGATCGCTTTTAAGTTATCGCGCTGCCACCAGAAAAGCCCCGCCAGCGATACCGCCAGCAGTACAAGAATGGTGCAGAGAATGGTTTTACGCCGTTTCAAGCCGTTTCCTCCACTTTTTTGAGGTCCATTTTCCTCATCCACCAGTTCCAACGCCTGTTATGAGACTTCTGCCGTTGCTCGACCGTTGATCTCCTCCGGGGAAGTATATGTCGGGACCATCTCCCGCAGCATGGTGATCAGATCCTGAGGCGGTATGTCGCGGGTGACGGCTTCATCCAGCCGCAGCAGGTCATCCATGATGACGTCCTTTGAAATGTCCTGCTGCTGTTCGATGAAGATCTTCTCGTTGCTTGTTTTGGAGAGCGTTTCACTGCGCATCAGCAGCTCCTCATAGAGCTTTTCTCCCGGGCGCAGGCCGATCTCCTGAATGGTGATATCCTTGTCCAGCTCCAGCCCGGACAGGCGGATGAGGTTTTCCGCCAGTTCCAGGATCTTCACCGGCTCGCCCATGTCCAGAACGAAGATCTCGCTCCGCTTTGCCATGGCGCCCGCCTCGAGCACCAGCTGGGCAGCCTCGGGAATGGTCATAAAGTAGCGGATGATGCGCTTATCCGTGATGGTGACGGGGCCGCCCTCCTGGATCTGCTTTTTGAAAAGGGGCACAACAGAGCCATTGGAACCAAGCACATTGCCAAACCGCACCGCACAGAATTCTGTGGGGCTGTCCGTCCTGCTTTGCAGGATCATCTCGCAGAATCGCTTGGTCGCGCCCATGAAGTTGGTGGGATTCACAGCCTTATCCGTGGAGATCATGACAAACTTTTTGACGCCGAACTTCTCCGCCGCCCGCACCACATGATATGTGCCGAAAATGTTGTTCTTGATGGCCTCCTCGGGGCATTCCTCCATCAGCGGGACATGCTTGTGGGCCGCCGCATGGAGCACGATGTCGGGGCGATACATCTGAAACAGGCTGTAAACTTTTTCCTTATCTCGCACGGAGGCGATCTCCACCCGCAGGTTCAGCCGATCGCCCCATACACGCCGCAGCTCCTGCTGGATATCATAAGCATTGTTTTCGTAAATATCCAGAATGATGAGCTGCTTGGGCTGATATTTGGCGATCTGACGGCAAAGCTCGCTGCCGATGGAACCGCCGCCGCCGGTCACCAGAACGGTCTGACCCTGCAAGAAATCCGTCAGGATCGCCGTGTCCAGCTTGATCGGCTCTCTGCCGAGCAGATCCTCCACCTGCACATCCTTGACCGCCGCCATACTCACCTCGCCGTTCACCAACTGGTAGATCCCCGGCAGGCTCCGTACACGGCAGCTCGTTTTCTGGCAGATGTTCAGGATCTCTTTCTTATCCTTGGCAGACGCTGCGGGGATGGCAAGGACGATCTGCGTGATCCGCTCCTTTTTGACCATCTCGGGGATCTTCTCCCGCCCGCCGACGATGGGCACGTTCCCGATGTACTTGCCCTGCTTGCTCTTGTCGTCGTCGATGATGCAGCAGACATGGCTTTTTAGCTGCGGCGTGACGGAGATCTCCCGCAGGAGCATTCGCCCCGCCTCGCCCGCGCCGATGAGCATGACGCGCTCGCCCTCCTGCCTTGCCTGACGGGCGGAGCTTGCGAACATCCGCAGAAAGCGGAAGGTGCAGCGCCCGCCCACCAGCAGGAACAGCTGGAACAAAAGCTCCATGAAGAGCACGCTCCTCGGCTGGTGATAGCCGAAAAGCGCCGCCGGCACATGGAACGCGCAATAGGCGAGGACGACGGATATCACCATCTCGGCGACATCATGGGCGCTGACGTAGCGCCAGAGATAGCGGTACATCCGGCGCGGCCAGAAGACCGCCGCCGTGACCAGGAACTGAACGGGCAGAGCACGAAACCACGGCTCAAGATATCCGGAAGGCACCTGCTCAAAGTCGAAGTCGAAGCGCACCAGCAGCGCAAGACCGCCCGCCACAATGATGAAAATGGCGTCCATCAGGAGGAAGAGCACCGTCTGGACGGGGACGCTTTTTTGAATCGTTTTCATACTATGCCCCCATGGATCTGCGGTAAAAGGCAGTCCCTCCACTGCCTTTTACCGTACTCTTTTGAATTCTCCGCTCAGCGGAGGGCGACGCTGTCAGACGCCTCGCAGATGTTCTTCCACGCCCAATGGGTCTGGGGGACATCCGGGTACTGGCGGGCATTCTCGTAAGACTGACCTGCCATGCAGCGGCCCAGCAGACGGTTCAGCAGAACGGCTGCCTGCGCGCGGGTGATGTGCTGATTGGGGGCAAACTGCCCGTTGCCGACGCCGTTGACCCAGCCGAAGGACGCCGCCGTGGAAATGGCGTCAAACGCCCAGTGGCTGGCGGGCACGTCGGTAAAGGTCTCTCCGCTCGCGGAGACCTGAGTGAAGCGTGCGCAGATGGTGACAAACTCGGCGCGGGTGATGGGCTGATTCGGGGCAAACTTGCCGTTGCCGACGCCCTCCACGATGCCAAGAGAGGCAAGGGCATTCACCGCCTCGGCGCACCAGAGCGTGTCGGGGACGTCCGTAAAGGTGGATTTGGAGGAAACCTTCTGCTCCTTCAGCAGGCGGTAGAAGATCTGCGCCACCTGTCCGCGGGTAACGGAACTTGCGGGATAGAACCTGCCGTCCGCCATGCCCTGCATATAGGCAATGTCCTGATCGGTGTTCAGCTGCTTGGCGATGCCGGTCACATTGGGGTCGGCGACCATCACGGCGCGAACGGACACGCTGCTTTCGGGCATGGTGAAGGTGTAGACGCCGTCAGACTGCTTGCTCACGGGAATGTCGTTGCCGCTCACATCCTTGACCGCCAGATCGGAGAGGACATAGCCGTTCGACGCGGCGCTGTCCCGGATGACGGCGGTCCCACCCTTGGGCAGGGTATTCTTGTCCGCGCGCAGCGTGTTGTTCGGCACAGGCTCCACAACGATCTTGTGACCGTCGGGCGTGGGCACGACGGGCGGATTCACGCCGCTGTCCGAGCCGGTGGTGTAGGCCTTGAGCGTCACGGTCACGGTATAGAGACGGCCGTTGTCCCGATAGGTCACGCGGTTGACGCGGTCGACCGTGAGGTTCGCGAAGGTGGAGGAAAGGCTCTTGAGCGTATCCTTGAAGGAGCTGTCCACGCTGTCATAATACTTCTCCACGTAGAGGTTCCACGCGCTCTCGCCCTGCCGGAACGCCTCGGCGCCCGTGTCCACGATGGTTCTGAGGCCGGTTCCGGCGAAAATGCTCTCCAATTCGCCGTATTTGCTGTCGACGACGGAGGCAAGCTCCGATGCAAGGGGCGTGTCCATCGTGCCATACCGGCTGGAGGAGGCGCTGAGCGTCCGCTCCACGCCGTCGGCATCGGGACCGGTGATGGTCACATCGACATAATAGGTCGTCGCGGCCAGCGCGGTCTGCGACAGCAGCGTGCACAGCACCAGCATCAGTGCCAGCGTTCTCGCAATGTTCCGTTTCATGTTCATCTTCATCCTCCATTGTATAATAAGTTGTAAGAATCACGTTTCTACTTTTTCAGACAATGCCCTCAAGATGCAGCGTCTCGCTGTGCAGCCTGCCCGGCAGGGCGCTGTGATGGGTGGCGAATACCGCCGCCGGATACGCGCCCGTCAGCTCTGTCAGCAGCCGTGCCTCCGTATCCTCGTCCAGCGCCGAGGTGATCTCATCCAGCAGCAAAAAACGCGGGGCAGAAAGCATCGCGCGGGCGATGGCAAGGCGCTGGCGCTGTCCCGCGGAAAGACCGCCCCCCTCTTCGCTCAGGACGGTTTCAAGGCGGTCGGGCAGGTCGCGGACAAAGCCGCATTGCGCTCGCTCCAACACCTCCCAAAGGGCGGCGTCATCCGCCTCGGGCTTTGCCAGCAGCAGATTTTCGCGAATACTGCCGGAAAAGAGCCAGGGCGTCTGTGGGACATAGCCGAACAGTCCCCGCACGGCAGCGGAGCAAGGGAGCTCCCCCCGCTCGGTTTCAAGGTATACCCGGCCCTGCTGCGGGTGGTACAGCCCCAGAATAAGGCGGAAAAGCGTGCTTTTTCCGCTCCCGGATATTCCCGTGAGGCAGGTCCAGCGATCGAGCGGCAGCCGCGCGGAAAAGTTCCGCAGGACAGGCTGATCTTCACCCTCATAGGAAAAGGTGACGTTTTCAAAGACGATGGCGCGAAGGACGTCGTCCTCCGCCGCCGCTTGTCCCGGTGCCTCCCCGGGCAGGGAATACAGCTCATCCAGCCGCGCCTCCGCCGCGCGGACGGCTGCCAGCCGGGACTGAACGCCCGACAAGCCCGTGAGCGGGCTTTGGAACATCGCGAGGAGCTGTAAGAGCGCCGCAAGGTCGCCGAAGGAGAGCCTTCCTTCCCGAATGGCGATGCCGCCCCAGACAAGAAGAACGGCGTATCCAAGCTGCAATACGGCGGAAAAACCGGTTCCGACCCCCGTTGAGAAGACGCGCAGGCGCTTGCGCTCGCGCAGCCACTCCTTCTGCCGTCCTTCAAAGCGGCGGACAGCCTCCTCCCCCGCCGTCATGCTGCGCAGAAGCTCCGTATGCTCCAGGATCTCCTGCGTGCAGCCCGTCAGACCTTCCTCCGCCTGACGCACGCGCAGATGCCGCCGCGTCAGATACTTTCGCAGCAGCCGCCCGCCGGCGATCGCCAGCGCGCCCGCGCCTACGACCGCAAGGGCAAGGGGGATATTGACAAAAAACAGCGCGGATGCGGCGCAAAGCAGTCGGATGAGCTGCCCCGCCACCTGGGGGCGGCCGACGATCCGCCATTCGCAGACGGTGTAAGCGTCCTGCGTCAGGCGGCTGAAGACCTGCCCGCTGTGGTAGCGGCTGTATGCCTCCGCATCCTTGCTCAAAAGCGTATCAAGCGTGTCGCGCCGCAGCGATACCGCCGCGCGGTCGACCGTCCTGCCGGAAAGCAGGTCAAGCCCGCCGTCGAGCAGCGGGAGAGCCAGCGCCAGAAACAACAGCACCCAGCCCCACAGACTGCCGCCCTCGTCCAGCACCCGGCGGCTCACCAGGGCAAGCGCCGCGATGCCGAACGCCTGCGCGGCGATGCCTACGTACAGCAGCGTGAGCGGCGCTTTGTACGCGCCTGCCGCCTTTTTCTTCGACTGACTCATCTCATCTTCTCCCGCGTATCAGTCCCCTCCGTGCCCGCTGAAGGAATCGCAGCAGCCTCAGCAAGGGGCGACGGACGGGAAAGGTATAGACCCAGAAGTGTTCATAAAGCCGGTAGGGTCGGGACAGGGCGGTCTCCCGCCAGCGTCCCTTGCGGCGAAAGGCGGTGACGTACGCAATGATCTGCGCCTCATCGACCTGCTCCCCTTCCCACTGAGCGTCGCCGCAGCAAATGCAGGTCTCTGGCGCACACAGGCGGATGACCCGGTGCAGGATATAGCTGCCGTCCGCCTTCTGATAGAGGGCGATATCGCCTGGTTGCACGCGGCGATCGAGCCGCGTGAGACGTACCATGTCCCGCCCGCCGGCAAGAAGCGGCCACATACTGTTTCCCGTCACCGGGAGGAGCGCCTCTCCGTGCGCAAGCTGCTCATCGATCAGCTCGCGCAGCTGCGCCATGGGGATCTGCCGGACCTCCATCCTACAGACCGTCCACCGCGCCGACGGGTCTCAGCTTGTCGAGAAAGGCGGCAGCGTCGGCCTCCGCCTGCTCCCGTTCGACCGAATACGCGCCGCACAGGGCGTCTCCAAGGCTTTGGAGCGTCTGTTCCTGTTCCAAAAGGTCCCATAAAAATGCGCCGGTCTCGTTTACGGAGATCATTCCCGGAAACGCTTCGGCAGCCGCCCCCAAAGGGACGATGACCGACATATCTGCGACCCGGCGCAGGATGAAATTCTCATTTCTTCGCATATTCCCTCTCCTGTTCTGCGCGCGCTGCGGTGAAGATCGCGTCGCTGCGGTGAAGGAGCGTTTCCAGCGCATCCTCCGTCAGACGCTTTTTGGCAACGGCAGCGGCAGGGCCCAGATCGGGTGTGCGCCGCTGTGTGCCGTGACAGTCGGATGCAAGGAAAAAGGATTGCCCCTCCCTCAGCAGCCGAAGGAGTTTCCACCGCTCCATGGGATGCAGCAGGCATCCGGCGCTGAGCTGGATGGGGACGTTCAGGCGATACAATTCCTGTATGTGCTCTTTCTTCTGCCGCCCCAGATACCGCTCCAGATGCGCCAGCACCGGCGTAACGCCGCTCTGTGCCGCCAGAGAGTAAATCTGGTCGATCATGCTGCCGCTCCAAGGGGTGAAGGGCAGTTCCAGCAGCAAATAACGGCTCGAACCGAGACACAGCGCCTCAAGATCGTCCCAATGGTTCATATTTGGCATCCATGCCACCTCTGCACCCAACACAAGGTCAGGAAAAGGTTCGGCGGTTTTCTTCATCGCTGCGGAAAGATGCTCCCAAGCGGCTTGACGACGCGCGAGAAACTGCTCTATGCTCTCCCTGTCCCGATGAAAATGGGGGGTGAGCGCTACACCCGTAACGCCCTGCGCTGCCTCCATGCGGAGCATTGCAAGACTGGCTGCCGTGTCCGGCGCGCCATCGTCCATGCGGGGCAGAATATGGGTGTGAAGATCGGTCATGGGATGCTCCGTTCCCCGCTGTCCGGCTTCTCCTGTCCGTATCCGTAACCGTAGCCGTGCCCATAGCCGTAGCCGCGTCCGTAGCCGTAGCGTCGATAGCCGTATTTCCGATATCCGTAGTATCCGCTCTCCCGCGGCACTTCGTTGAGAACAAAGCCGAGGATCTTCGCGTGGGAGCGCTCTAACTGCTCCACCGCGCGCAGGACGCTCCCGCGCTCGGAAAGACCCGCGCGTACCACGAACAGCACGCCGCTGCTCTCCGGCACCAGAACGCAGGCGTCCGTCACCAGATTGACGGGAGACGTATCGAGAATGATGTAATCATAGTTCTCCTGCAAGCTGTCAAGCAGCGCTTTCATGCGGGAGGAACCGAGCAGTTCCGACGGGTTGGGCGGCACGTCGCCGGCAAAAATGACGTCAAGATCCTCAATGCCGGAATCATGGATGGCCTTTCCAAGCAGCTCCGGCTGGATAAGCAGGTTGCTCAGTCCTACCTTTTCCTTCGCGGACAGCAGACGCGCCAGCTTGGGACGGCGCAGGTCACAGTCGATCAGAAGGACGCGCTGCTTCATCTCCGCATAGGAGATGGCAAGGTTGAGTGCGGTGATGCTTTTTCCTTCGGATTGCATGGCGGAGGTCACGATCAGGACCTTGCACGCCGTCTCGTCCGCCAGGGAAAAAGTCACGTTGGTCCGCAGGGTCTTATAGGACTCGCGGATGAAAAAATCGCTCTTTTCCGAGAGGATGTTTTTCCGCTCCACTTCCATGATCGCGGCAGTATCCGGCGCGTCGTGCCGCCGAGATCTCCGCAGAAGAGAAAAATGCTTTTTTTTCATGTCGCCTTACCTCTCTCCGCCGTGCTCATCGGCTTTTTGTGCGCTGAGCCCCGCCTTTTTCCGCTCATTTTCCGCAAAGGAGGGGATCTGCCCCAGCATGGGCAGGTCGAAAAGCTGCGTCAGGTCTTCCTCGTTCTTGATGCGAACGTCCATCAGATACAGCAGCGTGACATAGACGACCGCGAGAAGCAGACCCACCGCGCAGCCCAAAAGGGTATTTTTCCGATAGCTTGGGGTATAGCGGCTCGTGGGCACCTTGGCATGGTCGATGATCTTGGTGGAGCTGCCCTCGACAAATTCCTCGATCTCCCCGGGGGCGACGGTCGCCACCGCATTGGCGATCTTTGCCGCCATCTCCGGATCGGGGTGGGAGATGTACACCGAGAACAGCTCGGTCTCATCCACCTGCGCCGTCGTCATCATGCCGCGGATCTCAGCCGCAGAGTAATCAAGCTTCGCGTTCTTTACCACCTTTTCCAGCACGGTATCGCTGCGGATGATATTGACATAGGTGTTGACGAGCTGCTGGGAGGTCGCGAGGTTGGCCGCACTGATATAATCCACCTGCTGATTCGCCTTTATATTGTTGACGTAAATGGTGACGTTGGCACGATACAGCGGCGTAATGAAATTGGCGGTGTAGATCAGGGAGATCACCGCGGCGGCAAGCGCGCACAGCAGGATCAGCCGCCACCGCCTGAGGTAAAGCAGCAGCAGCTTCCAAAGGTCGATCTCCAGAATGTCGCTGGATCGGTTGATGTTGGATTCGTTCATGGTTGTATTTCCCTTTCTGTCTGCGTTTGGACAGATCTTGAGCGGGGCTTTCCGCCCCTTTTGGCGAGAGACCGCCTGAATAGTCTAAAGGCGGCACAAAAAGCCGCATATCAATCGGTACTCTTTGTGCCGCTTCCGTCCACTGGCAGCGGGCAGCACGGCGTTTGCGTACTGCCTCCTGTCAATCGATGGCTTTGGCTTGATCCGGGAACAGTCTCTCCCGGACAAAATAGGCGGCGCTGTCGTCATTCCGGCAAATCAGCCGGAACACGTTCGTCTCCCGCAGGAGACGGTCTGCCGCGGCAAGCAGCCGATCCATATCCTCCCGATGCAAACGGAAGGGGGTCTGACTCAGCAGCAGAGGTAAGGCCTCCGCCGGAGTGAGCGGCTGTAAAGCATTTTCCTCCCCCTGAAAGAGGAAGCAGATCGCGCGCAGGGGCGCGCTGCGGTTCTGATGCAGCGCCTCCTTGCCGCACCATGGCGTGCCATAGACCTGCCACACACCGCTTTCGCGGCGCAGGGCAGGCTTGTCATCATTCAGAATGGACGCGCCGAACAGGCGCACCCATTTTTCCGTGTGGGTGGATTTCCCCGTGCCCGGCGGCGCGGAAAAGCACACGGCCTGTCCGCCATATTCCACCGCCGAGGCGTGAAGCATCATCCCCTCGTGGGACAGAAGCCCCACGGCAAAGCAGTCGCCCGTGGCGATGTACTCCGCAAGGTCCTCCGTTTCCAGCTCGGGACAGAGCGACAGCGCCTCCGCGCCGCCCACGCGGATGGTGATATCCGCTGCGCCGACCCAGGCGGAAGTCCGATAGACCTCCGCCTGGGCAGCCGTGCGTCCCTTGGGGGACATTTCAACGATCAGATCAGCGATTCGGTAACGCATTACTTTTTGTAGATCTTTCCGTTCTCACCCCAGTAGGTGCGCTTGCTCGTGACGCTGGCAACGGTGAAGGGCTTGTAGCCCCATTGCTTCAAGGCAACCTCGTCCTCTTGCGACCCCGGAGCGGCCAGCGCCTCCATCGGCGCAAGCAGGATCAACTCGGCGGACGGAGCGATATAAGGTTTTTTTACAGTTTTCATCATGCTTATTTACTCCGCTTGGATTTTGATACCGAGCGCTTCAAGGAATTTGTTGAGGTTCGCCCGCTGCGTCTCATTAAGATCCGTGGCATTCTGCCAGGCGTCCTGGAAACTCAGATTTCGCGGATCACTCTGCTGCGTTCCGTTGTTTTTGAAGGTTGCCTGCGCGGTTGCGGAGATCTCCTTAGTGTAGCCCTCGGGTTTCGCCTTGTCGAAGGAACGCTTCAGGTACACCTCGAAGAGATAGGCATCACCACTGCAAACGACCGGACTATCGCCGGGTTCTGCTTCAGGGGGAATGTCCTTGCCGGCAGGTAACTCATAATTGTCTTCGCCGAGCGGCTTGTCATTTTCACCCTTCAGCGTGAAGCCCAGCTTCGACAGGTACGCCTTTGCCGCTTCATCGCCTTGGAATTTGCCGATGAAGAACAGCGCACACTCCGGGGCCTTCAGCTCAAAGCGGTAGCCGGTGACGGAGATGTTGAAGCGGTGGAAGGACAGATTTTCGGTTCTACCATCTTCTTCCAGTCCCTGAATGGCAACATAGCGATCGTTGGTATCACCCGGCGTCTGGTAGGTCGGGGCTACCGTGCCCGTCACCGTGCCGACGATCTTGCCTGCTTTCGTACCGTCATAGTTGTCCGTGGTGCTGTCCATGCCGTAGAGGGTATTGCCGTTCATATTGAAGTTGCCCGTCACCGTGCGGCCGTTCAGGTCGAGATAGAGACTCTTGTTGTTGACGTTGATAGTTTTCTCGGTGGTGTTGTGCAGCAGCTTGATGTATTGGTCGGCTTTAAGATTGCCAACCGCTTCTTGCAGGGTATTATGGGTTGTCTGCTGCTTGCCGGTGCTGTCATTGATCGCCGCGACGTCCTTCACCCATGTGCCGTCGCCGCAGTCCGGGCATTTGCAGTAGGTAAAGGTAGCACCGGCGCTGGCTTTTGCGGTTTCGGTGTAGCTGTTGTCTTTATTGTGCAGCTTGGCGGGGGTGGCGTTAATATTCTTATAACCCGATACATCTGTTTTGTACTCTTTGGTCGAAGAATCGTAGTCCGTTTTGCGGCTTTGCATATACTGATATGTTATGACATCAGCGGGTGCAGCGCTCGACAGCACAATCTTTCCGCTGCCCAACGAGCTTGTAATATCGGCGCCGCCAGCGGTGGTATAGAGCTTTCCGGCAACATTAAGCGTGCCGTTAACATCGAACTTTACATCCTTCATGTCTGCGGTTGTAAAATGGGATTTCCAGCTATCACTGCTGCGGCTTGGGGTGTAGTACTCCGGTCTGAAGTCCGTTGATCCGGGGTAAGTAAATCCTGAGTTTATATACTTGGGTTTCTTTTGACCATTTACATCGATCGTCTCTGTATCCCACTCCTTGTAAACCCAGTCACTACGATCATACACAAATAGAGATTTTCCGCTTGCGATCTTGACCGTTGCCCCTTCATCAATTATCACCTGTGATCCGGGAATCAGGCAGAGGCTCTGATCGATCGTTGTTGTTCCGCTCTTCACGTTGATCGTTGTATTCTGCATGATCGGCAGGTTAAAGTTTGCGGAATTCACTGTTACAGGAACAACGACCTTCATTGAAAGCAATATGCTACTCAGATTCGCATCATTGTACACTTCGTAGCTTACACGTTCTGTTTTCGGATCATACCACTTAACAAACTTACTATTCGCGCTTGTTAAATTGAAAAGGCCGCCCTTATCCTTTGCGATAAAATGCAAAGTTATATCCGCTGGGTTACTAGTTGTAGCGTACATTCTGCATACAGCTTCTTCAATGGCGCCATATTGAATCTCCAGTCTTGCTTCTATGTTCTGAACATAGTACTGTGAAAACGGAAACGTCTTTTCCTCATTATTCAAAGTCGATGTTTTTGAGCCACCGCGGTGGTCAGCAATCTGAAATTCTTCATACACTTTCGATCCCGATTTTGCGACAATGTCTCCCTTTCCTGTAATAAACCCCCAACAGTATAGACTTGAACCGCTTTCCAGTACAATACTTGCACCGTCTTGCATTTCAATCTGTCCAAATTTCCCTGTTGGAAGAGCCGTATAACTGGAGTTTGCAGAACTCACATTTGCCGCAACACTTATTGCCCCGTTAACGACAAGCTTTGTTCCGCTTTCCATCGTTAGCTTGGTGTATACTCCTTGATTTTTTTCAGCTTGTTTATTTCCAATTGTCCCAGGCATTTCTGTAAACACTGTATGCGCATCGTCGCAGGGGATCAGCAGGGTAACACTGGACGGGATCGTATAGCTGCCGCTGATCGTTCCGTCTCCAACCTGAGTGATGATGGCAGATGGCTTTCCACTCGCCGCTGTGATGGCATTGGTCAAATCGTCATAGACCAGACCACCGGTTTCAAAAAGCGCAAGCCCGCTGGTCGCAAATCGCGCTTTGATGGTGCAGTCTTTTTCTATGTTCAGTTCGGTTTCTGAAAGTCTGCTGATGGACTTATTGTTATTCACGTCGTACCAGTCCATGAACTGATAGCCCGGCTCCGGTGTCGCCACGACCTGATAGGGAGTCTTGGCGCTTTGGGTGCTGGTGGACTCCTCGGTGACGGGCTTGCCGTCCACGGTGTAACTGCCTTTTTCTGTGGGCAGGAAGGTCACGGTGGCAGTTGCATCAGCCACCAGATTCACGTCGGTCATCGTGATCTTGGTCGGGGCCTTGGTGCTGCCGGATTTGATGTAGACCTTGATGCTGGCGTCCTTCGCAAGCTCGGTGGAAAACGTGCCGTTCTCAGTGACCGACGACAGATCACCCACATTAATGGTACCCCCATTCACCGCAACGGTGTATTTAAAGGATAACGTCGCTTTGGTGCCCTTTTTATTTTTGATAGTTAGGGTTGAGTGGTAATGAGTATCCCACAAATAACCGCTTTTACTCTGAATCGAACCCTCAATTTTTCTTCCATCGGGTTTCCACGGATCATTTATGTTGCCTTCAAAATTCAATTCGATATCAGCATTGGTTAAGCCGCCCAAATTTCCTTTTTTCGCCGCCAGCGCCGGCAGCGTCATCGCCGGCAGCAGCGTCAGTATTGTGACAAACGTCAGGAGCAGCGACACCAAGCGCCTGCCAATTCGTCTTTTCATTCCGTCGTCCTCCTGTTTTTTTCTTCTGTAATTCGCCGCTTTTTGCTGCCGCGAGGACGGCAGCAAAAAGCGGACTCATTGCCTTACTTCTTGGAATTCAGAACTGCCTGCAGCAGGGCAAGCGTATCCTTGTTATTGAATGCATCGTTTTCGGTAATGTCGAATCGGCCATTGTAATCACTGATGATCTGCATTGCACCAAGATAACCATCCATATCTGCCTTGATGCCCTTTTCGTTGGCTTTCACATAATTCTGATAGCGGTCGCCTTCCGAGCTCAGCGACTTAAACAGATTGAGAACATCCGTAACACCCTCGGGGGGAGTTTTCATTTTTTCCATAAAAGTAGGACTGGCTTTGCCGGAGTTTGCGTAACCGGTCATGGTACCGTACAGCAGCGCAGCATAGGGAAGCTTGCCGTATTTTTCCATAGCAATAAGATCCGGATCATCTGGTCCTTCGGTTTCGGGGGGATTAGTGAGTGTTTCAAACACGTCTTCGGCGGTCATGCCTTTCGCTTTCTTGGCGACATAAAGAACGGTGGCATTGGCGATTTCCGTGTTGTTGAGTTTATTGAGGTCTGTTTTCCCCAACGTCGTCTTCAGAAAGTCCTGAAACTCCGTGAATTCTTCTTCGCTCATTTGTCCCTTCAAGCCATCAAGCGATGTTCCGCTCGAGTTTTGAGCAATCCATTTGGCAAACATCTGGGAAAGGTTGTTGCAGGTATTTGCCAATTCCTCCTCGTGGCCGCTCAGATTGGACTGCGTGAGTTTATCGAGACTTGCCTGCTGATCCGCATTCAGCTCGACCACCGTGATAGGCAGGGGGATTTTGTTGTATTTGGTTTTGCCCGCGTACTTATCCGTGCGGTATTTCACGGTGTGTGCCCAGTCAGAGCCGAAGGCGTCGGACAGCCATTTCTCAACGATTGCCGTATCGTTTTCACCACCGTCGGAAGAAACGATAGCGTCGTTATCTTTGGAGACGGTCACGGTGCCCGTCACGCCGGGGTTCTCATACTTGCCGATCTCACCGGCGTACAGGATGTTGCGATACAGGGTCTCGTCCAGACCCTCGTTGGTGCGCTTAATGTAGCCGCCGTAGCCCACCGTGCCGATGCCGGCTAAAATGCCGATGATCGCGATGACCACAATAAGCTCTACCAGCGTAAAGCCTGCGCTGCCGCGCAGCTTATTTCCCACTTGCTTTTTCATGTTGTTTCCTCCTCAATATATTTGATTTCTTTTTGAGAATTATATGAACAGATGATTACTCTGTGGTTTCCTCTCCTGTCTTCCAGTTCAGCACGCCGTAGCCCACGATGCGCTTATCGTTCAGATCGTAGCGCTGGACGGCGACCTTGCCGCCGCTATTGCCCTCGATGGTGTAAAGGAAATTCCCTTCCACGCACAGCACCGCGCCGACGTGGTCCGGGTCCTTGACGCCGTCCGGGTCGTTGCGTCCGTCCCAATCGAAAAAGACGTAGTCGCCGGGGATGGGCATATTGTTGGCGTCACCGCGTTCGCGCCACATACGGCTATCCTTGAATCCCTTCATGCCCTCATCCACGTCTGCGAATCTGGGCGGCGCGCCGTTGATGGTATCGCGCTGCTGATCGGCTGCCCACGAGAGGAAGCAGCCGCACCATGGGGTGTACTGGTTCCAGCCGGGGTTATCCTTGTAGCTGCCGATGTACCATTCGGAGAAGTAGCCGCTCCCTCCGATGATCTCTCCCCTGCTGTCGTACTGTCCGGCAAGCGTCTTTAAAAACTCGAACCGCGCGTCCTTTTCCGTCTCGGTCAGATCGGCGGCGGCCGGCAGGGTCGGAGTTTTTTTTAGGATATCTTCCGCCTCCGCTTTGCCGACGCTGTCACCCTCGATCCCGGTGCGGCAGAAGACGGAGGTGCTGTAGCTGTGCGCCGCGGTCGCGAAGGTGAAGGTCACGAGGCTGCCGTCCAGATCGACCCGCGCGCCGCGCAGGTTGTCCAGCAGCACCTGATCGCCGCTCGTGCCGCTCGTGAGCGTGCCGCTGTTGTATCGCAGCAGGACCGCGCCGGGAGTGCCGCCGGCAGTCTTTCCCTGTAGCTGCCAGCCGTCGGAGAGCGGCTCCACGCGGTAGATCTTGCCGCTGGCGGAGAGATCCTCCAGCGCGGAGAGCACGATGCGCACGGTCTGCTGCTCGCCCGCCTCCTTCTGCGTCGTTTGATGCACCCGCAGTCCGAGCAGCATCAGTGACGCTGCGGCTGCCAGCACGATGGAGCTGACAGCGACGGTCACCAGCAGCTCGACCATGGTAAAGCCGCTGTTGTTTCGTTTCATCCGCTCGCCCCTCCTTCCGCTGTCAAGTGGGTGATGGTGTAGGTGATGTAGTGGTGCGTGGCCTTGCTGACCTTGGCGGTGTACTTTATGACTTCTTTGAACGTTCCGTTGGGCTGTGGCTCCTGTTTCTCGATTTTTTTCACTTCGTATTTGAGTTCCATCTTGAGCTTTGTCTCGATGCGAACGGCATCGTTTGCGCGGGTAAGGGCAAAGGTGCAGAATTCGACGTCGGTATCGGTGCCATCAGGTGGCAGAGTGCAGCCGCCCGCTAAAGTCTTCAAGTTCTCAACGTATGCTTTTTTTGCCTCTGCCTTTGCCTTATCTTCCGAGTCGTATTCCTCGGAATCCCGCAAGGAGCTTACGTGCTCCGCCAGCGCCACGAATTTTTCGATCTCGCCCTCCGCCTGATAGAGCTGCCGCGTCTGGCGGATGGAGCGCTCCTGCGCCTGATAATTTTTCAGCGCCGCGGTGCAGACGGACACGGCGACGGCGCACAGCACCAGAACGACGATGAGCACATAGATCAGCGCGTAACCGCCGTTGTCTGTTCGGAGTTTTTTCATGCGCCACCGCCTTCCGGCACCGCGCGGACATACGTTTTCACCGTAACGAGCGGCTCTGCGTGCTTATCCGTCACCGTGACGTGATAATAGGGGTCGCTGTCGTGGTCTTTCTTCGTTTCGATCGTCACATCGGAGAAATCTCTTTCGCGGTAAACGGGACTTGCCTCCGTGACGCCGTCCTTCATCAGGGTCTCCACGGCGGTACGGACGTTCAGATGGGCTTCCATCACGGCCTGGCTGTGGGCGTTGATCCGTCCTGCCAGAATGAGGCTCGTGCAGATGGGCGCGGAGATCAGGCCGATGATGGCGATCGCCACGACGACCTCCAGCAGCGAAAAGCCCGCTGTTCTCTCTTTCCCGATCTTTTTCATGCCTTGTCTCTCCCAATGGGTCAGTTGAAAATGTCCGTCTTACCGGTCGCGGGCGGCGTTACGCCCGGTTCCTCATAGGTGTTCTGAGCGGACGGCATCAGATACAGCGTCAGGGTCATCTGTCCGTCCAGCAGCTTTTTTTCGCTGTCGTAGTTGAAGGTGGCATACCGGATGGAGGTAATGCGCTCATCCGTTGCCAGCGCGTGCACCATATCCTTGAACTCCTGATAGGAGGCGTGATAATACACCGTCAGGTTCAAGCCCTCAAGGAGTGCGCCATCGCTCAAGGCCTGCATCGGCGTGATCTCACCGAAAGAAAACTCGATGTCGCCGCCGCTCCCGAAGCGCTGAAGGAAAATATCGTGCAGTTTCTGGGTGTAGCCCAGCTCCTTACTGCCGGTCCCCAGCGTTTTTTCCAGATACAGCAGGTAGAGGATCTGATCTTCTTCCTTCATATCCGCGGGGAAGTTCTCATAAAGCGCGGCGCGGCTTTCCTCGATCGCGGCCTCTGCCGGCTCAAGCTGATCCTGCACGTCCTTGTACATCTCGTTTTCGACGATGGTAGTTTGCAGCGCGGTGATCTGAGCATTTAACTGATCCCGCTCCATGACGTAAGCTTCACTGCGGGGGCGGTAGCCCAGAACATACACCAGAACGGCGACCAACAAGAGCAGGACTGACAGGACAGCCTTCCAGTTTCTACCGATCACTTTCACTGGCCCACCTCCACTTTCTCAACCTTGGCGTCGCGATCCAGACCCTTGCGCGTCTGCTCCGCCTGGATCAAGGACTCGTCATAGGCCAGCACGACCGTCAGGTAATAGCGGTTGTCGGCAGGCTTCTGCGTCTGAGAAGCGCCGGTGTTGAAGATATCCGGGATGCCTGAGCCGCCGGTTTGATTTTTGAGTTGATTCATCAGGATCCACATCAGCAGATCGTTTTCATCCATGCCCGTGCTGCCGGAGGTGCCGGATGTACCGGAGGTCTGCTGATTCTTCCGCAGCAGCGCGTTGACCGCGGCCACAGTGGCGGCATCCCGCTGGAACGCCGCGCCGCTGTTGATCTCCTTTTGGAGCGCCACGAGATCCAGAGCGGTATTGACCTCTTTGATCTCGCCCATTTCCTTGGCAAGATGGAGCGCAAGCTTGCCACTCAGCGTCTGATTCTGCCGAATGAGCGCGATCGCTGCGTTGACATTCGTCTTGTTGTCAGTCAGGATATTCAGCAGGTTCGGCAGATATTTGTTCAGCATCACATCGTCGCTCTCATAGAACATGCGGTGCTGATCGGCGTTTTTCCAAATGTCGTCAAAGATCTTGTCGTACAGGATCTGGTCCTTTTCCTCACGGGCGATATCCTCGCGCATCAGCAGGAAAAACTGATACATGGCGGCAGGATCGTTTTGCAGCAGGGACCGGATCGCGTTCTTCTCCTGGGTGGTATTGGAGCGCTTGCGCAGGTCATCCAGCGAGAAGGTCTTTTTCTGCACCGGCCCATAGACGGCTTGCAGCGCGTCCAGCTGGTTGGAGTTCAGGTATTGCAGGCTGAGACGCAGCGTTGCAATATCGGCAGACTCAATGCCAGAAGCAGAGGACGTACTGCCGCTGCTGGGCGTGGCAGGCGTGACCGGCGTGCCGGAATTGCCGGGACGGCTCGGAACGCTGGGGGTGCTCGGCGTCGTCGTGCCGGGGTTGCTCGGGGTGACGGGCGGGTTGGGATTGCTCGGCGTGCCGCCGGTGCCGCCTCCACTGCTGCCGCCGCCTCCGGGGAGCAGACCTTGCAGGAAATCAAGGTTATCGGGGGAAATGGTCATGCCGACCTTCTCCATCATGTCGGCGTAGCTTTCGATCTTCTGGATGGTCGCTTCGTCAACGCCCGCGGCACGCAGCAGCGGGAGCACGTCCTTGATCATTTTGCCGGTGATGCCGTTTGACGCGTTGGGGAACAGCTCATCGAGGGAATAGCCGCCCTCGGTGGGAGGTTCTTCCGTACTGCTTTCCTCGGTACTATCCGTTGTGCTTTCCGTGGTACCATCCGTTGCGCTTTCCTCCGTGCCCGGCACGGGGGACTCCTTCTCCGCTTCCTCGTACAGCGCAGCGATCATTTTGTCCGGGGAGTAGGCTTCCCGCGGGCCGATGGTCAGGCTGGAAACGGTGTTGAGGGTCATGAAGGGCACGTCGCGCAGCGCCACGAGAAAATAAGCGGCGTCCTCCTTGCTCTGGAAGGCGACCTGCGCCGCAAGACACAACTCGGTCGTGCTCAGAGCGGTCACCGTTGACTTCTTGGGGAGCTTTGCCTCCAGCTCGCCCAGCACCAGTTCAAGGTTGTCGTTATATGTCCGAACGGAGTCGAATACGGTGTCCCAGTCGGCGCTGTAAGCGTCGTACATACTCGAATAGTTGTGGTAGTTCTCCGCGCAGCCAGCGTTCTGCTGGGCAAGCGCCGTCAGGCGGTCCTGCTGTGCGCGCAGACCGTCCAGCTCCGTGCTCCACGACAGCTTGGAGGTCAGCAGCAGCAGCACGGACGCCGTCAGCGCCGCGCCGCCAAGGAACACAAGACCGTACTGCCACGCGCGGTTGATGGGTGCGCGCGCGCCGGTGATGTGGTTCAGCTCCGGGTCGCCGAAGTCAAGGGCGGTGAGCGCCGCGCCCTGACAGAGCAGCCACTGCGCGCCGTAGTCGGTCTCCGCCATTTCGACGGGGACATTCAGCATCGACGCGAGCGCCGGGGCAAGCCCCGCCTCCTTCGCCTGACCGCCGGAAAGCACGGCGCTCGTCAGGCGGGCGCGGCCGGGCATGGCGGAGAAGTAGTCGAGCACGATGCCCGCCTCATTGAGGTCGTCCTGCTGGGAATAGCCCCGCTGCAGCAGGCGCTGCAGCTTCACCTGCCCGTTGTGGACGAAGGTCAGCAGCAACAGCTCGCTCTCGGCGTTGATATAGAGGCAGACGCCGTCGTCCGTATCCGCGGAGGACTTCGCGTGCTTTGGCAGGGCAAAGTCCGCGTCCACGGCGGTGGCGTGGCTGTGACCGCAGAAATCGACGGCGGCAACGCTCAGCCCCATGCTGTTGGCAAGGGCGTAGTAGCGGTGGAGCATCGCGCGCGGCACCGCCCAGAGCTGCACGCGCAGATGACGCGCGTCCTCGCGCGCCTCAACGCCCACGCTCTCCCACGAAAGCTGATACTCGCCCGGGTCGATGGGGAAATACTCATCCATGTTCGCCAGCAGCATCTGACCGAGGCGCTGCTGCTTTTTCACTGCGGGGACGGTGACGCTCTCGCTGATGACCTGCGTGGAGCAGAGCGAAAAGACCACCTTACGGCAGCGGCGGAACAGCCCCTGCCGCAGAACCGGCTCCATCGCGTCGTGCAGGGCGTCCAGCCCCACGAGCTGACCGTCCTCGACCGCGTTCGGCGGCGTGGGCAGGACGACCCGCTCGGAAATGGCGTCGCTGCCCAGCGTCATCTGGGCGATGCGGATCTCCCGCTCGGTGATCTGCACCACCAACGCCCTGCCGCTCAGCTTTTGCTTGCTCATAAGTGTTCCCTCCCGGACTGTGGGAATGGCACAGCCGTCCCGAAGAACGGTTCTGCCCCTCCCACAGGCTCTTGTTTTTCTCTCGCGGGCAGGTCCGCGCCTGCCCTTTTCTCTCCCGTGTTACAGCCCAAAAAGGCCAAGATACGCCGCGATGAGCCGGTCACCCCACAGCGCCGCGACCCAGATGCCCGCGGCAAGATACGGCCCGAACGCCAGCTTGCGGGGCGCGCCGCGTTTCATGCGGACGGAGTGGATGACCGCGCCGGAGACGCTGCCGAGGATCATCGCAAGCAGGATGCGCTGCCAGCCGAGCAGCAAGCCCGCCGCCCCCATCAGCTTCACGTCCCCCATGCCAAGGCCATTGCCCTTCGTCACGAACCACAGCAGGAGGAAAAAGAGGCTCACCGAGAACATGCCGATGAGATACGTTTTCCAGTGCGCGGTATCGCCTGCAAGCTGCACCGCGCCCAGCAGGAAAATCGCAAGGTTCAGCCCGTTGGGGATCTCGAAGGTGCGCCAGTCGATGAGCGCCACGACGATGAGCGCGGAGAAAAGCAGCGAATACAGCACCGCGCGCAGCGGCTCGGCCTGATACAGCCACGCCGCGAGCAGCCATGCGCCGCCGCTGAGCGCCTCGACCACGGGGTACTGGGCGGAGAGCCTTGCGCCGCAGGCGCGGCACTTCCCCCCCTGCGCAAGGTAGCTCACGACCGGCAGCAGCTCATACCAGCGCAGACGATGGCCGCAGGCCATGCAGTGCGACGGCGTTTTCACGAACTCCTCCCCGCGCGGCAGGCGGAAGATCAGCACGTTGCAGAAGCTGCCGACGCACAGACCCAGCGCCGTCCAGAGCAGCAGCAAAAGACAGGTCATGGGAAAAATCTCCTTTTCGCTCAGGGGTCTCCCCCGCCCGCCCGGGTGATAGGGATACCGGACGGGAGGACGAGACGATTTAAATTGCCTGGGAATGATGCGGAACGCTGAGATCAGTCGTTCAGCGCCCAGCCGTTGGCAGCCGTCCACGTTGCGGAGGTGTGATCGCTCTTGAACTCGAAGTTTGCCAGATCGTAATAATCCTTGACACCATCAGTGACTGGAACGGCGGTAGCAGTAGCCCCAGCGGCTGCGGGGGGAGTGACCGTAACGGCAGCAGAACTCTTTTCGCCAGTAACTTCGATCTTATCAACGTCAACTTCATCATACTTCCCAGCCTTGACCTGCGCATCGGTATAAGCAAAGACAGCGGCGGTCTTGATGGCGTCCAACTGGGTGTAGTCAGCAGCCTCGTTGGCCTTCTTGATGTAGCCGGAGTAAGCGGGGACGGCGATGCCGGCGAGGATGCCAAGGATCGCGATGACGACGATCAGCTCAACGAGGGTAAAACCGGACTTGGAACCAAACTTTTTCATAGGAGTTTTCTTCCTTTCTTTGTTTTGCGTCGGATTTTATATCATCGCCATGCGGCACGGGCCCCTATCTCCCGCTCCTGAATACACGGCTTGGATATACGGATTTAGAGATATTTGTCGAATGCCTTGGTCATGTTGATCATCGGCAGGTAGATGGCCAGCACGATGATGACCACGAAGACCGCCATGAAGATGATGATGGCGGGCTCCATCAGGTTCAGGAGCTTTTTGGTGGCCTCATCTACTTCTTCATCATAGTAGTCGGCGACCTTGCCCATCATGCTTTGCAGGTCGCCGGTCTCCTCGCCCACGCCGACAAGATTCGACACCATGGGCGGAAAAATACCCGTCCGCACGAGACTCTCCCGCAGGGGCGTGCCCTCGGCGACCATGCCGCGCGCGTCGCGGATGGCCTCCAGATAGTAGATGTTGCCCATGTTGCTGGCGGCAAGGTCCATGCTGTCCGTCAGCGTCAGGCCCGAGCCGATCAGCACCTCCATCGTGCGGCAGAAGGTCGCGCAGGCGGTTTTCACCGTCAGGTTGCCCACCACAGGCGTCTTGCGGGCGAGCCAGCCGAAAAAGTGCTTGCCCTTGTCGGTCCTGTGAAACAGGACGCCGCCCACGATCAGCGCCGCCAGCACCAGCAGCGGCACCCACCACCAGACCTTGAACCAGTCGCAGACCGCCATCACGCCGAGCGTGAGCTTTGGCAGCTCCGCGTCCATATCCTCAAAGGTTTTGAGGAAGTTGGGGATGATCTTCGTCATCATCACGATCAGCACGACGATCATGACCACGATCAGCACGCAGGGGTAGATCATGGCGCTGGTCACCTTGCTCTTGGTGCGCTTGCTGCGGTCGAAATAAAGCTCCATCTGGCGGAAGGATTCCTCCAGATTACCGGAGGATTCGCCCGCGGCCACCATATTCACCAGAATGGCGGGGAAGATCTTGGGATGGCGGCGCATGGAAGTAGCAAGCGATTCGCCCTTTTCCACGTCCGCCTGCATTTCGCGGATGGCGGCGCGGAGCTTTTTATTGCCGGTCTGCTGCCCGAGCATGGAAAGCACGGACGCGACCGACACGCCCGCGCGCAGGATGGACACGAACTGACGGCAGAACACCGCCATGTCCTTCGCCTTGGGCTTGCCGAGGAACGGGATCTCGATATCGCGGTTGAGGGTGGTCTGCTCCTTAATGTCTAAAATCGTATAACCGGCGCCGCGAAGGGAGCTTTTCGCGGTCTCGATGGACGACGCATCCAGAGAGGAGCGGACGCGCTTTCCGTTTCGGTCGATCGCCGTATAGTTGAATCCGGGCATGGAGCCGCCCTCCTTTCTCAGGTCTGCCGCCCTGTCTTGAATTTATCAGGCTCGTTGGCGGCGGCGAGGGCAGTCTCCAGCGAAATCACGTGACGGTCGACCAGATCCTCCAGCGCGTCGTCCAAAAGCTGCATCCCGTACCGCTTGCCGGTCTGGATGGCGCTGACGATCTGGAAGGTCTTGCTTTGCAGGATCATGCTGCGAATGGCGGGGGTGACGACCATGATCTCGAATACCGCCGTGCGGCCGCCGCCGATCTTCGGCAGGAGGGTCTGGCCCACGGCACACTCCAGCACGTCCGCCAACTGGATGCGGATCTGGTTCTGCTGCTCGGCGGGGAACGAGTCGATGATACGGTCGATGGTGTTGGCGGCGCCCTTGGTGTGCAGCGTGCCGAACACCAGATGGCCCGTTTCGGCGGCTGTGATGGCGGTGGAGATGGTCTCCAGATCGCGCATCTCGCCCACCAGGATCACGTCGGGGTCCTGACGCAGCGCAGCGCGAAGTCCCGCGGCAAAGCTGCCGGTGTCCGCGCCCACCTCGCGCTGGTTGATGATACATTGATCGCTCGCGTGCAGGTATTCGATCGGCTCCTCCAGCGTGATGATGTGGCGGCGCTGGGTGTGGTTGATGTGGTCGAGCAGCGCCGCGAGCGTGGAGCTTTTGCCCGAGCCGGTGGGGCCGGTGACGAGCACCAGTCCGCGGGGTTTATCCGCCTGCGCCACCACCACGGGCGGAAGGCCCAATTCCTCGGCGGTGGCAATGCGCAGCGGCAGCAGGCGAAGCGCCAGCGACGTCATGCCCCGCTGACGGAACACGTTGCAGCGCATACGCACCAAATCGTGATAGGTCACGGCGAAGTCCGCCTCGCCCATTTCATGAAATTCCTTGAGAAGTCCGGGCGTGATCAGCTCCTGCACATAGGCGGTGGTATCCGCCTCGGTCAGCGGGACCTCCCCAAAGTTGGTCAGCTCGCCGTCCAGTCGAAAAATGGGGGGCTCCCCCACCGTGAGGTGAATGTCGGAGGCGTTGCGCTCCAGCGCGTCATGAATGAGTGTTTCCAGGTCGATCATGCGCCGTCCTCCAAAGGATGAGTTTCTTCCGCCACATTTTCAACGCTGATGCGCTGCATCTCGCTGATGGAGGTCGTTCCCTCCAGCACAAGGCGGCGGGCGCTTTCGCGGAGGGTGTGCATCCCCTCGGCGATGGCAGTCTCCCGCAGCGTGCCCGTGTCGCAGCGGTGGGAGATCATCGTGCGCATACGGGGCGTGATCTCCATGATCTCGTAAATGCCGATCCGGTCGAAATATCCGGTACCGGCGCAGCGCTGGCAGCCCACTGGCTCGTAAACCTCGGCGCTGTCCTTCTCCTCCGGCGTCAGTCCCAGATATTCCAACTCATGCTCTAAAAGAACGTGCCGCCGCTTGCAGTTGGGGCAAAGACGGCGCACAAGGCGCTGGGCGATGATGCCGGTCAGCGCGTCGGCGATGAGGTAGCTTTCCACGCCCATGTCCAGCAGGCGCGTGACGCTGCTGGCGGTGTCGTTGGTATGCAGCGTACTCACCACGAGGTGACCCGTGATGGACGCCTGCACCGCGATGGACGCCGTTTCCCGGTCGCGAATCTCGCCGATCATGATAATGTCGGGGTCCTGACGCAAAATGGAACGCAGGGCGTTGCCAAAGGTCAGGTTCGCCTTGGGATTCACCTGCACCTGATTCACGCCGTCCACGTTCGCCTCCACGGGGTCCTCCACCGTGACGATGTTCACCATGTCGCTGTTCAGCTCGTTCAATGCGGTGTAAAGCGTGGTGGATTTACCGGAGCCGGTAGGTCCGGTGACCAGCACGATCCCGTTGGGATGGCGCAGGATCTCGTCGAATTTTTCCAGTTCCGACCCCGTCAGGCCAAGGGCGCGCTTGCTGCGGCGCAGCGCCTTTTTCTGCGTCAGTCGCATCACGCACTTTTCGCCATAGACCGTGGGGAGCGTGGAAACACGCACATCGTATTCCCGGCGGTCCACCAGGATGGAAAAGCGGCCGTCCTGCGGTCTGCGCTTTTCGGAAATGTCCAGATTGCTGAGGATCTTAATGCGCGCGATGATGGCGGGCAGCAGCTGCAGGTCGTAAGTGGCGGTGGTGTACAGCACGCCGTCCACTCGGCAGCGAACCCGGACCTTGTCCGGTCCGGACTCCACGTGGATATCGGAAGCGCGTTGGCGCACCGCCTGCTCCACAAGGGAGTTCACCAGCACCACCACGGGGGAGGCGTTGACATCCTCCTGAAAGACCTGATCTTCCAGAGAGGCGCTCTCCCGCTCGTTGGTCTGGGTGTAAAGCTCGGCAGCCTCCTGCATCTCCTCGCTGCCGTAGCAGCGGTCGATGGTCACGAGAATGTCGGATGTTGTCGCTAAAAATGGCTTAATGCGACACTTGCTGGCAATGGCGACCATGTCGCGCCCCTTCATGTTCATGGGCTCGTTCATGGCGACATACAGCGTGCCGCTGTCCTCCGGATCAAACTGGAAGGGCATCATTGTATATGTACGCAGGATATCCGGGCGAACCGCCTGTCGGACATCCATGGGGATGGCCATTTCGTAAAGGTGCACCACGGGGGTGCGGGTCAGCGAGGACAGGGCTTCGATGACCTGTTCTTCGGGCAGGATGGCGCGCTCCAAGATCAGCTCGCGGATGGACTTGTTCGTTTCCTCCTGAGCACGACGCAGCTCGTCCGCCTGTTCCGCGGTCAAAAGCTGCTGTTCCAGCAGGTATCGCAGGAGCTTTTCGTTCATGCGCGCCCTCCTTTCTCTTGTTTTTCGGGGCAGAAATTATTTTTGAATCAGTGCTTTTCAAAAGTGTGAGACGACAGACCCGCCAGGCTCTCAAACGCGAATGAGCCGCTGACGCGCCTAACGTCTCTTTTTTTATGCTCCCCCTCCCCCGGCGGGGC